>Ga0182017_10000006_pt1 | contig 145958 bp, 126 predicted proteins | sample 712E3DmetaG_FD_120492 | JGI IMG/M metagenome (GOLD analysis project Ga0182017, IMG submission 120492) | Permafrost microbial communities from Stordalen Mire, Sweden - 712E3D metaG | ecosystem: Environmental > Terrestrial > Soil > Wetlands > Permafrost | place: Sweden: Stordalen | collected... | reverse complement strand
CTGGTCGACCACACCGCCATGGCGCTCCCCGACGGCCGCGTCCTCGTCGTCGGAACCGATGGCTCGGCCGAGCTATATGACCGGGCGACCGGCACCTTCAGCCCCACCGGCTCGCGGTCCAGTCCTCGAGTCGGCCACACTGCGACGCTGCTTTCCGACGGCCGCGTCCTCGTCGTCGGAACCGATGGCTCGGCCGAGCTATATGACCGGGCGACCGGCACCTTCAGCCCCACCGGCTCGATGGCTACCGCTCGCCAGCTCCTCACCGCGACGCCGCTCCCCGACGGTCGCGTCCTCATCGCCGGCGGCAACGACGGCAATCTCATCGCCCCGGCCGAACTCTACGACCCCAAGACCGGCACCTTCAGCCCCACCGGCTCGATGGCTACCGCTCGCGAGTACCACACCGCCACGCTGCTCCCCAACGGTCGCGTCCTCATCGCCGGAGGTTCTGACGGAACAGTGGATCTCGCCTCTGCCGAGCTGTACGACCCGGCGACCGGCACCTTCAGCCCAACCGGCCCGCTGGCCTCCGCCAGCCCACGCTGAGCGCCACGCTTTCCGTATGAGTGACCCGATCGACCTCAGCAAGGCGGGCGATGAACCGGCCGATCGCGATCAGCTCGTTATGTGCGAACGGTGCGGTCGCGATGTCCCCGCGGATTCCACAAGGTGTCCTGCATGCGGTGCGCCCGTAGGCGCGGCTTTCCAGATCGCGCCCTCGTCCGAGACTGCGCAGCGCTGGCCGGGCCTGGCACGATTCGGAGCCGGTCTGTTCCTGGGCCTCGCAGTCGCGCTCCTGCTCGCGTACCTTGGCGTGAGGTAGTTTGCCGCGCTCGGCGTCGCCGGCAGGGCGCGCCGTATACAGGGAAACTGATCGGGGAGTATGGCTGGCGAGGAAGGATTCGAACCTTCAATCCCCTGATCCAGAGTCAGGTGCCTTACCGTTAGGCCACTCGCCAGCGGAGCGACCGAAAGGATAACGGATTCGGGCGCCAGGCGGCGAATGGCCGGCGGGCCGGCGGCCGGGTCGGCTTCAGGCCGAGATGACGACTTTGCCGCGGGCGTGGTGCGATTCGAGATGCCGCATTGCATCCGGCGCCTCGGCCAGCGGGTAGGCGCGATCGATGACCGGCCTGACCTTGCCGGCCTCGATGAGGCCACGCAGATAGTCCAGATCGTCGATATTGCGTCGGGTCAACATGGTCGCCAGTGTCTGGCTGACGAAGGGCGCCAGCAGCTTGGCCCGAAGCAACTGCGCCATCGGTCCGACCAGCCGGCCGGCCCCTCCGCCGACGATGACGAGGGTTCCCTTGGGCTTCAGAGCCCGCCTGAAAGCGCCCAACGATCGGTTCCCCACCGTGTCGAGGATCAGGTCGTAGCGCCGGTCGCTTCGGGCGAAATCCTGCTGCGTGTAGTCGACAACGTGGTCGGCGCCCAGCGATCGGACCAGCTCGACGTTCCCCGTGCTGCAGACACCCGTGACTTCGGCGGCGCCCAGCACTCTCGCGATCTGGACCGCGAACGTTCCGATCCCTCCGGACGCACCGTTGATGAGCACGTCCTGCCCCTGCGCAAGGCGGCCGAAATCGCGCAGGCCCTGCAGGGCGGTCACGGCCGCCATCGGCACGGCCGCGGCCTCCTCGAAGCTCAGGTTGGCGGGCTTCACGGCGAGCGCCTTCTCCGGCACGGCCGCATATTCGGCGCATCCTCCCTGCCCGACGCACCCGTAGACCTCGTCTCCGGGGCGCAAGCGAGTCACGTTCTTGCCAACCGACTCGACCACACCAGCCATGTCGGAGCCCAGGACGGTGGCGCGCCGCGGCTTGCGGAGGCCCAGGCCCATCATCGACCGGAAGAGAATGGGTTCGCCGCGCATGAAGTGCCAGTCATAGGGATTGATACCGGCAGCCCGGATCCGAACCAGGACCTCGTCGTCGGCGGCAGTCGGCCGGTCGACTTCCGCAAGTTCCAGGACATCCGGCGAGCCGAACCGCCGGAAGACGATCGCCTTCATGCTTTCCCTCGAGTGTCGGGCCGTTGCCGGCCGTGAGTGGCGCTGAAACGGCGCCGCCGCGCATTCTGGCGCCGAAATGTGCACACGTTGTGAAGAGGTGACGGAGCCATCGCGACCCCGAGAAGCCGGGTCAGGCGGGCGCGGTGACGGCTACCCCGTGGCGCCCTGCGCCTGGAGCTTGGCCCAGGTGTCCTTGAGGGTCAGGGTGCGGTTGAAGACCAGGTGGCCGGGCTTCGAGTCGGGGTCGGGGCAGAAGTAGCCGAGGCGCTCGAACTGAACGGTCTCCCCCATCGGCAGGTCCGCAAGCCCCGGCTCAACCTGGCAACCCTGGAGGACCGTCTCGGAGTTGGGGTTCAGATCGGCGAAGAGATCGCCGTCGGCGCCGGGGTCGGGCCGGCTGAAGAGATGGTCGTACAGCCGCACCTCGGCCGGGATGGAGTGCGCGGCGGAGATCCAATGGAGCGTGGCTTTGGGCCGCCGGCCGTCGGGCGAGTCGCCGCCTCGAGTGGCCGGGTCGTACGTGCAACGCAGCTCCACGACCTCGCCGGCCGCGTCCTTGACTACGGCCGTGCAGGTGACGAAGTACGCGGACCGGAGCCGCACCTCGCGACCGGGGGACAGGCGGAAGAACTTCGGCGGCGGCTCCTCCATGAAGTCGTCACGCTCGATCCAGAGTTCGCGAGAGAACGCCACCTTGCGGGTCCCGGCCGAGGGGTCCTCCGGGTTGTTGACGACGTCCATCTCTTCGACCCGGCCTTCGGGGTAGTTCTCGATGACCACCTTGAGCGGCGCCAGGACGGCGAAGCGGCGCGCGGCCTTCTGATTCAACACGTCGCGGATGACATGCTCGAGCATGCCCACTTCCACGGTGCTGTCCGCCTTCGCCACGCCGACCAGGGTGGCGAACTCGCGTATGCCTTCGGGCGGGTAGCCGCGCCGGCGCAGGGCCGAGATGGTCGGCATCCGTGGGTCGTCCCAGCCGCGCACGTGCCCCTCGTTGACGAGGCGCAGCAGGACGCGTTTGGACAGGACGGTGTAGGTGATGTTCAGCCGGGCGAACTCGATCTGTCGCGGGCGGGCCGGCACAGGCAGGTTGTCGAGGAACCAGTCGTAGAGAGGCCGGTGAATCTCGAACTCGAGGCTGCAAAGCGAGTGCGTGACTCCCTCGATGGCGTCGGACTGGCCGTGCGCGAAGTCGTACATCGGGTAGATGCACCAGGCGTTGCCCGTGCGCGGATGTTCGGCATGCAGGATCCGGTACATCACGGGGTCGCGCAGGTTCATGTTCGGAGCGGCCATGTCGATCCTGGCGCGCAGGACCCGCGCCCCGTCGGGGAACTCGCCCTTCCTCATCCGATCGAATAGATCGAGGCTCTCCTCGATCGGTCGGTCTCGCCAGGGGCTGTTCTTGCCGGGTTCGGTGAGCGTGCCGCGATGCTCGCGGATCTCGTCGGCAGTCAGGTCGTCGACGTAGGCCTTTCCGGCATTGATGAGATAGACGGCCCACTCGTACAACTGCTCGAAGTAGCTCGACGCGTAATAGAGGTGCTCGCCCCAATCGAAGCCGAGCCAGTGGATGTCGGCCTGGATTCCGTCGATGTACTCCTGCTCTTCCTTGGCCGGGTTGGTGTCGTCGAAGCGCAGGTTGGTGCGACCACCGAAGTCGCGGGCGACGCCGAAGTCGATGCAGATGGCCTTGGCGTGGCCGATGTGCAGGTAGCCGTTGGGCTCGGGCGGGAAGCGAGTCACGATCGTCTGATGCTTGCCGTCGCGCAGGTCGGCGGCCACGATCTCACGGATGAAATCGCTACGTTCCGGCGAGGCTCCTGCGGACGAGGATTCCGTCTCGATGCTCACGTGGCAGCGGCTCCCGACTCGTGGCTGATTGACGTGTAGCTTACCGTCTGGCGGCTTCGGCAGCGTCCGCCGCGTCGGCGGCCCGGTAGGCCGCCAGCAGGATTTCGACAGGGTGGCGTGTTCGGACGCCGGTGGCGCCCTGGATCTGCCAGCGGCAGGTCTCCGAGTCGCACGCGGCTTCCGTCGCCCCGCTGGCCCGTACCTTCTCGAAGAGCGGCGCGCCCACGGCCATGGCGATGCCGTACTTCTCCTTCTTCATGCCGTAGGTGCCGGCGATGCCGCAGCAGTCGTGGTCTATATCCCTGGCCCGCAACCCCGGGACCAGGGCGAAGAGATCCATGGCCGGCAGCCCGATCCCGTGGCTCCGCAGCTGGCAGGGGGCGTGGTACGGCAGATCCTGGGGTAGTGGCCCGAAGCCCGTGTCCAGCTTTCCCTGGTCGTGGAGGTCCAGCAGGAACTCGCAGATGTCCCAGGTCGCATTGGCCACGACGGTTGCTTCGTCGTCGTGGATGTCGAGCATCTCGCGGTATTCGGCCTTGATGGTGTGGATGCACGACGACGACGTGCCCAGGATCTTGTAGCCCCGGCGGGCGTAGCCGGCCAGGATCTCGAGGTTCTTGTGGGCGTGCGCGCGGGCCTCGCCGTAGATGCCGTTGCTGATCAGCGGCAGCCCGCAGCAGACCTGCGGCGGAACGATCACCTCGTAGCCGTTGCGCGCCAGGACCGCGATCATCGCCTCGGCGACCTCGGGCTCGTAGTAGTTGACCGAGCAGCCGTGGAAGTAGACCACGGCTGCCCCCGGGCCCGGCTCGGCGGTGATCCCGAACTGCTTCTGGAGCCGCTTCTGGCGGCGCTTCCAGGCCGACTGGTAGGTCCCGCGCGAGAACTTGGGGAACGGCGCCGAATGATGGATACCGAAGGTGATGTGCAGGAGTCGGCGGATCGGCCGATTCGCCAGGGCCCAATTGGCTATGGGTCGGAATAGGACGCCCACGGTACCGACCAGGTCGGTCTGGCCTAGGCCCCAGTCACGCAGCTTGGGCAGCTTGCCGGCCTTCATGCGGGCCCGCGACTGGCTGTTCATCTCGGCGACCTTGACGCCCGCCGGGCAGGCGGCAGTGCAGCAACCGCAGCCGGAGCACCAGTCAACGGTTCGGTCGGGCGAGGCCAGCCGGGGCAATCCCTTCGCCTGCGCGGGGAGCGTGTGACCCATCCGGAACCGGGCGGCCTGCGGACCGACGTACTTGGGACCGGGAAAGAGGTCCGTTACCCGGGCGACCGGGCAGACGGTGTTGCAGACGTTGCACTTGAGGCACTCGTCGGCGGAATAGCCCACCTGCTCCAGCGCGGCTTCGCGAACGAGTTCGGCGATCGTCATCGCGCGGCCCGCCTTCCACTCGCCACCGCCACCCCATCGCGGCATCGATCGCGAAGGCGCCCGCCGGCCAGCAGGCTGCCGACGACTCGGGCGTTCGAGTAGATGGGCTTCCCCGACCGATCGACCGGCCGAAGATCTGCGTCGGTCCTGATCCCCGCGGACTCGAGCGGATGACCCTCCGGGTCGAAGGCGTCGGCCGACAGCCAGGCTTCGACCGGCGGCGCCTCGACCGGCAGACCCAGGACGACCTCCTCGAGGTGGCCGGCGTCATCCGCCACGATGCCGCCACCGGCGATGCCGCCGGTTGCCAGGATCAGCGCGCCGGTCCGGACGGTGGAGGTCCGGGCGGCCGCCGCGGTCGCGACGGCCGTGACCCGGGCGCCGTCGCATTCGACGTGGTCGATCATCTCCCCGATCCTGACCCGCCCGCCCCTTCGAATGAGCGCGGCTCGAAGGGCGAAGTAGAGGCGCATCCCCGGCACGCTGGGCGGGACAAGCGGCAGCTCGAAAGGCTCCAGCGGCAGCCGGCGCCGCAACTCGTCGAAGATCGCGGGATGGTCGTTGAGGCCCAGGATCGCCGGCAGAGCAACACGGCCGGGACCCTGGCCGGGCGCGTGGCCCGCGGCGGCACCCTCCACGGCCGTGGCGATCCGTTCGATCGCGTCCGCTCGCCACGCTTTGTCGTCGAAGCGACGCGCCAGCTCAACCGCGCTGAGGTTGTGGCGCGCGGCCAGGCCCGGCAGCTCGACGCTCACAGCGACCACGCCATCCGGGCGCGAACCGCCGCCCCAGACCCCCGGGCGCGACAGGCTCGCGGCGATGGCATCGGGCCAGAAGTCCTTGAAGCCGGCGACGCCGCAGACGATGAGCCGCTCGCCGGAGACCCACGGCCGCGCCCCGGCGGCCTGGGCTGTCGGCAGGATGGCGACCGGCCGCGTGCCGCCGATCGAGGTCGGAGCCGGCTGAAGCGGCGAGTCAAGGGTGCCTTCGAACGTCAGCCCTTCCGCAGCCAGGATGCCGCGAATCCAGTTGAGCGCCGGCTCCACCTCGCCTGAAAGAGCGGCGTAGGGGTGACCGGGCACGGCCGCCAGCGCCTCCAGCCCCGCCCGTGGCGTCGCCGCGCCCGATGGCGCGGCGATATCGATCCCGCCGCTGCCCCAGTGCGTTCCGGCGTTGCCCCTGGCCAGGACCTGGACTCGCGCCCCGGAGTCGGCCGCGGCCAGGGCGGCGGTGAGTCCGGAGAGACCGGCCCCCACGACGACGACGTCAGCGCCGGGCATTCGGCACCTCCACAGCCGCCGAGGCGGGCCCGCGGTCTACGAGCGACTCGAGCCCAAGCGAGCCGAGGTACATGCCGTGAACCATCCACAATTCCTGCAGCTGGCGACCGCTGGCGATCGGCCGCGTTCCCATGAACCGCTCGCGCAGGTAGTCGACGATGGCGTCGGTCTCGGCCCCGGCCCCACGTTCGGAGACCAGACCCGCGGCTCGGAAGGTGCAGAAGCCGCCCTGGCAGGGGCCCATCCCCAGCCTCGTCCCGCGCCGGACATCGTCGATGCTGCACGGCCAGTGCTCGTCCAGGTAGGCCTCCAGCATCGGGCGGGTAACGAACTCGCACTCGCAGATGAGGGCCGCGTCGCCGCCACCTTGAGCCTCGTGCTCGGCCAGTCGATGGCCCAGCCAGTACGTCTTGCCTTGGACCTGGTTCGGCAGGACGGCCCCCGCCGTGGTGCAGCGCTCGGTCACGCCGAGTCTGGCGGCCACCACGTTCACGGTGTCCTCCGCCATCAATCGGTATGTCGTCAGCTTGCCGCCGACGATCGAGACGAAGTTGTCGACGCCGTCCCGCTCTCCGTGGTCGATGACGCTGTGGGCGCGGGACATCTTGCGGTTCTCGCTCACCCCGACGTCGTCGGGCGGATCGTAGAGCGGCCGAACCCCGGCGTAGGCTCGCAACAGCCGCATCCTTCGCAGGTCCGGGAAGAGCTTCTCGCCCTCGCCGATCAGGGCCGCCACTTCCTCGCGGGTGATCTCGTTGGAGTCGGGGTCGGCGACGCGGACGTCGGTCGTGCCCAGGATGGCGACGGTGTGGACGGGGACCATGATGTCGCCGTCGCTCGAGAGATGGCAGCGGTTGATGACCGTGTCGGTCATGCGCTGGTTGTAGATCAGCATCACGCCCTTGCCAGGACGCATCGAGAGCTGGACGCCGGCCAGAGCCGCGATCCCGCCGGCCCAGGCGCCGGCGGCCGAGACCACGAACCGGGTGGAGATCCTGGAGGTGGTGCCGGAGCTCTCGTCGCGGATCGTCGCCGCGGTGATGCGGTCCCCTGCCCGTTCGAAGCCGACGACGCGGTGGTACGACCAGGCCTCGCTGCCGTGCAGGCGGGCGTCGGCCAGGTTGGCCTCGATCAGGTTCCACGGCTCGACCGAACCGTCGGGCACCCGGAAGACCCGCCTGATCTTCGGGTTGAGGGCCGGCTCGCGGGCGAGCGCCTGAAGGACCGGGATCTCCTCGCATTCGATCCCGGCGGCCGCGCAGGCAGCCGGAAACCCGTCGACGTAGTCCTCGGGATCATCGGGCGTCGCGACGAAGTAACCCCCGGTCGCCTCGATGCTGGCCGGCGCGATGCGGCGCAGGATCCGGTTCTCCACGATGCACTCCCGGGCCGCCTGCGAATCACGCATCGCGTACCGGCCGCCGGAGTGGAGCAGACCGTGGTAGCGGCCGGTAGTGCCCGTGCCGTAGTCCCCGCGCTCGACGAGCAGCGACCGCAGCCCCCGGCGGGCAAGGTCACGCAGGACTCCGGCCCCGGTCGCGCCGCCGCCGACGACGATCACGTCGAAAGGCCTGGTCTCGCTCATGCGATCACCTCGTACGCCGCTACCCCCTACCCGACCGCGTGACCGACCAGCGTCCCCAGACCGAAGGTGACCGCGGCCGCGAACATGCCCAGCAATACCTGCCGCCCGCCGGTCCGCAGCACGCTCGATCCGGTGACTACGGTAATCGCCGCGCCGACGAGCATCAGGGCGGCGGCGCTGACGATGATGGACGCCACCACCGCGCTCGCCCCCGAGGCGAAGAAGAACGGCGAGAGCGGCACTATGGCGCCGGCGGCGAAGAGGAAGAACGAGGTGAGAGCGGCGACCCAGGCCGAACCGCCCAGTTCGTCGGGATCGATGCCGAGCTCCTCGCGGGCCAGCGTGTCGACCGCCCGGCCGATCTCGCCGCCCACGATGGATTGGGCCATCAGCCGCGCCTGTTCGGCCGTGAGTCCCTTGGCCTGGTAGATCAGCGTCAGCTCCTCTTCCTCCTCGTCGGGGACCTGGAGCAGCTCCTCACGTTCGACCTTGACCTGATGGGCGTACAGCTCGCGAGCGCTCTGGACCGAAAGCCACTCCCCGATGGCCATCGACAGGGCGCCGGCCAGCATGCCGGCGAGACCGGCGATCAGGACGGCGTGACCGCCGCCCGACGCCCCCGCCACGCCCATGGAGATGCTCAGGTTGGAGACCAGGCCGTCGTTGGCGCCCAGGACCGCGGCTCGGAGCTGATTGCCGCCGCTGCCGCGGTGGCGGCCCTCGATGCGGGCGATGGCGCCGCCCTCGACGCCACGACCGGCGGCCAGCTCGCGGAAGAGCCGGGCGTGGGACCGCTCGTCGCCGGGCATCCGCGCCAGGGCCTCGGGCTGGTCGTCGTAGTTGGCCTCGTCCGTGGCTTCGTGCTCGGCGATGGTCGGAACCACCAGGCCCGGCCCAAAGTGGCGGGCGATGAACATGAGCACCCTGGCCCGCCACGCCGGCCCCATCCGACTCGTATCGACGCCGCCCGCCGTGAGCTGCGCACGCCAGACGTCGGCGTGGATCGTCTCGACGGCCACCATGCGGCTGTAGAACTCCTTGAGCGTGCCGGTGGCTTCCTTGTCCTCGAGCAGCGCATACAGGGCGATGGCATCGATCTCGCCCTGCAGGTTCTCGCGATACCGGGCGATGTCGGCCTTCGTGGGCGGGGACGCGGGCGTGGGCGTGGGCGTGGGCTTGGGGCTCATGCGCCTAGTGTCGCCGGTCCGGCCCGGAACCACAAACTCCCCTGTGGCGCCCGCCCCACCAACCGCGGCGATACCTCGAGCTGAGGGTTTTCCCCCGAATTCGGCCGGATTCAGCGATTCATCAGGGAACAATGTTGACCTTGCTGAGTGGTTCGGGCTGCAGCGTGATCGACGCGTCCGGCCACAGACGTGAAGCAGCCGGCCGCTCCCCCCCCTCCGCGGCCGGCTGCTTCTTTTGATACGAAACGTCAGGCGGTGATCGAGAAGGTGCTCGGGGCCGTCTGCTGGGCCGCCGCGGCCCACGCCCCGTTCTGCGGGCCGGGTGTCTGGGTTGCCATCCGGGTCGCGAGCTGGGATGCCTGATCCGCCGTGAGGTTGGTGTCCGCTCCCTGGAGCGCGGTCGCCATCGCCTTGACGAGGTCGTCCTGGCTGACTCCCTTGGACTTGGCGATCGAAGCGAGACTCGTGCCGTTCCCGAGCGACGACATGAGATCGGTGGTGCTCATGCCGAGCGCCTTGGCCGCCGCGTCCATGGCGGCCGCGCCGGCGTGATGGTGATGGTGGTGATGGCCGTTCGTCGCCGTCGTGCCGGACGTGCCGCCGGTCGACGCGGCCGCGCCTGCGCCGCCATCCGGTGGCGGCCCGCCGGCGGGTGGCGTTCGGTTCACCATCGCCGTCGCCACTTTGGCGGCCTGGTCGGCGCTGATCTCAGGATTGGCCTGCTGGATGGCTGCCGTCATTGCCGCCGTCAGCGTGGCCTGGCTGATGCCCTTGGACGAGGCGATGGTCGCGAGACTCCCGCCGCTCTGGAGGGCGGTCCGGAGGTCGCCGGTGCTCATTCCGAGAACCTTGGCGGCGGCGTCCATGGCTGGATGGCCGCGCTTTGGTCCGGACTGGATGGCTGACAGCCCAACGGCGCCGATCCCGGCGGTGCTGAACTGCACGGTTGAAATGCCGTCCACGCATAGCTCCTAGCTGGTGGTTCGGCCCCTCCGAAGAGAGTATCGGCGCCCGGGTAGAAGGCCTGAAGCCCCGGCCGGGGGCGCGCCACTAGGGGAATCCACGGCACATTGCGCGGAAGCGGCCCTAGCCGCGCTCGGTCACCAGATCGCTCGCCCGCTTCGGCGGCAGCGACCCGGGCATGCCGGCGCCGGGCAGCCAGGCGCGGAACCGGTCACCGATCTTGGAGCGGCGCTCCGGGCCCCACACGAAGATGTCCGCGCCGCCGGCGTACGGGCAGAACGCGTCCCCGGTGGCCGGGCAGAAAACGGCGACGCGACCGATGACGTCGCGCGCGACGGCCAGCCACAGGCGGTCCAGACAGCCGCGCTGCCAGACCAGCGTGGCCGCCACGAACTCGACGCGACTCGGGTCCGGCAGGTAGCCGGCCAACGTTTCGAGCCAGCTCTCCGGCGGTGAGATCGGCGTGGCCCCTATGGCGCGCAGATCGGCCGTGTCCTCATGGCGCGGATCCAGGTGGATCGCGAGCACCAGAACGGTCGTGCCGTTGAAGAGCGAACTGGCAACGGCATCGAACCGCGACGCGGTCTGGGCGTCGTTCTGGGCCGAGGCCGGCTCGGCGCTCTCCCGGAGGTAGTGGACGCGCGTCCAGACCGACTCATGGGTGAAGCGCAGCATGAAGCCAACGGGTGGTTGGCCGGTGTACTGCGCCTGCCATGCGTCGAGCGCTTCGTGGACGTTCATCCTGCCTCTGGGACGCCCCTACGTCGTCTTCCGGAGTCGAGCGTGGGAATACCGTACCCGGAATGGCGACCGCGCACAACGCTTGATCGCTCGCCGACGGCGCGACCGCGGCGCATTCCGGCCTCAGAACGACCGGATCGGGCATCAAACCGGTGCCTGGGCGCACTGGCCCAGGAGTCCCCGTCAGCCTTTCGCGTCGATGGCTATCGGAGGCGTCGACGCCTCGATTTCGGACTCTGCCGAGACCTCTTCCTCATAGGCCTCGTAATGCTGCACCTCGAAATGCGCGAAGAGGTTGGCTCGGCCGTTGTGGAGAACCGGCGTGGACAGCAGGTTCGTTCCGCCAAGCCAGTGATACAGGGCTTCGAGGTCGCGCCAGACGCTCACGAAGACGATGTTCTCGGCCCCGTCCGACTCGACCTGACGTCCGACCTCTGCGTGTACGAGGCCCTCTTGCCGGCGCGCGTCGTCCAATGTGAACTGGGCCTGATCCCGAAAGACGGCTGTCTCTCCGGATTGGACTCGGCCCTTGAGGACCCGAATTATCAAATTCATACCCCAGCCGGCATGCCTGGCCCCCGGATCGATTGTCGAGGGTGCGGGCCGGTTCGGCAATTACAGGGCCATATCAGCCGCGTTGCGGAAGTGCGCCAAATACATCAACTGACGGCGCGGAGGCACCTGACGCCGGGCAGCCGGCAACTCCCGAGCCCGTCGTCTCATTCAAACGCACGTTATACTGACGAGCATTAGAATGACGACATGAACGATCTTTCGGCGATCCCTCTCGAGAGCGCTCCGCCTGAAATCGTAAGGCGATTCCAAGCGATCTCCGAACCTTCTCGAGCGCGAATCGTCGCCTATCTGGGAGACGGCGAGCGCTGCGTCTGCGACCTCGGTGCGGCCCTTGGGCTCAGCCCCGCCCTCGCCTCGCACCATCTCCGGACGCTCCATGCAAGCGGCCTCATCCGGGAACGACGCGCTGGTCGTTGGGTCTACTACTCTCTCGACCGTCAGACCCTCGAGGAGCTCCGTGATTGGATCGACCAGCTCCTGGCTCGCACGCGCGGGGCGGCAGCCGCCGGGCCCGATTGCGACTTCGACCCAGCCGCGACCGGAGTGCCACGGTCCCACCAACCGCCGGAGACCAGATGACCATTCGCCTGCTCGCCAAGCTCGAGGACTTCCGCCTCTTGCCATTCTTCGTCGTCATCAGCATGGCGATCGGCATAGCCATCGGAAAGGCGCTGTCGATCTCGGACTTCGCCTTGACGCCCCCGATCGATGCCATCAAGGCGATCGTCGGCGGAACCTTCGTCCTGAGTGCCCCCAATGCGATCTCGCTGGGCGTGCCGGTCGGGCTATTCGCGATGATGTACCCGGCGATGACGAATGTCCGCCTCGGCGAGGTGGGTGACGCCTTTCGGTCGCCGCGTCAGCTCGGCGTGGTGCTGCTGTTCAACTACCTGGTCGCGCCCTTTCTGATGCTCGGCCTCGCCAACGTCTTCGTGAGCGACCCGGAACTCCACACCGGGCTCGTGCTCTACGGCCTCGCTCCCTGCATTGCGATGGTGATCATCTTCACCTTCCTTGCCAGGGGGAATACGCCGATGGCCCTGGTGTTCGTAGCGCTGAATTCGGTTGCCCAGATGCTGCTGATCCCGGTCTACGCGCGACTGCTAATCGGCAACGTCAGCTTCGATGTCTCGGTCGTCGCCGAGTCCGTGGTGCTCTACCTCGGTCTGCCGCTGCTGCTCGGCGTACTGACGCGAATGGCGGTAACGCGTCGAGGAGGCGACGAGGCCATGGAGCGGCTCAAGCCGGGGCTGAGCGCGCTCTCGATACTCGGCCTGCTGTTCACGCTGATCGTAATGTTCTCTCTCAAGGGCGACCTCATCCTGCAGCGCCCGGGCATTGTGCTGGAAATGGCCATCCCGATGACTCTCTTCTTCGCGATCATGTTCTTCGTCGTGCTGTTCATCGGATCGCGCTTGCGCTTCCCCTATCGGGACGCGGTGGCAGTCGCCTTCAACTCGACCGGGCGTGACTTCGAGATCGCGATAGCCATAGCCATCACGGCCTTCTCGCCAACCGTCGCCCTGGCGACGGTCGTCGGACCACTGATCGAAGTCCCGGTGATGCTGGGCCTGGCATGGGCCGCGATGAGACTCTCCGGGCGTTGGTTCGTCGAACCCGTTGCGGCGAGCGCCGGGCCTGAGGTCGTGACCGCGCCCTAGATTCAGCGCGGCGCCGGAGACTCGTCGCCCCGCAGGAAGAGATACGCCAGCGCGGCGATGACCCCGCCGACGACCGGAGCCAGCAGATAGATCCACAGGCCGTTGAAGTCGCCCGCGACGAGCGCCGGGCCAAATGAACGGGCAGGGTTCATCGATGCGCCGCTGATCGATCCGCCGACCAGCGCGTCGAGGACCACGGTGCCGCCGATGCACAGACCCGCGGCCGATCGAACCGCGCGAGCATCAGTTGCCACGGCCGTGACCACGAAGACCAGGAAGAAGGTCAGGATGACTTCCCACACGAAGGATTGACCGTCGGAGCCACTTGGGTGAGTGACGCCGAGGGGGGCGCCGGAACTCAGGGTCAGGCGCAACAGCAGCGCTGCGACGGTCGCGCCGGCGGCCTGGGCGATCACGTATGTCGGGACCTTCGTCCATGAGAAGCGGCGCCCAAGCGCGAGCCCGATCGAAACGGCAGGGTTGAAGTGGCCTCCGGAGATGTGGCCCAGCGCATAGACCATGATCCCGAGAGTGCCGCCGAATGCGACCGCTCCGCCCAGGGCATCGGCTTTGCCGGAGGCGACCGTCCCGCAGCCGATGAAGACGAGCGCGAATGTGCCGATGAACTCGGCGACGGGCGGCCTGAGCTGCCGCACCAGGGTCGTATTCAACGTAGGCCCTCCTGCCTGTTGCGCCATGAGGTCGGCGATTAGCTCCGACGCGTGGATCGTAGCCCCGCGCGGCGTTTGACGCCCGCTCGGAGGCCGTCGAAATGCGCCTCGACTTTACAGTCGTCTTACCTGATCCGAGAACAGGCCGAAGGCGGCCGGGCGAGTATCAACAGCGTCGGTACCCAACGACAGACACGAGGAGACCAACCTGGTGAGCGTCAAAGCCATCTCCGTCACGAAACTCGCGACCGCGGCGCTGCTGTTTGGCGCGGTTGCCATCGGCTGCGCCGGACACAACGGCGGGGCCGCGCAGTCGACAGGTACACCGGCTGTGCAGCAGAGCCAGGTCGCCGGCACGGCTCCCACGCTGGAGCCCATTACGAGCGATGCGCCATCCGACTCGCCGGAGTCGAGCGCCGCAACCGATCCCGGCGCGACCGCCGCCCCGGGTTCCACGACGGACCCGATAGACACCGAACTCTCGCAGATCGAGAACCAGTTGAACGGCGTCAACGGCTCCCTCTCGGGCGCAGACGCCGGCCCGTCCGCTGGCGAATAGACCCGCAAGAAGTGGCCACCGGCCACTCCACAGCGTCCCAGACACAAGGAGGTAGCAACCATGAAGTCCCGCATTACCGCCCTCGTCGGGAGCCTCGCGCTCGGCGGCTCGCTGCTCTTCGTCTCCGTCGGCACCGCCGCCGCGGTCACCCCGTCCGCGGGTCCGTCCGGCAACGGCGCATGCGCAACTCAGGCCGCCGCGGTCAAGGCAAGCGCCACGGTCGACACGTTGCGCGCATTCGGCGACTGCGAGATCAACCGCCGGTTCGCCACCCTGACCGACCTTTCCTCCAAGATCTCTGCCTCCAAGGTCATCACGAGCTCGGACGCATCCGCTCTCCAGGCTGAGATCAGCTCGACCCGGTCCGGCCTGACCAGTCTCAAGGCCACGATCGACGCCGATACCGACCTCAAGACCCTGCGGGCGGACGTCGAGAAGATCGCAACCGACTACCGCGTCTACCTGCTGGTGGTCCCGCAGGTCAACCTGGTCAACGGCGCCGACGGCGTCCTCGCCGCTCAGACGAAGTTCGCCGACATCAACACCAAGCTGACCGCCGCGATCGCCAAGGCCAAGGCAGCCGGTAAGGAAACCACCGCCGCCCAGGCCGATCTCAACGCCATGAACGCCTCCGTGACGGCCGCCGCCGGACTTGCAAGCCCGGTGCCCGCGGCGCTGCTGCCGCTCACCCCGGCTCAGTACAACGGCGGGACCGCCGGCCCGATCATCAAGAACGCTCGAACCGCTCTTGGCCAGGCCCGAGACGACCTCAAGTCGGCCGTCGCCTCCGCCAAGGCCTGCCGCGACGCTCTCAAGTAGCCTTCCCGCTCCCGAAACGCGGCCCTCGCCTCACGGCGGGGGCCGCGTTCTCGTTCAGGCCACGTCGTCCGTTGCGGGCTGCAGCTGGAAGCCGAATTCGGCGCCGGGACCGTCATCTCGAGGTCGGCCCCAGATCGTGCCGCCGATCGACTCCACCAGGCGATGGGCCACGAACAACCCGATCCCCGACCCGGCCACACGCGACGTCCGTTCGGAGCGGTAGAAAACCGCGAAGAGCCGGTCTGCCTCGGCCGGGTCGATGCCGGGCCCGCGGTCCAGGACCCGGACGCGCGGCCGGCCGTCGGGAGCGTCGGCGACCAGTTCGATCGGACCATCCCGCGGCCCGTACTTGACCGCGTTCTCGACCAGGTTCCGGACGATCTGCTCGACAAAGGCCTCTTCCGCGCGAGCGACCGGCAGCCTCGGCGCCACGGTCAGCCCGAGGTGGCAGTTGGGCCAGCGCTTTCGCTCACGATCGCAAACCCGGCGCAGTAGATGATCGAGCGATACCGGTTCCGTGGGAACCTGAATCGTCCCTCGCTCGACTCGAGCCAGGACTACCAGGTCCTCGACCAGACGCCGCAGCCGCTCCGTCTCGTGGGTGATGTCGCCGATGAGTTCGACCCTGGCCGCTTCGTCCAGCCCGGGACGTGACAGCAGCGTGCTGGCGGCGTAGATCGAGGTGATGGGCGTTCCCAGTTCGTGGGAGAGGATTCCCAGAAAGGCCTCCCGGAACTCCTCGGCTTCCTTGCGGTCGGTGATGTCGAGATTGATGCCGGCCCAGCTCGTGACCTCACCCGACTCGTCCCGGACCGGGAAGCCTCGCGACAGAACAGTGTGGCGGCGATCGGCCGCGTCCCTTACGACGAGCTCGCGATTCCAGGGAGCCTTCGCCGCAATGGTGGCGGCCCAGTCGCTCCGGATCTCGTCGGCCACGTCGGGTGCCAGCGCTGTCATCCAGCCGAAGCCCCGGGCCTGATCCATCGTCTGGCCGGTCAGCGCCAGGTACGACTCGCTCAGGTGGCTCACTCGACCGTCCGGCTCGGCCACCCAGATACCGAAAGGAATCGACTCGCCGATCGCTTGGGCCTGGCGCTGCAGTTTCGCCAGGGCGGCCTTGGCTTCCTCACGATTCTTTCGCTCGGTTATGTCCACGACGCTGATTGCGATGCCGACCCTCTCGCCCTCGGCGTCGCCAAGCGGCTCGGCATTCAACAGCCACGTCCTAAAGCGGTCGTCAGACCGCGCCGGGCCGCTAACCTCGAGGTCGTGGATCCGCGCACCGTCGGCGACGACTCCGGCGAGAAGAGCCAGCGTCCGGTCCGCGAAGGCGGGCGTCACTCGATCTATGCGCTGGCCGAGGCTCGCCACGGCCGGGACTCCACCGAAGGCGGCGAGGGCTGGATTGATGTACAGATACCGAAGATCTCGGTCGAGCACCGCGAGGCCCACCGGGGCGGTCTCGATCAGCGGCGTCGACGCCGCGCTTCCGAGTCTGACCAGATCCGCGATGGCCTGGAGGCGCTCTCCTTCCAGGTGATGGACGCTGGCGGTGGTCCATGCCCCAACGGCCACCAGCACCAGCGCCTCGAACGCGACCATGATCGAGAGACCGACGGATTCGTCGTATAGGCCGGCCCGCTCCCCCATCAGCCGCAGCCACGCCCCCGCCGGGACGACCAGCACGGCGGCCGGCAGCATTCGACGGAGCACCTGCCCGGCGATCCCCGGATCGCGCGTAGGCCGAACCAGGGAGTGGTTGGGATCGACCGCGATCAGCGCGGCGGCGATCGCCACCAGCGCGAACGAAGCCGGCAGCGATATCTGCGTGGCCGATCCGAGGGAAAGCAGCTCGGGCGCGCCGTAGAGGTAGCCGAGCAACGAGACGCCGCCGATCGTGCCGCACGCCAGGGCGAGGACCTCGCTGACGTACAGGCCGCGAATTCGGCGGCCCATAGTCAGGATGGCCAGGCCCGCGCAGATGAAGGCGACGCCGGTCTGGATCGCGAAACGGCCCGGGTGCGGTGAGGCGGAGCTGGCCGTGTCCGGCGCGAAGGCCTGGTCTATGCGCAGGTCCACGCCCGTAACGTGCTCGAAGAGCGTGGCCGCCGCGATGGCCAGCGCCAACGCGACCAGGCCCAGCTGCAACAGCCGGTACTCACGGCGGGACGGGACGGTGGCCAGCCAGGTGGCCAGCCCCAGAAGAACCAGGCAGACCGCGGCATTGATCTTGGTCTGCACCAGCCCGGGCAACCAGCTGGTCAGAAGCGGCAGCGCCAGCATCCAGCCGGCAAGGACGGCGAGGCCGAGAACCGCTACAGCGCCGGCGAGGGCAGCCGCGACCACGCGGGGGTCGGGCGGCCACCCGCCGCCGGCGTCATTGGCACCGACCTCAGACGACGAACTGCCAGCGCCAGTCACGACGTCGCTCCGGGCCTCGTCGCGCTCTCAGGGCTTCCAGGGCCGTGGCTTGTTGGGATCGCGGACTGGCGACTCTTCGATTGGATGAGGGCCGACCCAGGCCGGCTGCTCGGCTTCCGGTTCCGGCTGGCCGGGAGCCGGATGGGATGCGCCCGGCTTGTCGCCGTGCTGTGCGGCGGCGGTGCGCGCGGCGAGCGGCTTGGGTGGCCCAGGTGCCGCATCCGGCGTCGGGGCCGGGAAGGGCACGAGCGTACCCGGCACGGCCTCGGCCGCCGAAGGCGTCTCGGCCGAAGCGGCAGGTTTCACCGCTGGCTTCGGTGCCGCCTTCGGTGCCCGAGGCGCGGACTTCGCGGCGGCAGATCCGGCTCGCTTGGGTGCCGCGGGTCCCGACCCGGAGACCGGACCCGTCCCCTCGGCGGTCGCCGCGTCGGCGGCATCGACCGGTAGAGCGGCCAGAGCCGCAACGCCACGACCGGCGGCGACCCCCTGCACGACCGCGATCGGGATGGCCTGCGGGTTGCGGTCCTCAACCGAGGCGATCAACCCCCGCACGAACTCGCAGATGCGATCGGCCTCGTCGTCGATCCCCTTCAAGACGTGGCTCTCGACCTGGACGGCGACCATGCGGTGCCCGCCGCTGGCTTCGATGCCAAGTTCGGTCACTGACACCTTGGACCAGCGGATCAGTCTGGCCGTGGCCCGCGCACCTTCCTCCGGAACCCCGAGCCTGACCGCAATGTTGACGAGGCCTGCCAGCACGGGCGCGAGAATCGAGTACTTGTACTCCGGGTCATCGCCCCAGGCCACCCAGCATTCGGCGTCGCTCTCGGCGCCCAAATCGACGAGCAGGGGCCGCAGCACGGCCAGAACCCGATTGCTCAGCGCATCCTTTGATGGAGCCGTCTTTCGCCACTCGCTCAGTCGCATCGAGTCGCCTCCTGGGGACGCCGGTTGCATCACGCAATGCTCCGTCAGGCTATCACGACGGCGCGTGAGGACGAGGCCCATTCGATCTCGCGAAGGATGCGCACGCCCGCCTAACGAATGACGCGGCAGCCCATTGGCGACGCGTATTCTCACCTCGGCGGAACGTTCTCGGCCTGCAATCGCCGGGCTAACTGCGAGAGGTGGTGTCTATGCGAGTTGACCGAAGTCGACTCAACTGGGGAATCTTCTTCATCGTCCTGGGGGCGGTGCCGCTCGCATACCACGAGGGCGCCGTTTCCGCCTCCGCGCTCGCTGACGCCTGGCGACTGTGGCCGCTTATCATCGTCGGTATCGGCCTTTCGATCATCCTGTCGCGCACGCCCGCCTTCTTCCTCGGCGGCACGGTCGTGGCCATCTGCCTCGGCCTGGTCTTCGGGAGCGTCCTCGCCACTCCGCCCACGGTGGGCTGTGGGGGCGACGGCAATAGCTCGAGCAGCATCGCCCGATCCGATTCATTCGGTGGCGGAGCGTCGGTCGATCTGGACCTGCAGTGCGGCTCGGCGACGATCACCACCTCGACCGACGGCCAATGGCACGTCAACGCCTCCAACACTGCCGGCAGGACGCCGCAGGTAGTTTCGACCGCCGACTTGCTCCAGGTCACCTCGGGCTCGCAGAACGGTTGGTCGTTCGATAGGGGCAAGGACAACTGGCAGATCGCGCTGCCTTCGACCAGCCAGATCGACCTGACTTCGACCCTCAGCATGGGCGACGCGCACTTCAACCTGGCGTCCGCGAACCTCGGTTCCGCCCGCTTCGTCGTCAGCCTCAGCTCGTTTCATCTCGACCTGACGGGGGCCCACGTGGGGAGTCTGACGGTCACGACGAGCCTCGGCGCCACCTACGTAACGCTGGACGGGTCGTCGAATCTGACCGCCGATCTCAAGACCAGCCTCGGCTCGCTTGCGGTCTGCATTCCCGCCGGCCTGGGAGTACAGGTTTCCGGTACCGACAGCCTGTCGTCGAGTGACTTCGCCGGCGCGGGTCTGATCCGCTCAGGCAGCGGGTGGCAGACGCCCAACTACTCCAGCGCCGCTCACCAGGCGACCATCACCTTCAATACGAGTCTCGGGAGCCTCAAGCTCCTGTCCGCAGGAGGATGCAAGTGAATCCACGACGCCTGTACCGCTCGGCCGACGACCGCTTCCTCGCCGGCGTCGCGGGCGGCCTGGCCGCCTATCTCGACGTCGACCCGGTCATCGTTCGCATCATCTGGTTCCTCTCGATCTTCTTCACCGGTTCGCTGACCTTCTGGGCCTACCTGATCATGACGGTCGTCGTGCCGCTGGAGCCGACCGAGTGGCCGCCGCAGTCACCGTGGGCCCCGGGCGGTGCACCGATCCGATACGGCGCAACCGCGCCCGACGGAACCGCGCCGGCTGCGGACGGTGGCGCCTCCACAGGGTCGGCGCCGGGGACCACCCCGGGCTGGGGGCCGGCCGCCGCGATGCCGGGCACGCCCCCGCCGTCCGCTCCGGGCGGTTGGTGGCGAGACGACTGGCGATCGCAGTGGCGCCAGGACCGCTGGCAGCAGCACGCCGAACGCCGGCAGCAGCGCGCCGAGTGGCGCGAGTACCACGGCTACGGCGGACCGGGTCTGGTCTTCGGGCTACTGCTTATCCTCGTCGGCGGCCTGCTGGCGTGGCATCAATTCGACCCGAACTTCGACCTCAACGTGACCTGGCCGATCGTGACCATCGCCTTCGGGGCGATCCTGATCTTCTCGTCACTGCGGTTCCGCAGGAACTAGCCGGCAACCTCGCGCCGGCGACGGCGACGGCGCAGCGACAGGACCACGGAGGAGCCGTACAGCAGGGCGGCACCGAAACCCGTGAGCAGCGCGACGATGCGAGCTATCGAGGCGGGCAGATCGGCGGCACCGTCGGCCGGTGTGACGCCTCCGCCTGCCTGCGCGGCCGCGGCTGCCGGTACCGTGCTGGGCGTGGCCGGTGCGTTGGTCGCCTGCACGCCCAGAACTGCCGCGCTCGCCGAGGCGGTCGGCAGATCGACGCTCGACAGGAGATCCGAGGCCGCCGCGGACGGGCTGCCCGATCCGGGGTCGCCGACGGACCCGCCGGAACCGCCCGAACCGGAGCCGCCGCCGGAGCCACCACCTTTGGCGGGCGGCGCCACGTACGGCGTGGGATCAGGGGCCGGCGGCTGAGTCGGGGCGGCCGTCGGAACCGGGGTCGGCACCGGAGTCGGGAGAGGCAGATCGAACGGCGAAACGGTCGGTGGCGACTTCACGCCGTTGGGACCGCCGGCGCTGAAGGCGCAGTCGTAGTAGTAGGTTGACCCGGCCGCCCAACCGCCGCATCCGACGCGGTCGTAGCCGCCCATGATGATGTTCCAGTGGCTGCTCGACGTCGCCCAGCCCAGCATGCCGTGGCCGGTCGTCGAATACGTCCAGGTCTGCCAGCCGTTGTACGTGTACAGGAAGGCGCCGTTGCCGTAGCCACCGTTGTCGAGATCGATCTCCCCGACGCCGCCGTAGCCCCAGCTCTGCATCACCGACACGAAGGTCGTGCCCGACAGCGTGTATGTGGGGGCGTCGCAGAGACGGAGGCTGTGCGACATGTTGCCGTAGGCGGCGAAGTCCTGGGCCCGACCGGCGATCGTATTGGCAGCATCATCCGGGCACTGAATCGCACCGTCCCGCGCCTTGGCAGCCAGGTAAGGATCAACGTACAACGCCCCCAGGCCGTTCGCCGCCCGGGCGCCGTTGATCAGCCGCACCAGTTCGTTGGACTGAGCGTCGAGCGGACCGGATGAGGCCTGCGCCGCCGGCACCCGCAGCGTCAGCGACGCGGCGAACATGGCCAGGCCCAGCGCGACCGACAATGCAACTAGGCGCGAGGGCTGTATCAACCGCATGATCGCTACCTCTGGACGGGTAGAGGTTCCTGGCGTGGGGTGATGTAACAATCGCCCGGGCTCGGGTTCGCTCCCAGGGCCGTGGGTCACAGTCTCCGGCCCCAAAGCAACCACCCGTTCAGGCAGTAGTTGGGTCTAGAGGATGCTAGTTGAGGTCGGACTGGTGCAGTTCAGGGTGGTTAGCTGAAGAAACCTGAACAAGTACCGGAGTACTTCTTCACCTGGACCCAAGCTCCACAAGTCCCACCTCATAGGCGAGGATGGCGGCCTGAACCCGGTTCTGGAGGTCGAGTTTGTCCAGCAATCTGGCGACGTGGGTCTTGACGGTGGTCTCGCCGACGACCAGGGATTCGGCTATCTGGGCATTGGAGAAACCCCGCGCCACGAGCTTCAGGACCTCGACTTCCCGCTCCGTGAGCTGGTTGAGGGCCGCTCGGTCCCGTACCCTGGGCGGCGCCTTGCTCACGAACGACGCGATCAGCCGGCGGGTCACCGACGGCGCCAGCAGTGCGTCGCCCTCGGCGACAACACGGATCGCCGCGATCAGATCGGCCGGCGGCGCGTCCTTGAGCATGAAGCCGCTGGCGCCGGCCCGGAGGGCATCGTAGACGTACTCGTCGAGATCGAAGGTCGTCAAGACAAGGACGTGGGCCCGGTACGGAGAGTCGGGCCCCGCCAGCCGCCGGGTCGCCTCGACGCCGTCGAGGTGCGGCATGCGGATGTCCATGACGACGACATCCGGTCGCAATCGAAAGAACGCTTCGATTCCCTCTCGGCCGTCGGCTGCCTCCCCTACCACCTCGAGATCAGGTTGGGCATCGATGATCATCCGCAGGCCGCCACGGACGAGCGCCTGGTCGTCGACCAGGAGAACACGGACTGTCACCGGACGACCTCCGAGCTTTGACCGGGCGAGGCGCTCGTCGGGCCCGTCGGGTCGCCGTCGATCGTCGAGCCTTCATCGAGGGGGAAACGGGCCAGGACGCGATAGCCGCCGCCCGGGACCGGGCCGGCCTCCAACCGGCCTCCGAACAGCGCGACTCTCTCGCGCATCCCGAGCAGGCCGTGGCCGACCTCGTTGCGGGGACGTTCGACCGATTCGATCGCGGGCCTGCCGTTGCCGTCGTCGATCACTTCCACGGCCAGAGTCCCCCGTCCGAAGATCAGCCTGAGCGAGGCCGCAGCCCCCGGACCTGCATGGCGCAATGTGTTCGTCAGCGCCTCCTGAGCGACTCGATAGGCGGACAGCTCGACGGCGGGCGGTATGCGGCTCGGCGCCCCAACCACCTGCATCGTGACGGCCACGCCCGCCTCACTGGTCCGCGCGGTCAGCGCCTCCAGGTCGGCGACGCCGGGCTGCGGCGAGCGCTCGGCTCCGGCCCCGGCATCGACGATGCCTGCGGGGGTTGTGTCGGGCAGCGACGATTCCTCTGAACGAAGCAGGCCCAGAAGCCGCCGCATCTCGATCATCGCCTCATGCCCGGTTTCGCGAATGGCCTCGATGGCCCCGGCGGCGGCATCGGCGCCAGGCGGCAGGCTGGCCTGGGCGGCACCGGCCTGGAGAACCATCACGCTCACGTGGTGGGCGACGACATCGTGCAGCTCACGGGCTATGCGGGCACGTTCCACGGCCACGGCCCGCTGGGCCATCAGGTCCCGCTCACGTTCCAGCAGCTCGCGCTCGCGCTCGAGGTCGGCCGTCCGCTCGAGCAGCGTCCGGACGTAGGCTCGGCGCGTTCCCAGGTACAGACCGAGGGCGCTGATCGCGGCATAGGCCGCCCCTTGCGTCGCCAGCTGCGCCAACACTTCCAGCGAGCTGTGAGACAGGCCCCGGTCGAAGAGGAAGCCGGCCACCCCGAGCGAGATGACGACCGCGGCGCAGGTGCGGCGCCAGGTCCGCTGCGTGCCGATCGTGTACAGGGCCACGACCGCCACGAAGTCCCCGCCGTCGATGTGGAGGGCAACACCCGTGACCCAGCAGACGAGGGCGGCGACAAGCAGCCACTCACACAAGCGGGGTCGCCACGCCAGCAGGATCAGCGGGATCAACTGCGTCGCGAGGCCGGCGACCGAGGCGATCGTCACGTCCTTCGACGGTGCCATAAGGGCGGCCAAGGCAGTCAGTGCCGCCATTCCGATGGCTACGGTAGCGAGGGCCAGGTCCCGCCACGACGACGGGCGGAACCACTCCCTGTCCGGTCGCCGCGAGGGCAGCGGTCCGATCCGCGACACCAGCGACAGCCACACCGGTCGGGAGCGCGGAGACTCGATGGCGCGCGGCCTTGCTCCCGCGACTCGATCGTCGCGGCCGGCGTTCAAATGGTCGTTCAAACCGCGCACGCTCTGCTCGTGTTGGACCCGGCCGGGCATCTGGGGACCGGACTCACCGGAGTCCATTCCATTCCCGTCGAGCGTAGCGCCGTCGCGACGACGTCGCTGCTGCCATGGCCGCCCGCAGTCGCGAAGTTGACGGGCATGACGATACAAGCGATCGCCTCGAGGATCGTCACTCCAACGAGCGAATACCCCTCGCTCGAAATGGTGACTCCGGTGCTATGAGGCGCGATCCCTGACGCACGGCGCCAGCTGGGTGTCGGTGCGCTTGATGTGGCCGGCGAGCCAGCGCATCAACTCGCTCTCGACGCGCACCACCAGATGGGCCGTGGCTCCGTCGCGATCGAATTCCTCGCGGAACGACGAGAAGGTAGCAACGAAATCCTTGTGCTGGGCGGCGTTCAGCGCGGCCACCGGGCAGTTGTAGCGGGCCATGCAGTCTTCTTCGTGGCCGAAGTGCATGACCGCGTAGCCGCCGAGCTTGTCCAGCAGGCTCTCGACTTCGCCCCGGCCACGACCGACGCTCATGGCCGAGAGCAGATCGTTGAGCCAGGCGATCAGCTGCTTGTGCTGATTGTCGAGGCTGTCGACGCCGGTCGTCATCGAAGGGTCCCAGGAGATGGTCGGCATGGTCTTCTCCGTTGGCTACAGGGCCTACCAGGCGGCGTGCCCCCACTCGGTCCATATGGGAGTCGGCCGCTAGCCTTTACTGCCTGAGCGGGATCACGATATCGGGTGAGGTGTCCCGGGCGGTAGGGTCATTGGGCAGGGCGGCGAGGCGCACGCTCGATGGGTTCCGTCCAGTGCGATATCGATCCCCTATTCAAGCCCGCTTCAGGAAGTCAACCTACGTTCAGACTGGGTCCGTAGCCCGCGGACTCGTCCGGGCATGTCCCGAGTCCTGAGGTCCGCGCCATGAACGCGCCAGCGTCGCCAAACCCCGTCCCCAGCGGGCGGCCCCACGGCAACCGCAACCTCCTGCTCATCGTTGTCGGCCTGATTCTCGTGGCGGCCGTGGCGGGCGGGGCCTACGGCCTGTGGTACATCCTCGTCGGCCCGAGCAGCCCGACCGCGGTCGGGGCCGCTTCGCCGGCCATTCCATCCGGCCCCGCCATCGCCGCCCCGGCCTCTCTCGACGGCACCTGGAACGTCGACACGAGCCGCGGGTCCATCGGCGACGGGACCGCATCGTTCGTCGGTTATCGAGTGCAGGAGCAGCTCGTCGGCGTCGGCGGCCACACCGCGGTCGGTCGGACGCCCAAGGTCACCGGATCGATGACCCTCGCCGGGACGGTCGTCAGCAACGTCCAGATCACGGCCGACATGACCGCCCTGGCCAGCGACGACAGTCACCGCGACGACCAGCTGCGGAGCCAGGCGCTCGAGACCGACAATTTCCCCACGGCGACCTTCAAGACGACCGCCTCGATCGACATCGGCACGCTCCCAGCCGACGGAGCGTCGGTCAGCGTCAACGCGACGGGCGATCTCACGCTCCACGGGGTCACCAAGTCGGTCACCATAGCGCTGCAGGCGACGCGCCAGGGCGGCATCATCGCCGTGACCGGATCGCTGCCGATCGTCTTCTCCGACTATTCGATCCAGAAGCCGAACAGCTTCTCCGTCCTTTCGGTTGACGACCACGGCACCATGGAGCTTCATCTTCTGTTCACTCACGCCTGAGTCGCCCCGGCGGCGTCGAGGCGAAGCGTCTTCCAGCAAGGAGAGGCCATGTCCTTCATGCGCTTTCTTAGTGGCCGTCCCGGCGAACCGCCGACCGCCGGCGGACCGGCGCCTGCCGAACTCTCGGCCGAGACGGAGACGGTCCGCCGAATCGTGGCCCGGCTCGAGGCGCTCCCGCCCGAGACGGCGCGGCTTCTTGCCTGCCTGGCCTACGTTCTGGCGCGAGCCGCCTACGCCGACCTCGAGATCAGCGACGCCGAGACGGTCGCGATGGAGCACGAGTTGAACGCATCCGGACTCGATCCATCGCAGGCGGTCCTGGTCGTGGAGATGGCCAAGCTCCAGGAGAAGACCGGCGACGGCACGAGCGACTACGGGGTCACGCGCGAGTTCCGCGAGCTGTCGACCCCGGAGCAGAAGATCACCGCGTTGCGGGCGTGCTACCGCGTCTGCACGGCCGACGATGCCATCAGCGGCATGGAGATCTCCATGCTCGACGAGATAGCCAGCGAACTCGACATTCCGCGCGAGGACGTCGCCGCCGTGCGGGCCGAGTTCGCCGACAAGATCACCGCGCGCTTCGGCTTCGGCGCGCCGGCGGCCGAGCGGGCCTGACCATACGGAGCTCTTCAGCTCCAGACCAGCGCCACTTCAGCTCGGCTGATCTGACCAGCCGCCGAACCCGTATGAATGGGTAGGCGCGGTCCGCTTGGTAGACTGTGCCCTCCGTCACCAGGCTCCAGGACTTGCCCCCCATTGAGCAACTACCTCCGAGGCGTCTTCGACGTCTACGGGTCCTACTTTCGGATCGCCAGGCTGGTCCCGTCAGGCGGGGCGGGTCTGGTCACGGTGCTGGTCGCGCTCAACCTGGTCCTCGGCCTGCTGCCGATCCTCTTCATCCTGGCCACCAGCGTGATGATCGGGCGCGTTCCGGGGGCCGTGACGGGCGGCGTCGGCTCGGCGGAGTGGCGCGACCTGGTGGCGGCCTTCATCCTGGCCGCGACGGCGTTCCTGATCCAGCAGATCCTCGCCCCCATGCAAGCGTCTTTCGGGGAGCTTCTGGCCCGCCGCGTCGACGGCCGCGTCTATCAGCGCCTGATCGGCGCCTCGCTGAGCAGCACCGGCATCGGTCCGCTGGAGGACCAGCGGCTGCTCGACTACCTTTCCGAAGTTCTCATTTCGCTGGAGCAGGGTTTCCGCACGGCAGGCATCGCCTGCGCCGGGCTCCTCGCCCTCGTGGCGAGGTACACCCAACTCCTCGCCGCGGTACTCGTCGTCGGCTATGTCTTCTCGTGGCCGGCGGCGCTCGCCCTGCTGGCGGTAACGATGGCGTTTCGCCGGGGCAACCGCGGCGGCCTCCGCGTATACGGCAGGCTCTGGGGCCGCAACGTCTCAATGCGTCGCGAGGCGAACTACTACCGAGCCACCGCCCTCCACCCGGCGGCCGGCAAGGAGATCCGCGTCTTCGGCCTGGCCGGCTGGCTCTCCGACCACTACCGCAATGTGCGTATGGAATTCCTTTCCAGCATCTGGGCCGAGCGCCGCCGCATCTACCTCAAGCCCTACCTTGTCTACACCGCCTTTGGGTTCATCGTTTCTGGTGTCGCCCTGGCGCTCCTGGGACGGGCGGCCGCGGCAGGTTCCATGACCCTGACGCAGCTCGCGCTGGGTCTCCAGGCCGGGCTGGCCGCCCTGCGGCTGGGTGAGAACTTCCCCGAGGCAGACACCCAGACCCAGTTCGGGATGTTCGCCTACAACGCCGTCCAAAGTTTCGAGCGCGGCGTGGCCGAATTCGACGAGCAAACGGTCCAGCTCCGGCCGCAACTCGATCCAAGGGGCCATCCGCGCAGCGAGATCCGCTTCGAGGCGGTGGACTTCCACTATCCGGGATCCCGCCGGCCGGTTCTCGACAAACTCGACCTGGTGCTGCCCGCAGGACGCTGCACTGCCGTCGTAGGCCTCAACGGCGCCGGCAAGACGACGCTGGTCAAGCTCCTCGGCCGACTGTACGAACCGACCGGTGGGCGCATCCTCGTCGACGGCCAGGAGATCCGCTCCTACGGGGTGAGCGACTGGCGCCGCCAGATAGGCGTGATCTTCCAGGATTTCAACCGCTACGAGCTGACCGCCGCGGACAACATCGGCTTCGGCGCCATCGAGCTGGCCGGCGACCGGCGGAAGATCCGAGCCGCGGCCGGCCGGGCCGGCATACTCGCCACTCTCGACCGGCTCCCCGAGGGCCTCGACACCCCCCTCGCCCGCCAGTACAAGGGCGGAGCGGAGCTGTCGGGCGGCCAGTGGCAGCGAGTCGCCATTGCCCGCGCCCTGTTCGCCCTCGAGAACGGCGCCTCGATCCTGGTCCTCGACGAGCCGACCGCGGCCCTGGACGTTCGGGCCGAGGCCGCATTCTTCGAGAAGTTCGTCGACGTGACCCGCGGCGCCACGGCGCTGCTCATCTCGCACCGCTTCTCGAGCGTCCGCCACGCGGACCACATCGTGGTTCTTGCCGATGGCCGTGTCATCGAGCAGGGCAGCCACGACGAGCTGCTCGCGGCGAACGGGCGGTACGCCGAGCTGTTCCGCCTCCAGGCCGAGCGCTTCGCGGAGGACGAGGCCGAGTCGGAGAAGGTCGATGACGCGGACCTTGCAGGCGATGCCGACGCCGCCGGGGTCACGGACGCCGACGAGCCGGAGGCGGTCCGATGAAGGAGACCCTGCGCAGTGCGGGCTGGCTCCTCCGGCTGTCGTGGCGACAGAATCGGGTCAAGACGGCCATCGCCCTGATCCTGGTTCTGAGCAACGCGCTCGCGGCGCCGCTCATGGCCCTGTCGATGAAATGGCTGACCAACGCGGCAGTCGCCGGCGATACCGAAGACGCTGGGATCGCCGGCTTCGCCGTCGCCGCCTGCGTCATCGGTGTTCTCACGCTCGGGCATTTCGCCCATATCGCCTACTTCGAGCTGTCCGAGATCAACACCCTTACCGCGGAGTTGCGCCTCATCGATCTGGCCAACGGATCCGCCGGCATCGAACACCAGGAGCGGGCCGAGATCGCCGATCGCCTGACCGTGCTCGAACAGGAGATTCAGCATATTCAGGACGGCTTCTACGCGGTCCTGGCGCTCTCGAGCCTGGCCGTTGCGATTGGCCTGACCGGCCTCCTGCTGGCGATGGTCAACCCGATCCTGCTGCTCCTGCCCCTGGTCGCGCTGCCGCCGCTCGTCACCGGGCGGAGAGCGCAGCTCCTGATCGACCGAACGCGCGAGGAGACCGCCCAGGACACCAGACTCGCCCTGCACCTCTTACGGCTGGCGGCCACCGCCGGCCCGGCCAAGGAGCTGCGTGTCTTCCGTCTGCAGAACGAGATCAAGCGGCGCCATGCCGAGCTGTGGGAGCGAACCACTCGGCGGCTGTGGCGGGCCCAGGTCAAGGCGACCGCCTTCCGGGCCGCGGGCCAGCTCGTCTTCGCCGGCGGCTACGTCGCAGGCGTCCTGCTCGTGGTCAACGACGCGATCGGCGGGCATCGCAGCGTCGGCGACGTGGTCCTGGCCATCACGCTCGCGGCGCAGGTGAATCAGCAGGTTTCGGCCGCGGTTGCGCTGCTCCACGACCTCCAGCGGATCGCACGGGCCTATGCCCGCCTGGAGTGGCTGGAGAAGTACGTCGCGGAACGCGAGCCCGCTGTCGCCGACCAGCCCGTCCCCGAGCGTCTCGTCGATGGAATCCGCTTCCAGAACGTGGCCTTCCGCTATCCCGGGACCGAACGAACGGTTCTGGCGGGCGTCGACCTGCATCTCCCGGCCGGCTCGACCGTGGCCATCGTCGGCGAAAACGGGGCCGGCAAGAGCACGCTCGTGAAGCTGCTGTGCCGCTTCTACGAGCCCACGTCGGGAACGATCACCGCGGACGGCTCGGACCTGTCCCGCATCCCGCTCGGTGAGTGGCGCGACCGCATCGCCACCGGTTTCCAGGACTTCGCCCGCTTCGAGTTCGTCGCCCGCCGGACCGTGGGCGTGGGCGATCTGCCGCTCGTCGACGATCAACCGGCCGTGGAGGCGGCCCTGGATCGGGCCAACGCCGGCGACGTCGTCGGCCGCCTGGAGGAGGGCCTCTCCACGCAACTCGGCAAGTCGTACAAAGAGGGCACGGAGCTTTCCGGCGGCCAGTGGCAGAAGCTGGCCCTGGGCCGGGCCATGATGCGCGAGCGGCCGCTGGTCCTCATCCTCGACGAGCCCACGTCCGCCCTGGACGCCGAAGCCGAGCACGCGCTCTTCGAGCGCTACGCGGAAGGTGCCCAGCGAGTGGGCCAGGCCACGGGTGGCATCACGGTGCTCGTGTCGCACCGCTTCTCGACCGTTCGCATGGCCGACCAGATCATCGTCGTGGCGGACGGCCGGATAGTTGAAGCCGGCCCCCACTCCGCCCTGATGCACAACCGAGGCCTGTACGCCGAGCTGTACGAGCTGCAAGCCAGCGCCTACGAATAGCCGGCGTTGGTCACGGGCGACGGCACGCTGGCCAATACTAGAATCGAGTCACCTGGCGCCGGCATTGGAGCACCATGTTGGAGATGCGGTTTCCGAGTCGAGGGGACGTCTACGAAGCGCTTGAAGACATGGCCGTCGACTACCTCACGCACTGGCGTGCGCCGTTCACCGGAGGCGGCCGCGGCACTTTGCGGAAAGGCGACCGCGTGACCGTTGACCACGAGCCCGTCGATTCGATGGCTCTCAGTGTCTACGCTGCCCCAGTGGACCAAAGCGTGGAGGCGAGGATGGTTCCGGCCTCCGATCGAAGCGATCCCAAGTACGACGGGTACTCCCTGGTGCTCCGCACCGCTGACCTGAACCGTAGGTTCCGACTGATCCCGGAAGACGAGGCATAGGAGAAGGCAAGCCTCCGCAGTCCGTCGCCAGCCGATTCGCGAACGCGCTTCCCTTGCCAGCGCAGATCATCCAGCCTGCCAGCGGGTGACATTGGCGAACACTGGCCAATGGTAGAGTTGAGGCGCTGGGGGACCGCCGTCCGCTGCCGGGAGCGGTTGCAGTTCCGGGACGATCGCGTCCGGGGAGGTGGGGCATGTCGAGCCAATCGCATGGCACCGAGCTGGTGCGCTCGCCCAACCTCGGGCTGCGTCGGGAATGGGTGGCACGGCGGACGAGGATCGGCCTGGCGGCCAGTCTGCTCGTCGCCCTAGCGACCTGGGGTTGCACCGCTGGCTCGAGCACGTCATCGCCGGCGGTTAGGGCCACTCTTGCGCCTGGAAGCGTGACCGCCACTTCCGCCGGGGTCAGCCCGACCGGATCGAAGGCGCCTGGCGGGTTCAGCGCCACCGGCCCGATGGGCACGGCCCGCATTGCCGACACGGCCACCCGGCTCTCCGACGGCCGTGTCCTCATCGTCGGAGGCGGAACCGGCGGCACCGACATGATCATCGATGGCGCCTTCGCGACGGCCGAGCTGTACGACCCGGCCAGCGGCGAGTTCAGCGCTACGGGATCGATGCTGACCGCCCGAGGCGACCACACCGCGACGCTCCTCACCGACGGCCGAGTTCTCGTGACTGGCGGAACCAGTTCCCTCGGGGGGAACCTCGCCCAAGCCGAACTGTACGATCCGGCGACCGGCAAGTTCAGCGCGACCGGATCGATGGCCACGGCCCGCTACGACCACACCGCCTCTCTTCTGGCCGACGGTCGAGTCCTGGTGGCGGGAGGCGCCGGCGAGGTGGCTGGAGGCGTCAACGAATCGGCGGAACTCTACGATCCGAAGACGGGCAAGTTCACCCCGGCCGGCTCGTTGACGGCCGCTAGATCGGGCGCGACCGCGACAACCCTTTCCGACGGCCGCATTCTGATTGCCGGCGGGGAAAACGGCCCGGGGTTCCTCGCCTCCGCGGAGGTGTATGACTCCGTGACCGGCAAGTTCGCCGCGACCGGCTCGATGCAGACCGCACGGACCGCGCAGGCTGCAGCCCTGCTCTCCGATGGCCGGGTACTCATCGTCGGAGGTTGGGACGGCTCGAAAGGGCTCCACCACTCGTCGGCGGAGGCATATGACCCGAAGGCCGGCTCCTTCAGCCCCGCCGGCTCGATGGCCATTGGTCGCGCGGCACCCACAGCCACACTCCTCTCAGACGGCCGCGTCCTTATCACGGGAGGCTTTGGACCCGACGACTTCGGCGGCCCTCTCGCCTCAGCCGAGTTGTACCAACCCTAGGACGTCGCTGCGGCCGGCGCCTCGAATCAGGCGGCGCGGCGGGGCAGGCCGACCGATTCTGTGCCGAACCAAGTGCCTGAGCTGCCCTTGACGATGGCGACCGCGTTCTCGAGGGCCCCGATGGCCGCGAATCGGCCGCCGCCGGCGACGAATTCGGCGCACGCCCGAACCTTCGGCGCCATCGAGCCCGACGGCCAGGCGCCGGCGGCGAGCCCCTCGAGCGCTTCGTCGACCGATAGCCGCAGTATCGGCTCCTGCCGCGGCGTGCCCCAGCGGCGGTAGACCGCGTCGACGTCGCTGAGCAGCACCAGACCGTCCGCATCGACGGCCCGCGCCAGCACCACCGCGGCCAGATCCTTGTCGATCACCGCCTCGACGCCCTCGAGGCGGCCGTCGGGCAGCTCCACGACCGGCACTCCCCCACCCCCAGACGCCACCACCAGAACGCCCGAGTCGACGAGCGAGCGGATCGCCGCGGCCTCGACGATGCGTATCGGCGGCGGAGATGGAACCACTCGCCGCCAGTTCTTGCCGTCGGGCGCGATGTCCCAACCTCGGACAGCGGCGTGCTCGCGGGCAGTGGCTTCGTCGTAGATCGGGCCGACCGGTTTGGTGGGATTGGCGAAGGCCGGGTCGTCGGCCGGGACGACCGTTCGGGTGACGATCACGGCGATCTCCCGGTGCCGGCCGCGCTCGAGGAACGCGTCGTTGAGGGCCTGCGCCAGCAGGTATCCGATCTGGCCCTGGGTCTCGGCTCCGAGCACGTCCAGCGGCGGCGCCGGGACGACCGATGCCGCCATCTCGGCGCCGATGGCCAGGAACCCGACCTGCGGACCGTTGCCGTGGGTGATCACGATCTCGGCCCGGCTGCCCTCGGCGAGCGTGACCAGACCACGCGCCGCGGCCACGAGGTTGCGGCGCTGAACCTCGGTCGATCCGGGCTCGCCCCGACGGATCAGGGCGTTGCCGCCGAGGGCGATGGCCAGGCGGGTCATCCGCCCAGCCGCTCCTTGCCGGTTACGAGCGTGTACACCAGCGCCTGTTCGGTATACCAGCGGTTCTCGGCCTCGTCCCAGACGCGCGACTGCGGGCCGTCCATGACCTCGTCGGTCACCTCGTCGCCGCGGTGCGCGGGCAGGCAGTGGAGGAAGATCGCCCGCGACGCGGCCAGCGCCATCAGCTCGGCGTCGACGCGGTAGCCGGCGAAGATCCGGGCCCGCTCCTGGCGCTCCGTCTCCTGGCCCATGCTGGCCCAGACGTCGGTGTAGATCGCGTCGGCGCCCTTCGCGGCCGCCCGTACGTCGTGGCCCAGCTCGATCGAGCCGCCGTTGATCCGGCAGTTCGCCCGCGCCGCCTCGACGATCTCGGCCTTGGGCTCGTAGCCCTCGGGCGTGGAGATGGCGAGCGTGAAGCCCAGGTAACCGGCCGCCTGGATGAGAGAGTGGCAGACATTGTTGCCGTCGCCGATGAACGCGACTCGCAGTCCGACGAACTCACCGAACTCCTCGCGCAGAGTCATCACATCGGCCAGGGCCTGGCAGGGATGATGGTCGTCGGTCAGGGCGTTGATGATCGGAATCGTGGCGTAGCGCGCCAGCTCCTCGACCCGGGCCTGATCGAACGTGCGAATCGCCAGGGCCGTCAGGTACCGCGAAAGGACGCGAGCCGTGTCGGCGACGGTCTCGCCGCGACCGAGCTGCAGCTCATCGGGCCGGAGGGTGATGGGCAGCATGCCCAGACCCCAGGCCGCCGCCTCGAAGCTGACTCGCGTCCGCGTCGACGGCTTGTCGAAGATGAGCCCGAGCCGGCCGCCGGGGATCGCGTCGCGAGCCATGCCGCCGGCCGCCTTGAGGTCGCCGGCCAGATGCAGGTTGGCGAGGATGCCTTCCCGTCCCAGGGAATCCAAAGTCAGGAGATGGCGCGTCATGACGGTCTCCGGCTAGCGGCGTGTCTTCGAGGCCGAGCCGGCTCGTGCCCGCTCGACGATCGGAGCGAGAAGTTCGGTGAGATTCGATTGACCCTGTGCCGCCGGGTCGCCCGCCAGCTCCTCGAGCTCGTAGCGGACCCGAACGACGGGCTTCTCCAGCTTGAGGACCCGCGTCAAGTCGATCGGCGTCGCGGACAGCACCAGGTCCGCCGGCATGGAGTTGAGCGTCGTCTCCAGTTCGTGCATCTGACCCTGGCCGTAACCCATTGCCGGCAGCAGGTGCTCGAGGGCCGGGTAGTGGCTGAGCGTCTCCGCCAGCTGACCGACCGCGTACGGTCTCGGATTAACCAGTTCGGCTGCCCCGAATCGGCGCGCCGCCACGACGCCGGCACCGTAGGTCATGCCGCCGTGCGTGAGGGTCGGTCCGTCCTCGACGACGGCCACCTTCTTGCCATCGATCTTGCCACCCTGGAGGGTCAGCGTCGACCGCGCCAGGATCACGCGCGCCCGGCTGTTGACCGCGGCGATGTTGGCTCGGACCTCGGCCACCTGCTCCGGTGTGGCCGAGTCGACCTTGTTGATCACGACGGCGTCGGCCATACGGATGTTGGTCTCGCCGGGGTGGTAGTGCATCTCGTGGCCGGCTCGAAGTGGGTCGGCGACGACGACGAAGACGTCGGGCCGGAAGAAGGGGAAGTCGTTGTTTCCGCCATCCCACAGAACGACATCGGCCTCGGTTTCGGCCTGGCGCAGGATCGCCTCGTAGTCGACACCGGCATAGAGGACCCGGCCGGCGTCGAGATGCGGCTCGTACTCCTCGCGCTCTTCGATCGTGGTTTCGTAGCGATCGAGGTCGGCATACGTGGCGTAGCGCTGGACGCGCTGAGCCACGAGGTCGCCGTACGGCATCGGATGCCGGACGACCACGACCTTCAGGCCCTGCTTCTCGAGCAGCGCCGCCAGGTAGCGAGTGGTCTGGCTCTTGCCGGCGCCGGTTCGAGTCGCGCCCGTGGCGACAACCGGCTTCGTGGAGGGCAGCATCGTCCGGGCCGGCCCGAGCAGCTCGAAGTCGGCGCCGCCGGCCAGCGCTCGGCTGGCCGTGTGCATGACGTGCTCGTGGGTGACGTCGCTGTAGGCGAAGACGACAAGATCTACCTTCTCGTTCGCCAGCAGCCGCTCCAGCTCCGACTCGGCCACGATCTGGATGCCGTCCGGATAAAGCGGCCCGGCCAGCTCGACGGGATATCGACGGCCCGCGATGCCCGGGATCTGAGTGGCGGCGGTGAACGCCACGACCTCAACGCTCGGGTCGTTGCGATAGGCGGTGTTGAAGTCGTGGAAGTCGCGCCCGGCGGCTCCCATGATCACTACACGAGTGCGATCCATGGCTATTCCGGCCCTTCCGCAGTCGCGCCGTAGGGGTCAGTCCCGGCAGCGAACCTTGGGCTGACGAGCCGGTTCCGCCTCTGGTCCAGCGGTCGTCGAGCAGCGATAGTGTCGCCCGACGCCGGCCGGCGCGCAAGAGCGTGCCGGCCCACGCCCGAGGGGCGCACCGGCGGTCGACTACTTGCCCGGCGGCTCGGCATCACCCGCCGGCCTCGCCACTCCGGCATTCATGGACCGACCCAGGCCGTTGAGGGTGTTCGAGATGGCGTCGGTGTCGAGGCCCACCGGGCGGGCCGAACCGGTACCGGACAGCCCGCCCAGCATCATCGAGAACGAACGAAGACTCGTGGTGTCGAGCGCGCCCTCGAGGTCAGTCTCATCCCCGCCGGACATGGCCATGCCGACGTTGCGGCCCACGAACGACTGAACCTCGCCTTCGAGGCCCCAAGCATAGCCCCACAGGGCGGCTTCCTCGGCGTTGGCCAGCCACGGCGGAATCTGGCCCGGGGCGCCGGCCAGCGCGCGTCGCAGGGTCCGGCGGTAGGCCTCGACCATGGCGGAGGTGATGGCCCCGTCCGGGGTCTGGAGCGGCAGCGGCATCCGCATCGCGCGCGGCATGATGATCAGCCCGGCCAGGGCCTCGCACACGAGCGCCACCGGCTGACGGAGGACGCCCCAGACGACGGCCACGACGACAAGGCCGGCGCCCACGGCGACCCAGACTCGCGACACCGATCGAGTCACGATCCGGAGCCAGCCACGCTGACCGGCGATCCGCTCCAGCTGCTCGCCGGTCTGCTCGAACAGCGGCCGCAGGTCGGCGAAGTCCGTCGGCGAGATGCTCGCGCTACCCCCGGCGGCAGTCTGGAGCCCCTCCAGCAGCGACTGCTCGGCCGGTCCAAGCGGCCTGGACGCGGCGGGGGCGTGGACGAGATGGTCGTGTCCGCCCGACCCCGTCGCGGAGATGAGCTTGATGCCACCGCGCGGTCCCAGCGGCGTCGCCTCGCTGTAGAAGGCGACGTATCCGTGGGCTGCCAGATCGAGCAGTGCGACCGTCACCGCGCGGGTCGTATCCAGAGGGAACGCGACCAGGGCGGCCAGGGCAGGCGTCATGTCCGATGGAGGGCCGGCCACCATGACCGAATCGTCGTCGGCGTAGCCGGGCTCGCGGCGTCGTCGACGCCGGACGAAGGCGAATGCGACGAGGGCGACGAGCGCGGCGAGACCGCCCAGGAGGCTGTCGGCCTGGTTCGTCGGATCCCCGAAAAAGCCGCTGACCGCGTCGCGGATGCTGCCCACGACGCCGGCCGCCGCCTCGACCGGATCGGGCGGCTTGCGCACGGCATCGATGTCCCGCAGCAGCTCGGCCTGAACGTCGCCGTTCGGAGCTGCTTCATTCTCGAGGGTGTCGTTGGTCCACGGACCGTGCGTCTCGTACGAATCCCACAGATCGGAGTCCGAGTCGATGTAGCCGCCGATCTGCCCGCCCGAGACGGCCAGGGCGATGATGAGCGACTTGCCGAGCTCGTTGCTCATGTCGGCGCCGTTGAAGAAAGCCGTGGTGGCCGGATCGCCCTCGTCGCCGATGGCGATGTCGACGTAGACCGTGGCCCCGAGACGGGTCCCCAGGCTCGTGGCCGCCGCCTCGGCCGTGGCCGTCCCGGTCGAATCCAGCGCGCCGGCCCCATCGAAGACATGCGTGCCGTTCATCAAGGCTTCCGTCCGGGCGAGCGTGCTGGTAGCCCAGCTCTCGAACGTGGCCGGACCGGGCGACGACTCGCCGATGAACTTGGCCGCGGCGGTCGACAGTCTTGCCTTCAGCGTCGAGCCGAGCGTCACATTGCCCATCACGTCAAAGCCGGTCAACAGCAGACCATCGATCGCCCACGCCTTCGCCAGCGTTGCGCCGTCGGGCAGGTCTATCGGGTCCGCGGTGTAGACGGCGACCCGGCCGCCGCCCGCTGCCTCGATCTTGGCGGCGAGCGCCTCGGCGGTGGCGATGGCCTTGGGTGACATCAGATTCCCGTAGTCGTAGACATGGCGACCGAGAGTGAGCGGCGCCAGCGTCGAGTCCGCGGCGGCGACCGGTCGCGGCACGGCCAGGCCAAGGGCCAGGAATCCCGACAGGGCCAGAGTGGCCGCGGCCAGCAGCCCGGCCGCCATCCTGATGGAACTGGGCCGCCGACCCAACGCCGCCGCCATCTGCCCGCCTGCAAGCCCGTCCATCAGTTCCTCCTCGGGAGCTCGCCCGCTTCGGCACTAGCCGCACCGGCTCGTCGCTGATCCCTTTCGGCGAGGTCGCGCAGTGTCAGAAGTTCCTTGCGCATCATGATCGCGTCGCCTAGAACGAGCGCGGCACGTTTCATGCGCCCGATGCGACTCCCGGCGCCCATCCACATCTTGACCACGATCCGCGAACCTCCGGCATCCGACGGAACCACCGCGAAGGTCGCCGAGATCGGGCCGAAAACCCTCGCGACCCTGGCCGGCGCCACTCCGCTGATCCGTCCACCCGGCACGACCTCGGTCACGTCGAAGATCAGGAACTGCGAGCCGACCTCGATCTGGTCGGCGCCCGGCGTCAACTGGCGCGGGCTGCGTCGACCCAGGTTGTCGATCAGATCGTAAGTGTAGGGAGCCTGGGTCAGCTGGCAGAGCCAGCGGTAGGTCAGGGCCGGCGATGCCTCGACGCCGATCGAACGGAAGTAAGCGTGGGCCCCCGCCGGGCGCCAGCCGTCGCACGGATAATCGGCAGCTTGCTCGTCGGCCGTCGATGCGCCGTAGCGGGCCCAATGACGAATCCCCACTGTCGCCCTCCCGTCCAGATGGTTCCGAGACGCGCCCGCCGGCGACGGACCGGCATCGCCATTCTGGCGGTTCCGATCCGAGCTCGTGCATCTAGGTCAGGTATTGGTACATCCCGAACACGCCTGAGGCGAGCAAGACGACCGTCACCGTCCAGAGGAGCGCGGCCCGCGGTCGTGAATTGGCGAGATCGCCGAGCAGCTCGCGATCGCTCGTGAGTCGGACCAGGAATGCCAGCGGCAGGGCCAGCACCACGACGTTGAAGACCATCGACCCAACGCACAGCCGGACCAGGTCGGAGGAGAAGAGAACCACGGCCGCGGCCGGAAGCACCTCGACCAGGTAGACGCCGTAGAAGCGGCGGGCCTGGCCGGGTTTGAGGTTGAGGCTGTGCGGCCAGCCCATCACCTCTCCGATCCCCCACGCCGCCGAGAGCGATACGACGATGAGCGCCAGCAGTCCCGAGCCGATGAGGCCGATCGCGATCAGCCAGCCCGCTCCGCCGGCGGCAAGTCGAGCCAGGCCTTCCGGCAGCTCCGCGAGGTTCTTCGCCGAGGCGGCCACGGGCGCGGCGGATTTCATCGCGGCGGCCGCGGCGATGACGATCGCCGCCATCAGGGCCTGGCTTGCAAAGGCACCGACCAGCGTCTCGACGCGCGACCCGTGGAGGTCCTCGCGGCGGAGCTGTTTGTCGACGCTTGCCGACTGCTGATAGAAGAGCATCCAGGGCATGATCGAGGCGCCGACAATCGCCACGACCAGGGCGAAGTAGCCGGGGGGCACGTCGCCCGGGAGCGGGCTCAGGTCCGAGACCATGTGACCCAGGTCCGGCCGGCCGGCCACGGCCAGCACGACGAAGCTGAAGAGCGCCAGCGAGAGCAGAACTGCGAACCGCTCGAACCAGGCGTAGCTGCGGGTCAGAACCATCGAAGCGTGGACCGCCAGTGCCGCGACGATCGCAACCGGGGCGGCGATGCCCACGATGGCGGCGCCCAGAGCGATGCCGGCGAACTCGGCCACGTAGGCCACGAAGTTGATAACTGCCATGCCGATGACCGACACGGCGGCCCAACCTCGCCCATAGCGAGACCGAACCAGCTCCGCGTGACCCTTGCCGGTGGCCAGCGCCAGCCGCGCCGTCATCTCCTGCACGAGAAACAGCAGCGGCACGATCGCGAAGACGGGCAGCAGCAGCGCATACCCCGACTCGGTGCCGCCCTTGCCGGCCGTGATGACGCTCGGCGCATCCACGTCGGCGAGCATCACCACCCAGGCCGGGCCGATGACGCGCAGCCAGCGCGTAAGTCCCGGGCCGCGCAGAGCGCCGGCCATGGAACGGACGCTTTCGACGACGGACATGGGGAAACCTTAGCCGAAGGAGCCGGGCCGTCCGCGGATGTCTGGCGTCAGTCCTTGGATCCACTCCTTTCGCCCGACGCGCCCGACGCGCCCGACGCGGCGAGCTGGCCGGGCGCGATGTCGACGCCCAGCCGTTCGAGCGCGCTCAAGACCGCCTTCATCGAGGCAGTGGTGATGTTGGGGTCCATGCCCACGCCCCAGCGGACCTCGCCGTGGGAGCGCACTTCGACATAGGCCACGGCTGTCGCTTCCTCGCCGGCACCGAGGGCATGCTCGGCGTAGTCGAGGACTTCCACTTCGGCCCCCAGATCCCGGCGAAGGCCGTGGACCAGGGCGGAGATCGGGCCGTTGCCCTCACCGGAGATGGGGGTCGTTGTGCCGCCCGTCGCGAGGCGGGCCCGCACGGTGACGTTGCCGTCGCTCGAGGAGGTCTCGTATCCGGCGAGCTTGATGCGAGCGGCAGCGGGCAGATACTCAGCCGCGAAGGCGTCCCACATCTCGGCGGCGGTTATCTCGGTGCCGCTGTCCGCGGTGATGACCTTGATGCACCGACTGAACTCGATCTGGAGACGGCGTGGCAGATCCATGCCGTGCTCGTTCTTCATGATGTAGGCGACGCCGCCCTTGCCGGACTGGCTGTTGACCCTGATGACCGCCTCGTAGCTGCGGCCCACATGCTTGGGGTCGATCGGGAGGTATGGCACCTGCCATTCGGCGTAGTCGGGCGGCAGGCACTCCATGCCCTTCTTGATGGCATCCTGGTGCGAGCCGGAGAACGACGTGTAGACCAGGTCGCCGACGTACGGGTGCCGCGGCCCAACCGGCAGGCGGTTGCAGTGCTCGGCGATCCGCCGCAGCGAGTCGATGTCGGTGATGTCGAGCTTGGGGTCGATGCCCTGGCTGAACAAGTTCATGGCCAGGTTGACGACGTCCACGTTGCCGGTCCGCTCGCCGTTGCCGAAGAGCGTGCCTTCGATGCGATCCGCGCCGGCCATGACGCCGAATTCGGCGGCGGCCACCGCGGTCCCGCGATCGTTGTGCGGGTGCAGGGACAGGATCACCGAATCGCGTCGCGGCACGTTGCGGTGGAACCACTCGATGGCATCGGCGTAGATGTTGGGCGTGTACATCTCCACCGTGGCCGGCAGGTTGAGGATGATCTTGCGCTGCGGCGTCGGCTGGATCACGTCCATGACGGCGGCGCATACCTCGAGCGCATAGTCGAGCTCCGTCCCGGTGAAGCTTTCCGGCGAGTACTCGTACAGGATCTCGGTTCCGGGCACGCGAGCTTCCTGCTCCAGGCAGATCTTCGCCGCGTCGACGGCGATCTTGGTCACGCCCGCCTGATCGAGGCGAAAGACGACCCGACGCTGCAGCACTGAGGTCGAGTTGTAGAAGTGTACGATCGCGCGCCGGGCACCCTTCAGGCATTCGTAGGTGCGCTCGATCAGCTCGCGCCGGCATTGCGTCAGGACCTGGATCGTGACGTCTGACGGGATCAGGTCCTCGTCGATCAGCTGGCGGATGAAGTCGTAGTCGGGCTGCGAGGCCGACGGGAACCCGACCTCGATCTCCTTGAAGCCCATGCCGACGAGGGCCTTGAACATCTGCAGCTTGCGGGCCGGATCCATCGGGTCGATGAGGGCCTGGTTCCCGTCGCGCAGGTCGACGGAGCACCAGATCGGGGCCTTCTCGATCTCACGGTTGGCCCACTCGCGGTCGGCGACACGGAGCGGCAGGGGGCGGAAGGGTACGTACTTCTCGACCGGCATTTTCCTGGGCTGGGCTGGTACGGGAGGCATTTCTGGTGTCCTTCTTCGTCTCTGTCTTGGCTCCGCGTTGTGCGCCGCGGATGGGCGGGGTTTGTCGGGGAAACAAAAACCTCCTGCTTCTTGCGCAGGAGGTCACCGGCGAGCACCCGAACGGGGCTCGCCTCAGGTAAGGAGGAGGCTGCTCTCGAAGAGGTCCCTGGTCATAGTGCTGGGTAGTGTAGCGGCTGGCGCCCGGCCGAGGCAACCTTCATCTGCATGAGGTCGGCCGGAGGCGAGACAGGCGCGCCAGACGCACTGCCCTGGCGGAGGCCCGGCGGGCTGGACTGCTCGGAGGCTGCGCCGACTCGTGTCGGGAATCTGCGTGCCATTTCGCAGCGCGGCGGATACATTCCTCGCACAAAGCTTTCGCGCGGCACGGGGCGTGGATTTCGGGGAACGCCGCGCAACAACGAATACGATTTCGAGGAGGTCTCAATGCGTCGTCTCTTCCTGCTTCCAGTTGTCGTTCTCGCTCTTGCGATGCTGCTCGCGCCCACGGTGGCAGCGACGACCGGGCAGCCCCCGGAAATGGTCGGGCAGACCAGCTACAACGCATTTTGGACGCCTGCGAACACCATCGCCCAGACATTCACTACGCCCAACAAGACCGAACGCCTCGACTACGTGGATTTCTTCGTCTACAGCTCCACCGACGGCGGCACGATCGAATCCTGGATCAAGGCCGGACTACCCGGCACGTCCGGGATCGCCGGGACGGACGTCACGGCTGCCGTGCCCGCCGGCGCGAGTGGCGTCCACATCAAGCTGGTCCCGCCCACAGGCATAACCCTGGGCGCCAACGCGCAGTACTCGATCATGTTCTCCGTCCAGGGATCCCCCAACGACACGAAGATCGCCGAACTCTGCACCTCGAGCGGCTACTCGGGCGGAGCCGCCTACGTATACGACGGAGCAAACTGGACTACGCCCTCCACCAGTGGAACACCCTGCGCCCAGGACCTGACCTTCCAGGTTTTGATGTCTCCGCTGCCCGGCACGCTTGACCAGCAGCAGAACCTCCACAACCACAGCGTCGGCTATGTCGTCATGGCTCAGACCTTCACGGCGGGCGCCGGCGGAACCCTCACGGCCGTTTCTCTCTGGAGCGAAGGCTCGAAGGGCGGCGAAGTGACGGTCGAGATCTGCTCGGTCTCCGAGGGCATCGATTGCCTTACGCCGGCGCTTGTGGCCGGAATCCGTCCAGCCCTCGCGACCGGGGTACTGGCCAGCACTACCCTTACGGTCGGCAACTCGAATCCCCAGTGGATCGATTTCGCGTTCAGCCCTCCACCTGTACTGGTCGCCAGCACGCAATATGCCATCGTGATCGACGGCAACGATGGCTGGAGCGGATCGATCACCAATGCCTACACCGGCGGCTCGGCGTCCAACGGCAGCGGCGGCGGTTGGAGCAGCATCAACGGCGACCCGATCTACGACCTCGCCTTCCAGACCTTCATCACTCCCGCGGCCGTAGCCTCGACGGCACCGGGGGCGCCGACGGCTCCGCCAACCAGCACGGCCGGCGCTCCTAGCGCCCCGGGCGGCTCGGCACCGTTGCCGCTCTTCCTAGCCCTGATGGCTGCGATCCCCGTGGCCGGACTCCTGCTCGTGAAGCGACGCGGAGCCATCGCCCGGCAATAGTCGGCGCGAAATCCGCCTTCCCACGGCGCTCGGTCTCCGGACCGGGCGCCGTTTCGTTGTGCTCGGATGTTGAGCGGGGTCGACTGCCCCGGCCGCGGTGGTAGCCTTCGAGACGACCACGCACCATAGAGGACCCAATGCCCGAGCTATCGCCGGTCTACACAGAGTTGCGCGACGGATTCCTCGCCGTCTCGCCCGAGACGAACCACATGGCGCCGACGGACGACCTGCCGCACGTCTACGGCGCGGTGATCGATATCGGGTTCGAAGCGCTCTTCACCGTGGCCGCCTTTGCGGATGGCACGACGAGCGTCTACAACAGCACCGGCGGTGGAGCGGCGGCGCTGGGCACCCTCCCGGAGGCGGCCATGATGAGCCGGGCGATGCTGAGGGCGCTCGAGGCTGAGGTGAGCGGTTTCAAGCCGGTCGATTCGACGCCACTTCCCGCCTTCGGGCGGGTCCGCTTCACCGTCCTGACCTACGAAGGCCGTCTGGGGATCGAGGTCGACGGCACTCCGCTGCTCGAGGGGAAGCATTCGCTTTCGAAGCCGTTCGCCGCCGTGATGTCGATCATGGATCTGGCGCGCAAGTTGACTTCGGCGAGGAACTAGCGTCGCCTGCCGGAGAGCCGGACGTAGCCGCACGGTCTATTGCACTGCCGTTCGGAATCGAGCGCCTGGACGCGATCCGTTCATTACGGCAACGTCGGGCGGCGGTGCTCGCGGCGCCGGAACAAGCTGCGCAGTCAGGAACGTGTCGGCAGCGGCCAGAGGACGAACGGGTTGATGCGCAGGCGTGTACCGCAGCCTGGCCGGCAGCAGTTGGTCTCGGTGCCGAGGCGGTTGCGGCTGATAGGGAAGGCTTCGCGACAGGAAGGGCAGAGCACCGCCAGCTCGTCGCCGCTGACGGCGGCCGTCACCACCAACGGCCCGAACTCGACGCCGACGAGGCGAGCGAAGTGCATGCCCCCACCGGCGTCGCCGCAGACCACTACTGGTAAGGATGGGTGGAATGCCACGGCCGTTGCCTGCCCGGGCAGGACGAACACGGCGCGCTCAGCGCCCGTCGCCGCATCCCATATCCTTAGTGTGCGATCCCCGCTTGACGAGGCGATCCAGGTGCCGTCCGGGCTCACGGCGCAGTCGTTGACGGGCCACGTGTGGCCCTTGAGGGTCGCCCCTTCAGCGCCCGTGGCGGGATCCCATGTCTTCATGTCTCGCGGATCACCAACGGAGACGATCCAGGTGCCGTCGGGGCTCACCGCACAGCACAGCACTCGGCTGGTATGGCCGCTGAGGGTGACCCGTTCCTCGCCGGTGGCAACATCCCAGATCCTGAACGTGCCATCCTCGGCCGCGGACACGATCCAGGTCCCGTCCGGGCTGACCGCACATGCGCGCACCTTGGCCTCGTGGCCGGAGAGTGTGACCCGTTCGGTGCCGGTGGCAACATCCCAGATCTTGAGGGTGCGATCTCTGCTGGCGGAGACGACCCAGGTGCCATCCGGACCCACGGCGCACCCTTCAACCCAGTCGCGATGCCCGACCAGAATGCGGCGTTCGGCGCTCGTGGCCACGTCCCAGATCTTCAGGACGCAGTCGTTTCCGGCGGAAACGATCCAGGTGCCGTCCGGGCTAACCGCGCAACCCAGAACCCAACCTCGGTGGCCGGTGAGGACACCGCGTTCGCCGCCCGTGGCGACATCCCAAATCCCAAGCGTGTGGTCCCAGCTTGCGGACACGACCCAGGTGCCGTCCGGGCTAACAGCACACCCTTCGACCGAGTCCGCGTGGCCGGTGACGGCGGCCCGTTGCGCTCCGCTGGCAGCATCCCAGATTTTGAGGGTGCGATCGTCGCTGGCGGAGACGACCCAGGTGCCATCGGGGCTAACAGCACAGCAGTTCACATCGCCAGCGTGACCGGCGAGGGTGGCTCGCGCGGTGCGGGTGGCCACATCCCAGAGCTTGAGGATTCCATCCCTGCTGGCGGAGACGATCCAGGTGCCGTCCGGGCTAACAGCGCAACCCCACACAGGGGTTACGTGGCCAGTCAAAGTGGCCCGCTCCGCGCCCGTTGCCGCATCCCAGATCTTGAGGGTGTGGTCCCAGCTGGCGGAGACGATCCAGGTGCCATCGGGGCTCACGGCACAGTCGTTGACAGAGACCCGGTGCCCAACGAGGGTGCGGCGCTCGGTGCCGGTAGCGACGTCCCAGACCTTGAGGGTGCGGTCGTTGCTGGCGGAGACGACCCAGGTGCCATCGGGGCTGACCGCGCAGCCCCACACCTTGTCCGTGTGACCCGTCAGGGTCACACGTTCGGCGCCGGTGGCGGCGTCCCAGATCTTGACGGTTCCGTCCCAGCTGGCGGAAACGATGAAGGTGCCGTCGGGGCTGACGGCACAATCCCGCACCGAATTCGTGTGGCCAACGAGCTCAGCCCTTGCCACACCGGTGGCGGTATCCCAGATCCTCAGCGTCTGGTCGTCGCCGCCCGACACGACCCAGGTGCCGTCGGGGCTGACGGCACAACTCTGCACGGACTGCACATGGCCTCGAAGCGAAACGCGCTCGGCGCCGGTGGCGACGTCCCAGAGCTTGAGGGTCCCATCCCTGCTTGCGGAGACGATCCAGGTGCCGTCGGGGCTCACCACGCCGCGTCTTACCGGGAGGGTGTGACCACTGAGAGTGCGGACGAGGGCTTCGGATTCCCGCGGACGGGTGTAACAGTGGATCCATGGATGGCAACCGGGGCTGCTGCGCCGCTTCCGCTCCGCTTCGAGACGCCCGGCGAGAGGCGCCTCGTCCCATTGCAGCCGGTTGTACAGCTGCTGCCACGTCAACTCGGGCCGCTCGCGCATGACGTGGCTCTCGAGGCGTAGAGCACGCTCGAACGCTTTCAGGGTCGCCAGTCGGTCTTCCGGCGGCGCACTCCCAGCCACCGCTTCGGTCATTCGCCCGTCCTGTCTTCCCCACGTTGGACCCGGACGACCGCGTATTCGACCTCGGCCAGGAGCGCGGGGATGGCGAGAACGGCTTGCCGGTCGATGTCCTGAACGTCCACCGACAGGTCGTCGAAAGGAACCAGATACGGGCTCTCTTTGCGCTCCTCGCTCCTGGCCGGCGCCAGCCGCCACCCGGCGTCCGCGCGCTCCTTCCACCAGCGGTCGTGCTCCATGCGCGCGAGCAGCTCGATCTCGGCGGCGGTGAATGCCGGCGGCTCGGCGTCCCAGTCGGTCATAGGCTCGATGTCGCACCCGATGGCCTCGAGCTTGCGGCTGATGTCGGCGGCTTGCGCTCGGCTCGACTCCTTGAGCGACTCCGGCAGATGCTCCCATTCGGCCATGGAATGGTTCGTCTCGACTGATTGTCCTTCCCGCCGCCGGTTCGAGACGTAGTTCTCGTGGATGGCGCGTGCCAGGACCTCGTTCTGTCCTGCCATCAGCACCTCCGGACGGCAAACGAGATCCAGGAGCCCAAACACGCGCAGGTTGCCGAACGCGGCATGGCCTTCGCCGCCCAGCAGCTTCGCCACGCCTCCCTCCTGCGTGGTGCGCACGACGATCGGAACGTTGCGGTCCCCAAGGCGGTGTCGCATGTGGAGGGCCGCGCCCAGCCCAACGGCGTCTTCGCGCACGCACATGTACACGCCGGTGACGTCCGAATTGCCGCGCCGGCCGAACAGGAAGTCGGCGCGCTCGAATTCGGCCGAGTCGAGGTCCATGCGCCGGGGCGTCAACTCGCATACGGTAGCCAGCCGAGGGAAGCGTTGGTTCAGCAGGGCAACTCGGGCATCGGCCTGACGATCGACGGCGGTGACCCGCAGCTTCTTGCCGCGTGTGCCCGGAATCGAGCGCCACCGGCGAGCGGCGTGCACGACGAGCCGGGTACCCATCTCGCCAAGACCGACGACGACAATGTGCGGCGGCCCAAGTGGAGTGTTGCCCTGATCGTCGAAGGCGGGGTAATCGGACAGCAGGGTCGGTGCTCCCAACTCCGCCACGTTGAAGTACTCGATGCGAAGCCCGCCTCCACGACGAGCGAGCCCGGCCTGTCGGAGCACATCGTTGAGCTTGTCATCGATGACATGCACGAAGCACGTAAGGGGCGACCCGCGCCGGCCCTCGGCCAGGCTTCTGGCGGCGATCGCGATGTTCGCGTTCCTGCCGTCGTCACCGACCACGGTGAACAGGTAACGGGCCCGGTGTGCTCTTGCCCTGCGCAGCATGGCTGGATTCGTCGCGTCGCCCACCAGGACCGCGACGCCATCCTCGCGACACCTGGCGATTGCGCCGCTCTGCGCGTCCGACTCGATTCCTACGACATCGTACCCGGCTTCGCGGAGGTTCCGCGCGAGCAGAGAGCCCAGGCGCCCCAGTCCGCACACGACCACGTGGTTCGAGTAGGAGCGCAAGCGGAGGCCCGAGAGCTGCTCTCCCAGCAGATCGGCTAGGGCGCTCAGCGTCGCGCCGGCGGCCACGGCTGGAGCGAGGAAGCGCGCCACTTCGAGCTGCCACGAGACGGGCGGCGGGACGTCGCCGGAGTGGATGATGAAGAGCTGGAGCGAGCGGTAGAGGTTGTCGAGGAAGCTACGAGGCTCGCTGACCGCCCGCCCGTTGAGGTCGAACCCGATCCACCCCAGCGCCAGCGACGTGACGAAGAGGCCGGCGAACACGATCCAGCGGGCCGACTGCCAGGCGCGGCGGACGCGCGCACGCAAGAGCGCCCAGGCACGCCTTGCTGCGTGTTCGGGCGGTGGTGACGTCCTGTGTTCGGTCAAGGCCAGCTTCCTCGTTCTTGACTCGAGCAGACTAGCTGAATAGGTGCACGGCTATTGGGCTCCCCTGCCGTGCGCTCTGGGTCGACGCACGTTCGACGACCCTCAGCCTGATCCTCACCTGAGCCGGGCTCGGGAAACGCCGGTCTCTTCATCGTGATCTGGACACAACTGGTCGACCAGGAAGGCCTCCTGGACTGCATCGCGCTAGGCGTTGAACTCGTTGAATGAAACGGCTGCCACTCCTGCAAGCTCGGTTCTTCAGCCAACCGATGGTCGGGGCCGGAGTATCGTGGCAGCAGCCAGCCGACAGTAGAGGCCAGAATGTCACCAAGCGCGTCCAGACCGGCTTTCGTCATCATGCCGTTCGCGCCTGAGTTCGAGGCGGGCTTCGACGATGTGATCGAGCCCGCCGTTCGGGCTGCCGGACTCGAATGCATCCGGGCCGACCAGGAGGCCCTTGGCCACATCCACAAGATGATGTTCGAACGCATCTTCGAGTCAGCGGTTGTGGTTGCCGACGTGTCCGGTGGCAACCCGAACGTCTTTTATGAGCTGGGTGTCTCCCACGCCACGGCGCGCAAGACCGTCACCATCGTACGCGAGGACTTCCGCGACCGGATCCCATTCGACATCGCTCCCTACCGGGTCATCATCTACCCCAGGCGGCCGGAGGGGATGATGGGTAGCGGCGAGCTGACGAGCTACCAGGAATCGCTGGGTCGCGTCGTCGCTTCGCTCGCCGGCTCTATCGCTTCGGTCCTCGAACAGGAGTCTGAGGGTATTGCCAACCCGGTGCAGGACTACCTGAGCACACGCTCACCGCTGACCTGCGGCGAGAGCAGACATGTGGACTGCCTGACGGAGACCGACGAGGAGGAGATGGTGCGCCGCGCCGCGTCGGAGATCGTCTCCGTCGGGATCACGGGAACGCACTTTAGTAAGGTCCTGGCGCGCATTCTCGAGGCCGGAGAACGTGTACGACCATTGCGCGCGCGCATCCTTGCTCTGGATCCCAGAGACCGCGAGGGATGGCGCTACGTCTATCACTTGCGCGAGGGTCGGACCGTGGCCGACGAGGAAGTGGAAGACCTGCTTGCCGAGGACAGCGCGATACTCGAGCGCACCTTGAGGGTCATCAAGCGTTTGAATCAGAGAGTCGGTTTCGAGGGCGAGATCGTCTACTACTCGGGCATCCCCCTCTTCTGGGCGTACCTTGTCGACGACGAGCGCATCATCGTGGGCAATCTCGCGATGAACCGGTTATCGAGCCGCCTGCCTGTTTCCGTGTTGGTCCGAGACGACCCGCGAACGCGGGCGGTGTATCGCTACTACAACGAGGCGGTCCAGGGTTTGAGTCCGTCGGCCACGTAGGGTTCTCGTCGGTCAGGTTCTGGATTGGGGTTCAACACAGCTACCGCCGCGCCAACGGCGGAGATTCGAGGCCACGTGCCATTTGCTCTCGGCGCGACCGGCCCAGATGCCCAGCGGCCCAGCGGCCCGGAGTGCCAGCCGCCGGGGCTGAGGAGGCTGGCGCCTACCCGAGAGGAATGGCTCCGGCGGTAGGATTCGAACCTACGACCAAGCGGTTAACAGCCGCCCGCTCTACCACTGAGCTACGCCGGAGCGAGTCGATCGCCGACGCCATCGCGGCGCCGCGCGACAGGATAGCACGGCCTCACCATCGAGTGAGACTCGACCGGGCGCCAGCGCCGAACCTACATCTCGACCGGAAGGTCGGGCCTGTTCCCCCACTCTTCCCACGACTCCGCGTAGTTGCGGACCGCGGTCAGACCGGCGATCTCCGACATGGCGAACCAGGCCAGAGCGGCTCGAATCCCGCCCTGGCAGTAAGTCGCCCGAAGCTCGTCGGGGTTGACGCCCGTGGCTCTCAAGATGGACACGATGTCGGCCGCCGGCCGCAGCCTGCCGTCTGGGGCGACGAAGTCATCGAATAGCCGGAAGCGCGCGCCGGCGATTCGCCCGCCCCGGGCCGCCATGACATCGTGGCCCAGATACTCGTCGATACGCCGAACGTCCAGAAGGCGCGTCGGACCGCCGGGGACGCTTGCTTCCCGGCTCCACGCCAGGACTTCCTCGGCCGTGGCTATCAGTGAGTCATCTCGTTCGCCGAGCGGCTCCGTTGTCGCGGCGGTCGTGACCTGGGGCGCAGCCGTGGCCGGCGCCGCCCCGCCCGTCGCAGCCGTCGCTGCCGTCATGGGCAGCCCGGCGGCCTGCCAGACCTTGAGCCCGCCGTCCAGAACGTGGACCCGCTCCCTCGGGAAGCGGTAGAGGCGCAGCAGCCAGTAGCCCCGGATGGCGTGACGACCCCGGCCCTCGTCGTCGTAGAAGACCACGCGACGGCCCGGCGCCACGCCCCATCGGGCGAGGGCCTCCGAGGTCTCCTCGCGCGTCGGAACTATGTACTGGCGCCTGGCAGTGCCCGTCTCCGGTCTGACCCCAGGCTTGGCCAGGTCGACGTGTAGATCGCTGAACACCGCGCCGGGGACGTGGCCCAGGTCGTAGGCCTTGCGATCGAGCGATACATGAACCGCCCGCAAATCCGGGTCGTCCAGATGTGCGGCCAGCCATTCAATCGAGATCAACGGTCCCGGTTCCCCTGCGCCCATCGATTCCTCCCGCTTCGGCAAGAACCCGCCAAGCGTACCCTCAAACGAGGACTATGCCGCTGCCTTCCGGGTCTCGGCCCTCCGCCAGCGCACGGAGGATGGACTCCGCCGGTAGCGGAAGATCCGCCCGCATCGCCTCCGCCTGTTCCTTTATCAGGCAGCGGTTGTGGCGCGTGTCGGCGAGGAGCAGAACCACGCCCGAAACGTTCGGGTCGTCGCGGCGCTTCGAGGCCAGCCGTCGCTGCAGCGCCTGAACATCGCGAGGTCGCGTCTCAGCCTCTACGGCCACCTCGCGCGGCCCGATCAACATCACGGCGTCCCAGGCGCGCAGATCCCCGATGTGACCGGTCACGATCAGGCGGGCACGCTCGGAGCCTCTGTCGGAGGCACGCTGCTTGCTGCCCATGTCGGCAGAATGCTCCGGGCCGATCTCGCGCGACTTATCCGCGGCTGCTCCGAGCCCGTGCGGTCGTCGGCGTGCATCAAATGCACCGAAACGACGCGAAAGGCGCCGGCAGGGCCATGGCGTGCAGCAGATGCATATTATGCGACCGCGCCGGCCGACGAGGAGCGCTGCGAGGCCCCAACGCCGCCTTGACCCTCCGCGAGTCTGGCGTCTCGGCCGGCCGCGGTCGACCTGGTGCACTGGATGCACGGAATCCTCGGGCTTACGAAGGCCGACCTTCGAACTCGGACTGGAGTGTGCATCTCGCGCAAACCCGACCCGCACGCGGCCGCGACCACTCCCCGTACGCGGCCGAGCCACTCCCCGTACGCGGCCGCGACCACTCCCCGAGGGACCACTGCGCCGCGGCCCGCCCCTCCCCGGGAAGCCGAAAGCCCCGCCGAGTGGCAGGGCTTCGAACCACCTACTCCAGGTAGTCCTTGAGCTTGCGCGACCGGGACGGGTGGCGGAGCTTGCGCAGAGCTTTGGCCTCGATCTGGCGGATGCGTTCGCGGGTGACGTTGAACTCCTTGCCAACTTCCTCGAGGGTGCGGGCGCGGCCATCCTCCAGCCCGAAGCGGAGCTGTAGAACGCGCCGCTCGCGGCCGGTCAGGGAATCGAGAACTGCCTCGACCTGCTCCTTGAGCAGCTGATGGGACGCGGCTTCGGCCGGCGCCAGGGCACCGCGATCCTCGATGAAGTCGCCCAGGTGCGAGTCCTCTTCCTCGCCGATCGGCGTCTCCAATGAGACCGGCTCCTGGGAGACCTTGATGATCTCGCGGACCTTCTCCGGAGTGACCACCTGCTCCTGACCCTTGGACATGGCCTCGGCGATCTCTTCGACCGTCGGCTCGCGGCCCAGCTCTTGCAGCAAAGTGCGCGAAACCCTGATCAGGCGGTTGATCGTCTCGACCATGTGGACCGGGATGCGGATGGTTCGCGCCTGGTCCGCGATGGCTCGCGTGATCGCCTGCCGGATCCACCACGTCGCGTAGGTGGAGAACTTGTAGCCCTTCTCGTAGTCGAACTTCTCGACTGCGCGGATGAGGCCGATGTTGCCCTCCTGGATCAGGTCCAGGAACGACATGCCGCGGCCGATGTACTTCTTCGCGATCGAGACGACGAGTCGGAGGTTGGCCGAGGTCAGCTGCTCGCGGGCGTCGCGTCCGATCCGGACCAGCTCGCCCCTGCGGTGCTTGAGCTTGGTGTCCGCCGGAACCTCGGGGTCCCAGCCCAGGCGCTTGAGCAGGTCCGCATCGTGGCCCGTTTCGATCCAGCGCCGCAGGGCCGGGAACGCGACCTGCTCGCGCGTCCAGTCGTAGATGGCGCGCAGGCCGATGTTGTCGCGCGAGTCGAGGTCGCCGTTGTGGACGGCGAGGTAGGCCCAGTCGAGCAACTTGAGGTACGACTCTGGCGTGAGCGAGTCGTTGTAGGCCTGGACCAGATGGCGGGCTTCCTTGATCAGCTCTTTGGTGCCGTCGGTCGTGGCTTCCTTGCCGGCCTTGATCAGGTGGAAGTCGGCCGTCGGCACGAGCAGATCGGCGGCTTCCTCGCACGAGACCGCGTCGGCGGCCATTCGCGCGCCTTCCGGCCCGAAGGGCAGCTTGTACTGCGGCTTGATGGTGCGGGTCTTGCGCTCGGTGTCGTGGTGAGTCCACTCGTGGAGGGAGATGATCCCCTTCCACGGCTCCTCGACCATCTGCTCGCCCAACTCGATGGCCTTGGCCAGGACGACCTCTTCTTCGGCGGTCAGCAACGCGACCTTGCCGATCTCCTTCAGGTACATGCGGACCGGGTCGTCGATGCCGATCATGTCGGCCGAGAGGGCCTCCAGCTCCTCCTGGGTTGGCTCCTCGAGAGCTTCGGCGTCGAGCTTGACGGGGGCGTCACCTGGCACGCGCGGCTCGGCCAGATTGTCTTCCTCGACGACTTCGACTCCCTCGGCCGAATCGTCGTCGTCGGCGACGACCGGCATGGCCTCTTCTTCCTCGACGAGCAGGTCTTCGTCGTCGAGCGCGTCCTCATCGAGCGAGCGGCGGGTGCGCACACCGGCCAGCTTGGCCTCTTCGAGATCGGCCTTGCGACGGCCGCCGCCGGAGAGAGCGACTTCAACGAGTTGCTTGTCGAGCGGGTCTGTCATCGGTGTCCTCCAGCGGATGAGAGAAGGCTCGTGTCTTCCCGACGCCGGTCGAGCGATCGCCGAGCCTCGTTGAGGTTTCGTTGTGTAGCGGCCAAACGCAGGACTTCCGCAGAGTCGCCTGCGGCCTCCGCCTCTTTCTGTTCGGCGGTGTTGAACGCGATCTCTTCTTCAAGCCTGTCCGCCTCGAGGGCGAGCAGACACTGATCGACTCCGATACGCACGCGGTCGCCGGCCAGATCGTTCGGATCGGGGCCACGTTCGGCAAAGAGGGCCACGGCCAGGCCGCGCAATTCCGGATCGAGGGAGTCCAGGAAGCGGATGCGCTCGAACCGGCCGGCGCCACCCGCCTCGCGGTCTCGGTCACGGTCAGCCAGCATGGCCGCCAGAAGCTCTCGGGCGGGGGTGCTGGGCAGCGCCAGGTTCTGCGCCCGCAGGGTCTCGGCGACTCGTTCCTGCTGGTCGGGCACCAGGAGGAGCAGCCGGAGCAGCTTGCGCTCGTCGAGCGACACGGCCTTCAGCTCGGCCTTGGTGTCGATCGAGTCGGGCGCCGAGATGACGGCATCGGCGCTGAAGCGACCGGACGAGCCGGTGGCCCCATCGCCCCGACCGCCCCGACCGGTCCCGGCGGCCGGCTCCGGCGCGTGCAGGGCTTCGAGCAGAACGCGCTCTTCGACGCCCGTCCGGCGCGCCAGTGCCTGCAGGTAGCCGTTTCGAACGACGGGGTCGCGGATCTCGCGCAGCAGTGGCACCAGGGCCGCTACCGCCTGGCGCTTGCCCTCCGGACGGCGCACGTCGAAGGCCTTTGCGTAGTAGTCGATCAGGAACTCGACGATCGGCTGGGCCGTCCGGATCGACTCCCGCCACAGGTCCGGCGTCTCGCGGATGACCTCGTCCGGGTCCTTGCCCTCCGGCAGTCGTGCCACGCGGACGCGCGTGATCTCGACGCCGGTCTCCTCGGCCGCGAGCGCCCCGATGAGCCGGAAGAGTTCCGCGCCACCGATCGAGCCGGCGTGCTGGCCGGCCGGGTCGACGTCGTAGGCGAGGACGATCTCGCGGGCATAGCGGGCAATCACCGCCACCTGGGCAGGCGTCAGCGCCGTCCCCAGGCTCGCGACAACGTTCTCGAAGCCGGCCTGATGGGCCATCAGCGCGTCTGTGTACCCCTCGACGAGAACCGCCTCGTCTCCCCGACGCATCTCGCTTCGGGCCCGCTCGATCAGGTACAGCGTGCGGCTCTTGTCGAAAAGCACCGTGGCCGGCGAGTTGAGGTACTTGGGCGCGTTCGAATCGGTCGCCGCGGCCGTTCCCGGCAGAACTCGACCGCCGATGCCGACGGCAGCGCCGGACGCGTCGCGGATCGCGAAGATGACCCTCGCGCGGAACTTGTCGTACGCTCCGCGGCTGTTCGGTCGTGCGCTCGTGAGTCCGACATCGGCCAGCTCGGCCAGCTCGACACCCCGCCGACTCTGCAGCATCTTGATCATCTGATCCCAGCCGTCGGGCGCCCAGCCGAGCTGGAACTTCTCGATCGTCTCGTCGGTGAAGCCGCGGCCGTGCAGGTACTCGAGCGCCGGCGCCCCGGTCTTCGATTGCATCAGGACGACGTGGTAGAAGGCGATCGCCTGCTCGAGGACTTCGCGCAATCGAGCCTTCCGGGCGTCCTCGCGGCTCGTCCTCTCGTCGATCTCGATACCGGCCTTCGCCGCCAGCCTCTTGAGCGCCTCGGGGAAAGTCAGCCCTTCGCGGCGCATGACGAAGCTGAAGATGTCTCCGCCCTCGCCGCAGCCGAAGCAATGCCAGCTCTCGCGGGCGGGAGTCACGACGAAGCTGGGGGTCTTCTCCCCGTGGAACGGGCAGAGCCCCTTGAGGGTCGTGCCCGCCTTTCGCAGCTGCACGGACTCGCCGACGACATCGACGATCGCCAGCTTGCTCTTGACTTCCGCGGCTACCCCTGACGCCAAATCGATTCTCCTGCCAATCAGACGCTTGGCGCGCCTTCGGCGTTCATTCGTTCCTGGCCCGTTTTCGTGTCGCTCGAACCGGCCGCCCCACGGTCCGCCTACCACAGGCCATCGCAGTCGCGATGGCCTGGACATGAGTAAGGGCCTGTCAAGTCTTGACAGGCCTTCTGCTGGCAGATTCATACACCTTTTCGAGCGATTTGTATACCCCTGGGGGGTATTGACATGTCAAGGGGTCAACCGGGCTAGAACCGTCGGCAACCTCTCCTCCCCTACCCTCCCCGGAGCCAGCCGGCCCGCGTTTCCACGGGTGCCAGTCCGGCGAGGAGTTCGAGAAGCGGTATCGAGTCGGCGAAGATTCGCGCCAGCGTCCGCGGCAGGTCCGGCGAGAAGACGTCGTCGTCGGAGAGTTGATGACCGAACGTGACGTCCTTGAGCTTGAGCAGATCCGCGCGGGAATGGTCGGCCGCGAAGCCGGTCGGAACTCGCTTGAGCCTGTCTCCGCTCACGGCGCCGAACGTCGCCACGAAGCGTGGGTCGTCCACAGCCGCCCCGACGCTTGGGAGGTCGGCCGCCACCATCTTCCGCCAGGCCGCCAGGCGAGCCGGTTCCGGGTGCCACATTCCTCCGCCGGCGAACATCTCGCCGGGCTGGAAGTGGAAGTAGGCACCGACGCCGCCGCCCGCCCCTGCCCACGGGAAGCTCGCCGAGACGTGCGTCTTGTAGGGAGATTTGTCGGCCGAGAAGCGGACGTCGCGGTAGATCCGGAACGGCGAATGTTCGGGATCGGCCCGAAGCGGGAGGCCGTCTGCCTCGAACCGCTCGGCCAGCGCCAGGCACAAGGCCTCCAGGGGCTCCTTCAGCAGCCGCTCGTATTCGGCCTTGCGAGGTTGGAACCACGAGCGCTCGTTGTTCAGCGCCAGCTCGACCAGGAATTGGACGGAATCGCGTGAGAACCCGCTGAAGGTGGCCGGAGCGGCCATCGAGTCTCCTTTCAACGCGCCTCGTCCATGACCTCCCGGACCTTACGGGCGAGGCGCTCCGGAGTAAATGGCTTGGGCAGGAATGCGCACCGCGCGGCGGTCTCGGCCGAAAGCACCGCCGACTCCGCGTGACCCGACATCAGCACCCGGCGCGCTTGCGGGGCGATCACGGCGAGCCGGTCGAGAAGCTCAGGGCCGCTCATGCCGGGCATCATGACGTCGCTGACGATGATATCGATGGAGGCCCCGACGCGGCCCGCGGTCTCTATCGCCTGGGCCCCGTCGGCAGCCTCGAGCACGACGTAGCCGTGGGCTCGCAAGCCGAGTGTTGCCAGGCGGCGGACATGCGGCTCGTCTTCAACGACGAGCACCGTCTCGACGCCGCTGGGTGTCGGTCTGGGCGGTACAGCGGCCGGCCTGGGGTCCGCGGCGCCGTCCTTTCGAGGTAGGTAGATGCGGAAGGTCGTGCCCTGACCGGGCTCCGAGTAGACGAGGATGTGACCGCCCATCTGCCTGACGATGCCGTGGCAGGTTGCCAGGCCGAGGCCCGTGCCCTTGCCCAACTCCTTGGTCGTGAAGAACGGCTCAAACATGTGCGACCGCACTTCCTCGGTCATCCCGACCCCGGTGTCCGCCACCGCCAGGAGGACGTAGGGCCCGGGCAGAGCGCCCGGATGGGTGCGGGCAGACTCCGCGCCGATGGTCTCGTCGGCGGTTTCGATAAGCAGGCGACCGCCGTTGGGCATCGCGTCGCGGGCGTTGACGGTCAGATTCACGAGCAGCTGCTGTATCTGGCCCGCGTCCGCTTCGACTGTTCCAACGCCGGCCTCCAGGGCCGTCTCGATCTCGATATCGTCGCCCAGAAGCCGCTGGACCATCTTGAGCGAGTCGGCGACAAGGGCGCTGAGGTCAAGCCGCACCGGGGCCACGATCTGCCTGCTGGCAAACGCAAGCAGCTGGCGGGTCAGGGTGGCCGCCCGTTCGCCGGCAGTGGCGACCTCCTGCAGATCGACCCTCGCCGGGTGGTCGGCCGGCAGCTCGGTCGGGAGGTCGAGCTTGCACATCTCGACGTAGCCGAGAATCGCCGTCAGCAGGTTGTTGAAGTCGTGGGCCACGCCACCTGCCAGACGCCCGATTCCCTCCATCTTCTGCGATTGCAGGAGCTGCTCCTGGAGGACGCGTCGCTCGGTGATGTCCTGGATGACACCGTCATAGGCGATCGGCGTCCCATCGGCATCGATCCGGACGACCGGGGTATTGCGGACCCAGCGGACGGCGCCGTCTTTCCGGACGATTCGGTGCTCGAGCGGTTCGGTCGGCTCGCCGGCAAGGATTCGCCGGATTTGATCGTTCGTGGCCCTGCGGTCTTCGGCGACCACCAGGCTGGCCCACAGACCCGGTTCGCGGGTTAGCTCCTCCGCGGTGTAGCCGGTGACCGCGACACAGCCGGCACCGTGGCTCACCTCCGTGGCCCGCCCACCCTCGATCTTTACACTCACCACGTAGTCCGTGATGGTGTCGATGATGCGGCGGTAGCGCTGTTCGGTCTCGCGGCGAGCATCCTCAGCCGCCTTGAGGTCGGTGATGTCCTCCGAGATCCCCAGCACGAATCGTGGTTTGCCGAGCTCGTCGAGAATCGGGAGCTTCTTCGTGTGGAAGAACCGGCGCCCGAGGTGGGGAGTGGTAAGAGCCTCTTCAAGCACCTCCACGAGCTGGCCTGTTTCCACGACCTGTCTCTCGACCGAAGCGAAGTAGGCCGACTCATCGGCCGGCGCCAGACTCTGGCTATCCGGACCCAACAACTCGCTCCTGGAGTAGCCCAAGGCCCGCTCGGTCGCGGGGTTGACCTGGACGAACTGCAGGCTACGGGCGTCTTTCACGAAGACCATCGTCGGGATGTTCTCGAGGATGCTGGCGAGGAATGCCTCGCTCTCCTTGAGCGCCTGCTCGGCTCGAATCCGATCGGTGATGTCCTCACATGTGCCGAGCAAACCGACCACGTTCCCGTCGCCGTCGAAGAGGGGCACCTTGTTGATCCGGACCCAGGTCTGGCGACCGTCCTCCCGAAGCTCTCTCTGCTCCGAACCAAGCTGGGGGAGACCGCTCTTGATCAGCGCCTGGTCCTCGGCCACGTATCCATCCGCGAATCCACTCCAGACGAGATCGAAGTCGGTCTTGCCTACGATCTCGGCCGGATCGGAGAAGCCGGCATCGAGGGCGAATGCCGTATTGCAGCCGACGAAGACGGCATTCCTGTCCTTCCAGAAGACGCGCTGGGGGATGGTGTCGAGCATCAGCCGGAGCATCTGCCGCGAACGGGAGAGCTCCTCCTCCACGCGCCTGCGAGCGACGATGTCGTGGAGGGTGGCAACGTAGCCGTCGCCGAGCTTGGTGACGCTGATCTCATAGCTGCGACCGAACGCCTCCGGGTCGCTGCGGGTCGAGACGTCGTGATCGCGGACGGAGCTTCGAACCAACGGCTCCCCGGTCTCGACGACGTGGACGTAGGCGTCGAACTGCCCGTTCTCACGCCGGCCCGGGAAGAGATCGAGGATGCGGTGCCCGACAAGCTCCTCGTGGGTCACGCCGCTGATGCGGCACGCGGCTTCGTTCGCGTACTCGACCTGGAAGTCCACTATGACCCCGGCCTCGTCGCGGATCGCCCTGTCGATGACCATGCCGTCCACGAGTCCGTCCAGGACGGCCGCCAGACGCCCATCGGCGGTCGCGAGAAGCGCCTCGGATTCGCGACGCCGGCGCTCCGACTCCACCAACCGGCGCGAGGTCTCCGCCAGCTCTCGGCGCAGCCGCTCGACCTCGTTGTCCGGGGCGCCTACGGCCCCTCTACCGCGATCCGGCTCCGCCCCGGACCCGGGTATCAGGTTGTGGGAGCTCATTAGTGACTCCGGCCGCTCATGCGAGTCAGCGTTGGCGCCAACACACGGCCCCCCGGCCGTTCGACATGGCTCCCGAGGCATCGGCGCTAGGCGCAGAATCTACACCCGGTCGCGCGCCACGGTCCGTGGCACCAAGGTCATCGACCCCTCGCGATCCCGTGAGCGGGCCGACGCCGTCCGCTCGCGTCCGGCCGGCTAGAGCCCGAGGATCTTCCGCTTGGCCGCCGCAAACTCGTCGTCGGTCAGGTGGCCCTGGGCATGCATGTCGGAGAGCTCGCGGAGCCGCTCCACGTCCCCCGCGGCGGGCCCAGTCGAACTCGACCCGCCGCGATTCGGGGACAGGAGGGCTGCCAGCAACCAGAAGACGAGCACTCCGACAAGCACTAAGCCCAGCAAACCCAGCAGGCCCACTCCGGGCCAGTCGTAGCCGCGGACGCCCACGAAGCCGCGAACGGGCATCCCACGCATCATCGGCGCGCCGGACGTGCTGGTGACACCGAAGTGATACGCGGCGACGCCGACGACGCCGACGACCACCAGGGCGATTGCCACAACGGCAACGAGCCGGACCAGGTTCTTCTTCATCAATCGGGCCTTTCTCTCTTTGCCCGTACTCTCGGTCGGCCGGCTGAACCGAGCCTGAATTGCCCTCTTGCCAAACCTGCCCGATCACTGCGCTTCGCCTCGGGGGTCGCGCGTCCCGAAGGGCGGAATGCCGGTGCTCCCCGGGCGCGCCCCACCACAACGCAGGACCCCCGTCCGTCGCGGGAAGTCTAAGATGGCTCCGCGCGAGGGCCATTACTGAGCGGCCAGCAAACGACGGAGGATTCTCGGGTTGCCCTGGGTAGATGACACGAAGCGCGGCCGAATGCTGAGCCGGGTAGGGGCAGCCGAGGCGGCGCTGTACAAGGACGAGCCACCTTCAGGCGACGGGCGCGGTTCGGCAGAACGAGCCAGGGATCTCCTCCGGCGAGCCATCCCCAGGGGCGCGGTGATCCTGGGCGTGCTCTCGATCGTGAACGCCGGGGCGGGCTTTCTGGCGAAGAAGGTGCTCGGACACGTCTTCGGCGCCGGCCCCGAGACTGACGCCTTCTGGAATGCCGCACAGCTGACCCAGTTCCCCGTCGACGTGCTCATCACAGGCGGGGTCATCGGGCCGTTCCTGCCGCTGTTCCTGGGCCTCAAGGGAGAGGCCGAGCAGACGGCCCGGGAGTTCGCTCGGACGATCCTCACCTCGGCCTTGATCGTCATGGCCGTGGCGATCACCTTCGTCTTCATTCTGGCGCCTCAGATCGCCTCGATCGCCGCGCCGGGCTTCGAGGGCAGCCAGCGCGACCTCTACATCGGACTGATCCGCGTCGTCTGCCTTGGTCAGCTCGCGATCACCGCCTCTCTGGTGCTCGGCGAGGTGCTCATCGCCGAGCGGCGATTCCTGTCGTATGGGTTGGCCGAGTTTGCCCTCAACTGCGGGACGGCCGCCGGAGCGCTGCTGCTGGGCGGGATATTCGGCATATACGGCGCCGCCATCGGCTTCCTGGTGGGCGCGGTGGGTCATCTATCCGTCCGCCTCGTCGGCATCTACCGGACCAGTTTCCGCCCCAAGCTGTCGCTTGCGCTCCGCACCAAGGGCGTGGGCGAGTTCGCCGTCCTGATGGTGCCCAAGATGGTCAGCTTCGGGCTGTTGTCGTTGTTGCTGCTCTACTTCAATCAGATCGCGTCGACGCTCGCCCCCGGATCGACCTCCGCGATCGCCTATGCGAAGGATTTCCAGAGCACCGCCGAGAGTGTCGTCGGCCTCTCCTTCGCCCTCGCCGCCTTCCCCATTCTGTCTTCGACGGCCGCCGCGGGCGACAAGAGGGCCTTCAAGAAGGTCGTCTATACGAACGTGCTGACCATTGGGTTCTTCTCGACGATCGCGGCGGTAGGCCTGGCCGTGATGGCCGGCTTCATCTCCGGTCTCTTCAAGGGCGGCGCCTTCGACGACACCGACGCTTCGCGGATGACTCTCGTGCTCGTCATCTACGCTCTGTCCGTTCCGTTCGAGTGCCTCGTCGAGATCCTGGCCCGCGCCATCTACGCCACCCACAACACCTCTGAGCCGATGCTGTCGGTTGCAGCCGGATTCGTCGCCGGCATCCTGACGACGATGACCCTCTCGAACGGCATCGGATTGGCCGCCCTTCCGCTGGGTTACGTCGTCTTCCAGGCTGTTCGGGTACTGACCCTGGCGGTCTTCCTCAAACCCCGCATGGCCCGCATCGGCGGCGCGTCCCGATGGTCTCGAGCCATCGTTCACGACCGCTGGGGCGATGTGCAGGGCAACCGCCAGCCGCTGCCTTTGGGCCAGCTCGCGCTGATGGCGATCCTCCTGGTGTCGCTCACCGGCGGCACGGCGTTTGCCGCCGCTCAGGCCCTGAGCCACGCATCGCTGGCAGCCGACCCCGTGACGACCCCGTGGGCGCGAGTCGGCGGCACCCGCGCTCCCACGATCTCGGCCGACCCCTCCGCATCCGCCGGCACAGCCTCGGCGCGCCCGTCCGGATCCGCCGCCGCGTCGCCCTCGCTCGGTCCGTCTTCCACCGCTGGAGTATTCACGATGGACCTCTATCAGGACGGCGATTTCGTGAGCGAATCCAAGGACACCTGGTGCGTTCCCGCGGCCATGCAGACGTCGATGAACATCATGAGCGCCACGCCCGATGTGACCCGCGACACTCAGGCCCGGCTCTACGATCTGGCCGTATCGATCGCCGGTGCGAGCGCGGGGGGAGCGGATCCCGATGGCTGGGCCGAAGGCCTGTCGGTGTTGGGCTACGGTCACTTCCAGGTGAGTTCCCAGCCGAAGCTGGTCGACGCGATCCAAATCATGGCCAAGCAAATCCGCCTGACCCAGCGACCCGGCGGGCTGCTCGTCTGGAGAGGCTGGCACTCCTGGGTCATGTCGGGGTTCACGGCCACGGCCGATCCCGCCACCACCGACAACTTCACGGTTCTGACTGTGCGCATCGAGGATGTCTGGTATCCACGTGTTTCGACGCTGTGGCCGAAGTCGCGTCCACCCGACGCGGATGTTCCCGTGAACAAGCTCTCGCCCGACTACGTCCCCTGGAGCCAGGGCGGAGCCAGCCCGGACCGTCAGGGCCTCTACGTCTTCGTGGAGCCGATGATCTAGGCGAAGCCGCAGTCGGCCCGCGGACCGTGGCTTGTGGCGCGTGGTGCGGTTCGGGTTCCCATCTCGAGCCGGCGGCGCTACATTGACGCTGTCGCCAGCCCATTGCCGCCGCGAGGGGTGCCATGCCCGGGGAAATCCTGGTAACCACCGCATCAGAAAGGTCGGCCGCGGCCGTCGCTGAGATCGTCGTCCCCGTCCACGAACGGGGCCACGGCGGAGTCGCGCTGTTGCTGACGGTCGCCGCCATCGTGGCCGCGGTCATCAGCTTTCGCGCGGCCATCATCTCCAGCTCCGCCTCGGACTCGTGGCAGTCGGCACTTCGGAGCGAAGTCAAACGCTCCGCGGCCGCGATGGAAGACGTGCGCTCCCTGTACCAATCCGAGCTTCCCATCGCCGTCCGTATCCTCCAGGCTCGCATCGTCCAGGCAGAGATGCTGGCCGAGGCTCAGGGCCAGAGCGGGCCGGCACGACAGGCTCTCCTGCAGGAGGCCGACGTCCAGGGACAGATCATCACCGCGCTGTCGTCGAGCTCGGAGCTTGCCACGGCGCCCCAGTACAGCCTCCCGTCCGGCGGGTTGGATCTGGCAAAGCGTCTGGCCGACCTGCGGGCTACATATCCGGACCTGCTGGCGCTCAACCCCGACGGCCTCGAGACGACCGGCGATAGGCTCGCTCACGAGGCCGAACTCACGATTCTGGCCCTCGTACCCACGAGCGTTGCCGCATTCCTCGGCGTGCTGGCCCAGCCATTCAGGCGCCGACGGATGATGCTGTTGCGGCTCGGGGCGCTGGCCCTGGCGGGCGGGATGGCGATGTTCGTCGTCGTCCAGGTGGTCTCGTGATCAGCCCCGACTCCGCCGCCGAGCTTCGCGCGGAGCGGCGCTTCGACCTCGTCGTGGCCGTGCTGATCGGCGTAATTGCCGTCCTGGCGGCGATCCTGTCGGCGATCCAGCTCGATGCCAGCCAGGCGTCTACGCGCGACAACCTCCAGGCCGCTCGTCTGGCGGCGGACCTGTCGGCCCGAATCGCCGTCAGCGAGCAGGCGATCGACTCGGGGCTCGGTACCCAACAGACCGCGCTGATGCTGGGCATCGAGTCGGCCGCCCGCGAGATCGCCGGACTGCAGAACGACGACGCCTCGACGTCGGCCGTCGGAAAGGCGCAGGCAGCGGCCTTCGATAAGCTCAGGGCGGCTCTGACCGCGACGTCGGCCACGACCGGCGGCCAGCCGGTGGATTCGTATACGGCCGGCCTGCTGAACGCCACGACGCAACAACTGCTGACCGAACTGGCGGAGCAGAACCGCCAGGTCGACCTTGCCAGCGCCGCCGGCGCGAGGGAGGAACGGGGCGTGCTGGGACTCTCCGTTCTGGCCCTGGCCGGCGTCCTGACCGGTCTTGCCGCCGTCTTACGAGAGGGACGCGGCGGGCGACTCTCACTCTCCGCCGCGTGCGCTATGGCGGCCACGACGGCCTTGCTCGCCGTCCTGGCATTCGTCTAGGCGGCATTCGAGGGCGGCCGGGCCGACGAAGGCATCGGCCACCCCGGAATGACGGAGACAGGCTAGATGCGGCCCAGGATCAGGCCCGCCAGGGTCTTTTCCTTGTCCAGCAGCTGGTCGTTCGATGCGCCACTTATCAACACGGAGGTCGAGAAGGTGGTCTGTCCTTTGCGGACGTCGAGGACGATGTGGCCGGCGCCGATGCTCACGGTGTAGGCGGCGTCGCCTACGCCGGAGACTTTGGTGATGGTCAGGCCGGGGATGGATGGCTTGTCGGGGTTGAAGTCGCCACCGCTGGTTATGGTGATCTCGACGCTGTTGGTTGTGATTCTCTGCGCCGGGAAGAGGCAGCTGGACGAGCCCGGTTCGGGCGGGGCTCCCGGATCGACTGGCTCGCCGATCGCGGCCGCGGCCTCATCGGCGGTGATGAGCGTGCACGGGTCGAGTTCCTTGGGGGCACCGGCCGGCGTGCCGGTTGCGACTGTTCCGCCGGCCTGAGTGGCGCCGGCCTGGGTCGACGCGGCCTGCGTTCCGCCGGCTGGAAGACCACCGGTGGCGGCGGAGCTACTGCACGCCGCGACGAGTCCCGTCACGATCGCCAGCAATACCAGAGTTCTGCGCATCTCGAATGCTCCCTGAGGACGGACGATCGCGTCGCGCGCGCCGCAATCTGCGGGGGCCACCCATCAATCGAACAGTTCGGTGGCCCGGGACTGGGCGACGAACTCGTCAAGCCTCGTTCTGGAGCATAGGCCCCCGCCGGAGGTAGCTACCCGAACGGTCGGGGTTGTCGCGTCACGTAAGGTGTAGCGACACCGCCAGACTCGCGCCGTGAGACGCGCCTGGCGCTCAGTGGCGGAACGAGATGGCCAGCGCCCGCTCAGTCGGTTCCGTCTGGCGCTCCAGCTCGGGCAGCAGCCGCTCGAGGTCGGACAGGAAGAGACCGGCAAGGTCGTGGCTGAAGCCGTTACGGACGACGATTCGCAGGACGGCGAGGTCTTCGCGATTGGCCGGGAAGGTGTAGGCGGGAACCTGCCAGCCGCGTTCCCGAAGCCGGCGCGAGACGTCGAAGACCGTGAAGTTGTCGATGCCTTTCTTGACCCTCAGTGCGACGACGGGTAGCTGGCTGCCGTCCGTGATCAGCTCAAAAGGGCCCATAGCGGCCAGCTTCGCGGCCACGTCGCCCGCCACGTCGCGGCACACTCCGTGGACGGCCCGATATCCCTCCCGTCCGAGCCGCAGGAACATGTAGTACTGAGCCACGATCTGCGCCCCGGGCCGGGAGAAGTTGAGGGCGAACGTCGGCATGTCGCCGCCGAGGTAGTTGACGTGGTAGATCAGCTCCTCAGGCAGCGCCGCCATGTCGCGCCACAGCACCCAGCCGACACCCGGGAATACCAACCCGTACTTGTGGCCCGAAGTGTTGATGCTGGCAACTCTGCGGATGCGGAAGTCCCACTCCAGATCCGGATCCAGGAACGGGGCGATCATCCCGCCCGAAGCACCATCGACGTGCATCGGGACGTCCAGGCCGGTCTCCTCCTGGAGGCGGTCCAGGGCTGCCGCTATCTCGGCGACGGGCTCGTAGCTGCCGTCGAAGGTCGACCCGAGCACGGCAACGACGCCGATCGTGTTCTCGTCCACGAGCTTGGCCGCCTCGTCGCCCGTCAGATGGAACCGGTCGCCCTCCATCGGCACCAGTCGCGGCTCGACCTCGAAGTAGTTCGCGAACTTCTCCCAGCAGACCTGGACGTTGATGCCCATGACGATGTTCGGCTTATCGGCAGGCTTGCCGGCCGCGCGCCTGGCGCTCTGCCAGCGCCGCTTGAGGGCCAGGCCGCCGAGCATGCAGGCCTCCGACGAGCCGACCGTCGAGCAGCCGGGCGCCAGCGTCGGATCCGGCGCGTTCCACAGATCCGCGATCATCGAGACGCAGCGGTGCTCGATCTCGGCTGTCTGCGGGTACTCGTCCTTGTTGATCATGTTCTTGGGCAGGCATTCGGTCATGAGGCTGCCGACTTCCGGCTCCATCCAAGTCGTGACGAATGTGGCCAGGTTCTGGCGGGCGTTGCCGTCCAGCATCAACTCGTCGTGGATGATCTGGTAGGCCGCGGCGGAGGACATCTCGGAGGCAGGGAGGCGCTTGGACGGGATCGGCGCCATCACGGACCCCTGGGCGAAGAGCGGATTGACCGAAAGATGCTCGGCCGAATGCCGGCGGCGATGGCTCGAACCCAACATCGCGATGACCTCCCCAATTGCGCTCTGGGCGAGCCGCGACAGCGGCACAGCCGTCTGTGACGAACTCTAGCGTCAACACGTCCCGCCGACGCGCCGGCGGCATGGCACTAGATTGAACCGCCGCCGGCCGCCCCCCGTGCGATCCGGGGCGCCTCGGATACGATGGCGCAATGGCCGATCCTTTCGATCCATTCGCGCCCGAATGGGAGGCAACCCCGCCGGCACCGAGCGCGTCTGCCGCCATCGACGGGCGGCCATCGCTGTGGCACCACGCCGACTACGTCAAGGTCTGGTCGGCGTCGACGATCAGCCTGCTGGGGTCCCAGGTCAGCCAGTTCGCCATACCCGTCATCGCCGCCCTGGTGCTCAACTCCACCGTGTTCCAGGTGGCGCTCCTGGGCGCGTTCGAGATGCTGCCCTTCATCCTGTTCGCTCTCCCCGCCGGCGCGTGGCTGGATCGAGTTCGGCGCCGACCGGTGCTCATCGCGGGCGATGTCGGTCGCGCCGCCGCCCTCAGTTCGATCCCGATCGCCTACGCACTGGGCGTGCTCACCATATGGCAGCTGTATGTCGTCGGCTTCACGACCGGCTTCCTGACCGTCCTGTTCGACGTGGCCGACCAGTCGTACCTTCCCGTCCTGCTCGAGCCCGACGACCTGGTCGAGGGCAACGCCAAGCTTCAGATCTCCGCCTCGGCGGCGCAGATCCTGGGCCCGGGATTCAGCGGCGGACTCATCGGCCTGATCGCCGCTCCGTTCGCGGTCGCCGTCGACGCCGCCAGCTTCATCGCCTCGGGGAGTCTCATATCGCTCATCCGCAAGCACGAATCGAAGCCCGAGCGGAAGTTACGCAGCGACGGCTCGCAGACGAGCCTGCGACAGGAGATCGCAGAGGGCCTGCGCTATGTCACCGGGAACCGATACCTGCGCATGATCGCCGGCGCGACCGGAACGTCCAATCTGGGCTCCAGCATGGCTTTCGCGGTATTCCCGGTCTTCGTCTACAGAGAGCTCGCCTTGACGCCCGCACTCGTGGGAACGGCCTTGAGCCTTGGGAGCTTCGGCGTTCTGGCTGGGGCGTTCGCTGCTGCCCCACTGGCCAGACGATTTGGGGTTGGGCCGGTAATCATCCTGTCGATGTTCATAGGCGGCCCGGCCTTGCTTCTGATGGTGCTCCTGCCGTCCGCAGCCATCGTCGCCGGAGGAATGCTGGCGGCCTCGGGGTTTGTCGCGGGCTTCTCCGCCGTCGTCTACAACGTCAACCAGGTCAGCTTCCGGCAGGCCATCACGCCGCTGGACATACAGGGCAGGATGAATGCCACGATGCGATTCATCGTCTGGGGAACGATGCCGATCGGGTTGGTCGCGGGCGGAGTCATCGGGAGCTTCCTGCCGCTTCGCACCACGATCCTGATCGGCGCGGCGATTGCTTCGTCCGCGTTCCTCTGGGTGCTGGCATCGCCGGTCCGGTCGCTACGCGAGATCCCCAAGGCGGCTCGCGTCGAGGCTGCCGGCGACCAGGTGACCCGCTGAAGTTGTCCTGAATTCCACCATTGGTGCCGCCCGTCGGCCCGCGTCGATGGTGCGGGTGCGCACGGCGGGACCTTTCGCGTTTCCGAGAACCTGCGACCCATCGGCGTCCGTATACGCGGTGAACCCTTCCGAAGAAGAGGGTCGCTCGATCCATGATCCTCGAAGCACCAGGAGATCCACGATGCGTCCCAGCCCACGTTGGACATCGCTTGCCGGCCTCGCGGTCGGCGCCGCACTCATTGTGAGTGCCTGCTCATCCGCTGCCGCAACCTCGGCCCCGACTGTCGCCACAGCGGCCTCGGTGGCGCCGGCGGCCTCGACGGCCTCCGTTGCCGGAGCGGCGAGCCTGACCATCGCAACGACCAACAGCTCGACGCTGGGTCAGTACCTCACAGGTCTGAACGGGATGACCCTCTATGTCCTGACCAAGGACACTCCGGGCGTCAGCACCTGCACGGGCACTTGCGCCACCAGCTGGCCGCCTCTCGTCCTGGCAGCTGGCACCAACGTCGCTCCGCCGGCGGGGGCGACCGGAACCTTTGCCACGTTCGCCCGCGCGGACGGGACGATGCAGGTCACCTACAACGGCATGCCCCTGTACTACTTCGCGGGTGACTCCGCCGCCGGAGACACCAACGGACAGGGCAAGAGCGGGGTCTGGTTCGTCGCTCCGCTCAGCGGATCGCTACCGGCCGCAAGCGCGGCCGCGACCCCGCCGGCCGCTACGCAGACATCTGCCAGCGGCTACTGAGAGTGGGGCGGTCTAGAGCCGCCCCTCCAAGAAGCTCGATGAACCCGCCGGCGACGCAGCCGGCGGGTTCATCGTATGCGGCGGCAACGTGCCGGCTGGTTCCGGCCCAGCTACCGGACGGCTACGGAAAAAGGACGCGAGCGAATGCTTCGGCGATGGCCTTGTAGCCGCGTGCGTTGGCGTGGAGGTCCGGCCCGAGCGGCGGTTGAGCGCCTCCCCAGGTCCATTCGTGGGCCAGGGCGACGTTGATCGGGACCATCCCGCGGCCGGCCAGCTCCACCTGCGTTTCGAAGTCGGTCGTATGGAACGCACCCTCCACGTCGGCGGTCGGTATACCCGCGGCCAGGTATGTGGCACGCAGATGGGCATTGACCGGCACGATCGCGTCCCAGACGGAGATGCGGGCCATCTCCCGACCAAGCGCCCCCTCGAGCCACAGGGGCAGAAAGGCGTCGTAGACCGTCATGCCGACGATCGGGATCGCGGGTCCCGCCGCCTCCTGCAGCCTGGCCAGGATAGCGGGGAGATTCCGGCTGATGCAGGCCATTCCGGCCGGGAGGGCACCCAGGTCGTAGCTGGGCATGTCGTTGAAGCCCACGTCGATCGTGACGAAGGCGACGCTGCCACGATGGCGGCCGAGGAAGGCGACGGCTTCATCGAGCTGACTACCGTGCGGGTAGGTGGTCAGCCCGCCTTCGATCATCGTGGTGGTGGACTCGCCCGGGTAGCCGAGCTTGACGGTCTGCAGGTTCGGTAGGCGCCGCCGGGCGATCGTGCCCAACTGATCCGCATATCCCTCATCGGTACGGAACTGCCGCTCTTCCGGGCCGATCGGCTGGACGCCGGTGGCCAGAGAATCGCCCAACGACAGGTAGTAGACGGGCTCCGCCCCGTCATCATCCAAGTCGACGGCGGCGCCCTGCGGTCGCGTTTCCATCGCGATGAGCCTAGCAGCCGCGGCAAAGGCGGCGTCGTCTCCCGGACAACGTCCGGACCGGCGATACTGGGCATCGTCAAGGTGGCAATCCGGCCGAGCGGGACCCGAACGACGTGCGAGCGGGGCGGGGCTGAACGGCTCGGGCCGATCGGAGGCACGGGTGCTCGACGCGGCGACCGGAGTCGAATCGATAGTCGACGAGGTGCCGATAGCCCTCTCAGCCGGTCAGGACGCCGACGGCCGTCCAACAAGACCCTTGCCTCTGGGCCACCTGATCCGGATATCGCTCTACTGGCTCGGAATCTCCACGGTCTGGAGCGGCGTCCTCGACATCCTGAACAACCGCCTCCAGTACACAGGCCTCGTGCCAAAGGGCAGTGAAGGTCTCGGTGGGCTCCAGATCGCGCTGGCCGGTACGTTCATTGCCATCCTCGTCCAGCCGACTGTGGGGACGATCAGCGACTACACGATGACCCGTTGGGGGCGCCGCAAGCCGTACATCTTCATCGGCGCTTCACTGGACGTCCTGTTCCTGTGGGGCATGGCTACTTCCAACACGCTGCCGGCCGTCGCCGCCTTCGTGACGATGCTCCAGTTCAGCTCCAACTTCGCCCAGGGACCATTCCAGGGCTACGTCCCGGACCTCGTTCCGGGCAAGCAGGTCGGACTCGCCTCCGGGCTCATCGGCCTAATGGCCGCCCTCGGCAACGTGGTTGGGTACGCGGTATCGGCGGTGGCCCTGACCATGAGCAAAGACAACCCCAGTGCCTTCTTCTACGGCACCATGGCCATCGGCATGATCGAGTTCGTGACGATGCTCAGCGTCGTCCTCCACGTCGACGAGGGCAAGGTCGCGAAGCGCCGGCGGGGTCGGTCGTGGTTCGCCATTGCGCGCGAGGCATGGGGCACGGACATCCTGCGCGAGCGCAGCTTCCTGTGGCTGGTGGGCTCGCGTTTCTGCATCCTCACCGGGGCTTCTCTCTACCCGATCATGGCCACCTTCTACCTGGCCCAGGTCTTCGGCCTGGATCAGAAGGCCGCCGGCGACACCAAGCTGATCCTGCTGGGGATCGTCGGGCTGTGCGTCACGCTTTCGGTCGTGCCCGCGAGCAAGTTGTCGGACAGGATCGGCCGAAAGAAGGTCATCTACTTCTCCTGCCTGGCCGGCGGCGCGGGGCTTGCGATGGGCGCCGTGGCGCCGGTCCTGCCCGTCGCCCTTGCCGGCGCGGGTTTGTTCGCCGTCGCCGCCGGAGCCTTCCTGGCGGTCGACTGGGCACTCATGAGCGATATCGTGCCCAAGGCCTCGACCGGCCGGTACATGGGCATCTCCAACGTGGCCACCGCCTCGGCAGGGACGGTGGCTCTGGCCCTGGGCGGGGCCGCCGTGATGGATACGGTGAATCGCGCCTTCGGCTACGGGGTCGGGCCCAGGGCCGCACTTGGCTTCGGGGTCGTCTGCTACATGTTGGGCGCGCTCCTGCTCAAGCCGGTCATCGAGCGCAGGCGTGAGCTCGATCCCACCCAACTCGATTTGGGAGCCTGAAGCTCCTACCGACAGCCGGAATAGGGACTGTTTCCTAGGGGCAGACCCCAAGGCGTCGACCAGTGCGGGCGCTCATTCGAGCAGTGTCACCGGCCACCGATCCCCCGTTCGGGGTGGTATTGCCTTGTCCACCGTAGGTTCCGGCCCGGCGTCTCGGTCATCTGACCTGCTGGACAGGGACCGCCGATCGGCGTTTCCTGGTGAGCCTCGCACTGGACCCAGGCCGTGGCGGTGAACTTCCGGATGGCCCCCCATCCCCCAATCGGGGCCACAAGCTTGCTTGAGCACCAGCCGATACCACCAACGGCGGGGCTTCTGGGGAGCGTGTGCTCCACGGCCGCGGAGGTCCGCTCGTCGCTCACGACGTACGCGGGCAGATCAGAGGGCGCCATCACAGGGATGGTCCTGGAGACAGACTCGTTCTCGGCCGCGACCCCGAGAAGTCGATCCGGACCGAGAACCCAGGGCGGGGCATGCGCGCCTGCGGCGCCATTGCAGGTGTGGTGGCCGCGCGCCCGCCGGCACCGAGGGGCGGTCGACCCGTGAGCCGGGAACTGACACTCCGTCACCACGACATGTTCCCGGGCGCGCCCGGGGTGGCGCTCCAGGCCGGCCGGCACGGCTGGCTGGATCGACCGGGCCTGGTGCTCCTCGCTGGGGCGATCGCAACTGCCGTCCTCGGCTCGATGGAACTCGCCAACTGGGGCGGGGAGAATAGCCCCATCAAGGGCATCCACGTCGTCCTCTCGGCCGCGGCCTGCACTATCGCGCTGGCGATGATGGTCCGGCGTCCCGATACCGTCCTCTACTATCGCCCGCTGGCCACGGCCGCCGCACTCGCGGGCATCGGCATGCTCGTGCTGAATCTGGGGGTGCCGGCCGTAGGCTTGCCCCCGGCGGTGATCGCCGCCAATCTGCTGTTCTTGTCCGGGGCTGTGTTGTCCTGCTCGATCATCGTGCCCTCCCTGTACCGCCGTCTCGACAAACGCGCGCTGGTCATGGCAGGGCTGGATGGCGGGATCATGGCCTTCGCCGGGATGTCCGTGCTGCTGACGCTCTGGCGGATGGGTCAGGCCGACACGGGCATGGCTCAAGTGATCGTCCCGGTTATGGCCGCCGGCCTCTTCGCGAGCGCCGGCGTTGCGGCCATTGTCGCCCTGAACTTGCGGACCGCCCCCAGCTTCAAGGGGGTCTGGTGCGGCATCGTCGGCGTGGCGGTAGTCGGACTGGCGTGGATCAGTTGGGTCGATACCGTTCTCCGCGGCCAGTACCGTGACCCGGTCACGAGCCTCGCCTTCTCGTGCGGCATCCTGCTCGTCGGATACGCCTGGATAACGTGGAGCGAGGACGTGGGGGGCGGCAAGACGTACGAGCGAATCGCGCACTCGCTGGTCGACTGGCTCCCCATCGGAGCGATCCTCCTGTGCGTCGGCGTGGCGGCTGTGCCGCATGCCAGCGTCCAGGGCCTCGACCTCGCTCCGATCGGGACGGCAGCCGTCGTGTTCCTCTCCATCTCGCGCCAGCGCCTTCTGATCGTCCGTGAGCGCTGGGCCTCCCACCTGCTCGCCGGGGAGGTCGAGGAGAGAGCCCAGACCATGCTCTCACTGGCCCGTCTGGAGCGAGCGACCACTCTCGAGCAGACGGCCGGCAGCATCTGCGCGGAAGCGCTGCGGCTCGACGGGATCGACGCGGCGAGCGTCTACGCCTTCGGCCCGAACGACGGCGCCGTCCCGCTCGCCGTCGCCGGCGATTACCGGCGGGATGACGTCGTCGGCGAGCCACTGGACCCGAGTCGATCGTTCCACATCCGGGCCTGCGCAAGCGCCGGTGCGTGGATCGATTCCCCCGGCCCCGCCAGGACGGCCGCCGGACCCTTGATGGGCGAGGCCTTCGCACCGATGCACTGGGAAGACCGCGTCGTCGGCGTCGTCGCGATGGGCACCTCCAGTCAGGATGACGCTCAGCGTCTTGCCGGCCGACTGCCCACCGTGACCGAGTTCGGGGTCGTGTCCGCCGCGCTGCTCGGCCCGATGCTGGCCGATCACTGGCGCCTCGCCGACATCCGCTCTCAACTCGATGCCATCATCTCCGACCACGCCTTCACACCGGTCTTCCAGGCAGTCGTGGAACTCGAGTCGCGCGAGGTAGTCGGCTTCGAGGCGCTGACACGCTTCCGCGACGGAACCCGTCCGGACCAGAGGTTCATCGAAGCCAACGACGCCGGCATGAGCGTGCGTCTCGAGACTGCGTGCCTCGCCGACCAGCTCGAGGCCGCGACCTGGCTTCCGCCCGGCACCTGGGTCAGCCTCAACGTGTCACCCGCCCTGGCCTCGGCGGTCGTGCCTCTGGTATCCGCGCTTGAGAGAGCCGATCGCGACGTCGTCATCGAGATCACCGAACACGTCGAGATCGGCGACTACCGCCAGCTCGTGGATGCGCTCGACCTCGTCCGCACCAGGGCAAGGCTCGCAGTCGACGACGCCGGCGCCGGCTATGCCGGCCTGCGCCATATCCTGGAGCTGCGGCCCCAGTTCGTGAAGCTCGACATCTCGCTCGTACGCCACGTCGATACCGACCCGGCCCGACAGGCCATGGTTGCCGGCATGGCCCATTTCGCCCGAAACGCCGGCTGCGAACTGATAGCCGAAGGGATCGAGAGCGAGGAGGAACTCACGGAGCTGGTCCGGCTGGGGGTTCATCTCGGGCAGGGCTACCTGTTCGGTAAGCCGGGACCGATCCTGACCGACTGATCCTCGGGCGGCGGTAGCGGCAGAGGGGCATCGGGTCGATCTCGAATCGCGCGGGGTCGGGCCGTTGTACCCTTCGTGACCAAGCTAGCGAGGAGCAGTTGGCCACGATCGATTCACATCTTCTGGCGCTCGAGCCACAGTACCGCGAGCGAGTCTGGGGCGGCCAGCGGCTCAGGCCGGCCGATCCGCCCGTGGGCGAGGCCTGGATCGCCTTCGACCGTAGCCGAGTCAGCGGCGGGCGGCTGGACGGGCTCACGCTCCAGCAGCTATCGATCGATCACGGCCCGGAGCTTGTGGGGACCGTCGTGTGGGAGCGGTTCGGGCCGCACTTCCCCCTCCTGATCAAGCTCCTCGACTGCGCCGACTGGCTGTCCGTCCAGGTCCATCCCAACGATGAGCAAGCCCGGCGGATGGTGGGGCCCGGCGAATTCGGCAAGACCGAAGCGTGGTACTTCCTCGCCACGGAGCCGGACGCGCGGAACCTGGTCGGCGTGAAGCCTGGTGTAGGTCGGGAAGAACTGGCTACCGCGATCCGCGATGGCCGGATCCTGGAGGTCGCGAACCCGCTCCCGGTCCACGAGGGCGAGGCGCTCCTGATACCCGCCGGGACGCCTCACGCGCTCGGGCCGGGAATCTTCCTGTACGAGGTCCAGCAGGCCAGCGACACGACCTATCGCGTCTACGACTGGGATCGGCCGGCTTCGGCCGGACGGGAGCTGCACATCGCCCAGTCGATCGAAGTCACGCAGCCGGTCGGACCGACCGAGCTGAGACACGCGAGGGTCTCCGGTGAGACGGGTGAAGCGCGAGCCGTCGACTGCCAGTACTTCGCGCTGGATCTCCTGCGAGTGTCACCGAGCGGCGGACCGCTGGAGTCGGATACCGGTGGCCGGAGCTTCCACGTGGTGACGGTGACCGAGGGCGCGGCCGAGATCCACTGCGGATCTGAGCGGCTGAGTCTGGGCCGATTCGAGACGGCCCTGGTCGTGGGGTCGGCAGGCGCCTACCAGGTTCTCTCACCGGACGGTCCGGTGGCTCTTCTGCGGGCGGCGGTGCCGGGCTAGACAAGCGAGCGCAGTTGCGAGAGGGAGACTAGAAATGCGAGTGGGCGTGATGATCCCGCAGGGCTGGAAGTACGAGTACAACGGCTGGGATCCGGCCGCCGCCTGGGCCCGAACCATGGAGCTGGCGCGGGACGCCGAGGCTCTGGGATTCGAATCGGAGTGGGTCTTCGACCACTTCCACACCGTCCCCGAGGTGACCGACGAGATCACGTTCGAGTCTTTCACCACGCTGACCGCCATCGCGTGCGCCACCAGCCGAGTGCGGCTGGGCCATATGGTCGTCTGCAACGGCTTCCGAAACCCGGCCCTGGTCGCCAAGCTCACCTCGACTCTCGACGTCGCCAGTGGCGGTCGGTTCGAGCTGGGCATTGGTGCGGGCTGGAAGGAAGACGAGTGGCTGGCGTACGGCTACGCCTTCCCACCCACATGCGACCGGCTGAAGGCCTTGCAAGACAGTCTCGAAGTGATCACGGCCATGCTGGGTCCCGGCCACGCGACATACCACGGGCGCTTCGCCCGGGTCGTCGACGCGGTCAACGTCCCCAAGGGTATCCAGAAGCCGCATCCGCCGATCATCGTCGGTGGCAACGGCAGAGAAGTGACGTGGCGCCTGGCGGCCTGCCACGCCGACGAGCTGAACGTCGTCTACCTCTCCCCGGAGGAAGTGGCCGACGCTCTACCCACGATCGCCTCGCGTTGCGAGGAGATCGGCCGCGACCCGGCAACCCTCAAGGTCTCTCTCTACAGCCGCGACGAGGACGTGTCCGAACCCGGCCAGGGCCGCGTCGACTTCATCGGACGCTGCGCCGAGATCGGCCTGAGCCGGCTGGTTGCCTTTCCAACGCGCTCGGAACCAACCGTCGAGGCGCAAGCCCGCTTCGCCGAGGACTGCCGCGCTGCCGGGATCGAGCTGGCGGTTTGAGCGCCGGCGATTCGGCTATGCCGGCCTGATCGGCGCGGACCCCACGCCCAGCCGCTCCGCGGCCGCGGCGATCTCGTCGAGGTCCGTCCCGGTCAGCTCGAGCGAACCGGCGGCCAGCCAGCCATCGACCTGTGCCGGAGTGCGCGCGCCGACGATCGCACCGCTGACGCCGGGCCAGGCCAGGGCCCAGGCCACGGCCACAGCGGCTACATTCGTTCCGTGCCGGGCGGCGATCGGCCGCAAGGCGTCGCGCAGAGCGAGGTTCCGCGACAGAGCCGGCTCCTGGTGGCTCTCCGACTGCCGTCGCCAGTCCTCGCTGGACATGGCCTCGACGCGTTCTCGGCTGAACGAGTCGGTGAGAATGCCCGAGGCCATGGGGCTGTAGACGATGACCCCGGTGCCGTGGGCGGCGGCCCACGGGATCACGCCGCTGCCCGATTCGCGATGGATCAGCGAGAACGGCGGTTGGAGCGAGTCGACGTGGCGAATCGCCTCGCACCGTTCCAGCAAGTCGACGGTGTAGTTGCTGACGCCGATAGCTCGAACCTTGCCCTCATCCACCAGCCGGCTCATCTCGCCCCAGGAGTCCTCGACGGGAGTGCCCGTCTCGTCGGGCCAGTGGATCTGGTAGAGGTCTATCCGCTCGACGCCGAGCCTCCGCAGAGACAGCTCCACTTCAGTCCGGATGAATGCCGGCTGGGCGTTGCGGACCGCCGGCTTGTAGTGGTCGGTCGGGTCGAACTCCAGGCCGCACTTGGTGAAGACCAGCGGCCGGTCCGCGGCCGGTATCGAGGCTATGGCACGGCCGACGACTTCCTCCGAATGACCGAGGCCGTAGATGGCGGCCGTGTCGATCCAGCTCACGCCGGCCGAAACGGCGTGCCCGATGGCCCGAATCGAATCGTCGTCGTCCTGGGGACCCCAACCGAAAGCCCATCCCCCACCGCCGACCGCCCATGAGCCGAAGCCGACGGTCGTGATCTCGAGCCCGCTGGTTCCGAGCGAGCGCCTGTTCAGCGTCACGGTCGATTCCTCCGATACGGCCGCCCCGTCGGGGCGGTCCTCAACCTCGAACCTGGTCCACCAGCGGTATTGTGGCAGCCGGGGGGAATCGCGCGGCCGGCGCCGTGGGCCGCGAAACCTTACGCTTGCCGCCATGACTCGTACGAGCGCCGGAATCCTGCTCTATCGACGCCGCGCGGGCGTCCTCGAGGTGCTGCTCGTCCACCCGGGCGGCCCGTTCTTCGGTCGGAAGGACCATGGCAACTGGTCGGTGCCAAAGGGCGAAGTCAACCCGGACGACCCCCACTACGAGGCCACCGCCAGGCGCGAGTTCCTCGAAGAGGTAGGCCATCCGGTCCCGGCCGGGCGGTTGATCGACCTCGGGTCGATTCGCCAGAAGGGCGGCAAGACGGTCTACGCCTGGGCCATCGAGGGCGACATCGACCCGGCGACCATGAGCAGCAACTTCATCGAGTTGGAATGGCCGCCTTTTTCGGGTCGCCACAAGCGCTTCCCCGAGGTCGACAAATGGGTCTACTTTGGACCGGAGGAGGCGCGCTCCCACATCAAGGAAACGCAGATCCCGCTGCTGGACCGCCTGGAATCCATGCTCGGGGCCGCCGGAGCCGACTTCGGAGCGGGTGCTTCGGAGCGTCCGCCCGGATGACCGGCCCGGACGGAGAGGTCGTCGGCCTCCACGGTGTGTCCGTGGTGCGGTCTGGTAACCGGCTGCTCGACGAGATCGACTGGCGTGTGGGCGAGGGCGAGCGATGGGTTCTCCTCGGGCCGAACGGCAGCGGCAAGACCACGCTCGTCTCGGTCGCGGCCACCTATTTGTGGCCGTCGCATGGGACTGTCTCGGTCCTGGGTCGGGCGGTCGGCGCCGTAGACGTTCGCGAGCTGCGCCGGCGTATCGGCATCGTCAGCGCATCGCTGGAGATGAGGATCCCGGCCGGTCTCACGGCGCTCGACGTGGTCGTAGCCGGCGCCACCGGCGCGATAGCACCTTGGTGGGACCGCCCTTCGCAGGTCACAGTAGATCGGGCCGCTGACAGGCTGGATGTCGTCGGCTGTTCCGCCTTGAGTGACCGCCTCTTCGACCTGCTCTCGTCGGGCGAGAGGCAACGGGTCCAGATTGCCCGCGCCCTCATGCTCGACCCGGCGCTCCTGCTGCTCGACGAGCCGGCCGCGGGTCTCGACCTCGGAGCCCGAGAGCAGCTGGCCGTCCTGCTCGCTCGACTCAACGCCGGAAGCGATCTGGCGGCGACCGTGGTCGTGACTCATCACGTCGAGGAGATCGCGCCCGGCACGACCCACGCCCTGGTCTTGCGCGCCGGCCGAGTCCTGGCGGCCGGTCCGGTGGCGGAGATCGTGACCGGCGACGTCCTGACCGAAGCCTTCGGGCTGCCGCTCCGGGTCGAGCGAATCGGCGGTCGGTTCGTGGCCCAGGCGTCGGGACCCGGGGTAGCCACGATACCTTGAGCGGCACCGGGCGAAGAGCGTTGCCCTGAGGTACCGGAGTTGAAGTCCCTCGACACGGACGCGAACGGCTGGATCGATGCGGCCGATGCTGCCTATGCCAGCCTGAAGCTGTGGTCCGGCGGCGGTTCCGGGCAGAAATCCCTCGCCGAAGCCGGCGTCGGGGCGCTGTACGTGGGCCAGAGCGCGGCTACGCAGTTCGACCTGCGAAATGCGGCCAACGAGACCCTCGGCCAGATCCGCTCATCGAGTCTCTACCTCAGCGAGGACGGCAAGCCGGGCGCCATGCGGCAGGTCGACCTGACAGCCTGACCCCTGGACACCGAGCCGCGCGGAGGGGCGCGGTACGCGCTTTGACTCGATCTAGCCCCTCGGCTGGGCGGCGATCGCATTCTTCAGGCGACGTTGACGCGATGACCGAGCGCCGACCCTCGGCTTGCGAGCGGGGTTGATCACACCGGGCCGTCCCGAGATCTCGGCCGCATCGTTCTCGATCGACCCACGGTCGACGGATGGACCGGCCGGGACCGTCGCCGTGAGGTCTTCGGGGGCGCGCAATGGGTGTTCGGTGACCGGCAGTACGCCTCCGGGTAGAAGGCCGCTGGGCGGGATCGTCATGACCCGCAACGCATCCAGCCGCCCGACGAGCAACAGAGCCGAGTCGACCTCGTCCGCGCGGACGTCACCGGCTGCGACGGCGACCTCCAGGTGGCCGCGTCGTTCGGCCGGATCGAGTCCGAGCAACTCATCCAGCACCTTCTGCCGCCGCGCAGCGCGGCTTGCCCGCGTCCAGAACACGTTCTCACCCAATCCAGTAGGTCTTCGTAAACTAGTACTACTATCCTACACTATCTAGGTGAGGGCAACGGCCGGCCCACCTGCCGGCACGGGTAGGTGGTCTGGGAAGGAGCAGCGGTGAGCGTCCAGCGCTCGAGATGGTCGGGCTCGGCTCCCCTCCGGCCCTCACGCGAACTCTGCCGAAAGCCGCCCCGCCCCGGAATCCGAGCGGACGATGAGTCCTGAAGATCTCGGCCGACCTTCGGCCGGCCGCATCCATTAGCGGTAAACGGATGTCACCTAATGGGGAAAGGTATTGCCTCCCCCGCCCGCCAGCGCGGTCGCCAGCGGGATCAGGGCCAGAACCACTCCAAGGATCCAGGAAAGGACGATTGCACGGAAGCTGATACGGCGAGACAACATTGGACGACTCCTTCACATAGAGGCGTCCTCCCAGAGTCCGGGCCGGCGCGGCTTTCGGCACTCCGATCGTAGGTACCGCACTATGGCGGGTCAAGTATTTGTAAACATTGGCGCCGCGACGCACCAACCCCTCGCTACCTCGCGGCACTCGGTAGTAGACTTCGGAGCATGCCAAGAGTCAGCCAAGCACGTCCCCGAGTCGACGATTCTCCCCTGGCCCATCAGATCGGCCAGCGACTGCGCAAGGCCCGCTTGGGTGCCGGCCTGACGCAGCAGCAACTAGCGGACGGCCGCTACACCAAGGCCTACATAAGCGCCCTGGAGAACGGCCTGAGTCGACCGTCGATGGCCGCGCTCAACTTCATCTCGAACCGGCTCGGCATCCCGGCCAGCGCGCTGATCAACGATGAACCGGCGGCCTGGGCGCGGCTCGAGGCAGACCTCGCCCTGGCCTGCGGCCGTTGGGACGATGCCATCACGGCGTATGAGGAACTGCTGGAATCGACGGCCTCGCGCGACGGCAGGGCCGATTTGCTGAGCGGAAAGGCCGAGGCCCTGGTCAGGCGCGGCAGGGGGCGCGAGGCAGCCGCCGCTGCCGCGGAGGCCGCCGAGCTCTTCCACGCCGCGGATCGCGCTGGAGATGCGGCTCTGGCTGAGTACTGGCTGGCTGCCGCCGAGTACCAGATGGAGAACTCGACCGAAGCCAAGGCTCTGCTGCACGCTGTCCTCGCCCGAGCTCGCGCCGGCCTGAAGGTGGAGCCCAGCTTCCACCTCCGTCTGGTCATGGCGTTGTCAACCATCGAATCGCGGGACGGCAACCACGCCGCGGCCCTCGCCTACCTCGAGGAAGTTCGCGCGCTGTCCGGCACTCTCGACGATCGGCGCCAGGCGAACTACTTGTACGGTCTTGCCTTCAGCTATCGCGAGACAGGCGACTTCGAAGCAGCCGTCCGAACCGGCATCGCCAGCCTGGCGCTATTCCGGCGTGCCGAGGCCGAACGCGAGACCGCGCTTCTCGAGAACGACCTGGCGCTTTCTTACCTGGCCCTTGGGAACTCCTCTCGCGCAAACGAGATGGTCGCCTCGGCGCGCAACGGCGCGGAGCGTCTTGGAGACGACTGGGTTCTCGCCCACATCCTCGACACCCAGGCCCAGATAGCGCTGGCGCGTGGCGCCGTAGAGGAGGCGGCCACGACCGCCGCCGGCGCCGTCGAGATGTCCGAGCGGACCAACAACACCAAAGCCGGCGTCGATGCCTACCTGACCCAGGCCCGTGTCCGGTCGGTACAAGGCGATACGGCCGGCGCGCTTGCCGCCTACGAAAGTGCCGGCAGACTGGCTCGAGAGGCCGGCAGCCCCGCCCTCGTGCGAAAAGCGATCCGCGAGTGGGCCGATGCGCTTGCCGCGGCCGGCCAGCATGAGCAGGCTTTCGCCCTGATGCGCGAGGCCCTGAGCGTTTCGTAGACTCGGACCACGTCCGGACGCCCCCCGGACGGTGCCGGCCCGCACCGACGTTTCGCCGTGAACCTGTCTCCACGCCCTCGGCAGTCGCCTGTTCTGCGATTCTCGGCCCGCTTTTGGGTCCATCCGAGTACAATACACATTGACTAGCTTGGGGCCGACTCGGGATGACTCTCCTATCTCAACTCCATCCGGAACTCGCCACCCGCCGTCTCGGCGCGGTGCCGTGGCATCATGCCGGTCCCCAGGGTCTGGCCGTCCGGGTTGGATCGGACGTGCCGTCCTTCGATGACCCGATGATCCGAAGCGCCCTGATCCGAGGAGCGCGGACCTGCAACCGGATCGAGGGCATGGATCGAGCCCTCAGCCGTGAGTTGTGGCCACTTGGGTACGTCGCCAGGCTCGAGGCTGGTGAAGCGGGTCGGCCGATCGTGCTCGTGGAGATCGCCAACAGCCGCTAGCCCATCACCGGGCCGCGGCCTCCTTGGGGGGAAAGCCGCGGCCCGGTGAACCAATCTGGACCGCACCGGCCGTCACGGATTCGACTGTCCCGTGTCGTACAAGGCCGCCATCGCCCTCGATACCCCGGCGATCAACTCCCGCAGGTCGGTCGGCTCGAGAACAACCGCATCCGCGCCAAGCTGCATCAGCTGGGCTTGAGCATGCCAGAGGTCCTCGGCCAGGAGCGAGAGCGTCAGCCAACCATCCTGATCCGGGCCGGTGGCGGTCGTCATCGCCTCGGCCGTTTGTGCCCGGCCGATGGCATCGCCGAGCCTGTCCAGGCCGTCGCCGCGGACCTTGACCGTCGCCGGGAAAGACGGCAGGCTCCCGGCGTATTCGGCGACCGACCGTTCCCAGTACTCGCCCAGATCGAAGTCGTCGGGGCGCACGAAATGCTCCGGCAGGAGTTCGATGTCCAGGATGCGCGAGACTCGGTAGGTGCGCCTCGAGTTGTCGGCTTGGGCAACGAGGTACCAGATTCCACCCTTGAGGACCACGCCGAGTGGATCGACGACTCGCTCGACGAGGGGGCCGTCGCTGCTACCGCGCCGGTAGCTCATGTGCAGCCGACGATCCGCCCAGACCGCTTCGGCGATCTGCTGCAGATGAGGCGACACCTCAGGCTCCTGGAACCAGCCCGGAGCGTCCAAGTGGAACCGCTGGCGCAGCCTCCCGGCCCGGCTCCGCAGCTCGGGAGGCAGCGCGGCAAGAACCTTGAGTTGGGCGGCCGCCAGGACGGTACCCAGCCCTAGCTGAGCCGCTGGACCCGGATACCCGGAGAGGAACAACGCTTCCGCTTCCCCGGGAGTGAGGCCCGTGAGTCGCGTCCTGTAGCCCTCGACCAGCTGGAATCCGCCATGTACGCCGCGGTCGGCGAAGATGGGCACTCCCGAGGCGCTGAGTGCCTCGACATCTCGATAGACCGTCCGTATCGAGACTTCCAGCTCCTCCGCAAGCTGCCCCGCGGTCATTCGGCCGCGCGTCTGCAGCAGGAGCAGCACCGAGATCAGCCGACTCGCTCGCATGCCGGCAGCTTAGCCGAATTCCTTGTCATATTCATGCCAGTAACAGTCAGGTATGCCAGATAGGCTGTGGTCATCAAAGCACACCACCGGAAGCACTCAGGCGGCCCGTCGGATAGGGTCGGAGAAAAGGCCCGGGATCGGAGGAACATGTATCCCAACCATCTTGATGTTGCAGTCAGGTACGACATCGCTCAGGCCAGAGCTGCCGAGTTGCGCGGCGCCTGGCAGGAAGCCAACTCGGGGCAGATCAAGGAGGTCACAGGCGCCCCCGCAGCCCAATTCACGTTCGTGCAAGTCGTCCGTTCGGCCGCTGGCCGACGCCTGATCGGTCTCGGAAACCGGGTACTGCCCACCAATGCCGAGCCGTGCGGGTGACGGCCGGGTCGACCCCCTGGCCTTCCGGCGTCGAATCCGCCAACCTGGCACCATGCCGTCGCTACCGCTCGACCACCACGCCGCCCCTCCCAATCCGCACGACCCCGGGTCGGACGCTGCCGGTGAGCGCGCGCTGGCGGTAGAGGCGGCGGCACGCGAGCCGTTGATCACTCGGCGCGGCACCTCCATCCGGATAGGCACCGCGTCGTGGACGGATCCGACGATGACCGCACCGGGGGTCTTCTATCCTCGCGGCGCGGATAGCGCCGAAGAGCGCCTCAGCTACTACGCCACTACCTTCCCCATCGTCGAGGTCGACGCGACCTACTACGCCATCCCGTCGGCCCGAGTGGCCGCGGCCTGGGTCGACCGGACCCCGCCCGACTTCGTGTTCGATGCCAAGGCCCACGCCTTGATGACCGGTCAGCCGACGGAGGTCAAGCGGCTGCCGAAGGAGCTTCGCTCCGCATTGCCCGCGGATCTCGCGTCCAAAGCCCGCCTCTACGCCCGCGACTTGCCGGGCGAAATCGTGGACGAAGTCTGGCGACTCTACCTCGCGGGGCTGGAGCCACTTCGGGCGAGCGGTCAGCTCGGCTCGGTGCTGCTGCAATTCCCAAAGTGGTTCTTTCCCACGAGCGAGAGCCGCGACGCCATCCTCGATGCGCGGGCCCGGCTCGACGACGTCCGGTCCGCGGTCGAGTTTCGTAGCGAGACGTGGTTCAACGAGAAGAACCGCGATCGAACGCTGCGGTTCCTCGCCGACAACTCGATTCCCCTGGTCATGGTCGATGGTCCCCAGGGCCTCCGCAGCAGCGTCCCGCCACTCTCCGCGGTCACGTCGCGGGACCTGGCCGTCGTCCGGTTCCACGGCCGGCGGGTGGAGACATGGGAGGCGGCCGGGATCCCCGTGGTCGAGCGGTTCCGCTACCTGTACAGCGAGGACGAGCTGCGCGACTGGTCGCTGCGCATCCGAGAAGCCGCCGAAGAGACCCGCGAGATGCATGTTCTGATGAACAACTGCTACGCCAACTACGGCTCCACCAACGCCCGGGAGCTGGCGGCGATGCTCGGGGACGACCTGGCTGCCGAGCCTGACGGGAAGACCGCCGAGCCCGACGCGCCGCACGAGACCGATCTGTCGGCCGAGGTCGCCCCCCAGTAGACACACAAACGGCCCGGGGAGGGGGGCCCGAGCCGTTTGCGAAGGAGCGCGCCGTCACTCGCGCTCGTGGGGGAATTGCCGAGATCGTAGGTCGTGACGCCGGGGCCGTACAGCCCGACCCGAGCCTCGTTCCGCCACGCGATCCGACTCGGTCCGTGTGGCTTCGAGGTAGCGTCACGCCCGCCGCAACGAAAAGCCCGCGCGGCCCTCGCAAGTCGGAGGCGCAGTAGGATGCCACTCCAGCCACAGGACCCAGACGCGCATGCACGACGACGAAACGAACCAGGACGAACGGTCCCTCCGGTCTTCGACCCAGGTGCCGGCCAGCCGGATCGTCGACATCGAGCCACTTGACGTCGAGGCGGTCGGCGCCCGAAGACCGGGGCGACGCCGTGAGAGAAAGCCACCCCGACTCGGGCGCGATGAGGCGATTCAGCGCCTCGGCGGACGGCGGTGGCTCCGACCGGAGCTGGCGCTCCTGATGCTGGGGGCGGTCTTCGTTGTCGCCGGCCTGGTCAAGCCGTGGCCCAACCCGGTTCGAACCGGCAGTCCATCCCCCATCGCGTTGGCATCGCCGGCGGCGACGTTGACGGAATCGCCCTCAGCCGCCTTGACCACCGAACCCTCGTCGGGTGCCTCCTTCCCATACGTCGCGCCCTACAACTACCGCGGCCCTCATGGCGAGCAACAACCCTCGGCCACGCCGCCCGGAATCACGCCCAGCCCGACCCCACCGTGGTCGGCGGTCGACTGGACCGCGCTGCGGGCCATCGATTCCCACACGGCCTGGGGTTTCGCGACGGCCGCCATGCCCAACGGTGTTTCGGGCCCGGGCGGTTCAGTCGCGTACACGAGCTGGATAGATGCCGGGACGCCGCCGAAATACGCCGCCGTCTTCCTGCCGAAAGGCCGGAACGTGTATGCCATCGCTATCACCTGGCCCGGCTCCGTGCCGGTCAGCGCCGTCAGGTTCGTCTACCTCGGTCCACCGGAATCTCCGGCGTACGTTCCGCCTGACGGCTACATGCCCGGCGCCGCGGTGACCCCGCTTCCGGCGGGAAGCGTGGCTTCGGAAGCCCCGACGCGGCCGCCGTTCATCCAGATATCGCCTCCACCGACGAGCGGCGCCATCCAGTCGGGCGGCTTCTGGATCCCACCCCTGGACCCCACGTCGAACCCCCCTTCGGAATCGATCACCGCCGCGTGGCAGGCCAACCCGTGGCCCTGGCCCTATGGCGCGTACCAGGTCACCGTGGTCTCCGCGCAAGGAAACCAGAACATCGTCCTTGACCTGGAGCCGACCTTCTGAGGCGATCGGTCCCGCCCGGACGACCCGCTTTCTCCCTCGCCGGCCGCCAACATCGCCGTTCTGACCCTCGACGCGTGACTCTCGGGTTGCCTGAAGGTGGAGCGTGGGCACGTCAACGTGTCCAGGATCCAGCCGATCCGGACCCACGACCCGGCATACCGGACGGCCTGCTCGGCGAGGAGCTTGCTGATCTCCGTCAACGCACCCGAGAAGAACGGTCCGAGCTCGGCCCAGGCCACGTGGCGCCCGATAAAGAACGCCCGGCGGAAACCGCCGGGCGTTCGAGTTGCGCGAGGAACGATTACTTGTCGCGTTCCGCGGCGTCGGTCAGGGCCGCCTGGGCGGCCGCGAGGCGCGCCACGGGAACCCGGAACGGCGAGCAGGACACGTAGTTGAGGCCGATGGTGTGGCAGAAGCCGATCGACATCGGATCGCCGCCGTGCTCGCCGCAGATGCCCACCTTGAGGTCGGGGCGGGTCTTGCGGCCGAGCTTCACGGCCATGTCCATCTCCTTGACGATGACAGGGTCGAGTGACTGGAACGGGTTGTACGGGAGGATCTTCTCCTCGACGTACTTGAGCAGGAACCCGCCCTCGGCGTCGTCACGGCTGTAGCCGAAGGTCATCTGGGTCAGGTCGTTGGTGCCGAAGCTGAAGAACTGGGCGTGCTCGGCGATCTCGTCGGCGACCCAGCAGGCCCGCGGGATCTCGATCATCGTGCCGAACTTGAAGTCGATCGTGACACCGGAGGCCTTCACCACGGCTTCGGCCTCGGCATCGAGCAGGACTCGAGTGGCCTTGAGCTCGTTCACATGGCCGACGAGCGGGATCATGATCTCCGGCCGCGGGTCCTTGCCGGACTTCTTCACCGCGATGGCCGCGTTGAGGATGGCCCGGGTCTGGATCTTGACGAAGTCCGGGATCATCAGGCCGAGGCGGCAACCGCGCAGACCGAGCATCGGGTTCTGCTCGTGCATCGACTTGATCGTCGCGAGCAGGTCCTTGTCCTGCGCCGTGGCCTTGTCGCCGGCTTTGGTGACCTTGACGAGCTGGTCCTCGAGGTTCGGGAGGAACTCGTGGAGCGGCGGGTCGATCAGGCGGATGACGACGGGCAGGCCCGACATCGCGGCCAGGATGCCCTCGAAGTCGCCCTGCTGGAGCTTCTCGAGCTTGCCCATGGCCGTCTTGAACTGGGCCAGATCGGCCTTCTCCTCGGCAGTGAGCGGCTCGCCGGCCGCGAGCTTGACCTCGGCCCGCGTGGCGACGTTGGCCACGAGGATCGCGCTGCGTACGATCTCGAGGCGATCACCCTCGCGGAACATGTGCTCGGTGCGGCAGAGGCCGATGCCCTGGGCGCCGTAGGAGCGGGCCTGAGCGGCCTCTTCCGGCTTGTCGGCGTTGGTCCAGATCATCAGGCGGCGGATCTTGTCGGCGTAACCGAGGATGGTCTGAAGCTCGGGCTGGTCTTCGAACCGGGCCGAGACCGTGGGCAGCGCCCCGAGGAAGACCTCGCCGGTCGAGCCGTCGACGCTGATCGGGTCGCCCTGCTTGAAGGTGACGCCGTTGGCGGTGGCGGTGTTGGAGCCGTAGTCCACGGTCAGCTCGGCGCAGCCGGAGACGCATGGCTTGCCGATCTGGCGGGCGACGACCGCGGCGTGGGAGGTAGCACCACCGCGGGCGGTCAGGATGCCCTGGGCCACGGCCATGCCGTGGAAGTCGTCGGGCGAAGTCTCGACGCGGACGAGAACGACCTTCTCGCCCTTCTCGACCCACTCGACGGCCGTATCGGCGTTGAAGACGGCCTTGCCGACCGCCGCGCCGGGCGAAGCGTTGAGGCCCTTGGCGAGGCGGACCGCGGCCGCCCGAGCCTTCGGGTCGAACTGGTTGCGCAGCAGCTGGTCGACCTGGGCGGGCTCGATGCGGGCGACCGCCTCGGCCTCGGTGATCAGACCTTCGGAGACCATGTCGATGGCGATCTTCACGGCCGCCGCGGCGGTGCGCTTGGCGCTGCGGGTCTGGAGCATGTAGAGCTTGCCGCGCTCGATCGTGAACTCGAGGTCCTGGACGTCGCGGTAGTGCTTCTCGAGCTTCTCGGCGATGGCCTTGAACTCCGCGTAGCTGGCCGGCATCTCCTGCGCCAGTGCCGCGATCTTGGCCGGGGTGCGGATGCCAGCGACCACGTCCTCGCCCTGGGCGTTGACGAGGTACTCGCCGTAGAGGACCTTCTCGCCGGTGTTGGGGTCGCGGGTGAAGGCGACGCCGGTGCCGGAGTCGTCACCCATGTTGCCGAAGACCATGGTCACGATGTTCACGGCGGTGCCGAGGTCGTGGGGGATCTTCTGGCTGTTGCGGTAGTCGTTGGCGCGCTTGCCGAACCAGGAGGCGAAGACGGCCTTGATGGCCAGGTCCAGCTGCTCGTCCGGATCGGTCGGGAAGTCGCGACCGGCGTCCTTTTTGACCACGGCCTTGAACTCGGCGACGAGAGCCTTCAGATCTTCGACCGTCAGGTCGGTGTCCTTGGCCGTCGGGCCGTGCTTGGCCTTGCGCTCGTCGAGCGGCTCGTCGAAGCGCTCGGCCTTCACGCCGAGGACGATGCGGCCGAACATCGAGACGAAGCGGCGGTAGGCGTCCCAGCCGAAGCGCTCGTTGCCGGTCAGGGCCACGAGACCCTCGAGGGTCTTCTCGTTGAGGCCCAGGTTGAGGACGGTGTCCATCATGCCCGGCATCGAGAACTTGGCCCCGGAGCGGACCGAAACGAGCAGCGGGTTCTTCGGATCGCCGAAGCCCTTGCCCGTCTGGGTCTCGACGACCTTGACGGCCGCGAGTACGTCTTCCCAGAGGCCGGCGGGGAGCTTCTCCCCGGCCGAGAAGTAGTCGTTGCAGGCTTCGGTGGTGATGGTGAAGCCGGGGGGTGTCGGCAGACCGGCGTTGGTCATCTCGGCCAGGCCTGCGCCCTTGCCGCCGAGCAGATCCTTCATCCCGCCGTTGCCCTCGGCCCGGCCGCCGCCCCACGCGTAGATGTAGCGCTTGGCGGCCTTTTGGGTCCTAGCAGAGTCGGCCATGGGGTATTTGTCTCCTTGGATGCGGGAGCTGGTCGCGCCGCGGGCTGCGGGGAGGCGCCCGAGCGACGGGTTCGCACAATGTCAATGCGATTGTACAGGTGCGGAACAGCAGTCCTCGCTGCCGACCGGCACCGCCGCCAAGTCTATCGGTCCCGCGGAGGGCGGCCATTCGGCCCGAAAGCGTGGGACTCTCCGGGCCGGAGGGCATGACGAAGTCGGCCGGCGGGCGACCTGGGGCCGCCCGCCGACAAGTTCACACCCTAAGGGCGGCTTCTCCGTGCTGCCGTTCGCGTCACCACCAGCATCGCCAACCCGGCGCCGAAGAAGCAACTCAGCAACAGCCACGGCGACGATCCGCCGGTTGTGCGGCCATCGCTCGTTGCGGTTAGCGCCGGAGTGGTGGTCGGGGCCGGAGTGCCAGCGGGGCCAAGAACTGCGATATCGGCCGACCCGGTTCCGCAGTTATCCTGGTCGACGATATAGCTGTCGCATCCTGTGCCGCTTGCCGAACCCTTACCTCCGCCGGCGCTGGAAGGAGGAGCGGCGATGCCCGTCACGGTCACGGTGACAGTCATCTCTGTCCCGTCGCCCGTGGCCGGCATACCCGTCTGGAAGTTGTCGAGAGTGCAGTCCGAGATCTGAATCTCGGAGGTGCACACGATGCTCGTCGGAGTGAACCAGGACGGCAGGGTGCCGAACCTCACCGTGTGGGTGACCGGGTCGCTGACGGCCGGGCCGACAACTTGGGGCTGTACACCCTCGTTCGGGAAGGTCGTCACAGCGGTGACAGAGACGGTCTGGGATGTCCCGGCAGTGATCGATGTCGGGTTCCAGGTGTAGGTGGCAGTAGGCGAACCCATTACGTACGTCTCAAACGCAAAGTCGGTTACGGGCGAGCCATCGTTGTCGATCGGGTAGCCGCCTTCGGCGGCCGCGCCGCCCGCGTAGTCGGAGTTGGCGATCCCCAAATTCACGCTGTCTTCGTCTGTCGACGAGATCTGGAGTGTGAACTGACTGCCGGCAGTCACGTGCGCAAACGGCGCGCGGAAGTTGTAGTTCCACCAACCCGCCGAACTGCAGATCCCGCTTGCCCAGGATGAGCCCACGTGAATGCCCACATCCGCTACACCGGAGAATGCGCAATAGAGCCGAACGCGAGTCAGGTCTCCCGTGATGCCCGCGGTCACGGTCTGAGTCACCGTGCTCCCATCGGATGACCACAAGCTCTCGCTCCAAATCGTGGATTGGTCCTTCACGCCCGGCGCCCATGCGGCAGAGGCAATACCGGGCATCAGCCCGACAAGCAACGCTGCCGCGGCAGCCACCGTCAGTAACCGCCTCATCCCAGTTCTCCCCAGCAATGGCCGCACGACGACGAAGAGGCGACCTTGCGCAGAATCGTCGCACCTTGCGCAACGAAACTCGAGTACCCGGAAGGCCCCCCCGATCAAACTGTCCGACCAGCGTCCAGCCACTCCACCCACCCGTCCATCCCCTCGCCAGTGGAGGCGGATACCTCCAGAATCGGCACAGTCGGGTTGAGCAAGCGGACGTCCGCCTCGAAGCCCGCGCGATCGAAGGAGAGGTGGGGCGCCGATCTTGCTGAGCAGCAGGAGATCGGCGGCCGCCACCAGATACGGGTGCTTCGCCGCCTTGTCGTCGCCTTCGGTCAGACTGAACAGACCCACTTTCGTGGTCTGGCCCAGATCGAAGCCCACCAGGCAGATCAGGTTGCCCACGTTCTCGATGAAGAGCAGGTCCACACCCACGCCGAAGTTGGCCCGCAGGGTCAGCGCCCCGGCCGCGAGGAGTGGCATGGCGCCGATCCGGCCGCCACGGCCCCAGCCGCCACGGCCCCAGCCGCCTCGGGGCGGGCGGTCGAGACGGCGTCGGCGAGACGCCCTGCCCGCGGGACGCCCGCAAGAGATCGGCGTCGCTGGTAGGCTGGTAGGCACAGTTCGAGCGTGATGCCCACCCGTTCCGGCGGTCCCACGACGTGACCTTCGGCCCCGTCGGTCGGTACGGACCGGGCGTGCCGTCCGGCACCTTCAGCACGCACCATTAGCTAGAACGCATACTGGCTTAGCACACAATTCTGCCCAGCACGTACCGGAGTGAGATGCACCCCATCGTCAGCAAGGCGCAACTGTCGCCCAACGTCACCCGCCTCGTCGTGGTGGCGCCCCGGATCGCCGAGATCCGCCAGCCCGGGCAGTTCGTGATAGTCCGTCGCGGACCCGGCGCCGAGCGCATCCCACTGACCATCGCCGACGTCGACAAGGCGGCCGGCACGATCAGCCTGGTCATCCAGGCGATCGGGGCGAGCACTCACGAGCTGACGTCGCTCCAGGTCGGCGACGCCATCACGGATATCGCCGGGCCGCTCGGCAAGCCGACCCACCTGATGGCGGGCGGCCACGCGGTGTGCGTGGGCGGCGGAGTCGGGACGGCGGTCGCCTACCCCATCGCCCAGGCACTCTCGAGGAGCGGCGTCAAGGTGACGAGCGTCATCGGCGGGCGATCGAAGGAGTGGGTCATCTACGAGGACGAGCTGCGCGCGGTCGGCGACGTGATCGTGTGCACCGACGACGGCAGCTACGGCCGCCCCGGCTTCGTGACCGAGGCCCTCAAGGAGCTGGTCGAAGCGGGCGGGGTCGATGAGGTCTTCGCCATCGGCCCGGTGCCGATGATGCGGGCCTGCTCCGAGCTGACTCGACCGTTCGGCGTCAAAACGACCGTCTCGCTCAACTCGATCATGATCGACGGCACGGGCATGTGCGGCGGCTGCCGCGTCTCGATCGACGGGAAGAGCCAGTACGCGTGCTGTGACGGTCCCGAGTTCGACGGCCATGCGGTCGACTTCCGCCAGCTGGCCGATCGGCTGAACACCTATCGAGAGTTCGAGCAGGCCGCCCTCGAGCGGTGGCAGACGAGCCACGCGGAGGCCCACTGATGGACGACCTGACACTCGCCGGCCGCGCCGCCTCGGGCCACGAGCCGCTCCCCAAGAAGGAGCGGATGAAGATCGATCGCCACGGCATGATCGAGCAGGACGCCCTGGCCCGAGCCCGCAACTTCGCCGAGGTGAACCTGGGCTACACAGAGCAGCTGGCCATCATGGAGGCCGATCGCTGCCTGCAGTGCCCCAAGCCGTACTGCATCGACGGCTGCCCGGTCGCGGTCAACATCCCCAACTTCATCCGCCTCCTGGGCGAAGGGGACATCAAGGCGGCCGCCGACTCGCTCCTGGGCGACAACGCCCTGCCCTGCGTCACCGGCCGCGTCTGTCCGCAGGAAACCCAGTGCGAGCAGGTCTGCCTGCGGGCCAAGACAGGCACGCCGGTCGCGATCGGCTACCTCGAGCGCTTCGTGGCCGACTGGGCCATCAATCACACCGATTCGTTCGGGCGCGCCCATCCGGCCCCGTCGGGCAAGAAAGTCGCGATCGTCGGCTCGGGACCGGCAGGCCTCACCGCCGCCGGCGAGCTGACCAAGCGCGGCCACAAGGTGACGATCTTCGAGGCCTTCCACGCCGCCGGCGGCGTCCTCATCTACGGCATCCCGGAGTTCCGCCTGCCCAAGGACATCGTCCAGAAGGAAGTCGATCGCCTGGTCGCCGACGGCGTCGAGATCGAGCCGAACTCGATCATCGGCAAGACCTACACCCTGCCCGAGCTGCGCGAGCGGTTCGATGCAGTCTTCGTGGCCGTGGGCGCAGGCCTGCCGGTCTTCATGAACGTCCCCGGCGAGAACCTCAAGGGCGTCTACTCGGCCAACGAATACCTGACCCGCGTCAACCTGATGGGCGCGTACAACCCGAACTCGGAGACGCCGGTCCTGCGAGGCCAGCGCGTGGCGGTCGTCGGCGGCGGCAACGTGGCCATGGACTCCGTCCGCACCGCCCGACGTTTGGGCGCGGCCGAATCGGTGTGCGTCTACCGCCGCTCCCGAACGGAGCTGCCGGCCCGCATCGAGGAGGTCCACCACGCCGAGCAGGAAGGCGTCCGGTTCGAGTTCCTGACCGCACCGACTGAAGTCCTCGGCGACGACAAGGGCTGGGTCTCGGGGTTGAAGTGCATCCGGATGGAGCTGGGCGAACCAGACGCCTCCGGACGTCGCCGACCCGTCGAGATCCCGGGCTCCGAGTTCATCTTCCCGTGCGAGATGGTCGTAGTGGCCATCGGCACGAAGTCGAACCCGCTGCTGACGGCCACGTCGCCGGATCTGCGCGTCAACAAGTGGGGCTACATCGAGATCGACGACAACCTCCAGACCTCGATGGACGGCGTCTTCGCCGGCGGGGACATCGTTCGCGGCGCGGCCACGGTCATCCTGGCCATGGGCGATGGCAAGAAGGCGGCGGGGAACATCGACGCGTACCTGCGCGGCGAGCTTGCGGCGCCGGCACCGACCGAGGCCGAGTCTCCGGCCGCGGCTCACTAGGGCCCGGCGCGCCGAACTCCGCGACGGAGACGGCTCTGCAGGACGTGGATGAGACCGCCCCCGGCCTCGTCATCTTGCGTCCGGATGCGGCGCCAGCCTGAGATCCACACCGCGGCACCGATGAAGGTGATGAAGACCAGGCTGCTGAAACCGATCGCCTCTGCGAACAGGTAGATCGGTGCGACGAGGTACGCGCCGAGCACCAGCCTCGTCCGCGCCGGCTCGGAGATGCCGGTGGCGGAGTTACCGATGGCCCACATCAGCGCCGGCAGAACCATCGCCCCTTCGTAGTTGAGGGTGTGAGGGCTGACGGCCAGGCCCACGAGCAGGGCCCCGGCACCGGCCTCGATGATCGGCGCCCGTACGAGCCGCGGGATGGCGAGGACCACCATCACCAGGCCGATCCCCAGGGTGAGCGCGGCCGGCGCCCCGTGGCCCTGGAGCAGCCCCGGCACGGAAATCGTCCTGGCGACGTTGAAGGCCGTGTCGCCGGTGTAGTAGTCGCCGACTATCGACACCCAGCGGCCGGGCCACTGCCAGTCGCCCGCGGCCGCAGCGACGCCTGCCAGGTACCAGCCGACCGCACAGGCCAGGCCGACGAGAAGCGCCGGCCAGCGCCGCCTCAGCAGCAGGAGCCCGATCAACGGTAGAGCGAGCGTCGGCTTGTACAGGAGAAGGCCGACGGCAAGCCCGGCCAGAAGGTCGTCGTCGCGTCGAAGCCCCTCGATCGCGACCAGGGCAAGGACCAACCCCAACATCGCGTTCTGGCCGACGATGGCCGAACCCATGGCGGGCGTCCAGGCGAAAGCCACCGCCAGCCCGACCCTTCGGTCCAGGCCGTAGATCCGCGCCCCCAGAACCGCGGCCACGACGACAAGACCGGTCATCACGGCGGCATGCAGCCAGTAACCGACGGCCAGCGACCAGAACCCGAACGGCACGAAGAGCCAGGCGGAGCCAGGCGGATAGACCCACCACCCCAACCCCAGGCCGTTGGCCGCCTCCCAGGCTGTGTGCAGACCGGGATCGACGAGAGCTGGGGTGCCGACCGTCCTTCCGGCAGCCCAGAACTGCGGGAAGTCGATGAATTGCCTGAACGGTGCGATCGCCAGCTCCAGGGAGCCGAGGATCGCCAGCGCGATGGCGCCCAGCCAGAAGACGCGGTCGGGGATCCGTAGCGGGACGGATCCGGCAGGCTGCCGCAGCCACGACAATCGCGAGGCCGCCCGCTCGGTCCCCGACCCGGACCCCGACGCGGCCCCGGCCCTTCCGATCACCCCCGCCTCCCGAGCGGTGCGCGGCTCCGGCATGCGGCTCAGCCGCCCGCCTCCGGCAGCGCGGCCGCCCCGGCAGGATCGACCTCTGCGCGCTGCCAGCCGCTGAGCCAGATCGCGGTAGCCGCGATCGTGATCAGGGCGAAGATGCTCACGCCGGCGAACGGCGTGAGTAAGTAGAGCTGCGCCGCCAGATAGACGGCGACAAGCAGCCGCGTGCGCCAGGGCTCCCTGATCCCCCCACCGGCACCTCCTGCGGCCCACAGGAGGATCGGCAGAAGCATCACCGCTTCGTACTGGAGGGAGTGCGGACTCGCGACGACCCCGATCAGGCAGGCGGCAGCTCCGGCTTCGGCGATGGGCGATCGCAGCAGCCTGGGCAGCGACGCCACGACGATGGCGGCGGCTGCGCCGTAGCCGATGATCGAAGCCACGCCGTGGCCCATCAACAGACCCGGGATGGCGATGGTCTTGTTGACGTTCTGCGTCGTGTCGGCCGCCATGAAGGGCGCTATGAAATCAAGCCAATGGCCGGGCCACAGCCAGTCACCGGCGCTCCCCGCGACGCCCAGCAGGTACCAGGCCCCGGCGACCGCCGTGGCCGCGGCCAGCGCCGTCCACTGCCGTCGAAGGACGAGCAAGGCCAGCAGTGGCACGGCAAGGGTCGGCTTGAAGAAGATCGCCCCAACGGCCAGGCCCGCCAGTACCTGGCGGTCACGTCGCAGCCCATCGATCGCGATCAGGGCAAGGAGCATTGCCAGGGGCGCGTTCTGACCGGAGGCTGCCGCCGCCAGTGTCGGGGCCCACCCGAGCGTGGCGACCAGCGCGACGCGAGTGTCGAGGCCGAAGGCGCGTGCGCCGACCAGCCCCGCGGCCAGGCCGATGAGCACGATCACGGCGGCGTGGATCCAGAACGCCGCCGCCAGGGGCAGGGCTCCCAGCGGAAGGTAGAGCCAGGCAGTTCCCGGCGGATAAAGGAACTCCCAGGGCACGAAGCCGTGGGCGACCTCCCAGGCTCGCTGTCGCGCGGGATCGAGCAGATCGGCAGAGCCGACCAGCTTGCCGGCGAACCAGAACTGAGGGAAGTCCACCCAGCGATTCCACGGCGCGCCCACGACCAGGATCCCGCTCATGACGCTGAGTCCGATGGACCAGAGCCAGAACCGGCCCGCAGCCAGGCGCAGCGGGAGCGGTCGAACGCGACCTGCGGGAGCCGGCGCTGTCGGCGTGGCGGCGGTCACGATTATCTCCTTGGACGCCTGCGGTCGGGCGCAATTCTCGCACGCCGCCGCATCGTCGGAGAGTCGGGGGCGCCTGCGCGGGTCAATCAGCGGCGGCTACGAGAGGATTGGGTCCTAGCGGCCTCCAGCGCCACAGCCACATGGCGGTAGCCGCGGCCACGACCAGGGCCACGCCGCTGACCACGGTGAAGAGGGAGACGAGCCACAACAGGCCCAGCGGTATGACGAGGAAGATGAGCCTCGTCCGCCACGGCTCTGAGAGGCCGCCGGCTATGGACCAGGCCAGGATGGGAAGCATGAGGCCCGCCTCGTAGCCCCACACGCGCGGCCCGGCAGCCATCGTGAGCAGACAGGCGGCGCAGCCTGCTTCGACGATCGGAGCGCGGGCGAGACCGCGAAGCGCCACCAGGATGACCGCCGCACCGCACCCGACGGGCAACCAGAGCGGCACGCCCGGGAGCCGGGCGAGCAGTCCCGGCAGGCTGATTGCCTTGTCGGCGTTGTGGATGAAATCGGGCGCTAACCAGGGCTGCATGCCCGTCCACCACGCCACGGGCCAGAGCCAATCTCCGGCCGAAGCGGCAACGCTCAGCAGGTACCAGCCCGCGCAGACACAAGAGGCAACTCCGAGGGCACGCCACCGGCAGCGGAGCAGGAGAAGGCCCAGAAGGAACACTCCGAGCGTGGGCTTGTACATGAGAAGGCCTGCGGCCAACCCGACCTCCAGATCGCGGTCTCGCCGCAGGGCATCGATTACCCAAAGCGCCAGGACAAGGGCGAGCGGGGCGTTCTGACCGATGTCGATCGAGGCGGATGCCGGGGCCCATGCAAAGGCTAGCAGCACCGTGACCGACGGGGACAGCTCGAAGATTCGAGCGAGCAACAGCCCGGCCACGCCCACGAGAGCGAGCATCAGGATCGTCTGAACCACAAAACCGATCCACATCGGAAGATGGGCGACCGGCACGAACGCGTAGGCCACGCCGGGCGGATATCGCCAGTAGTCGACCGCCACGCCGTGAGCCGTCTGCCAGGCGGCATGGCGTGCTCCGTCGACCAGATCCGCCGTGCCGACGGTTGCGCCGGCTGCCCAGAAGGCCTGAAAGTCGCCGCCGCCGTTGACGTAGGCGGTATCTATCGGCACGAGGCCGATCACCGCCACCGCCACGGCCCACAGCCGAACCCTGTGGGGCGGGAGTGAGATGGGCCCCAGTCGCGTCCGGAACGGCCAGCCGCGTGCCTCGACCGCCGCGGCCGGCGATCCGGTCCCGTCCGCCCCGAGCGAGCTCACGGTCGTCGGAATCATTCGGCTGCCACGGCACTCTGGCCGGCGGCTCGAGGATGAGCAGCGGAATCGATGGGACGAGGTTCAGGCCCGAAGGGCCGCCACCGCCAGAGCCACATAGCGGCGGCCGCGTTGACGATGACGGCAACGGCGCTAACGACCGTGAGCGGCGAGACAACCCACAAGAGGGCCACCGAAACCGCGAGGAGCACGAGCCGCGTCCGCCACGGTTCGGCCAGGCCGCCGGCGAGAGCCCAGGCCAGTATCGGCAGGATCAGACCGGTCTCGTAGCTCCAGATCCGCGGTCCCGCCACCATGGTCACCAGGCATGCGCCGCTGGCAGCCTCGACAATCGAGGCACGACTGAGGCCCCGCAGCGCGAGCAGCAAGATCGCGCCACCGCCCAGGTACGCCAGCCAGGACGGCAGACCGGGGATTCGGCTGATCAACCCGGGGACGCTGATCGTCTTGTCGGCGTTGAATGCGAGGTCACCCGCCAGATATGGCTGGATGCCGTTCCACCAGGCGACCGGCCACAGCCAGTCCCCCGCCGCAGCCGCCACGCTCAGAACGTAACCCGCGGCGACGACGAGCGACGCGATCGACGCGGATCGCCAGAAGCCTCGCAGCAGCAGGAAGGCCAGCAGCGGCAATCCAAGGGTGGGTTTGTACATCAGCAGGCCGACGGCCAGGCCGGTCTCGATCTGGCTGTCGCGGCGCAGCCCGTCGATCGCCCACAGGGCGAGCACGATGGCCAGCGGAGTGTTCTGGCCCATGTCGACGGCCGCCAGCATCGGCGTCCAGGCGAACGCGAGCCGAACCGTCAAGTCCCGTGGCTGTTCGAAGATTCTCGACAGCAGCATTCCGGCCAGCGCCACCAGGGCCAGCATGAAGCCGGTGTTGATCGCGAAAGCGACCCCGACGGGGAGCAGCGACGCCGGCCAGTACAGATACGCGAATGCCGGCGGGTAGCGCCAGTAGTCGCCCGGTATGCCGTGCGCCACCTGCCAGGCCACGTGGAGCTTGGGGTCCATGAGGCTCGGGCTTCCCACGGTCCCCCCGGCCGCCCAGAACGCGGACCAATCGTTCCAGTTGCTGCCGAAGGCGGACACGATCGGCAAGAAGCCGACTACGGCGAGTCCAAACCACCACAGGCGGATGCCCTTGGGCGAGAGCGGCAGCGGTCCCAATCTGGCGCGGAAGGGCCAGGCGCCGCCATCGGACACGGCGTTCGAAGGCTCGGAATGCGCCCGCTCAAACATCCTCCGCATGCGACGCTCCATCCCCGGTCGGACGCGCTACCCCCGCGCCTGCGCCAGGCGTTCGAGGATGAGCGGCTTCACCTGCGATAGGTCGACCCGGATCTGCTCCATCGAGTCGCGGTCGCGGATCGTTGCCTTGCCGTCTTCGAGAGAATCGACGTCGATCGTGACGCACCACGGCGTCCCGATCTCGTCCTGGCGACGGTACAGCTTACCGATCGCGGCCGTGTCGTCGTAGACGGCCATGATGTCCTTCGCCAGGTCGTCGCGAAGGGCGTGGCACTTCTCCACGATCTCATCGCGCTTCTTGAGCAGCGGCAGAACCGCAACCTTGTACGGGGCCAGCTCCGGGTTGAAGGCGAGGACCACGCGCTTCTCGCCGCGGACCTCCTCCTCGCGGTAGGCATCGATCAGGAATGTGAACGCGGCGCGGTCGCCGCCGGCCGAGGTCTCGACGACCCAGGGAACGTATTTCTCCTCGGTCGCGGGATCGAAGTACTCGAGGTTTTCGCCGCTGGCCTCCTGGTGGCGCCCCAGGTCCCAGTCGCCGCGATTGTGGATGCCCTCCAGCTCCTTCCAGCCGAACGGGAAGCGGTATTCGATGTCCACCGCCTTCTTGGCGTAGTGGGCCAGCTCGTCGGGCCTGTGCTCGCGGAAGCGAAGGCGTGCCGGGTTGACGCCGTAGCGCACGTACCAGGCCAACCGGCGCGGCATCCATTCCTCGAACACCGCCGCCGCGGTCTCGGGCTTGACGAAGTACTGCATCTCCATCTGCTCGAACTCGCGCATCCGGAAGACGAAGTTACCGGGGCTGATCTCGTTTCGGAACGCCTTGCCGATCTGGGCGATGCCGAACGGCAGCTTCTTGCGAGCCGTCTCGCGGACGTTTTTGAAGTTGACGTAGATGCCCTGGGCCGTCTCCGGGCGGAGGTAGACCTGCGCGGCCTCCTCCTCGACCGGGCCCATGTAGGTCTTGAACATCAGGTTGAAGCGACGCGGAGCGCTCAGCGGACCGCCATCGGCCGGGCACTTGAGGCCCAGTCGCTCGACGACTTCCGGATCCATCAACTCGGTATTGGTCAGGTTCTCGGCGCCGGGCAGCTCATCGAGCCGGTAGCGGCGGCGGCAGGTGGTGCATTCGACGAGCGGGTCGGTGAAGTTGGCGACGTGGCCCGAGGTAACCCAGACCTGGGGCGCCATGATGATGCTCGCGTCCAGGCCGACTATGTCCGTCCGCTCCTGGACCATGGCCCGCCACCACGCCCGCTTGACGTTGTTCTTCAGCTCCACGCCGAGCTGCCCGTAGTCCCAAACGGCATTGATGCCGCCGTAGATCTCCGAACTCGGGAAGATGAAGCCGCGCCGCTTGGAGAGCGAGACGATGGTGTCCAGATTTGCGACGGACGGTCCCGGGTCGTCGGCCGGGGGTGTCGGCTTGTCGGCGGTCACTTGGTCTCCTCGGGGCACAGAAGCTACGCCTCCTGCGGGCTGATTGCGGGCGGGCGGCCGGGCGCGGTCGCAATTCTCGCATGCCGGGCGATGGGCAACGAGCCTTCGCGAACATGGGGATTTCATCCTCTCGCTGCCGCGGCGGCAAGAGCAACCTGTGTATGAAAGAAGGTCCCCATGGAACTACTGCTGATCATCATCATCCTGATCCTTCTCTTCGGCGGAGGGTTCAGCTTCTACCGTCGCTAAGAGCCGGCCTCTGGCGAATTCGATCTCCTCGAATCACTCGCGAAACCGCGTCCCCAGCCCGAGGGCGCGGTTTCTTCCGACCCCAGGCATCCGCCCCGAGCGGTGCGGCCCCTCGGCCGGGTGAGGGAAGGCGCTGGGTTTCCCTTGAATCGGCCGTCCCGGAACCCCGTCCGGACGGCTTCGGCTTCGGTTCCCTACACTTGGCGCTGCGCGGTTGCGCGTAAGGGAACGCGGAGTTCTGGATGCGTAGGCCCTCGGGTCGAAAATGGCTCGCCCGCACGAGAAGTTGGTGGCGACCGAGATACGTCGCCCTGGCTGCCGTGCTGATCCTGTTCGCTCTGGTCGGTGGCGGCTCCGGCATGGCCGCGCGGCCCCTCGGCCCGGCCGCGTCTCGTTCGCTCGTCGCGATCGCCAGTCCGTCGTCCATGAAGTCAGCGCGGCCGGCCGTGGCGGCGAGCGCCACGCCGACCAACCGCCCGAGCCCCTCCTCGACCCCGGCCCGGGCTCCCGCGGGCGACGTCGGCGCCGCGATTGCCTCGCGTTTGTCGTGGGTCTCGTACTCGTCGGCCACCTTCAGATTCAGCTGCCAGATCCCGGCGGACTGGACCGCTTCGGAGACCCAGACCCCGGGCTGGGCGATCTTCTGGGGCTGGGATGACTCGGACATAGCGATCACGTGGCGACCGATCCCGGCCGGCACGACCCTCAGCCAGATCACCGACGAGGTCTGGAAGTCGATGCACGACAACGGCTTCGTCGTGGCCACCGACGAACCGAGTACGATCGAGGGTATGGAGGCCCGGATCCTGACGGCCGATGGCTCGGACGCCGCGGGCCACCTGCGGCACGGCATCATCGGCATCGCCGCAACCGCCACCGGCCGCTACCGAGTCGAGTTGTGGTCGCGACCCGGCACGGAAGATGCGGACATGACGCTCTTCAACACCTTCATCTTCGCTTTCGCGGCCGCGTAGGCGCCGGCGTCGCCACCAGGCGCCGGCGTCGCTACCCCGGTCCGCCCTCAGGCGCCCGACTTCCGGTGCGGCGCACCTCGTCGAGGAAGTCCAGGGAGCGGGCGTCGCGGTCGAGCGAAACGTGCAGGAAATCGCGCATCGCGCCCTCTACCTCGCGCTCGACGGCCGACGGCAGCCGCAGGCCGGCCAGTGCCTCCACGTCCATCCGCTGGTAAGCCTTCAGCACTTTGACCGCCGCAACGGAGATGCCGGCTCTCTCCGCGGGAGGTCCCGGGCAACGCGAACAGAGCACGCCACCGAGCGGCGGAACCCAGCGGAACTCCTCGTCCGCCTCGAGCACCCGATCGCACTCGACGCAGCGGTCCACCTCGGGTCGGACGCCCAGCTCGTCCGCCAGATGCATCTCGTACCAGCGCGCGACGCGGCCGGAATCCATGCCCTCGTCCAGCAGCTCGTACGACCGCCGCAGCAGCGCGTAGATACCCTCGGCTTCGTGGCGCTCCTCGATGGAACGGTCGGCGAGTTCGGCGAGATACCAGGCTGTAGCCGCCGACTCGAGGTTGTCGCGGAGATGCAGCCAGGCCTGACTCACCTCGACCTGCGTCACGACGTCGAAGGTTCGGCCGCGCGCCAGCGCCACACGCAACTCGGCGAGCGGTTCGAGCGCGCCGCCGAGTCGGCTGGTGGGTCTACGCACTCCCTTGGCGATCGCCTTGAGCTTACCGAGGGCAGGCGTGAACAGCGTCATCACCCTATCCGCCTCGCCGTAGTCGAAACGGGAGAGAACGATGGCATCGGTCACGTACAGGCGCGGATTCGGCACGACAACCACGCTATCACGCCGCGCACAGACCGCTTCCGCTATCCTCGCGGCATGGACGAGAGAGCTGCCCGAAATGCCTCCGCCGCCGGTCCCGGCTCGGACTTCCCTGCCCCCGGCCCACGCAGCGATCGGACGCGCATCCGCCGCCACGCCGACCGCGCTGTTCCCGATCGAATCGAGGAGTTCCTGCGAGCCGGGCTGGTAGCTCACGTGGCCTGCGTCGAGGATGGCGAGCCGAGAGTCATCCCGTTCCTGTATCACTACGAGACCGGCCACATCTACATCCACGGCTCGCCCGGCAACGCCACCCTGAACCGTCTTCGCGACGGCCGTTCGGTGGCCGTGGCCGTGACTCAACTCGTCGATCTGATCGCGTCCAGGACGGCCTCCGACCACTCGGCCAACTACCGCAGTGTCATCGTCTACGGCCACGGCCGCCAGATCGCCGACGTGGCGGAGAAGCGCCGCGTCCTCGACGCCATGACCGCCAGGTACTTCCCCGGCAGAACCACGCCGGCCGACTACTCGCCCGCAACCGACGACGACCTGGTCAGGATGGATCTGACCGACGTCGAGATAGACGAGGCGTCGGCCAAGATGCGCGAAGGTGGTCCGAAGGGCCCACACGACGCCGAGCCGGACTATCCCGGGTCGGCCTTCGTCCAGCCGGTCTGAAGTTCGCCGCGCACCGGCCGGCGGCCCAGGGCGGCGGATGACCCGGATTCTGAAGGTGCCTTGCTATGATCCGCCCGTGGAACTATCCGTGAACCTACCCGAACTGGTCTCGGACACCGAGGAAGAGATCTTGCGGCTCGTCTCCGATCACGACGTGCCGACGGCGGGTCTCTATGCCATGTGCCGCTACCACCTCGGACTGGACGGCAGCGGCTCGTCAGGCAAGCGGATGCGACCGCTGCTCGGCCTGCTCTCGTACGCCTCGATCGCCGGCGACCATCGAGCGGCACTGCCCGGCGCCGCGGCCGTAGAGCTCGGCCACAACTTCAGCCTCGTCCACGACGACATCGAGGACGGCGACACCGAGCGGCGCCATCGGCCGACGCTGTGGGCTCTGCACGGCATCCCGCAGGCCATCAACGCCGGCGACCTGCTCTTCACCCTCAGCCGCAAGGCCCTCCACCGCCTGACGGACCTGGGCTTCTCGGACACGAAGGTCCTGCGGCTGATGCGCCTCCACGACAACACCTGCCTGGCGCTGTGCGAGGGCCAATACCTCGACATCTGGGCAAGTGAGCTCGCTGAGCCGATGTCGGTCGAGCTGTACTTCGACATGATCGGCCGCAAGACGGCGGCCCTCATCGCCGCATCCGTCGAGGCGGGAGCGGTCCTGGCCACCGACGACGAGGCCGTGATAGATCGATATCGAGCCTTCGGCTGGGCGCTCGGCGTCGCCTTCCAGCTCAACGACGATCTGCTCGGCATCTGGGGCGAGCAGGCGGCGACCGGCAAGGAACCCACCGACGTCGCCCGGCACAAGATGACGCTGCCGGTCATCTACGCCTTCGAGCAAGCCGGACCGGCCGACAGGTTGAGCCTAGAATCGGTCTGGAGGACCGAGCAGCCGGATGGAGGCCAGGTCGCCAGAGCGGTGGCGCTGATCGAGAGGCTCGGCGGCCGCAAGTACACCCGAGATCAGGCTCGCGAGTATCGCGACAGGGCCCTGGCCGAGCTCGACGCCGCCGGCGTCGTCGACGCCTCCGCGCTCGATGCGCTGCGCGCCATCATGGTCGACGTCATCAAGGCCTGAGCCGCGAGCCGGCGACCCGGCGACCGGGCCCTCGACTCAGCGGCGGCGAAGGTTGACCACGACCGAGGCATCAGGCGCCGCAGGCGCCGCGAGACTCCCCTCGGCCGTCACCTCAACGGTGCAGCCGTTCATAGGCTCCACGGTCTCGCCCACGAGCAGCAGCCGCCAGCCCGGCTCGGCCGCGTGAGCCGTCATCGTCACTTCCGCGCCCTTGCGACGAAGTTCGAAGGTCGAACCGGAACCACCGTCCGGTCCGGGAACCGTCACCGTTATTCTGGCGCCGTCCCCGATGGAGTAGGCCCGCAGCGTCACGCCTCTCCGGAAGTCGTAGTCCGCCCGGGCCTCGCCCGCCCCTACCGGCAGAACCGTATTGGGGCGAACCAGGAGTGGCAGGCTGGAGTAGGGATGCGTCTCCTCCCGCCAGCCGGGCCCCTCGACAACCGCTCCGGTGATGAGATTGGTCCACCTTCCCGAAGGCGCGTAGTAGCTGACTTTGCCGTCCTCCGAAAACACCGGAGCGACCAGAAGGCTTTCGGCGAGCATGTACTGGCGGTCCAGATAGGCGCAGGCTGGGTCATCCGGGAACTCCAGACACATCGCCCGCATTGTCGGAATGCCCCGCTCGTGCGCCTCGACCGCCGCGCCGTACAAGTACGGCATCAGGCTGTTCTTCAGCTTCGTGAACGAGCGCATGACGTCCACGGCCTCGTCATCGAACAGCCACGGCACGCGGTATGACTCATTGGCATGGAGCCGGCTATGCGATGACATCAGGCCGAAGGCGATCCAGCGCTTGAAGACCGATGCCGAGGGCGTTCCGTCGAACCCGCCTATATCGTGGCTCCAGAACCCAAACCCGGACAGACCCAGAGAGAGCCCGCCGCGCAAGCTCTCGGCCATCGACTCGAAGGTCGAGGTGCAGTCCCCTCCCCAATGGACCGGGAACTGCTGGCTGCCCGTCGTCGCAGACCGGGCGAAGACGACGGCATCACCTTCGCCACGTCGCGCCTCCAGCAATTCGAACACCGTCTTGTTGTACAGGTAGGTGTAGTAGTTGTGCATCCGCTCTGGATCGGATCCGTCCCAATAGATGACGTCGGTCGGAATCAACTCGCCGAAGTCGGTCTTGAAGCAGTCGACGCCCATCTCCAGCAGGGCCTCGAGCTTGCTCGCAAACCAGCGACGCGCCTCGGGATTCGTGAAGTCGACGAGGCCCATGCCCGGCTGCCAGCGGTCCCACTGCCAGACGTCGCCGTTTGGTCGCTTGAGTAGATAACCTCCGGCCATCCCCTCCGCGAAGAGCGGCGAGCGCTGGGCGATGTACGGGTTGATCCACACGCTGACCCGCAACCCGTCGGCCTTGAGCCTGGCGAGCATGCCCCGCGGGTCTGGGAACGTGCGGGGGTCCCAGGCGAAGTCGCACCAGTTGAACTCGCGCATCCAGAACGAATCGAAATGGAAGACGCTCAACGGGAGATCACGCTCGGCCATTCCGCGGATGAAGCCGGTGACGGTCGCCTCGTCGTAGGAGGTGGTGAACGACGTGCTGAGCCACAGCCCGAACGACCAGGCCGGCGGGAGCGCGGGCCGGCCTGTCAGCGCCGTGTACTTTTCGAGGATCTCTTTGGGGCTGGGGCCATATATCACGAAGTACTCGAGGGACTGGCTTTCCACGCTGAACTGGACGCGCGACACGGTCTCAGAGGCGACCTCGAACGAGACCCGGCCGGGGTTGTTGACGAATATGCCGTAGCCGCGGTTCGTCAGGTAGAAGGGAACGTTCTTGTAGGCCTGCTCGCTGCTGGTGCCCCCGTCCCCGTTCCAGATCTCGACCGATTGGCCGTTCTTCACGAAGGACCCGAACCTCTCGCCGAGCCCGTAGACGTATTCCCCCACTCCTAGACCCAATTGGTCGAGCATGTAATGCTGGCCGTCTTCGGTCTCGACGATGCCGATACCTTTGGCGTCGCTCGACGTGAGGACGCGCCCATCGGCTTCGAAATCCACTCTCCAGTTGCGGTTGCGGCTGACACGAACCTTCAGCTTGCCCGACTCAAGCTCGGCCGCGTCGTCGACCATCGATACGGTCACCGGTCCCGGCGCGGCGTGGATGCCGAACTCGGGCATCCGGGCGACCTGGCCCTCGAGGTGACTCAATTGCACTCCGACCACGTCCGGCATCGGCGAACTCAAGCGGACGGTGACAAGCGGACCGCCGAGCGTGTGGCCTCGATGCTGGATCTCTCTGGTCGGCGCGTAGATCGTCAGGGTATCGGGCCCCTCGCAGACGTCGTATGCCTCGGCCGGGTGCCAGGCAGTCACGTCGGGCCGCATCCGCCAGTAGCCATCGGAGAACTTCATTGCGCGTTGTTCACCTTTCGCAGGTCTCGTATCGGCGATGGAACCAGGCTTCGGGGTGGCGCCGAACGCGCGGCGCGGCACCCGGCAGGCAGCCCGGCATTGCTCTCATTAGCGAACGCGTTCCTCCGACCCCACTTCGTCGCGCCCATACTGCCACAGCCTCCATCGCCGGGTACGTGGCGCAGCATCCGGATCTATAAACGGAATGTCATTCGCGGACCCTGACTTCGATCCGATGCGATCCCGCGGCGGCAGTCACGAGTAGGCCTTCCGGCGTCGCCTCGGGGGAGCCACCGGTCACGTCGAGCCCGGTTGTAAGGTTGGCCAGCATCAGCCGCCACGGCTTGGACCCGTGGACGCGCTCCGCGACCACGACGCCGGCGGCCAGGGTTACCTCGAAGGCGGAATCGGTGGCGCCGCGCTGGTCGGGTACCGCAACCGCCACCTTTGCGCCCTCTTCGAGTTCGTATGCGCGAAGGGTCACCTCCTCGGCGAAGTCGTAGTCGGCCCGGTCGCTGCGAGCGCCCATGGCGATCACGGACCCGGGCCGGACCAGCAAGGGCAGACTCGATGCTTCGTGGCGTTCCTTGATCCAACCCGGCCCCTGCAGCGTGGCTCCGCCGATCAGTTGCGTCCAGCGCCCGGCCGGCAGGTAGTAGGCGACATCGCCGTCTTCGGCGAATATCGGTGCCACCAGGAGCGACTCGCCCAGCATGTACTGCCGGTCCAGGAACGCGGCGGTTGGATCGTCTGGGAACTCCAGCAACATGGCCCGCATCATCGGCACGCCGTGTTGCCACACATCCACGGCCGTCCGATAGAGATAGGGCATGAGGCGGCACTTGAGGTGCGCGAAATCTCTGACGACCTCGACCGAATCATCGTGGACCAGCCAGGGGACGCGGTACGAGTTGCTGCCGTGGAGGCGGCTGTGCGAGCTAAGCAGACCGAACTGGGCCCAGCGCTCGTAGACGGCCGCCGGGGGCGTCCCTTCGAAGCCACCGATATCGTGGCTCCAGAAGCCGAAGCCGGACAGTCCGAGCGAGAGGCCGCCCCGCAGGGTATCGGCCATCGAGGAGAAGGTGCTCTCGCAGTCGCCGCCCCAGTGGACCGGGAACAGCCAGCTGCAAGCCGTCGCCGACCGGGCGAAGACAACCGCCTCGCCGTGGCCGCGCCGCTCGCGGAGCAGTTCGAAAACCGTCTCGTTGTAGAGGTAGGTGTAGAAGTTGTGCATCCGCTCCGGGTCTGAGCCGTCGTGCCAGACAACGTCCGTCGGGATCCGCTCGCCAAAATCGGTCTTGAAGCAGTCAACGCCCTGGTCGAGCAGGATCGCGAGCTTCGACCGATACCATTCGCGGGCTTCCGCGTTGGTAAAGTCGACGATGCCCATGCCCGGCTGCCATTGGTCGCCCTGCCAGGTGTCGCCACCTGGGCGCCGAACGAGGTAGCCGGCAGTCGCCGCCTCGTCGAACAGCGGCGACGCTTGAGCCACGTAGGGATTGATCCAGACGCAGATGCGCAGGCCGCGCTCGTGGAGCCGGGCCAGCATACCCACAGGGTCGGGGAAGACCCGCTCGTCCCAGGTGAAGTCGACCCATTGGAACTCGCGCATCCAGAAGGAATCGAAATGGAAGACGCTGAGGGGAATATCCCGCTCGGCCATCCCCTCGACGAAGCGCGTCACGGTGGCTTCGTCGTAGTCGGTGGTGAATGACGTCGAGAGCCACAGCCCAAACGACCAGGCCGGCGGCAGGGCCGGTCGGCCGACGAGGCCGGTGAACCTCTCCAGCACTTCCTTGGGGCTCGGGCCGTAGATGACGAGGTACTCGAGGGACTGGCCCTCGACGCTGAATTCGACCTGCTGCGTCCGCTCGGTGGCGATCTCGAACTCGACCTTCCCAGGATCGTTGACGAAGACCCCGTAGCCGGCATCGGTCAGGTAGAACGGAACGTTCTTGTAGGCCTGCTCCGAGCCGGTGCCGCCATCGCGGTTCCACATGTCGATCGACTGGCCGTTCTTCACGAACGGACCGAAGCGTTCGCCCAGGCCGTAGACGTGGTCGCCCACACCCAGGGAAAGCGACTCGGCCATGTAGTGCCCCGGGCAACTGCCGTCGTGGCCACCTTCCGCTGGGCCCGGCCATTCGAACGCGGTCATGCCCTCTGCGTCGCTGCCGGTGAGGGTTCGACCTTCGGCAACGAAGTCCAGGCTCCAGGGGCCGGTTCGATGGATACGGGCGGCGAGTCGCCCGGATTGGAGGCTCGCGACCGAGTCGTCGACCGCCACCCGCACATCCGGCGCCCCGCCGGCGAATACCGGAAAGAAGGGACCGTTGCGGCGGCCGCCGGAATGGTGCGTGACGCGGACGCGGATGACGTCGACCGTCGGCGAGGACAGCTCGATGGTCAGGGCGGCCAGGTCGTGCATCTCGCATCGATCCTTGGGCGCGACCGTTGGCGCAAGCACGGTCAGCGTGTCATCGGTGGCGGTCACGCGATGGGCCACCGCCGGATGAAGCGCCCGCACGCCATCACGCAGCCGCCAGTACCCGTCCCTGAACTTCATGCACAAGCTCCCGAAACTGCCGCTGTCTGGGCCCTACTTGTAGGATCCTGCGGTGATACCGCGCGTCAAGGTACGCTGGAAGAGCAAGAAGAACACCACGCACGGTAGAACACCGAGCAGCGCCGAGGCGGCGACTTGCGTCGCGTCCATGTTGTGCTGTCCGTACAGGGTCGCAACTGCGAGCGGCACCGTCTGCGACGAGTTGTCGATGAGGAACACCAGCGGCAGGTACAGCTCGTTCCATGTCCAGATGAACGAGAACACCATGAACACGGCGAGCGAGGGCCGCACGATCGGAGCTACCACCTGAACCAGGAGTTGCAGCTTGTTGCAGCCGTCGACTCTGGCGGCGTCGAGCAGTTCCTTGGGAAAAGCCCGCAGGATGGACGAGAGGAAGTAGGTCCCGAACGCGCTCTGGATGACGATGAAGATGATGATCACCGCGAGCTGGGTGTTGTAGAGGTTGACCTCCTTGGCCATGTAGTAGAGCGGGTAGACGATCGCCTCGTTGGGCAGCATGTTCGCGAGCATGAAGAAGATGAGGAACCACAACGCTCCCCGAATTCTCCCTATGCCCAGGGCAAACGCATTCAGCAACGATAGGACCGTCGAGAAGATGGCGACGGACAGGCTGATGACAATGCTGTTGATCAGCTTCCCCGTGAAGTCGACCCGATTCCAGAAGTCGATGACACCGTCCAGACTCAGGCTCTGGGGCCACGAGAGAGGCCCGTTGGAGGCGTAGTCCTCAGCGCTCTTCAGGGCGTTCAGGGCAATGATCGCAAAGGGCGACAACATCACGGCGAGCAGGACGACAAGCGCGAGCAAGACGGCCGAGGATTGGCCGCGCCGTGTCAGGCGTTCCTTCAATGGTAGTCGTGGGCGACGGGGTACGGGCTTCGACTGATTGGCCTCAGCGGCCGGAATCGCGGCCATGCTAGTTCTCCTCCGCGAGGTCGCGCCTTGCCTGGACGTTCATGAAGATCGCGGCGACCACGACGATAACCGCCGTCATGAGCGTCGCGATCGCGGACCCGTACCCCACCTGCGACTTCTCGAAGAAGGCCAGATATGTGTAGTACGAGGGCACGTACGTCGCCGTTCCCGGTCCGCCCCTGGTGAGCACCCAGATCCAGGCGAACACCTTGAATGACGCGATCGTCGTCATCAGCACGACCACGAAGACCTCGGGCCTTATCTGCTGGATCGTGACGTGGATGAACGTCTGCCAACCGGAGGCGCCGTCGAGGGCTGCGGCTTCGGTGATGCTCTGGTCCATGCGCTGCAACGCCGTGAAGAAGATGACCAGGGGGAACCCTACCTGGACCCACACGAGCGTGCCCATGACCGTGAAGAGAGCAAGAGACGGATCTCCCAGCCAGTTGTTGGCCAGGCCGCCCAGCCCGACACCCTGGAGGAGTGAGTTCAGGGCTCCGTCGGGTTGAAGGATCCATCCCCACACGACTCCGGCAACAGCGACCGGCATCACCTGGGGGAGGTAGAACCCCGCCCGAAAGAAGCTGGCGGTTCTGGTGCCGAACCTCGGAGCCACGAAGGCGTACAGCAAACCGGCGAGGAGCAGGCCGAGGATGGTTGGAATGATCACCATGGCCAGTATCAGCACGAGTGTGTTGATGAACGAGGCCGTGAAGAATGGGTCGCTGAGCAGGTCCGTGTAGTTCTGGATACCCACCCAGGATGGCGTCTGGACGCCGTTCCACTGGGTGAAGCTGATGGCAATCGTGGCGAGGAATGGCACGGCGATGATCACGAAGAAGGCCACCAGGCCCGGCAGCATGAAGATCGCGTAGCCACCGTCCCGGGACGAACGGCTCTTCATCCCATTCTTCTCCTCTCGTTCCGTTGGACGTGAATCCGAGCGGCGGCGCTCCAGGTGAAGACCGGAAGCGCCGCAGGACCGTTCGGATAGGGAGTACTCCGAGCGGTCCTGGGCGCAGAACCGGCAACTACTTGAAGGCGGATGGTCGAGTCTCTCGCGAGACCCGCCCCTGACGGGAGCCTACGCCGGCTTCTTGTAGGCGGCAGCCAGGGCGTCGAGGAACTTGGACGGGTCCTGGCCGTTCATGAGGTTCTGGACGTTGGAAACCAGGACGTTGTAGAAGCCGGCGACCGGCCAGTCCGGGTAATACGCCAGGCCGTCGTTCTTGAGCAGAGCCTGGAAGTTCTGGTTGAGCTCCAGAAGCTTGGGATCGGTTACCGCCGCGGGATCGGCGTTCACCGGAAGGCCGCCGGCCCGACCCATGATGTTCTGGGCAGGCGTCTGCAGGGTGATGTCGATGAAGTCCTCGGCGAGATCGGCGTTCTTGGCCTTGGTCGGGACGACCCAGATGTTGCCGCTCGATCCCGGGGCAAGAGTGTTGCCGGGGAAGAGGAACGTGCCCCACTGGAACTTGCTGACCTCGGACATGAAGCGTCCGTACCACCAGGAGCCGGAGATCAGGATCGGGTACTTCTGCGCTTCCCAGGCCTGACCCATCTGCTCTGCGGTCGTGGCGACCTCGTTCTTGGAGAGGTAGCCCTTTGTCATCCACTTCTGGAACTCGGTCGCGCCGAACGTCAGTGCGGCGTCGTGGAAATCGACCGGGTTCGTGTAGGTCTCGTAGTCCTTGACGAACTGGCGGTCGGCCTTGGCGAGCGTCAGGAGGTAGAAGATCTGCTGGGCCGGGTACTCGGCGCCAGCAGTCGCAACCGGCGTGATTCCGGCCTTGACGAAGGCGTCCATTCCCGCCTCGAAGCTGGCGAGGTCGGTCGGGACCGTGACACCGTACTTGGTGAACATGTCCTTGTTGTAGTAGACGAAGACGTACTCGCCGTACGTCGTGACGCCGAACCACTTGCCGGATCCCATGATCCCCTTGTCGCTGTACATGCAAGTGGTCTGCAGGCTCGGGGTCAGGATCTTGTCCCAGCCCCGGGCGGTGGCAACGGATGTGAGGTCCGTGAGCAGTCCCTGCGTCGAGAGAAGGCCCGCGGTCGCGTTGCCCTTGTTGTACTCCATGACATCAGGAGCGGAACTCGAGTTCAGGACCTGGGAGGCGTTCTGCTGAATCTGCTCGAAGGCCTTGGACTGGAAGTCCACCTTGGCGCCTGGGTGAGTGGCCAGGAACGTGTCGACGGCCGCCGCCCAGGACTGGCCCATGGCGCCGGTCGCCGACTCATAGTGCCAGAGCGTCAGGGTTCGGCCCGTGTAGTCGGGCTTGGTCGGAGCCGGCGTTATCACCGGGCCGGTCGAGGCAGCGGCCGTCGGCGCGGTCGTGGCGCTGCTCGTGGAGCATGCGGCGACGACCGCCGGGATGGCGGTCAGACCGACTGCGCCGATGACTCCCTTCTTCAGGATTTCGCGGCGTGTTACAGGACCTTCAAAGTCAGGCATGTTTCCCTACTCCTCCGTATTGAGTCCGTGGACCCGTTGATCCACGTAAACCCGCTGGGAACCGGTACCTCTGCTGTCCCTTCTGAGATGCCACGGATGCCACGTCCCGGCGTGTCGGACCGCGCTCATCTCCCATCACCACTGACTGCTGCTCACCTCCTTGACGGCGGCTTCTGGAGCCACTCGGTTTGGCGGAATAGGCATTGGACGGCGGTCTTACCCGGTTGGGCCCTGCGGCGGGACGGATTTCGGGTGAGACCTGAGGGCTGGGTCCGGCGACGGCCCGGTGCTGCCGCGGACCACGAGTCGGCAGGGCAGCAACCGCTGCACCAGTTCGTGGTTGTCTTCCTCGAGTTGATCGATGAGGGTCTCGACGCCGAGCTGGCCCAGTTCGGCGCTGGGTGGAGTCATGGCCGTGAGCGGTGGCAGCGTCATCTCGGCGACGCGGGCAGACGAGACGAGTGACACGATCGAGAGGTCGTCGGGGATCCTCCAGCCACGCTCGGCCGCGGCCTGCATAACGCCCACGGTCGCCCGCTCGTTCATCGTTGCCAGCGCCGTCACCTTCGGGTGAGCCCGGATCAACTCCTCGAACACCTCGCGGCCCGCGAGCGCGGTATCGCCGCAGAAACGGCTGATCGGGGTGAGCCCCGCCGCGCGCGTGACCTGCTCGAAACCGGCCGCGGCCCTGACGGATGGTCCGTAGCCGGCGTTGAACGACTCCTCGGCATGGTTGAGGAACGCGATCTGCCTGTGACCGAGCCCGACCAGGTAGGTAACGGCATCGCGAGTGGTCTGCTCGAAATCGATGTCGGCGAAGCCGATGTCGGAGGGGGCGGCCGGCCGGCCGATGATGCTGAATGGCACGCCGATGCGCCGCAGCAGCTCGATCCGTTCGTCGTTCAGGCGGACCTCCATGACCAGGACCCCGTCCACGAGGCTCTGGCGAATCAGCTGCTGCAGGTCGCCGACGCCGTGGATCTCCATCGGCCAGAGGACCAGGTGGTATCCGCGGCTCTGGGCGGCTTCGGCCGCGGCCGTGACGAATTCGAGCTCGGTGGCGCCGAAGCCACGGGACAACGCCGGGAAGAGGAGGGCGATTATCCGGCTCCGCTTGCTCGCGAGGCCCCTCGCCAGGGCATGCGGCTGGTAGCCGAGCTCGTCCATCGCCGCCCAGATCCGCATGCGCGTCTCCTCGGAGACTGGCCGCGTGCCGTTGAGGGCGTACGACACGGTGCTGAGCGCGACGTTCGCCCGCCTGGCGACTTCCTCCATCGTTGGCGCTGACATCGATACTCCGGTCGAGTGGCGGTTTCGTAGGAGTAAGATCCGCATCGAAGCGCATAGTCGAAGCGTATAGTCGAAGCGCTTCGACGAAGGCTAGCTCCACAGGCCGCGCCGTGTCAACGACGAAACAGCAAGCCGCTCCTTCAGGCGGCTGCGACCCGTAGACAGGCGGCTGCGACCCGTAGACTGACGTGACGACGAGACCTGCCGAAGGAGGACGGACCGTGAGTGATGGCTTCTTCAAGGACGTAGCTCAGCCCATTTCCTTCGGCGGCCTCGATTCCAACGATCCGCTGACCTACAAGGTCTACGAGCCCGATCGCCTTGTGCTGGGCAAGCGCATGGAGGAACACCTCCGGATCGCCGTGTGTATGTGGCACTCCTTCGCCTCTCCCGGCGAGGACATGTTCGGCTCGGGTACCTTCGACCGGCCCTGGCTCGGGGACGGGCTGGATCCGATCGCCGCCGGGCGGGCGAAACTCGATGCGGCATTCGAGTTCGTCGCCAAGCTCGGCGTCCCCTACTTCTGCTTCCACGACCGTGACATCGCCCCCGAAGGCCGGACCTTCGCCGAGACGAAGGCTCGCCTGGAAGCAATGGTCGACTACGCCGGCGAGCACATGGCCCGGACCGGCGTCAAGCTGCTATGGGGCACCGCCAACCTCTTCGGCCACCCGCGCTACGCCGCCGGTGCGGCCACGAATCCGGACCCGGAGGTCTTCGCCTATGCCGCGGCGCAGGTGAAGCTGGTCCTCGAGGCGACGCAGCGTCTCGGCGGCGAGAACTACGTCCTGTGGGGCGGCCGAGAAGGCTACGACACGCTCCTCAACACGGACCTGGCCCGCGAGGAGACCCAGCTCGCCAGATTCTTGAGTCTCGTGGCCGAGCACAAGCACCGGATCGGATTCAAGGGCACGCTCCTGATCGAGCCAAAGCCCCACGAGCCGACGAAGCATCAGTACGACCACGACGCCGCAATCGTGCACGGGTTCCTCGTGCGCCACGGCCTGGCCGGCGAGTTCCGGCTGAACATCGAGGCCAACCACGCCACACTCTCGGGCCACAGCTTCCACCACGAGATCGCCTACGCGGTCGCCAACGACATCCTTGGCAGCATCGACGCCAACCGCGGCGACTATCAGAACGGCTGGGACACCGACCAGTTCCCCAACTCAGTCGATGAGCTGGCTCTGGCCATGTACGAGATCCTGCGCGGCGGCGGGCTTACTACGGGGGGCTTCAACTTCGACGCCAAGCTACGCCGTCAGAGCCTGGACCGATCCGACCTCTTCCACGGTCACATCGGGGGCATCGACACCCTCGCCCGGGCCTTACTCGCCGCGGCGGCCATCATCGAAGAGGGCGCCCTCGAGCGGCTGCGCGGCGAGCGCTACGCCGGCTGGGCGGGCGAGCTCGGAACATCGATTACCTCGGGCAGAGCCACGCTCGACGAGCTCGAACGAAAGGTCGCGACGGGCGCCATCGACCCCAAACCCGTCTCGGGCCGTCAGGAACTCCTCGAGAACGTCGTGAACCGGCAGATCTGGGCGTCGGGGAGCCGCGCCGGAGCGGGTGCGGCAAAGATCGGCTGATTGGCAGGGAGATCCTCCTGATGGGACTTGTGGCAGGCGTCGACTGCTCGACTCAATCGACAAAGGTCGTCGTCGTCGACTCCGAGACGGGCCAGATAGTCGCGACGGGCCGCGCCCAGCACACCGTCACTGGTACCGGCGGAGCCAGGGAAACCCACCCCGACGTGTGGTGGGAGGCGCTCCGCATCGCGCTCGGGCAGACCGGCCTCGCCGGCGGCGTGGCCGCCATCTCGGTGGCGGGTCAGCAGCATGGCCTGGTGTGTCTGGACGCCTCCGGCCGCCCTCTCCGCCCGGCACTGCTCTGGAACGACACCCGGTCCGCGTCCGATGCGGTCGATCTCCGCGCGGCCCTCGGCGGGGCGACGGCATGGGCGACGCGAATCGGCGTGGTGCCAGTCGCCTCCTTCACGGCATCGAAATGGGCCTGGGTCCGGCGGCGCGAACCCGAGATCGCGGCTCGGACGGCCGCGATCCGCCTGCCGCACGACTACATGACCGAACGATTGACCGGCGAGGGCGTGACGGACCGGGGCGACGCGTCGGGCACGGCCTGGTGGTCGACGGAGACCGAGGCCTACGTGCCCGAGGTGCTCGGACTGGACACGATCGGGCTGTCGACAGACCGCCTGCCGCGAGTCCTGCGGCCGACCGAAGCCGCCGGGACCGTGACCGCTTACGCGGCCGAGGCAACCGGTCTGACGGCCGGCGCGCTCGTCGGCCCCGGCACGGGCGACAACATGGGTGCCGCCCTTGGGCTTGGCCTGCGGCCCGGGACACCGGTGGTGAGCCTGGGCACGTCGGGCACGGCCTACATGGTTTCGACGGCCCGGATCGCCGATCCGACGGGCGACGTGGCCGGCTTTGCCGACGCTTCCGGCCGTTTCCTTCCTCTCGCCTGCACCCTCAACTGCACCCTGGCCGTCGACCGGATGGCGGAGTGGCTGCGGCTGGATCGCGACGACGTGGCGCCGAGCCGTGGAGTCGTCGCCCTGCCCTACTTCGACGGCGAGCGGACGCCGAACATACCCGGCGCCTCCGCGGCCGTCTTCGGGCTGCGCCACGACACCGACCCCCGATCCATTCTGATGGCCACGTACGAAGGCGCCGTGGCGAGCCTTCTGGAAGCCCTGGACACGATCGATCTCTGTTCCTCGGGCATCGATCCGGAGTCGCCGTTGGTCCTGATCGGCGGCGGCGCTCGCAGCAAGACCTGGTGGCACGTGGTCGGGAGGCTCTCCGGCCGGGCCGTCCTGATCCCCGAGGCGACAGACCTCGTGGCCATCGGTGCGGCCGTGCAGGCGGCGGCGACCCTGCATTCCACCGACCCTCAGGGTGTCGCTGCGGGCTGGAACACGACGGCCGGGACACAACTCGATCCCGTCCCGCGGGACTTCGAAACGGTGACTCTTCACCGGGCTGTGCGAGGGCTGGCGCTCGAGGCCGTGCAGACGCCGCATGCCGGCCGACCCGCCGAGCCCAGCGAGCCCACCGAGCCCACCGAGTAGCCGCCGGCAGGCTCCCTAGCCCTGCCCCTCGGCGTGGCTGACGATGAGCTTGCCCGACTTCGCGTCCACCAGGACCATGGCCCGCGGCGGCGCGGCGGTAGAGCCGACCAGGTTCACTGTCACCGGCCAGGCCATCGCGACCGCCCAGGCCAGCCGCGGAGCGGCGCCGCTACAGGTGTCTCGATACGAGATGAGCAGGATCTCGCGAACGTAGCCCGTCGGGTAGGACTTGCGGGCCACCTGGCTCGCGCTCTCCGCGGTGGCTGTCGGCGTGCCATCCGCCTCTTCCAGTCGAACGCACTGCGTATCCAGGTCGTAGGCGCTCCAACCCTCGAGCTGGACCGTGCCGACGCCACGCAGGAACTGGCTGACCGGGCTTCGGTAGTCGTACACGACCCACAACGCGCCCCATGTCATGACCACGAGCAGGACCACGAGGACGGGAATCTGGTGGCGACTCAGCCAGCGCAAACCGGTCCTCCTTGCGTGGCGCGTCCGTGGCTGGCATCCATCGGCTAGCGAGTCGCACCCTTCGACGACTCGCCGCCGGGCCTGCTCTCCTCCCCGGGGTTATCGCCGGCCCGGCGCCGCACCGCGAGGACCTTGCCGACACGACGCCCGTCCGTTACCTCGACGGTGAGGCTCAGGCCGTGTTCGGCGATCTCGACCCTGTCGCCGGGTCGAGGCACACCGCCGATTCGGTGGTAGATGAGCCCGCCGACCGTGTCGTACTCGTCGGCATCCTCGAGACCGGCCAGGTCGATGTTGAACAACTCCCCCAGATCGTCGACCGAAGCCCGACCGTCGATGCGCGCCTCGTCGTCCGAAATCCGCACCGTCAGCGGCTCTTCGGTGTCGTACTCGTCCTGGATGTCGCCGACGATCTCCTCGAGCAGGTCTTCGATCGTGACCATGCCGGCCGTGCCGCCGTATTCGTCGAGAACGATCGCCAGATGCACCCTGCGACCCTGGAGCTTGCGCAACAGGTCATCGATCGTCATCGACTCAGGCGCGAAGAGCGGCGCCCGCAGGAGCTTGCGCAAGTCCGGCTTCTGTCCGCCCTTGAGGAACGGCAAGAGGTCCTTCGCATAGAGGACGCCGACGATCTCGTCGATCGTATCCTTGTAGACCGGGATGCGGCTGTGACCCTCCCGGATGAAGGCGTCGATCGCCTCGTCCATGCCCGCCGTCACCGGCAGCGCCGTCATCTCGGTGCGGGGGACCATGACCTCGTGGAGCCGGCGCTCCCCCATCTCGATGACCGCGCTGATCATCTGCTCTTCTTCGGCCTCCAGGATGCCCGTCTCCCCTCCCCGCTCAACGATCAGCTTCAGCTCCTCGGTATTGATCTGCGCCTGGCGGGCGACACCGGCACCGAATCCGCCGGCGATCGTGCGCGTCAGCCAGGTCAGCAGGTTGACCAGCGGAGCGAATACGCGACCCACGAAGTCGAGCGGGCCGGCCAGCGTCAACGCTACGCGGTCCGGGTACGCCAGGGCAAGCGTCTTGGGCACCAGTTCGCCGAAAACGATCGTGAAGCAGGACAGCAGGATCGTGATGATCAGGAGAGCCAGGACGCCGGCATAGCCGTTCAGGACGGGTACATTCTTGAGTGCTTCCGCCAGGCGCTCGGCCAGATTGACGGCCGCATAGGCGGAGGCCAGGAAGCCGACGAACGTGACTCCAATCTGGGCCACGGCCAGGAAGCGGGCCGGGTCCTCGACGAGCCGCTTGACGCGGCGCGCTCCGCGATGACCCTCATCGATGAGCTGGTCGATCCGGCTGTGGCGGAGAGTGACCAGGGCGATTTCGGCCGCGACGAAAACCGCCTCGATCGCGACGAGGATGAGGACGACCAGCAGCTGCAATACGACGTCACTCATCGAGGAGTTCGCTCAGCGGCCTCCGCGGCAGACGGCTTGACGGACTCCGAGGCGGCCGGGGTCACCTCGACCCGGGGCTTGCGCAGGCGCGCCGGCACGCCCAGGGCGAGCATCCCCGCCGGCACGTCCCGGGTGACCACGGATCCGGCGCCGGTCCGCGCCTCATCGCCCAGCTCGATCGGGGCGATGAGCATCGTGTCGGAGCCCAGGAAGACGTGCTTGCCGATCTTGGTCTTGTGCTTGCGAACGCCGTCGTAGTTGCAGGTGATCGTGCCCGCACCGACGTTGGTTCGCTCGCCCAGCTCGGCGTCGCCGATGTAGCTGAAGTGATGCTGCTGAACGCCGGCATCCAGGCGACTGGCCTTGACCTCGGCGAAGTTTCCGACGCGGACCTTGCGGCCGATGGACGACCTGGCCCGAAGGTGCGAGAACGGCCCGATCTGGACCTCGTCTTCCACCTTCGACGACTCGAGCACGCTGGCCAGGATGGTGCAGTCCCGGCCGATGACGGTGTCGATGATCTGACTGCCGGCCCCGATCCGCGTCCCCTCGCCGATCCGGGTGCTGCCGCGCAGCACGACCCCGGGCTCGAGGACGACATCCTGGCCCAGCTCGACGGTGACGTCGACGTAGGTCCGGATCGGATCGATCATCGTCACGCCGGCCAGCATGTGACGCTCGTTGATGGCCATTCGCAGCTCGAGTTCGGCCGCGGCCAGTTGCGCACGATCGTTGATGCCGACCAGAGTTCCGTCGTCGTCGACCTCGAGCGAGACCACGGGCCGGCGGTCGGCCCGGGCCAGGGCAACCAGCTCCGGCAGATAGAACTCGCCGGTGACCGGCGAAGGCTTGACGTCGCCGATACGACTCCGCAGCCAGGCCGCGTCGAATACGTACACGCCGGCGTTGATCTCCTCGATCTCAAGCTCGTCGGGCGTGGCGTCCTTCGACTCGACGATGCGCAGCACCTGGCCACCGTCTTCGGTGCGAACGACACGTCCGAGCCCACCTGGCTCGATGGCGTGGACCGCGACAAGGGCAACGGCCGCGTTGCGAGCCCGCCGCATGTCGATCAGTTCGGCCAGCAGATCCGACCCGACGAGCGGTACATCGCCCGACAGGACGAGGATCTCGCAGACCTCCTCGGGCGTGACGGCGAGCGCGGCGCGGACGGCATCCGCCGTACCGAGAGTCTCGGCCTGTATGGCGAGGTCGGCTCCCTCGGCGAATGCTTCGGCGACGGCGGCCGTGGCCGGCGAGTAGACCACCAGCGGGCGCCGGCCGCTGACACCGCGGGCCGCGTCGAGCACATAGGCCAGCATCGGCCGGCCACACAACTCGTGAAGGACCTTGGGCTTGCGAGATTTCATGCGCGTCCCGAGGCCGGCGGCAAGGATCACCGGCAGGACGCTTTCGGAGGTCTGGCTCATCGCATGGGACGGTAGCACGCCGGCCCCGCACGCACTAGTTGGACCGCCGCGCGATGGCCTCGATCTCAACCAGGGCATCGCGCGGAAGAGCGGCGACCTGGACCGTGCTGCGGGCGGGCGCCGGTTCGACTATGTGCCGCGAATAGGTCGCATTGAGTTGAGCGAAGTCGCCAAGATCGACGACATAGATGTTCGTCTTGACGACATCCGCCATGGTCAGGCCCGCCGCCTCGAGAACCGCCTCGAGGTTGAGGAGGGCTCGCTCGGCCTGATTCTCGATGCCGTCGAGCAGCGTTCCGGTCACCGGATCGAGTCCGAGCTGGCCGGAGCAGAAGACGAAGCCGTCGATCTCGATGGCCTGGCTGTAGGGACCGATTGCGGCCGGCGCAGCCGAGCTCGCGACCTCCTTACGACTCATCGAGCCTATCTCCCTTCGATTCGGTGGGCTCCGCTGCCGGCCCGGCGGGACCGTGGCCTCCGGCGTCGAAGCCATTGTGGACCGTGCGAGGCCGGATCGTACCCGTTGTGCGGCCGGGTGGCTCGGCGGAGGGCGGTGCGTGCCGGGCCGCGATAGTCGTGGCGGCGATGAACGGCTCGCCCGTGCCGACCAGTGGCAGCGTGCCGTTCACGGCTCCCAGGCGGACGAATCGAGCAGCCTTGCGAGCCTCGGCGAGCGTCGGATAGAGCGTCCAGAGTGTGGGCCCGGAGCCGGACTGGCATACGGGCCTGTCGACGAGCTTCTCCAGGGCGGTCAGGAAACCCGCCAGCCCGGGCACCAACGAGGCCGCCGCCGCTCGCAGATCGTTGGCTCCCGCCAGCTCGGCGGTCCGCACGACGAGCGCCGCCGACGTCAGGCCTCCGGCGCGCATCTCCGCGGCGAGATGCTCGGAGATCTCAGCGGCTCGTTCATCCGACCCCCGCGCCCCTGCGGCATACGCCCCGAAGACCGTCGCCGTGGCCACCGCGACTTGAGGCGTGACCAGCAGCACCGCCAGCGGCTCGCCGTGGATGTCCGGCAGCGCCTCGACACGTTCGCCCCGGCCGGTGATGAGCGCCACGCCCCCCGCCAGGAAGAACGGCACATCGGAACCCAGCGACGCAGCCAGCGAAGCCATCGCGTCCGGGTCGAGGGTCGTGCTCCACACGGCCAGGGCGGCCTGGATGGCCGCCGCCGCGTCGCTGCTGCCACCGCCAAGACCCGCGGCCACGGGGATTCGTTTGGCCAGTCGCGCCGCGAGCGGCGGCGGGTCTGCCGGAGCGCCGGGCCACGTCGCGGCAACGACTTCACGGGCCGCGGCGATTGCCCGCAGGACCAGGTTGTCGGGCGCCGAGGAGAGCGCCAGTCCTGTGACCCGCAGCGAATCACGCACGGCGCCCGGTGGCGACGCCGATGCCGTCAGAGCGTCGCCAAGGGAGAGCGGAACCATGATCGAATGGAGAGCGTGATAACCGTCTTCCCGCCGGCCGACCACGGCCAGGGTCAGGTTCAGCTTGGCCGGCGCGAAGCGGACGACGTGGATGCGCGCGCCGGAGGCTCGCTCGGTGGTCATCGCCCTATGCCGTCTCGAAGGGGCCCGATGGCAACGCGCAGCGCCAGCCACTCATCCACCGAAAGCGTCTGAGGGCGCCGATCGCCGTCGATCCCGGCCTCGGCCAGCGCCGCGGCGACGGCCGCACCGGGAAGCTTCAGCTGGCGCGACATGACGTTGTGGAGCTTCTTGCGCCGCTCGCGGAAGCCGGCCTGGACGACGCGCCAGAGATGGTCCTCCTCGGCGGGACCCAGGCGCGGCCGCTCCCCGCGCGGATCCAGCGGAGTGATCTCGACCACGGCCGATTCCACTTCCGGGGCCGGCTCGAAGGCATCGCGAGGGACCGCGAACGCGATCCGCACGGCGGCGTGGTACTGGACGAAGACCGACAGGTAGCTCATCGCTCCCGGCGCGGCGGCGATGCGCTCCGCCACTTCGCGCTGGAGCATCAGCACGAGCCGCTCCGGCCGTGGCGGCTCGCCGAGGAAGCGGTGCAGGATGGGGCTGGTGATGTGGTAGGGCACGTTGGCCACGACTTCGTACGGACCGGCCACGAGCTCGGCGATCTTCTGGTCGAGGATGTCGCCCTGGATCAGGCGCAGCAGGCCTAACGCGACCGCCTCCGACTGAACCCTCGCCAGCCGCTCCGCCAGCCTGCGGTCCAGCTCCACGGCCACGACCGACGCCCCGGCAGCGACGAGTCCCCCGGTGAGGATGCCGAGCCCGGGCCCGACCTCCAGGATCCGCCGCCCCGGTGCCGGCGCGGCCAGGTCCAGGATCGACTGCAGCACGTCCGGGTCGGCCAGGAAGTTCTGCGACATCGAGTGGCGGGCATGCAGCCCTTCTTCGCGCAGCTGGCGGCGAACCGCGAGCGCATCCAGGCGCGGCGGCTTGCCGGCCGGCGCGGCGGTCCCTCCCGGCGAGGGCGACTCGCTCACCTCCGCGCCAGCGGCAGCGAGGGCCGCGCGTCGAGATCGAGCCCGGCTCGCGCGCCGGCAGCCCATCGCCGAGCCCCGGCCGCCCCGATCATCGCCCCGTTGTCCGTGCAGAGCGACGGCCGGGGCACGACGAGCGGGATGCCCGACTCGCGAGTCACCTCGGCCAGGCGATCGCGCAGGACGCGGTTCGCGGCGACGCCACCGCCCAACACCACGGACCTCGCCCCGGCCGCGCGGGCCGCGCGGAGTGTCTTGGTCACAAGCACGTCCACGACCGAATCCTGGAATCCATAGGCGAGCTCCGCGACCCGGTCTTCGGGCAGGGCAGCCTCGCCGATCGTCGTGCCCTGGCCGTCGGTCTCGGTTGCGATGACCCTGCGGGCCGCGGTCTTGAGGCCGCTGAAGCTGAAATCGAAGGAGCCGGCCAGCCATGCCCGCGGGAAGGTCACGTCGTGCCGGGTGGCGCCGGCGGCGGCCTTCATGATCGCCGGCCCACCCGGGTACGGCAGGCCGAGCAATCGACCGACCTTGTCGAACGCCTCGCCGGCCGCGTCGTCGACGGTCTCGCCCAGAAGCCGGTACTGCAGGTGGTCGCGCATCTCCACCAGGAAGGTGTGACCGCCCGAGACTATCAACGCCACCAGCGGGAAGAGCGGCTCCTGGACTTCGCGCTCCTCGTCGGCCAGCCAGGCGGCGTACAGATGACCCTCGAGATGGTTGACCGGCACGAGTGGCTTGCTGTGGACGTAGGCGAGCGCCTTGGCGAAGTTGATGCCGACGAGCAGGCTGCCGGCCAGGCCGGGGCCGTTGGTGACCGCCACGGCAGCGATGTCGGCCCAGGTCACGCCGGCCGCGGCCCACGCCTCGTCCAGCACCGGCACGATCCAGCGCAGGTGGGCCCGCGCGGCGACCTCCGGCACGATCCCGCCCGACGCCGCGTGCATCGCCACCTGGCTGGCCACCACGTTGGCGTGGATCCGCGCCCCGTCCTCGACGATGGCGACGCCGGTTTCGTCGCAGCTCGACTCGACGGCAAGGATGAGGCCGCCGCCGGTCACACGATCCTCCGCGTCACTTCGCTGGGTCGAATGACGCGCCGCGCGTCCGGGAACTGCGGATCGGAGCCGTCCGAGTCGGACGAGCCGCCCGAGCCGCCCGAGCCGCCCGAGCCGTCCAAGCCGGCCTCGTCGGTCGATCGGTCGTCGACCGCGCCTCGATCGATTGGCAGACCGTCGTCCCCGACCTGGATGTCCGGCCGGGCCGCGACGGCGACTCGAAGCTCGGCGATGCGCTCTCTCATCGAGCGCCCGTCCAGCGAGTCGGTCGTCATGATCAGCGCATCCTCGTTGTTGTCGCTGTAGTAGCGCGGTCGAACGCCCACGACCTTGAAGCCGTACTTCTCGTACAGCCGCCTCGCCGGCGCGTTCGACGGCCGGACCTCGAGGGTGGCTTCGTGCGCGCCTCGAGACGCGGCCAGATCGAGCAGGGCCAGCAACAGCCGTTCCCCTATCCCCTGCCGGCGCCAGGCCCGGCGCGTCGCGAAGGTCGTCACGTGGGCTTCGTCGACGAGCAGCCACATCCCGGCGAAGCCGACGATCTGCTCGCCGTGGCGGGCAACGATGTAGTGGGCGAGCCCGTTGGTCTCCAGCTCGTGCTGATAAGCATGGGCCGGCCAGGGCGTGCTGAAGCTCTCCCGCTCGATGACGTGGACGTCGGCCAGGTCTTCGACCTTCATGCGGTCGACGACGATCAAGACCGGTGGTCGTGCGACCATCGAACCTCCCCCTTCATCACCGGCACGCCTCGCGGCAAGGTCACGTACTCGGGCACGAGGTGGGCCACGTCGTCGCCACCGGCCGCGAGACGGGCTACGCCGAGGCGGAGGAGCGCGGCCGAAAGGCCCGCCTCCGCCCCATCGCCCAGGGCCAGAGCCGCCGCCGGCGCCCGGTTCGGCAGGTCCACGGCAACCAGGATCGTGGCCGGATCCAGCTCGGGCTCTTGGCCGCCACGCAGCAGCACGGCTTCTCCCCGAAGAACGAGCACGCGATCAGAGGGCCCGGCAGGCAGAAGCAGCGCCGCTTGAACCGCCTCGAACGCGCCCGCGGAGCCGGCCGCGTCGAGCAGCGCCTCCGAGGTCGCGACGCCGGCAATCGGTATCTCCAGCCCGTGGGCCAGCCCCTTGGCGGTGGCCAGACCGACGCGTAACCCGGTGAATGCGCCGGGGCCCGTCCCGACGACGACCCCGCCAAGCTCGGCCACGGGAGTGCCCGTCGTGGTCAGCATCTCGTCGATCCGGGTCAGCAACTCCTCGCCGTGGCGGTAGCCGGCTGTCCAGCGCCGCTCCGCCAGGAGCGTGCCGTCGGGCTCGCCCAGGGCCACGACCGCGCCCGTGCCGGAGGTGTCGATGGCCAGAATCCGCCGCGACGTCATCGGCCGGCCTCCATGGTGTCCGGCATCGCCTCGAGGTAGCGGAGATAGCCGGCATCGCCGGGTCTGAGCGTGATGCGGCGTGGCTCGTCGCCGGCACCGTCGATCAGGACCTCGAGCCGTTCGTTCGGCAGCGCATCCGCCAGCCGTTCCGCCCATTCGACCAGCGTGACGCCTTCGACCTGCCGGTCGTCGATGAGTCCACCCGCCAGCGCCTCGGCCGCGTCGGCCAGCCGGTACAGGTCGACGTGGAATAGCGGCAACCGTCCGCGATACTCGGCCATGAGCACGAAGCTCGGCGAGACGATCGTGTCGGTGATCCCGAGACCGGCGCCGAAACCCTTGGCGAACTGGGTCTTGCCCGCGCCGAGATCCCCGACCAGGCTGATCAGGTCCCCCGGCCGCGCAGCCGCCGCCAGCGCCGATGCCAGGGCACGCGTACCCGCTGCATCGCGAGTCACGACGATCCGTTCGAGGTCCTGCTCGGCCATCACTCCGCGAGGTTACCCGAAACGCCGCCCGAGCCGCTCCGATCCGTCGCCTGCGGGCACCGGGCGGGCCGACGAGTCCGGTCCCAGGCCCCGCTAGAAGACGAAGCGCTCCAGGTCCGTGACCGGCAGGGTCGTCGTCCCCGTGTCGTCGGCGAAGCGAACGACAGCGGCTTCGAGGTAGATGCCTGAGCGGAAGCGGTAGAGTCCGATCGACTTCAGCCAGCGGCCCTCGCGGCCGGCGTGCGGGCCGCTCCTGGCGCGGATCCAGTCGGGCGGAAGCTCCGGCAGGGGCACCTCCGGAGAGTCGAAGACGAGCAACGGCGGATCGGTCACGATCGTGACCTCGCGGCCGGCCATCGCCGCGAGCAGGGCCAGGATCGGCGTGGCGAGAGGTCGGCGGGAGTGGCCGTCGAGGGCGATCAGCCCGAACGGCAGTGCCGGAGCCAGACTCGCCCGCTGTCGCAGTTCCGAGGCCTCCAGGTCGCGCAGCTCGCCCTCGCCGACGGATCCAGCGATGAGGCCGCGGATCGATATCGCCCTGGCCCGACTGATCGCCTGGGCCGATACCCGACTGCCGGCCACGACCACCGCGCCGGCGCGGCCCACGTCCAGGGCGCTGGCCCACAACTCCCCGTCGGTCAGGCGAGGGACGTCGAGATAGCCACGTGACGGCACGCCGGCGGCGATGGCCCCCGGCAATGCGGAGCCGGCGACCTCGATGATCACTTCGACGGCGTTGCGCGCCTCACGGACGACCCCGGCTACGGGCGACGTGACTACCTGATGTCGCTCACCGGCAGCGGCCCACCAGCGGCCACCAGACTCGAACAGCAGCGTGCCGCCGATGCGGATGGCCTGCTTGCCTTTGTCCGGTTTCCCGCGCCGATCGCCGCCGCCTACCCACCATTTTCCGGGGGACGGAGGGCGGCGTCGTTCCTGCTTTGGCGGTCCGGACGGACGGTCCGTTCTGCCGCCGGAGGTTCGGCGCGCCATCGCTCGTGACTCCTCGGCAGCGGCTTCCTTCCAGAGCGGCTCGAGTGATGCGCCTCCGCCCGAGGAAGACCCGGATCCTCTGCCGGCCTTGCCCGACTTTCCGTTCTCGATGCCGAGCCGCCCCACGTCGACCAGTTCGGCGTCGGGCGTGCGCTCCAGGATCGGCATGCCGGGCACGACGGCATCGCCCGCGACCACAAGGGCGCGATCGCCCGGCCCGAGTTGGTAGCGGATCGTCGGCGAAAAGACCAGGACCCGTCGACCTGCCACCCGCGCCAGTTCCGGCGAGATATCCGCGGCGGCGCGTGACTCAATGGCGCTCATTCGTCGATGTCCGGCCACATACCGCGCTGCCAGGTATCGAGGGCGGCGCGCCGCGAATCGGGCCTGTCGGAGATGCGCATCGGAATGTCGCGCAGGTCGACGAGCAGCCCGCTCAGCCCACCGCCGACGTCGACCGAGAAATGGCGACCGCGCTTGCCGAGTCGAACCGGGTCGCGGAAGTCGAAGTCGGCCCGGGCGGCCCGACCGGGCGGCAGATCGACCACCTGAACCGAGCCCGGATGCAACTCGATCTCGGTCGAAGTAGGCAGACCCTTCAGCCGCAGGAGGCCGGCACTCCGCCCCGGCCGGATGCCGGCCGGCATGACGAGGCCGCCGAGCGGCATCAGGATGTCGTCGGCGAGATTTGCCATCAGACGCCGGCGCTCCACCTCGTCCTCGATGACGCCCAGTGGTCCCAGGAGGCGAGCCTGATCGATGGCGAGCTGGCTGACTCCGGGGCGACGAACGAGGTCCGCGAGGGCCAACGCCACCACCGAAGGCGGTAGCGCGGCGAAGATTCCGCCGGAGGCAACCAGCAATTCCGGCATCGGCTGTTCGGCGAGCTCCGGGGTCGCTTCCACCAGCCGCCCGAATGCCGCCTTGGCCGCCGCGAGCCTGAATATGGCGCCATCGCCATCGGCCTCGCCCCAGGGCAAGAGCCGCAGGTCGTTCAGCCGATCCATCGTCCGATGGCGGTCGAGAGGGACCGTCGACCAGGTCATCAGGCCGTCGATCACTTCCTCGGATGGATTCGCCGGCGCGAACGAGGCTTCGGCGAGACAGGAGTACGAGGTGACGACCGTGGCGTGGCCGGGCCCGATCAGTTCGGACCGCGAGCTCAGCCCGCCCTGCAGCCCTATCTCCACGACCTCGACCGATCTGTCGAGCACATATGCCAGTGAGGCGATCGACCTGGCGACGCCGAGCCGGCTGTCGTTGGGGAAGGCGCGCAGCCCCTCGAGCACCTGCTGCAGCGCGGCCCCGGCCGGATCGCCCGCTTCGGCGTCCGGGGCCAGCAGCACGTGATTCGGGGCGGCGTGGCTTTCGACGACCCCGAAGGCAAGCGGGACGGGGGCACGCTGGGATTCTGCCGGCGCGACGACGCTCGGGTCGGGCTCAGCCGACGCGACCGTGCCCGACACGCCGCCTTCCACCTCGGTGTCGAGCTCGGACGCCGCCTCGGGCTCGGGCTCGAACGCCTCGGGCTCGGCCTCGAACGCCTCGCCCGTCGAAGATGCCGCCGGGCCCCCGTCCTCACTCGCGTCCATCGTGGCGTTGTCGGCCCGAGCCGCCTCGGCCTCGGCAAGCGCCTTCTTCGTGACCAGCTTCGACTCGACCACTTTCTCGACCATCGGCTCGGTCGCGCCGGGGCCGCCGCTGCCTGAGGCGAGCCCGACAGGATCGGGCGCCGTCTCGCGCGCGAGTCGGGCGTCGGCCAGGCCGGCGAACTGCGACTCGTAGGTCGCCGCGCCCCCCGCCAGAACGACGGTGAGTTCGGGGCGCAGTCGAGTGGCTGCCGCCACCAGTGCCGTGAGGTCGGGCAGATGGCGCTTCTCATCGCCTCCGGGCGAGTGGTCGGCTCCGAGCAGAACCGCGCTCGTCTCCGTCGAGAGAACCAGGCGGCTCAGGACAACGGCGTCATCCTCGTCCGCACTCCCGCCGACCGTGAGCCATCCGGCCCGCAGCGCGGCCGTCTCGAGTCGTCGCCGCTGCCGTCGGGAACCCGCGAGAACGGCGATGCGGCGTTGGGGCGTGGTCCTGGCCTCCAACCTGGGCCACACGGCGACAAGGGTGGGGATGTCGGGGCCCTCGCCGGCGCACATCTCGACGAGGATTTCCGGGTCGGTCGACTCGATCTTGTAGAGCAGGCCGGCCAGCATCGAGTCGACGTCGACATGGGCGGGGGCCGTGGAGTGACCGATGAGTCGCCACCGCCCACCCACATGCCCAAGAAGGGCTGCGGACGTGGCGGCCGAGCCGAGATCGAGAGTGAAGAACGCTCGAGGCTGGCTTGTCACCCGGACATGCTACCCGGCTCCGTCTGCGTTGGCGCCCTCAAGCATCGTGCCGCTCTTCAAGCGTCCCAGGAGATGTCTTCGTCCGGATCCTGGAGGCGCTCGATGAGTTGCTCGATGCCGAGCTCGTCGGCCAGTATCTCGGTCGCCAGAGGCATCTCGCCCCCGAAGACGCGACGAAGTGTGGGGTCGAAGAAGACCATGGCATTGCTGCCGAGGGGTCGATACGGGCGACTGGCCTGCAGAAACAGGACGGCGGGCGCAGTCAAGCCACGCAGCTGGATCTCGCGGGCCACTTGCTCCACGAGATCGTCGCGCTGCTCTTCCGAGCGGATCTGCATCTCGATCAAGTCCGAATGCTCTCCGTTGTCGTAGCCGGCGAAAAGGTCACTCGCAACCAAGCGGGCCCGGCGCCTCCTCGGGCGCCTCCGCCGATCGGTCGTCGATCCTCCCCGGACCACGACTGGCATCACACGCTACTGCGCGCATGGCGACCGCCTCGGCTGCCGCATAGTACACCCGGGGCAACCTGCCCGACATCGCGGCGATGACCTCGTACGAGATCGTGTTGCCCCACCGCGCCACATCCAGCGCGCTGATCCGTTCGCCGCCCTGTTCTCCGATGAGAACGAACTCGTCGTCGATCGTCACCTCGGGCCCGGGCACGTCGGTGACATCGACCATGATGGCGTCCATCGCGACGGTCCCAACCTGCGGCGCGCGAACGCCGCGGACCAGCACCTGGGCCTTGTTCGAGAGGCTGCGCGGGTAGCCGTCGGCGTACCCAAGCGGCAGCGTGGCGATCCGACTGCGCCGGGTCGTGACGAAGCTGGGTCCGTAGCTGACGCCGACGCCCGGGTCGAGCCAGGCCACTCGGACCGGCCGAGCCAGCAGCTCCATGACCGGCTGCAGCCCCGCGGCGGCGAGCCGGTTCCGCTCGGCTACCTCGAGGCCGTCGGGAACGATGCCGTACTGGGCGATACCGATCCGCACGACGTCGTAGGAGCCCGCGGTCGCCCCGAGCAAGCCTCCGCTCGCGGCCAGGTGACGGGCCGGGATGGTCACGCCGGCCTCTTCCAGAAGCCCGGATGCGGCCCCAAAACGGGCGTCCTGTTGTGAGCTGGTACCGGCGTCGCCCGGAGCCTGAAGATGCGACCACAGGCCGGCGAGGCGGGCATTCGGACTGGCCTCGATCGCGGCCACGGCCGTGGCAACGTCCTCGGGATGGACGCCGCCCCGACCGAGGCCCGTCTCGACCTCGACGTGGATCGCGAGGCGGCGGCTCTGGCCGCGGGAGGCGGCCTCGGACGCCGGCGCGGCACCGACTCCGGCCGCGACCGCGGCGTCGAGCGCCGCCAGCGTTCGGCCGAGGAGCAGCTGGTCCCCCACCGTGATCGACATGCAGTGGCGCATGGCGTCGGGCGCGAGTTCGGCCGGTATCGGGAACAGGACCACGATCGGGACTTCGATGCCGGCCTGCCGCAGCTCCAACGCCTCGTCGTACGTGGCGACGCCGAGGCCTCGGATGCCGTCGGTCACGAGTGCCCGCGAGACCGCCACCGCCCCGTGGCCGTAGGCATCGGCCTTGACAACAGGCTCGACGCGGACCCCCGGCGGCAGGAGCCCCTGGAGCAACCGAACGTTGGCGGTGAGCTTGGCCAGATCGATCTCGAGCCAGGCGGTCTTCGGCAGGGGCGGCAGAACTCCGCCCGGCCCGGCGTCGATCAGCGGATGGCGCGTGGCCGAAACCCGACTCCCGGTTGCGCCAGCGGTCGTTGTCACGTCGCTAGCTTCGCGCCGGAGCGGGGCCGGCACCGGTGGAGCGCGCCGCGGAGCCCGCTCCCGGCAGTGCAGCGAGCTTCTTGCGTGCCAGGGGCAGCTCGACCGTAAGATCGGACGCGAGCAGGCCGGCATCGCCGATTCGGGCGCGGACCGCCTCTCCGGCCATGGCATGCAGATACACGCCCAGCTGCGCCGCCTCGAACGTGTCGAGGCCCTGGGCGAGCAGAGCGCCGATGGTCCCGGCCAGCACGTCGCCGGTCCCCGCGCTGGCGAGGGCCGGGTTCTCGAATGGGGAGACGGCGGTTCGACCGTCGCTGTCGGCGATGACGGTCCGGGCTCCCTTCAAGACAACGACCTGACCCCACTCAGCAGCGGCCTCGCGCGCCGCGGCCAGGCGGCGGGCGTCGTCAAAGACGAGATCGCCTTGCTTCTGTGGATCGACGCCGTCGGCGGAACGCAGCCTCAGGAACTCCCCGACGTGAGGCGTGAGGACGCATCGAGCGGCCACATCGGTCGCCCAGCCATCGACCGTGGCCAGCGATCGCAACGCCTCCGCGTCCAGCACCGCCGGCGACGGCTCGCCGTCCTCGTCGGGAGCCAGCAGGCCGCGTATCAGCTCGGTCATCGAGAGGCTCGGCCTCAGCCCGGGGCCCACAACCAGGGCGTCGTGATCATGATCGAGGATGCGGGCCAGCGCCTCGCCCGGGTCCACTTCCTCCACGTCGTCCTCGGGCAGCGAGAGGGTCGTGGCCTCCACGACCTTCGCCGCGAAGAGCGGCTGCAGCGACTCGGGCGTGGCCAGGGTCACCAGCCCCGCTCCGGCTCGACCGGCCGCCGTGCAGACGAGCAGCGCCGCGCCGGCGTAGTCGACCGACCCGGCGATGACCAGCAACTTCCCGAACGTGCCCTTGTGTCCGCGGGCCGGCCGCGGCGGCAGCAGCGCGGCGGCCGCCGCGTCATCGAGCAGGACCGTCTCGGGCGCCACTTTGCTAGGCATCTGTCCCCTCCTCCCGCGCGGCTCCTTCGGCGCCTCGTGATGCGGCGGTCGGCGCGAGCTGGGCCTCGGTCACCGCCACTTCCCTGGCGAGTCCACGCAACCTCTCGAAGCGTTTCATCAGCGAGGCCTCGCGTTCGCTCAACCGCTCCTCGATGTCGGGTGGATACAGGAAACGGCCGCCGGCGGTCCTTACGCCGAAGGCGATCGCCACCGCGTAATCGGACTCGTGGCTGATGGAGATGGCGACACGGCCCATGCCGAGCTGCTCGGCCCGCCTGGCGGCTCGGCCGTGCAGCTTGATCGCCGGCTGGCCGGTCGGCAGACGCTCGACCTCGATGTCACGCCAGCCGATGCCCCGCACGCCCAGCCCCAGGACCTTGGATACTGCCTCCTTCGCCGCCCATCGCCCGGCCATCGTTTCCGGCCGGCCTCGAACGTAGGCCATCTCCGTGGGTGTTAGTACGCGCTTGCTGAAGCGGTCGCCGAAGCGAGCCAGAGAGTCGCGGATCCGGGAGACGCGGATGATGTCGATCCCGAGCTCCGTCGTCTCCGGGGGCGGCGGGGGCACGGCGGCGGCGAGGCTCCCGCCGATCGCAGGAGATAGCACGGGTGGAGGTGATCGCCGCGGTCCGGCCATCTACTCCACCGTCACCGACTTGGCCAGGTTGCGTGGCTGATCGACGTCCCGACCACGCTTGACCGCGACGTAGTAGGCGAAGAGTTGCAGCGGGATGACCGCCAGGATCGTGCTCAGCGGCTCGAGCGTATCCGGGACCCAGCACACGTCGGTGGCCGCCAGCTCGATCTGAGTGTCGCCCTCGGTTGCCACCGCCAGGACGCGGGCGTCGCGGGCCTTGCCCTCCATGACATTGCTGATGAGCTTCTCGTACACGGCGGAACGAGTCGCCACGGCAACCAGCGGCACGTCGGCGTCCAGCAGAGAGATCGGGCCGTGCTTCAACTCGCCGGCTGCATAGCCCTCGGCGTGCAGATAGCTGATCTCCTTGATCTTGAGCGCGCCTTCGAGAGCGGCCGGATAGCCGAAGGAGCGGCCGATGTACATGAACCCTGCCGCCCCCGCGTACCGCTCCGCCATCTCCTCGGTCGAGGCCGCGAGCTCGATCGCCCGCTCCGCCTGCGCGGGCAGCCGGCGCAACGCCGAGACGAGCTCGAGCTCCTTCTCGGCCGGCAGGCGCCCGAGTTGATGGGCCACGTCCGCGGCGAGCATGACCAGCGTCGCAACCTGGGTCACGAAGGTCTTGGTGGCCGCCACGGCGACCTCCGGCCCGGCCTGCAGGAAGACGGCAGCGTGCGATTCGCGAGTGATCGCGGAACCGACCGTGTTGGTGACGCATACGACCAGCGCGCCGCGGTCACCCGCCAGTCGAGCGGCCGCGATCGTGTCGGCGGTCTCGCCGGATTGCGTGACCGCGACCACCAGGGTTCGCGAGTCGAGCGGCGGCGGGCTGTAGCGGAACTCGGACGCGACTGTGGATCTGGCCGGGACGCCCAGCCAGTCCTGGAAGAGCGCCGCGCCGACGAGGGAAGCGTAGTAGGCGGTGCCGCAGGCGATCATCTCCACCCGATCGATCCCGGCCAACCGGGCGCGGATCGGATCGAGCTCCTCGAGGCAGACCGACTCGCCGCGGAGGCGTCCGGTCATCGCCGCCGTGAGGGCCGCCGGCTGTTCGTGGATCTCCTTGAGCATGAAGTGGGCGTAGCCGCCCTTCTCCGCCGCCTCCGCGGACCACGGGATGATGTCGATCGGCCGCTCCAGAACCGCCCCCGCACAATCGGTGATGATCGCCGTACCGGGCCGCAGATCGGCGACGTCCCCGTCCGCGAGGAAGATGACCCGCTTGGTGTAGGCAACGATGGCCGCGGCATCCGACGCGATGAAGCTCTCACCGTCCCCGAGGCCCACGATCAGCGGCGCATTCAGTCGGGCGCCCACGAGCCGCTCCGGCTCATCTCGATGCATCACGACCAGGGCGTAGGCGCCCTCGAGACGCCCCAGGGCGACCCGGACCGCGTCGGCGAGATCGCCCTTGTACGCGTCCTCGACGAGGTGGGCCACGACTTCGGTGTCCGTCTCTGACCGGAGGGTGTGACCGCGAGCGACCAGCTCATCGCGGAGGGCGCGGAAGTTCTCGACGATGCCGTTGTGGACGACGGTGATGCGGCCGGTGCAATCGCTGTGGGGATGAGCGTTGAGGTCGCTCGGGCGGCCGTGCGTGGCCCAGCGCGTGTGGCCGAGACCCACTCCAGCGCTCGGGGGTCCGCCGCCGAGGGCGTCGGTCAGGACGGCCACCTTGCCGGCCCGCTTCTCGACAAATAGATCGCCGTTCTCGGTGACCAGAGCGATGCCGGCCGAGTCGTAGCCCCGGTACTCCAGGCGGCGCAGCCCATCGAGAAGAACTGGGCCAGCGTCTCGAGGGCCGGTGTATCCGACGATTCCGCACATGCAGTTCCACTCCCGGTCTCGACGACCATGGCCCCCGTGAAGGCCGCTAGTTTAGCCGCTCGCCGGTCAGGGCAGCCAATTCGTCGGCCAGCTCGGCCACGAGATCCCCGTCCGGGCCCTCCACCATGACCCGAATCACCGGTTCCGTACCCGACGGCCTGACCAGAACCCGCCCGGCGGAACCGAGGCGTGCCTCCGCCGCCGCGATCGCTTTTCGGATGGCCGGGTCGCCCTCCCATTGGTCCCTGTGGCGGGCCGGGACGGCTCTCTGCTGCTGGGGCAGCATAGGAACCGCTGCCGCCAGGTCGGCCAGACTCCGCCCCGCACGGGTCATGACGGCCATGATCTCGAGAGCGGTGACGATGCCGTCGCCGCTGCTGGTGTGCTCCAGGATGATGACGTGGCCGCTCTTCTCGCCGCCCAACCCCGCTCCGCTGACGAGCATTCCTTCGAGGATGTACTTGTCCCCAACCGGCGTCCGGATGATCTGCCCGCCGGCCGCCTCGACGGTCTTCTGGAGCCCGCCGTTGGACAGGATCGAGACCACGAGCGCGCCATGCGGGAGGCTCTTGCGAGCGAGTCGATCCAGAGCGAGCACGCCGAGGACGGCGTCCCCATCGACTACCTGACCCGAAGCGTCGACGGCAATCAAGCGGTCGGCGTCGCCGTCGAGGGCGAAACCGACATCAGCGCCGCGAGCCACGACCTCCTTTGCGAGCGCGCCGGGAGAGGTGGCGCCGCAGCCGTCGTTGATATTGTTGCCGTCTGGGTCGTCGAACAGCACGTCGACGTCCGCCCCGGTCGCCCGCAGGATCCTGCCCGCAGCCAGTCCACCCGAGCCGTTGGCGCAGTCGATGACGACGTGGAGTCGGGTCGAGATGGCCGCCGCCAGCGACAGCCTGTGGTTGACGTACAGGTCGAACAGGTCGCGGTCTGGGATCGACAGGCCGAGTGCGTCGGCGGAGGCCCCGGTCAGCTGGTCGGAGTTCCAGATCAGCTGCTCCAGCTCATCCTCGACATTCTCAGCGAGCTTGAGGCCGTGCTGGTCGAGGACCTTGAGGCCGTTGTCGGGTGCCGGGTTGTGCGACGCCGAGACCATGATCCCGGCCGCGAACTCACCGGCGCCGGTGATGTAGGAGAGCGCCGGAGTCGGAACAACCCCGACGAGATGGACGTCGACGCCCATGCTCGTCGCCCCGGCCACGATCGCGGCCGCGAACATGTCACCCGAGCGGCGCGTGTCCTGGCCGACGACGATCGGTCGCCCGACGCCCGCCAGACGATGGGCCGTGGCGCGGCCCAGGGCGTAGGCATGGGTTGGCTTCAAGTCGACGTTGGCTATGCCACGGATTCCATCCGTGCCGAAGAGTCGCGGCAAAGGGTGCTCCTAGGGGGCCGACGCTGAGGGCGTCGGGGACGGGGCGGCGGCGACCGTGACGGTGATCGTGACCGGGCTGACGGCCACGACCTTGATCCCGGCCGGCACGGTGACGGTGACCTGGACGGTGAATGTGCCGACTCCAAGGTCGGCGACAGACGCGTTTGCCACCAGGGTCGAGGTGTCAAGGGCATTGAGCGCCGCCGTGGCGCCGCCCAGAGTCACGCTCACGCTCAGTGTCGAGAGCGTATAGACGCGATCGGAATGAGCCCCGACCGGAACTACGCCGATGGCCAGACTCCGCGTCGAGCTCTGCGGCTGGAGGTGAACCACGACCACAATCGGGGCCGTCGCGTCCGAGGTCACGCCCGTCGGCAGATCCAGGCTGACGTTGGCCGAGACATCGCTCGTGGCACCGGAGATGGAGATGGGCTTGGTGCCGGCCTTGCCCTTCAGCAAAGCCAGAGCGTCGGCCTGACCGTGGACGGAGACTATCGGCGGCGTCACGTCGACTGAAGTGATGACGTAGCCGGCCGCCTGGGCGCCGACGACAATCGGATCGACGGGCACGCTTTCGCTGCGGATCTCACTACCGACCTGAATCTGGACGTGGACCCGGGCCGGGTTGAGAGTGAGGAAGTCCACGGTGGCATCAGAGGCATCGCGGGCCGTGAGATCTACGTCCTGGCTCACGTCCAGGCCGGAGGCGTCGATCCGCACCCGAGCCTCGGCGTAGGCGACCTTCCTGACAAACGTGGCTGGTCCCGAAACGTCCACCGATGCCGCGCTCAAGACGGCCGTCCCCGGCGAGAGGCCCGACGGAACGACGCCCGAATTCACCTGCACGGGGACCGCTTTGTGGACGATGAGGTCGAGCGTCACGCTGATCTGTTGGGGCTGGTAGTCGATGATCTGGATGCGCGAGTCGCCGGTCTTGAGCACGACCCTGACCAGTGACGATTCGCCGGTGTCGCTGACCTTGGCGTTGCTGAGATCGATCGTGGCCTGGAAGCTTGATTGCGAGATCGGCACGTCCGGCGCGGCGATGTACTTGATGCCGTGAACCTGGGGCAGAGCCGCCGAATCGAGAAGAAACCCATCGGTCGGCCCATTCACCGGATCTATGGCGATCGTCCCGGGCCACTGCTGCGTGGTTTGCAGCACCACCATCGCCCCGTAGAGGATCACAGCCACCAGCACGGCGCCGATCTTGAGCGGCCAGTTGTGGACGATGAAGCGCAGCACCCTCACGAGGCCTTCTCCTGACCGTCGGCGGCTTCGACGGATGGCGCGGCTCCAACTCGGTCGGTGCTCTTGCGACCAGCCCTGGGAGGTCGATTGAGCCCGCCGAAGCGCGCCCGGCGCGCCAGATCGCGAAAGGTAGGGCCGACGCGTCGGGGGGGCGTCCTCCCGGCCCGGATGATCCCGCCTGCGGTCTGCGGACGGAGCAGGGCGGCGAGGGAGCGGGCAAGCCTCGGCTCGTCGAGGTTGCGGACGATTCGGGCCCTCTCCACCAGGCTGATCTGGCCGCTCTCCTCCGAGACGACAACGACGATGGCGTCGGTCTGCTCGGTCATGCCCAGAGCGGCTTTGTGCCGTGTCCCAAATCGTTCCAGCGGAATCGTGGTCTCTGCGGACGGCAGCAACGCCCCGGCAGCCAGGATCCGATCGCCTCGGATGACGACCGCGCCGTCATGGAGCGGCGTTTTGGGCGAGAAGAGAGTCACGAGAAGGTCGGCGGAGATGTCGGCGTGCAACATGACGCCGTTTTCCGCGATCTCCTGAAGACCGGTCTCGCGTTCGATGACGATGAGCGCGCCGTGGCCCTCGTGCGACAGCCGCTCCGCCGCGCTGGCGACCTCGGTTGCCACATGGACAGCAATCGATTGCTCGGCCGGCGATATCAGCCAGCCGAGAGATCCCAGTCGACCGATTCGATCGAGGGCCCGGCGCAGCTCAGGCTGGAAGACGACGACCAGGGCGAAGAGACCCACGTAGGCGCTGGTTTGGAGGATGAGCTTGAGCAGCTGCAGATCGAACGTCACGGCGGCGCCGTAGACCAACAGCAGCAGGCATACGCCGATAACCAGCCGAACCGCCCTCGTGCCTCTGATCAGACTGAATAGCCAGTAGATCAGGAGCGCCGTGATGGCGACATCGGCCACAACATTCGGGCTGACTTTGTCGAGCGCCGACTGAAGAAATGACATCGAAACCCAAGTGTATACCGCCGAGCCGCTGGCTCAGACGCTCCGCGTCGCCGAGGTCAGGCGCAGAGCGCTCCGAGGCGCTCATCCTTGGGGAAGGCTCGGGCGGCAACCGCGCACAGGCGCTGTTTCGTCTCCTCGTCGTCGTTCAGGTCGGCGATGCGACCCAGCAGGGCCAGTTTCTCGGCCGCGAGGCTGTTCCAGTCGCGGGCCACGTACAGCTCGACCAGCACGAGGTGGGCGTCGACATCGCCTGGCGCCTTCTGGAGCAGTCGATGAGTTGCGTCGAGTGCCGCCTCGAAGCGGCCCTCGCGGGCGTAGGCCCGAGCCGTCCAGAGCAGCAGGGAGCGCAGGGTCGTGCTGTCACCCGAAAGATCCGCCGCCTCTGCCGCAACCAGCAGTTCGTCGCCGGTCGGCTGGTGCTGACTCTCACCCACGGGCCTGACGAGGACTTCTTCATCGAACTTGCCGGCCATCACCCCAACCGCCGCCAGAATCGGTTCGATGGAAGCCGACAGATCGGCGTCGGGCTGCGCTACCGCGGCCGCGACCAGCTCCGCAACCTTCGCCTCGGCCTCGGCCGGCTCCTCTACCGCCTCTTCGACCAGCGTGGCGGCGGGCTGGACCGCTTCGGGGACCGGCTCCGGGCGCGTCTGGGCGAGATCGGCTGCCGGCCACCCGAGATCCTCGGCCCGATACGCCGCGGCGACGATCTCGAAGGACTCGGTTTCGGGGGCGGCCGACTCGACCAGCTCCTCGCGCGTGTTGGAGGATCCGTCCTCAAAGCTCCCCGCGGGCACGCTCTCATCGAACCCGGTTGCTATGCGAACCTGGTTCGCGGAAGCAGCCGTACCGGCATTCACTCGCCCGATGAGAGTGGTTGGGCTACCGGCTCGGGCCGTCTCGATCGGCGCGGCCGTTGGCTCCTCGCGCAGCCGAAGAGCCCGCGCGAGCAGCTGCTCGGCAGCCTGGTCGCCCGCGGACAGCCGTATCTCGCGCAGCAAGCCGCGCTGATGCCGCGCTCGTTCGGGCGCGTCTTCGAGTTCGAGCGCACGTCGCAGCGTGTCGGCGGCCTCTGGAAGACGACCCGCCGCTTCCTGGATCTCCGACACGTGGTCGAGAGCTTGAGCGGCATCGACGCGCTGGCCGGCCGTGGTAAGGGCCTCGGCCTGCCCGAGCAATGCCCCCTCGTCGTGGGGAGCCCGGGCCACCGCCGCCGCGTACTCGACGAGGGCCTCCTCCAGATGGCCCAAGCGAAGCAGCACGCCGCCGAGGCTGGTGTGGGGCAGGGCTCGCGACGGAGCGATCGAGGCGGCGGTCCGGTACGCCTGCAGGGCCTCGTCCAGCGCACCACGGAGCACGGCAACGTGGCCGACCCGCAGGGCTTCCTTGTAGCGCTCATAGAGGTCGTCAGTCATGTGTACATGATGGCGTGCGGCGAGTCGCTCGTCTCGGGTACCTGAGACTGACAGAAATGTCGCATCGGGCTACGCAACGTGCCCAATTCGACAACACGCAACGGGCCCGGCGCAGATCCGGCAGCGCTCCCGCCCGGGCCGGCCGAGGGCGAGCTACCGGCCGACTAACGACCCAGCGACTCCAAGAGATATGCCTTCTGGACATGCAGGCGGTTCTCGGCCTGTTCGAGGGCGAGGCTTCGCGGGCCGTCGAGGACGTCGGTCGCGATCTCCTGGCCGCGATGGGCCGGCAGGCAGTGCATAGCCACGGTCTGCGGTCCGGCGACGGCAAGAAGCTCCGAGTCGATGGTGTAGCCGGCGAATGCGGCAAGCCGGGCGTGCGACTGCTCCTCCTGGCCCATCGACACCCACACGTCCGTGTAGAGCGCGTCCGAACCAGGCGCCAGTTCGCGCGGATCCCGCCCGAAGACGATCTGGCCGCCGTTGGCGGCAGCCAGCTTCTCAGCCCGAGCAATGATCGTCGGGTTCGGGCCGAAGCCAACCGGATGCGCCAGCCGAATCTCCATGCCGAGCACGGCACCGGCAAGCGCCAGGGAGTGATAGACGTTGTTTCCGTCGCCGACGAATGTCAGGACCCGGCCCTCAAGGCTGCCGAAGTGCTCGCGCATCGCCAGCAGGTCCGCCAGGGCCTGGAACGGGTGCTCGTCGTCGGTGAGGGCGTTGAAGACGGGTATCTTCGCCTCATCCGCCAGCTCCGTCGCGATGGAGTGGTCGAAAGTCCGGATGACGATGCCGTCGATCCAGCGCTCCAGGTTGTGGGCGATGTCCGAAACGCTTTCCCGAACCCCGAAACCGATCCCCTCCCCGAGGTGGAGGGCATTGCCGCCGAGCTGGTTGAGTCCGGCCTCGAACGTCACCCGAGTTCGCAGGCTCTGCTTCTCGAAGATGAGGGCCACGTTGCGCCCGGCCAGGGGCTGCGCGGCGTGACGCCGGGTCTCGCCGAACTCGCGCTTCAGTTCAGTGGCAGTCGCGAAGACCCGCTCGTATTCGGCCCTCGCCAGGTCCGCGGAGCTCAGCAGGTCCCGGCCCAGTAGTGCGCTCACGTCTTGTTCCTTTGCCGTCGCCCCGCGTCTCATGCACGGGCTGTCGCGACGAAGGCGCCATGGTAGCGGACCAGGGCCCAATTCGAGCGCCGCCTCGGTGCCAGCGAGGGCCGGTCGCTCAAGCGTCGCCAGTCCGGCGAGTTCAGGGCAACAACACGGAACCTAGCGCGGCTCCGGCGAGTGCAGCGCTAGGCGGAGCCGAGCACCGGAGCGAGCGCACTTCGAGGTGCGTGAGCGATGAGCGCAAGCTCCAACGACGCGATGCGCCGCCTGAGCCGTGCCTAGCGCTTCGTGTACTGAGGGGCCTTGCGAGCGCGCTTGAGTCCGTACTTCTTGCGCTCCTTCATCCGCGGATCGCGGCTGAGGAGGCCGGCCTGACGGAGCGGAAGGCGATGGCCTTCGGGATCCATCTGCAACAGGGCGCGGGCGATGCCGTGGCGGATCGCGCCGGCCTGGCCGGTTACGCCGCCGCCCTCGACCTTGATCTGGGCGTTGTAGATACCTTCGGTACCGGTGACCTTGAAGGGCATCCGGACGTCGGCTTCGTCGATTGCGTTGCCGAAATGCGCGTCCAGGCTTCGATCGTTGACGACGATCTCACCCGATCCCGGCACGAGTCGGACACGAGCCACCGCGGTCTTGCGGCGACCGGTCCCGTAGTAGAAGGCAGGGGTGGTCATGACGCTCCTCGTCAGGCGAGCGGCTCGGGCCGCTGTGCCTGGTGCGGGTGTTCCGCGCTGGCATAAACCTTGAGCTTGGTGATTTGCTGGGCTCCGAGGCGGTTGTGGGGAAGCATTCCCTTGACCGCGCGGCGGATCACTTCCTCGGGTCGTCGCTCCAGGAGGTGCCCCAGAGTCTCTTCCTTGAGCCCATGCGGGTAGCCGCTGTGCCGCATGTAGAGCTTGGTTTCTTTCTTGTCCGACGTGACGTGGATTTTGCCCGCGTTGACGACGACCACATGGTCGCCGCAGTCGAGAGTCGGGCTGTATGCGGGCTTGTTCTTGCCTTCGAGGACACGGGCAATACGCGTCGCCAGACGGCCGAGCGTCTCGTCAGTCGCGTCGACGACGTACCAGCGTCGCTCGATCTCGCTTTCACGGACCGTATATGTCTTCGCGGTCATCGTTCTCCGTTCGGTCTGGCGATCGTTCGCCGCCCAGGCGGCTCCTTGCCGGTGTCACCCGGGCCCTCATCGGACCCAGAGCGACGTGTCTCAGGCAGAGGCCCTTCGCAGGAGCCGTGGCTCCGTTGAACGCCGCCCGCCGCGACTCTAGCGCCTCGGCGACTGCCTCTTCGTCTGTCCTGCCGTGCCCGACCTCGAGGAGGACGGCCACGATCCTTCGCACCATCCGGCGCAGGAACGCGTCGGCCGCGACGTCGATCGTCACGAGCGAGCCGTCCCGCCGGACCCGGACCGAGTGAACGGTCCTCACCGGCTGCCGGTGCGAGACCCCGAAAGCGCTGAAGTCGTGGCGGCCCACCAGGACCGACCCGGCCCGCGCCATCGCGGCAGTGTCGAGCGGGTCCCGCACCCCGAGCGCGAAACGCTCGCGGAGCGGGCTTCGCGGCCCGTTCCAGACGGTGTAGCGATACTCCCGATATCGCGCCGCGTAGCGTGGGTTGAACTCGGCCGGGACGCGCCGCACCTCGCGGATTGCCACGTCCCCCGGCAGCAGAGCGTCGAGCGCCCTGGCCAGTTCCGTCGCCGATCTGCCTTTCGGGTCGGTGAATGCGATCACCTGCCCCATGGCGTGGACCCCGGCGTCGGTTCGACCCGCCGCCACGACTTTCACGCGGCTTCCGCCGGAGATCGTCGCCAGCGCCGATTCGAGTTCTCCCTGGACCGTCCTTGCCCCAGGTTGGACCTGGAACCCAGCATAGTCCGTGCCGTCGTATTCAACCCGCGCGGCGTACCGCACGGGCGCACTCTCTCGAGTGCCGTCGCCACTCTGCCTTCGCATCGCTGCGCTGCCGGAGCGGCGAGTCATTGTTCGGTTGTTCTAGACCAGTTCGATTTGAACGATCGGAGCCGCGTCGCCATAGCGCTGACCGAGGTGGACGATACGGGTGAACCCGGACGTCCGGTCGGCGTACTTGGGCGCGATTTCGTTGAAGAGCTTGGTTACGACGAGGGGCTCGTTCGGGAACTCCGCAACCACGGCTCGTCTCGCCGACAGGTCACCACGCTTGGCCAGCGTGATCATCTTCTCGACGCGTCCCTGGATCTCCTTGGCCTTGGCCTCGGTGGTCTGAATCCGCTCGTAGCGAAGGACCGACACGCAGAGATTCTTGTAGAGGGCAAGGCGCGGACCCTGCTTGCGGCCGAGCTTCCGGCCGTCGATTCGATGGGCCATCGCTCAGGCCTCCTCAGGGGGCAGATCGTCGAACTGCTCTTCCTCTTCGACATCTTCGAGGTCGTCAAGCGACGACTCTTCGCTGTCGGGGAGGATGAAGCCGCGCATGCGCAGTCGCTCTTTCATTTCGTCGAGCGACTTCTTGCCGAAGTTGCGCATTCGCAGCAGGTCGTCATCGGATAGCTGCAGCAGCTGCCCAACCTTGACGATGTTGTTGCGCTTCAGCGAGTTGTAGGCCCGCATGGGCAGGTCCAGCTCCTCGATCGGCATGTCGAGCATGTTCGGGGGGAGCTGCGGGACATTGGTCGCGACACGATCCGTGCCGGCGGCGACTAGCCCGATGTTGGCAAACAGCGAGAACTGGCGAACCAGGATGTCCGCGGCTCGACCGAGCGCCTCTTCGGGCGAGATCGTGCCGTCGGTCTCGAGTTCGATCGTCAGCTTGTCGTAGTTGGTCATCTGCCCGACGCGAGTGTTCTCGATCGAGTAGTTGACCTTGCGAACAGGCGTGAAGATCGCATCCACCGGGATGACGCCGATCGGATTCGACTCGGCGCGCTCGGCGGCCAGATAGCCGACGCCCTTTTCGACGGTCAGGTCCATCTCGATCGTCACGTCGTCAGAGTCCAGGGTCATGATCGGCAACTCGGGGTTGATGACCTCGACGTCGGCCGACTCCTGGATATCGGCGGCCGTGACCAGGCCGGCGCCGCTCTTGATGAGTTTGAGCTGAATCGGGTGCGTCGCGAAGCTCTTGAGACGGAGCTTCTTGACGTTGAGGACGATCTGAGTCACGTCCTCCTTCACGCCCGGGATGCTGGTGAATTCGTGATAGACGTCACGGATCTGGATCGCCGTAACGGCCGCCCCCTCAAGCGAGGAGAGCAGGACCCGTCGAAGGGCGTTGCCCAGAGTGACGCCGTAGCCGGCCGGCAGTGGGCTGGCCTCGTACTTGGCGTACGAACCTAGCTCTTCGACCGGCGCGATCTGCGGGCTCTCGAGTTCGATCATCTGGGGGCGTTACCTCGAGTAGTACTCGACCACGAGCTGCTCATTGAGATCGAGCGGCATCTGGTCGCGGCGTGGTGCGGATAGAACGGAGCCTGCGAGCTTCGCCCCGTCAACGCTGAGCCATTCCGGGACCTGGCGCGACTTGATTACCTCAACGGCCTCCTTGAAGGGTTCACGGGTGCGATGCGTCTCACGGACCTCGATATTGTCGCCGGGTCGCAGCTGCATCGATGGAATGTTGGCGACGCGCCCGTTCACGGCGAAGTGCGCGTGGCCGACCATCTGGCGTGCCTCGGCTCGCGACACGGCGAAGCCCATGCGGTAGATGACGTTGTCGAAGCGCAGCTCCAGCATCCGCAGAAGGTTCTCGCCGGTCACGCCGGGCGTGGAACTTGCCGTCTCGAAGTAGCCCTGGAACTGGCGCTCCAGAACGCTGTAGACGCGGCGGATCTTCTGCTTCTCGCGCAGCTGCATTCCGTAGTCGCCGACCTTGCGGCGTCGGACGCCGTGCTGCCCGGGGGGCGCCTGGCGGCGCTCGAACGCGCATTTCTTCGAGTAGCAGCGAGTGCCCTTGAGGAAGAGCTTGGCGCCCTCCCGGCGGCACAGCCGGCAAACGGGATCGGTGTAGCGGGCCATCGGTCAGTCCTCCTAGACGCGGCGCCGCTTGGGCGGGCGGCAACCGTTGTGGGGGACGGGGGTCACGTCGGTGATGGCGCTCACCTCGAGGCCCGCGGCCTGCAGCGAGCGGATCGCCTGCTCACGGCCGGCGCCGGGTCCCTTGACGTAGACCTCGACCTGGCGCATGCCGTGTTCCATGGCCTTCTTGGCGGCCTGGTCGGCGGAGAGCGCCGCGGCATAGGGCGTGCTCTTGCGAGAGCCCTTGAAGCCGGCGACGCCGGCTGAGCCCCAGCTGATCACGTTGCCGTTGGGGTCGGTGATCGTGATGATCGTGTTGTTGAAGCTCGCCTGGATGTGAGCGTGCCCCTGGGGCACGTTCTTCTTTTCCCGACGGCGCTGCTTTGTAGCCCGCTTGCGTTCGGCCATTCCTGCGTCCGGCTCCTCTTACTTCGTCGCCTTGCGACGGACGCCGACCGTCTTCTTGGGTCCGCGGCGCTGCCGTGCGTTGGTCTTGGTTCGCTGGCCCCGGGCCGGCAGGTTGCGCCTGTGGCGCGTGCCCCGGTAGGAGCCGATCTCGATCAGCCGCTTGATGTTCATGGCAACCTCGCGGCGAAGGTCACCTTCAACCTTGTGACGTCGGTCGATGATCTCGCGCAGCCGGTTGACCTGCTCTTCGGTCAGATCCCGAACACGCGTGTCCGGATTCACGTTCGCCTGAGCGAGGATCTTTTGGCTCGTGGGCAGACCGATTCCGTAGATATAGGTAAGGGCGATTTCTATCCGCTTCTCGCGCGGGATGTCGATGCCTGCGATTCGTGCCATGCCCTACCCCTGCCGCTGCTTGTGCTTGGGATTCGCGCAGATGACCATCACGGTCCCATGGCGGCGGATTACTTTGCAGTTGTCGCAGCGGGCCTTGACGGATGCTCTGACTTTCAAGGGATCCTCGATGTTCTTAGGCGGCGTTACTTGAGCCGATACGTGATGCGACCGCGGGTCAGGTCGTAGGGCGAGAGCTCCACTCTGACTCGGTCCCCCGGCAGGATGCGAATGAAGTTCATCCGAAGCTTGCCGGAGATGACCGCCAGAACGCGGTGGCCGTTCTCGAGCTCGACGGCGAACATGGTGTTGGGCAATGGTTCCAGCACCGTTCCCTCGACCTCGATTGCGTCCTTCCTAGCCACGTTCTGTGTGTCGTCCCTTTCTCGCACGAATGCCGGCCGCCATGGCCGACACACGAACGAATAGATTACCAAAGAACCACGGTCGCGGCAACATCCGCCCGGCGAAGGGCGAAATCGCGTCCATTTCGTTCATGCTGTAGTCAAGATGACCGGCCCGCTCTCGGTCACGGCGATCGTGTGCTCGAAGTGGGCGGCCAATGAATGGTCGGTGGTGACGACCGTCCAACCGTCGGCGAGAGTCATCACGTCGGCACTACCGAGGGCCAGCATCGGTTCGATCGCGATGCACACCCCCACTCCCAGCTCCGCGCCGGGGCGCCCGCTGCGGTAGTTGGGCACCTGCAGGTCTTCGTGCATCTTCGTGCCGATGCCGTGGCCGACGAACGGCCGGACGATATCGCATCGGCCTTCGATCGCCACGTCCTCAACGGCTCCCGACACATCCTCGACGTGTGAGCCCGGCACGGCGGCGGCGATGCCCGCCATCAGCGCGAGGCGCGTCGTATCGATGAGCCTCGCCACGTCGGGAGGTGGTGTGCCGACATAGAAGGTCCTGGCGGCGTCACCGTGGTAGCCCTGCCAGATGGCGCCGGCGTCGACGGAGACGACCTGCCCTTCTTCGATGACTCGGCTGCCCGGGATGCCGTGGACGACTTCTTCATCGATCGACACGCAGATGGTCCCGGTAAAACCTTTGTAGCCCTTGAACGACGGCCTGGCGCCGGCCTTGCGGATGTAGTCCTCGGCGAACCCATCGAGCTGACCGGTGGTCACGCCGGGCTTCAACTCGTCCTCCATCAGGGCAAGCACGTCGGCAACGATGCGACCGGCGCGGCGCATCAGTTCGATCTCCTGACGTGTCCTGTGGGGAACGACCATTTTGCGGCCCTAACCCTTGCTGCCGGTGAGGGGGGCGAGCGCCGCGAGCAGGTCGGCCGTGACCTGCTCGATGCCCCGCCGGCCGTCCACGGTCTGCAGCACGCCGTGGCCACGGTAGTAGGCCACGACCTCGTCGAGGGCCCCGAGCTGCTGGCGCAGACGAGCCTGTACCGTGGCCGGTTGATCGTCGGTGCGCTGGTACAGCTCCGAGCCGTCCACGTCGCAGACGCCGGCCTTTAGGGGCCGCTTGGTCTGCTCGTGGTATGGATGCCCGCCGGCGCGGCAGATCCAGCGGCCGCCGAGGCGAGCGACCAGATCGGCCTCCGGGACTTCGATGTACGGAGCTATGTCCACGCGACCGCCCTTGTCGGCCAGGGCCTTGTCCAAGACCTCGGCCTGGGCGGTGTTGCGCGGGAAGCCGTCGAGGAGGATGCCGGCCGCGGCGTCGGGCTTGGCGAGGCGCTCCAGAAGCATCTCGATCGTCACCGCGTCGGGCACGAGCTCGCCGCGGTCCATGTAGCCCTTGGCCGTTAGGCCGAGCGGGGTCTCGTCTCGGACGGCAGCTCGGAACAGGTCGCCGGTGGCGACGTGGGCGAGGCCCAGCCGCTCCGACAGGATCTGCGCCTGCGTGCCCTTGCCGGCGCCGGGGGCGCCGAGGAGCACGACTACGCGGCCGATGGAGGCCGTCATCGAATGAAGCCCTCATAGCTGCGCATCATCAACTGGGCCTCCAGCTGCTTCATCGTCTCGACGACGACACTGACGACGATCAGGACGCTCGTGCCTCCCAATCCCACTCCGATGCCGGCGTTGGAGAGGTTCTTGAACGTCGGCAGAGCGGCGATGGCCATCGGCAGGACGGCCACGGACGCAACGAAGAGCGCGCCCGCGACGGTGATCCGGAGCGCCACCCTGCGGAGGTACTCCTCCGTAGGCGCCCCAGGCCGGATGCCCGGTATGAAGCCGCCGGACTTGCGCAGGTTGTTGGCCGTCTCGTCTGGTTTGAAGACGATGAACGTGTAGAAGAAGGCGAAGGCGAAGGTGAGGAGGAAGTACAGGCTCAGGTAGAGCGGCCCGCGCGTGTCGAGCCAGGAGACGATCCCGGTCGACACGTCGGCCACCCACGTGACCGTCGAGGACTTGAAGTACTGAGCGATCTGCAGCGGGAACAGCAGGATGCTGATCGCGAAGATGATCGGGATGACGCCGGCCATGTTGACTCGGAGTGGCAGGAACGTGGAACCGCCCTGGTATATCCGGTGCCCGCGAACCCGGTTGGCGTACTGGATCGGGATCCGGCGCTGCCCTTCCTGGACGAAGATGATCACGAAGATGATGATCAGGCCGACGATGCCGAACAGGAACAGCTCGAGCCAGTCCGGGCTGTTGAAGAAGGATCCGACCGTGGCCGGGACCCTCGACACGATGCCGGCGAAGATGATGAAGCTGATGCCGTTGCCGATGCCCTTCTCGGTGATCAACTCACCGAGCCACATCAGCAG
>Ga0182017_10000005_pt1 | contig 158309 bp, 139 predicted proteins | sample 712E3DmetaG_FD_120492 | JGI IMG/M metagenome (GOLD analysis project Ga0182017, IMG submission 120492) | Permafrost microbial communities from Stordalen Mire, Sweden - 712E3D metaG | ecosystem: Environmental > Terrestrial > Soil > Wetlands > Permafrost | place: Sweden: Stordalen | collected... | reverse complement strand
GTTGATAATGACGGAACCAACACGACTTTCAACACGAATACCGTGGTAGCAGCAGGCGGTAAAAAGGGAGTGGAACTGGCTGGTGGACTTGGCGGTGCGACGGCAGACGGGACAGGCGACGTAAAATACTCTGGCGGTACAGGCGGAGCAGGAGTAAACACTCTCGTGTTTGGCGGCGGTGGAGGCGGTGGCGCAGGCAATGCCGCTAACGGCGGGAACGGCCAAGACATGGCTACTGCTGGCATAGGCGGCGTAAAAGGCGGTGGGAACGGAGGGACTGGCGCAAATACAGGCGGCGGCGGCACTGCGGCTTCACCCGGCGTGCAACCCGGTGGCGGTGGCGGCGGCGGACACCACTTAACCATCACTCGCCCCGCAGCCGCAGGCGCACCCGGCAAAGTCGTCATAAGCTGGACGCATCTTTAGGGCTTCTAAAAGCGCGCTTCAAACCGCCTTTTAACCCCCAGATTCATCAAACCGCCATGTAGTAAGTCAGTTTGCTGTAGCGGCACCCTGGGAGCGCCAAATCTATGGGCATCGGCGGTCATAGACCGCTGCTACAACTTTCAAACTGACGCACTACCCAAATCCATTCCACGTTTACTCCGGGCACCGGAAGGTCTATACTTCCAATGTACAGTCCGCTAACTGGCCCCGAAAGCCACGTGAAACGTGGTGAACTTTCGGGGCTGGCGGATGAGATACTCGGGATGGGATACGGATGCAGACAATCGGCGAAATGTTGGCGCAGTTGGCGAAGCCCGGCGAGTTGTACAAACGACTCGATGGTAACCGGGTGCGCTGTTACGCTTGCGGGCATCGGTGTCGGATTGCCGACGGAGACGAAGGCGTGTGCCGGGTCCGATTCAATTGCGGCGGGACATTGTTGGTTCCGCGCGGTTACGTTGCGGGTTTGCAGGCCGATCCCATCGAGAAAAAACCGTTCTTCCACGCGTTGCCGGGCACCGTTGCGATGAGTTTCGGAATGCTCGGCTGCGATTTCCACTGCAGCTATTGCCAGAACTGGGTGACGACACAGGCATTGCGCGATCCGGCCAGCGGCGTGCCTGTCACGCCGATCGACGCGGAGCGGATCGCCTCGCTGGCCATCGAGCGTGGCGCGGTATCGGTGAGCAGCACGTACAACGAACCGTTGATCACGAGCGAATGGGCGGTCGACGTGTTCAAGGAAGCGCGCAAACTCGGGTTGAACACGTCGTACGTGTCCAACGGCAACGCGACCGAGGAGGTTCTCGATTACCTCAAACCGTGGGTGGACTTCTACAAGGTTGACCTGAAAAGCTTTAACGACCGCGACTACCGCCAACTCGGCGGCAAACTCGATACCGTGCTGCGTACCATCGAGATGTTATGGGCCAAAGGATTCTGGGTCGAGGTCGTCACGCTGGTCGTGCCGGGATTCAACGACAAGGTGGATGAACTGCGAAAAATGGCGAAATTCCTGGCAGGTGTGTCGCCCGATATTCCATGGCATTGCACTGCGTTTCATCCCGACTACAAAATGCAGGATCGCGATGCGACCCCGGCGGCGACACTGGCGCGAGCGGACAAGATCGGGTTGGAAGCGGGCCTGCGATACGTCTATGCCGGTAACCTGCCGGGACAGATTGGGCGCGGGGAGAACACGTACTGTCCGCAATGCCATGAGCTGTTGATTGAGCGGTACGGGTTCCAAGTGCGAGAGTACCGGCTCACCGACGACAATAAATGCCCGAAATGTTCAACCGCGATTGCCGGCCGCTGGGACGCCGGCAAGACGCGGGCCGCCCTCAAACGTTCCTCCGTATTCGACCGTCTTCCGCGCCGGGTGCGGCCGGCCTGAAACCGCCTGTCTGGCATTCTTGCGGTGACCGGACTAACGGCAGTCTCACGCAGAGGCGCGAAGTTTACCCCGAAACATTCGGGGGTTTACCACGAAGCGCACGAAGAACACGAAGAAGCGGCAGGGCAAGCGGTCTCGCAGGCACCGTAAAAACTACGGATTCTTGAAGTAATACTTTATCGGCTGGAGGATTTTCAGTTTCAGGAGCAACACGATTAAACCGGTGTATAGCAGCGAAATACCTACGTCTCTCAGGAAATCACGGCCGGTATACCTTTTGTCTCTTGTGGACAGAACTGTTTCAGCGCCTTTATGTATCATCACCAAGCCGATCACATTCGTCAGCCAATAACCGACAATCAGGCATGTCTCAAACGCCGGCCTGTAAACGAGGCTTACCAGCCATGCGAACAGCAGCGCCAGCGGAACGTTCACAAACATATCGTTCCACCACGACAACGGCGAAAGCATGTAACCGATCACCGCGACGGTTCCGCCCGAGACTTTTCGTTTCCAGCCCATCGGTATCTACAAGTGTGTTCGCAGCCTGAAAAGATGCAAGCGCGAAATCGACGGTTGGAGGCAAGCGGGTTTTGGGGCGCGAAAGATTCAGGTTGAAAGTCGGCGGGGGATTGGGTAGAAGTACCGCGCTTTGGTGGCCACGCCGCGAGCTGTGGCCCTGGATATTTCATTGAACAAAATGAGTTATTGAGTGAAACCGTCGGCGAATCTGAAAATCTTCTCCGGCAACGCCAACCGTCCTTTGGCCCAGCAAATCGCTGGGTACATCGGGGTGCCGTTGGGTCATGCCGTTGTGACGGCATTTCCAGACGAGGAAACGTGGGTGAAACTTGAGGATAACGTCCGCGGCCAGGACGTGTTCATCGTGCAGCCGACGTCGCCTCCGGCGAATCAGCATTTGATGGAGTTGTTGATCATGATTGATGCGGCGCGCCGGGCCAGCGCGAACCGTATCACGGCAGTGATCCCGTTCTTTGGATATGCGCGGCAGGACCGGAAAGATCAGCCGCGTGTGCCGATCACGGCCAAGCTGGTGGCGAATTTGATCGTTGCCGCCGGCGCGGACCGGGTGTTGACGATGGATTTGCATACCCAGCAGATCCAGGGGTTCTTCGATATTCCGGTGGATCATTTGTACGCGGCCCCGGTGATTTACCGGTATTTCCGGAAGAAGAAATTGAACGATCTCGTGGTGGTATCGCCTGATATCGGCGGCGTCAAGATGGTGAACGCTTTTGCGAACATTTTCCATGCGCCTCTGGCGATTGTCGCCAAGAAACGCATGTCGGCCACAGACGTCGAGGTGTTGAACGTCGTCGGCGACGTGCGCGGCAAGAACGTGGTCATGGTGGACGATTTGACGGAGACAGGTGGCACGTTGGTAGGCGCCGCCAAGGCGCTGAAACAGCACGGGGCGAAGAAGGTGTACGCGGCGGTCAGTCACGCGGTGTTGAATGATACGGCAGTGAAACGGTTGCGGAGCTCCGCGTTGGAAGAATTGGTGACGACTGATTCGGTGCTGCGCTCGCCGGTGAAAGGGTTCAAGATCGTCGGATTGTCGGTGGCGCCGCTTCTCGGCGAAGCGATTTTGCGGATTCATAATTCGGCGTCGGTCTCGTCGTTGTTCGATATCAACGGGGTGAGGCCGGAGAGCTGAGGGAAGAAGGAGCGCCTAACAAAACCGGTAGCCGCAGTCCCGCGACGGCGGGGCTGCGCTCGAAGCGCACCCATGAAGGGTGCGGCTACAGGGTTGGGAGATTTTGGCAGCGGATTAAAAAGAATTTGAGGAGAACGTACAGATGGCAAGGCAGATTGAGTTAAAAGCGAATACGCGGACGGAAACTGGCAGAGGCCAGATGAAACGGCTGCGTGACAAGGATTTAGTTCCGGGCGTGGTGTACGGCGGCAAGGAACAGGCGCCGGATGGCGCTCCGAACGCCATGAACATTACGATGTCGCGGCCTGAATTGGCCGAGGTGTTGCATGACGCCCGGGGCGGGAATGTGTTGATCAACTTGAAAGTCGCGGAAGCCGGTGCGACGAAGAACCGGTTGGCGTTGATCAAGGAAGTGCAGCAGCACCCGACCACGGACCAGATTCTGCATGTGGATTTCCACGAGATTTCGACGACTGAGAAATTGCGCACGAGCGTGCCGGTTCGGGTGATCGGCGAGCCGATTGGCGCAAAGGAAGGCGGCGTGCTGGAGTTCGTCATGCGCGAACTGCGGGTCGAATGTTTGCCAAAGGATTTGCCCGAGGCAATCGACATCAATGTCGAGGCGCTCGCCATAGGCCAGGCCATTCAGGTCAGTGCGGTGATCGCGCCGGCTGGCGTGACGTTGCTTGATAACAAGGATCAGCCAGTGTTGACGGTCGCTGCCCCGATGGCGGAGGAAGAAGTCGTGGCGGCGCCGGTCGAAGGCGCGGCGGCGGAACCCGAGGTCATTACGGCGAAGAAAGCCGAGGGCGAAGAAGGCGAGGAAGGCGAAGAAGCCGAGGGCGAAGGCAAAGCGAAGGGCAAGGCAGCCCCGGCGGGCAAAGGCGAGGCGAAAGGCGAAGGCAAGGCCGGTGCGGGCAAGGGCGAAGCGAAGCCCGGTGCAGCTGGCAAAGGCGGTGCCGCGCCAGCCGGCGCGAAGCCCGGTGCAGCGCCCGCCACGGCGGGCAAGCCAACTGCGGGCGGCAAGCCAGCCGCGGGTGGCAAACCCGAAGGCAAGAAGAAGTAGCGAGGTGTCGCCGCTATGTCGGCCACACCAAAGCTGATTGTAGGGCTGGGAAATCCCGGTCGGGAATACGCGGGTACGCGTCACAACGTCGGGTTCGCTGTGTTGGACGAGTTGGCCGAACGATTTGGTTGTTCTTTTCGAAGTAAGTTGCGGTTCGCTGCGAAAGTGGCGGAATGGAATGGTGTGGCTGGCAAGATCGTGTTGGCTAAGCCGCAGACGTACATGAACCGCAGCGGCGCCGCAGTCGCGGCAATGGTGAGCTGGTTGAAACTGACGCCGTCGGATGTGTTGATGGTTGTAGACGACGCGGATTTGCCGGTTGGCCAGATCCGGTTGCGGTCATCGGGCGGCAGCGGCGGACATAACGGGTTGCGCTCGATTATCGAAGCGCTTGGCGGGAACGAAGACTTTGCGCGGATGCGCATTGGTATCGGCAGGTCAGACGCGGTGGCGGGAGATATTACCGACCACGTGCTCGGCCGGTTCAGGGCGGATGAGAAGAAGTTGATCGAGCCGGCGCTGGCGCGGGCGTCGGACGCGGTGGTAGCGTGCATCGAATGTGGCGTGTCCGCAGCGATGAATGAGTTTAACAGAAAAGAAGCACCCCCGGCTCTTGCGCGCAAGAGCAGGGCGATAGGAGACGAACATTGAACAAGTATGAAGGATTGTTTATCCTCGATGCGGCTGCCCAAGAGGAGTCGGTCAAGGAAATCGTTGGGAAGATTCAAAAGGAGATCGAACAGGCAGGCGGCCGAGTGGAGAAGGTGAACAAGCTCGGCCCGCATCCGTTCGCGCGCGCAAGCAAGGCGCGGTCGGCTGGCCAATATGTGAACGTGGTGTTCGATGCGCCGGCAAAGGCGATCACGGAGATGGACGCCAAACTGCGCATGGACACGAACGTGTTCCGCTGGCTGTTCACGAGGGTCGAGCCGATAAGAAAACGCGACCAAAAGAAGTATAAGAAGACGGGCCGGACCGAAACGACCAGTGCCCGTACATAGCGAGGAACCATGGCGTCCTACAATAAAGTCCTGTTGATGGGTAATCTGACGCGCGATCCCGAGGTGCGGTACACGCCAAAAGGGACGGCGGTCGCAGCCATCGGTTTGGCCGTTAACCGGGTTTGGACAACCGAGAGCGGCGAGAAGAAAGAGGAAGTGACTTTTGTGGATGTCGAAGTTTGGGGCCGACAGGCAGAGACGGCTGGCGAATACTTGTCGAAGGGACGGCCAGTGTTCGTCGAGGGACGTCTGCGGTTGGACACTTGGGATGACAAGGAAACTGGTCAGAAACGAAGCAAACTGAAGGTGGTTGGCGAACGGATTCAGTTCCTCGGCGCACCGCGGCAGGGCGCGGAGTTCAAAGACGGCGCGCCCGCGAACGATTCAGCCCGTCGAACGGGACGGAATCAGGCCGCGCCGCCCGCTGAAGCTGCGTCGCCCGAAGCTGCGCCGGCTGAGCCTGTTGAGCCGCCAGCGAGCGGCGGTGATGACAACATTCCTTTTTAGTAGACACGAACCTTAAGCAAGAACGGACGAGATTATGCCAAGAGAACAACGAGAACGACCCAGCGGCCCCCCGCGCGGGAGACGCGACCGCGATATAGTGATTGAGCGCGACTGCAAGCTTTGCGAGGAGCGGACGCCGATTGACTTCAAAGAGTCGGAGTTCCTGAAGAAGTTCATGACCGAACGCGGCCGGATTCTTCCGCGGCGTATCACTGGCACCTGCGCCTCGCATCAGCGCGAGCTGGCGCGGGCGATCAAGCGTGCGCGCGGTATGTTGCTGGTGCGGTAGGAGATACGCGATGCGCACACAAATCATTTTGACGGCCAACAAGGACAACCTCGGCGCGCAAGGCGAACTGGTCACAGTCGCCAAAGGTTACGCGCGTAACTACCTGATCCCGCAAGGGCTGGCGATCCCCGCGACACCTGGCAACAAGCGTCGCATCGAGTTCCTGCGCAAGAAACACGCGGATGAACTCGCCAAACTGCAAGACGATGCCAAGACGCTGGCGGCGAAGCTGGAGAAGTTCACCGGCACAATCAAGGCGAAGGTCGGCGCGGACAACAAACTGTTCGGCTCGGTCGGCGTGGCGGAGATTGCCGATCTGTTGAAGGCCGCGGGCATGGAGGTTGATCGCAAGAAGATCGTGTTGGAGAAACCGATCCATGAGGCCGGCGTTTTCGACGTGGAAGTGAAGCTGCACGCCGAAGTTACCGCCAAGTTCAAAGTGGTCGTGGAAGCGAGTTCCGCGGACGCAGTACCGGCGAAAGAGCCTAAAACGAAGAAGGCAGCAAAGAAAACCGTGCCTGATAGCAAAGGTTAGTTAGCGAACGGTTGGGAACCGCTGTGGCCACGACTACTTCTCCCAAAACGGCCAATAGCGCCCAGGGCGGCTGGGCGGGCGCATCAGTGTCTCCAAATCCTGTCTCTCGGCAAACAGGGATGGGCACCGTTTCACTGGGGGACCGGGTTCTGCCGAACAGTTATGAAGCCGAAAGGGCCATACTCGGCGCCATTCTATACCGGCCTGAAGAGGCGGGTCCACAGGCTCAGGAATTATTGACGGAAGAGCATTTCTATCATGCCGCTCACGCGACCATTTTCCGCGAGATGATGACGCTGATGGATTCCATGTCGGTCGTTGACATGGTGACACTCACGCAGCGGTTGCAGGACAAGAATCAACTCGAAGCCATCGGCGGGCCAACTTATCTCGCCGATCTCCTGATGAGCGGCGTGCCATCGTTTGCCAATCTCGAGCACTACATCAATATTGTCGTCGAAAAGAGCATGTTGAGAAGGCTCATCACGGCTTCTGTTGATATTGTTGGGAGATGTTTCGAGGAGCAGGACGACGTCAAACGGTGGTTGGACCAGGTCGAGCAGGACGTTTTCAAGATCACGGCTGAGCGGTCGTTGTCACAGACGCACCCCATAAAAGATCTCATCAAAGATGCGATGCGCAGCATCGAGCAGCTTTACGATAAGAAAGGCGCAATTACCGGGTTACCAACGGGATACCGCGATTTCGACAAGTTGACTTCGGGTTTGCACGATGGAGAAGTGGTGGTCATCGCCGGTCGCCCGTCAATGGGCAAGACGGCATTGGCGTTGAACATCGCCGACCGCATCGCGGTGGATCACAAGATTCCAGTTGGCATCTTCAGTTTGGAAATGTCGGCTGAAGCCTTGGTGACGCGTCTTCTTTGTTCGCGGGCGCAGGTGACATTGCGTTCAATTCGTGATGGGTTCCTCAGCGAAAAGGATTTTCCGCAACTGACGGCGATTGCGAGTCAGTTGATGAGGGCGCCGCTCTACATTGATGACTCCGCTAATCTGACGGTTTATCAAGTTCGCGCCAAGGCGCGTCGTATGAAATCGCAGTATGACATCCGGTTGCTGGTGATCGATTACATGCAATTGATGCGCGCCCCGTCGCGGCGTTCCGACATGAGCCGGCAAGTTGAAGTCGCCGATATTTCGGGGGGAATCAAGGCGCTGGCCAAGGAATTGAAGATTCCGATTATTGTGTTGAGCCAATTGAACAGGCAACCTGAGTCGCGCGATGAAGGCGCGCCGCGGTTGGCCGATTTGCGCGAGTCAGGGGCAATTGAGCAGGACGCCGACGTGGTGGGGTTGCTGGTGCGACCCGAGGTGTACGAGGATGACGAGGAGAAGAAGGCCCAGCTAAAGGGCGAAGCGACGTTGATCATCGCGAAACAGCGAAATGGACCGACGGGAAATGTCCACCTGACATTTCGTCCCGAGTTTACGCGGTTCGAGGATCGCGCGAAGATTGACGAAGAGGATGTTCCCGACAGGGAAAGGAGTGGGGAATGAGGTACTGGTTGGCCACGCTGATAATATTGGGCCTTGTAGTGTCCGGGCAACCGGTCAGGGCGCAAGAGCCGGAACCGATTGTCCGCGAGATCGAAGTCAAGTTCATCGGCCCTGAGACGGTCAGCCGCACGCTGGTCATGGCCAACATCCAGACGGTTGTCGGGAAACCGCGGTCGCGCGAGACGGTCGAGCAAGACGTGCGGAACCTGATCGGTACGGGGAATTTCTCCGATGTCCGGGTGTTGGAGGAGACGGTGGACGGTGGGGTAAAGGTTATCTTTCAGGTGCAGGGCAAGGGGACGATCAAGGAAATCACTTTCGAGGGGCAGAAACGGTTCAAGGAAGAACGGTTACGGCGCGATGTCAGCGTGAAAGTGGGCGACATTCTGAATGAACTGAAGCTGACCGAAGACGCCCGGAAGATGGTAGAGCTTTACCAGAAGGCCGGCTATCCCGACGTGAAGATCGACCCGGAACTGAACATCGACAAGGACACCGGCGGCGCGTTGGTGAAGTTCAAGATTACTGAAGGCAACCGGGTGTTTATCAAGGAGGTGCGGTTCGTCGGCAACCAATCGTTCCCCGCGACGAAGGGTGGCTTGTGGTTCCGCAGCGGATTGCAGTCGATGATTAAGACGAAACATCGCTGGTGGATGTCATGGTTGAACGACAGCGGCATGCTGAGGGACGAGGAGTTCCAGGCGGATTTGGAGAAGATCCGCGATTTCTATCGCGACCACGGGTTCATTGACATGGAAATCACGGGCACCAACATACAGCGGGTCGGCGACCGCTGGATGGTGATTACCATTACGATTTCTGAGGGGCACCAGTACAAGGTCGGCAGCGTACACATCGAAGGGAGCAAACTGTTTCCGGTTCCGGACTTAGAGAAGCAATTGAAGATGGGCGCGGGACAATTGTTCACGCCCGCCGGCCTGACAGCGGATCTAAAGGCGCTGGAGGATTACTACGGCGGCCGCGGTTATTTGGACACGACCATGCGCGCGACCAAGACGCCGAACATCGAGACCGGGCGCATGGATCTGCTCTACGCTGTTCGCGAAGGCGAACTGGTCTACATCGAGAGAATTGACATTAACGGCAACGTCAGGACCAAGGACAAGGTGATTCGCCGCGAGTTGGCCGTCGCGCCGGGCGACATCTATAACACGGTCCGCATCGACCGTAGCGTCGAGCGCTTGAAGAACCTCGGCTACTTTAAGAAGGTCGAAACCCGGCCTGAACCGACCGATGTGCCGAACCGCCGCGACCTGGAGCTGTCGGTCGAGGAGCATCAAACTGGCAGCGTGATGTTCGGCGCAGGGTTCAGTTCGATCGACAGTTTTCTCGGGTTCGTCGAGTTGACGCAAGGCAACTTCGATCTGTTCAACTGGCCATCGTTCACGGGTGGCGGGCAGAAGCTGCGATTGCGGATGCAGATCGGCGTCAAGCGGCAGGACTATATCGTTTCGTTTACCGAGCCGTGGTTCATGGATCAACGGTTGGCGTTGGGAGTGGACCTGTTCCACAATTCCGCCAGTTACTTGAGTACCCAGTTTACTGAGCAACGGACGGGCGGTTCATTGCGATTGGAGAAGAGTGTGAACGAGTTTCTGCGCGCCCAAGGGCAGTACAGCATCCAGGATATCAGCATGAACGTCGACCACAACGCGTCGCAGGAGTTGCAGTCGCAGTCTGGCGGCAAGCTTCGCAGCGCGTTGCAGGCGGGGTTGGTGTGGGACACGCGTGACAACGTGTTCCTTACCACGCGCGGCAACCGCACGGAATTGTCGGGCGAAGTCGCTGGCGGGCCGGTTGGCGGCGACGTCAATGTGTACAAGCTCAACGCGAAGACGACGTTCTACTTTCCGGTGTTCAACGGACATGTGGTGGAGGTGTTGGGAGCCGCAGGCGTGGTGGACGCGTTTGGCCGGACCAAAGGCTCAGGCCCCACCGTGTTTGAACCCAGCATAGGAAAATTTGTCAAAGTGAATGATGTGCCAATGTTTGATCGTTATTTCCTCGGCGGCGCGAATACGTTGCGCGGGTTTAACTATCGCGATGTCGGCCCGAAGGACGCGCAGAACGAGCCAATCGGCGGCAATTCGTTCGCCAACGCAACAGTGGAGTACACTTTTCCGGTCGTCGAACGGATACGCGGGGCGGTATTCTTCGATATCGGTAACGTCTGGCGCGATGCGGGTGATCTTGGGCTAAGCGACTTGAAGTCCGATGTCGGTCTTGGCGTGCGGTTGAATCTGCCGATTGGGCCGTTGCGGCTGGACTATGGTTATCCATTGCAGACGGACAAGACGACCAGCAAGGCCGGGCACATTCAGTTTAGCGTGGGATATCAGTTCTAAAGAGGGCGATGGCGTCCGTGCACAGAAAGGCATAAGACAATGATTGGAAATAAATTGGCAGTGTGGACGATGGTATGCGGGTTGACATTGGCGACGACGGCGTGGGCGGAAGGCCCGTCGGGACGTATCGTTACGGTGGACCTGAACCGGGTGTTCAACGAATACTACAAGACACCGATCGAGTTGAAGAAACTCCAGGAGATGCGCGATAGCAATAGCAATGACGAGAGCGCCATGCTCGCCGACTACCGCAAGCTCAACGACGAACTCGTCAAGCTCCGCGATGAATCCGAGAAACCAGAGTACACCACGGAGGTCAAGGACCAGAAACGCAAGACGATGTCTGAAAAGCTGGTTCAGATCCAGAAGTCGCAACAGGACATTGAGGAGTTCCGTCGTGTCCGCCTGAAGGCCTACGACGACCAAAGGTCCCTGAGACAAACCAATATTCTCAAGGATATCACCGATGCCATCAACAAGATGGCAGGCGACGCTGGTTATATGATGGTGTTCGACAAGTCGGGTATGACCGCCAACGGCATGCCGTCCATCCTATTCTCGCAGAACACGATGGAAGTGACCGACGACATTCTTAAGGTCTTGAACAAGAACGCACCGAAGCCGGAACCGTAACGACGGGATACCGTCAATCGTGCAACTGACCGCGCGAGAGATTGCCCAACTGGTGGGCGGCGAACTGGCGGGAAATCCCGACACGGTCGTGACCGGCATGGCTGGGATCCGCGAGGCGCAGCCCGGCGATCTGTCGTTCGTTGCCAGCCCGAAGTATCTCAGCGCCGTCAAGACCACACAGGCTTCTGTCGTTATTCTCGCGCGCAAGGCTAGTGTTGAGGCGGCGTGTACGCTCATCCGCGTGGACGACCCTACTGTGGCCTTCAAGAAAGTGGTCGAACGCGTCGCGCCACCACCGATCAAGTTCGGGGCGGGCGTTCATCCGTCTGCTGTGGTCGCGCCGACAGCCAAACTCGGCCGGAACGTCTCCGTGCAACCTACTGCCGTCATCGAGGACGGCGTGGTAATCGGCGACCGCACGGTCATCGGCGCGGGCAGTTACATTGGCCATGGGACGCATATTGGCGCGGACTGTCTGATCTACGCCCGGGTCGTGGTGCGCGAACGGACAATCATCGGTAACCGCGTGATTCTGCACGGCGGCGTTGTGCTCGGCGCGGACGGGTTCGGATTCGAGACCGTCAGCGGCAAGCACCAGAAAATTCCGCAGGTCGGCATCGTCGAGATCGGCGACGACGTCGAGGTCGGCGCGAACTCAACCATTGACCGTGCACGGTTCGGCAAGACCCGCATCGGACGCGGCACCAAGATCGACAATCTCGTCCAGATAGCGCACAACTGCGTTATCGGCGAGGACTGCATCATCTGCGGCCTCGTAGGTTTGGCTGGCAGCACGATCATCGGCAATCGCGTCACGCTTGCTGGACAGGTCGGCATTGCCGGCCATCTCACAATCGGCGACGACTCCATCATCATGGCGCAGGCCGGTGTCACGAAAGATGTGCAGCCCGGTTCGTTCATGCTCGGCGCACCAGCGGTGCCGCACACGGAGTTCAAACGGGTCAATGCGGCCATTCACCGGTTGCCCGGCACGGTCACCAAGCTGCGCGAACTCGAACAGCAGCTTGCCGAGATGCGCGCGCGCCTCGAAACTGGCCCACGATAGTCGGCCTGTTCTTTGGGTGTGGTGGCTAGGGGGTTGACAAGCTGGCGGCTCCCCCACAACTCACTTGCATCCGCTGAAGCGCGTCATCCAGAAGAAAGTTCTCGATGCCCTTTCGCTAGAGATTCTGGCGGGCAGATTCAAGGAAGGCGACAAAATCAAGGCGGATGTGGACAAGAAAGACAAGGACAAGCTGGCGTTTGAGCGGTCGTGAGCAGTGAAGCTGATCGCAGTCGGTTTAATGATAGAAGTCAGCGACGCCGCGCTGGCGCGTCGTTCGCTGCACTGCATGGATAGGCTCGATCATCATTGCTCCATCCGAACCTGCAACTGGTGCTGCTGGATGACCTCCCGCAGGCGGCGAGACAAACGCCAACCCCAAATCCTCACCAAGCTCGGGACGCCGGATGCGTGATGGTCAATCAGGATGGTCAGCCATCCGAAATGAATGCAATCAATGTCGCCGAAACTAAGCCGGTAGCTCCTGAAAAGCGCATCCAGTGTAAGCGAGTCGGCATCCAACGTGACGCTTCCGAGCGGCCAGTCCGCACGACAGCCAACTCCCTGCCCGTATATCTGAATACCAGCTCGACTTGAAAAGATTGTCTGCATCTATTCCGCCTAACATTATTATTCACCTGAACTCAACGCACTTCTCTGGAAGCGAGCCGGCTCAGGTTTCTGACTTTGATACTTGGGCGGGACCAATGGTGGGTCAAGCGTGAAATGGTAATGCGTCGGTTTGCTGTAGCGGCGCTCTGCAAGCGCCGAATCTATGGGCATCTGCGGTCATAGACCGCCGCTACAACTTTCAAACTGACTCACCACCCGTGAAATCAACGAGTTACGCTGAAGAAACGCCGCGAAACGTTTTCGCGGCTACAATCTCCCAACGATTATGCTGCGGCCGGTTGCTGTTGCGTGAGGCAATGGAATGAGCCGCCACCCCAGATGACAGCCGTGCTGTCGATCGGCACGACCCGGCGGTCGGGGAACAGGTTCCGGAGAATCTCTTGGGCGCGCGCGTCGTTGGGATGACGATAGGTCGGGAACAGCACGACGCCGTTGGCGATGTAAAAGTTGGCGTAGCTTGCGGGCAACCGCTGGCCTTTTTGCTCGATCACGCCCGGCATCGGTAACGTAATAACACGCAACGGTTTGCCATCCTGATTCTTCATGGCGCGTAGTCGCTGGAGATTGTCCTGCGACACGGCATAGTTGTCGTCACGCGGGTCTTCTTCGACAGCAAGGACGACGGTGGAATGATCGACAAACCGCGCGAAGTCATCCACATGGCCGTCGGTGTCATCACCGACAATGCCGATGCCGAGCCAAAGGACGTTTGTGACGCCGAGATAGTCGCAGAGGCATTGCTCGATTTGTGATTTGGTCAGTTGCGGGTTGCGATTTGGGTGGAGCAAGCACGCTTCGGTCGTCAAGACTGAGCCTGCGCCGTTGACATCAATCGAACCGCCTTCGAGGACAATACCGGGACGGAACAGGGGGACATCCAGAAACCGCGCAATACGCTGTGGCACCGCGTCGTCGAGATCGAAACGCGGGTACTTCTTGCCGTACGCGTTGTAATCCCAGTCAACGATGGCAATCGCGGATTGCCCGTCCTCCGCAGTAGCACTGCTACGGAGGGTGGACGGATTGCGGATTGCGGATTTGGAATCTGCGGTTCCCGGTTTGCGATTCGCATTTCGCGATGTTACGAAAGTCGGCCCGTGGTCGCGGCACCATGGTTCGTTGGTGGGAATCCGCTGAAACCGGACGTTGTCGAGCGGCACCTCATGCGTCAGCAGGACCTGGCGGACCTCTTCTTCCATCGGGGCGTCAGCGACGTTAATATTCACGATTTCGTGCGGCGCAAGTGTGCGGACCATTTCGGCGAACGTCGGCAGGACTTCGTCGTAACGCGGCCGGAAGCTCTGGCCTGTGTGGCGCGGCCAGCTCAGCCACGTCGCGGCATGCGGATCCCACTCGGCCGGCATACGATAGCCGAGGGCTCGCGGCGTGTTGGGCGCAGGTGTATCGTTCATATGTCCTGCCAACGCTCCGTGTCTGTTATGCTGGGCTTCGCCATCCGGGCCATCACGATGATTCAATTCTTGCATTGCTTCAAGGAATTTGTTTTTCTGACCAGTGCAGAGCGTAAGACATGCATTTTGTTCCCTCAAAAATGTATCTGACCAAGGGTGTCGGCACGCACAAATACGAGTTGCGCAGCTTCGAGATGGCATTGCGCGACGCGGGTATTGAGAAGTGCAATCTGGTGACGGTATCGAGCATCCTGCCGCCGCGCTGCAAGATTATATCGCGCAAACAGGGCGAACAATTGCTTCAGCCGGGGCAGATCACGTTTGCGGTGATTGCGCGGATTTCCACCAATGAACCGCATCGGCTGATTGCAGCTTCGATTGGGGTGGCGCAGCCCGCGGAAGAAGAGGCCTACGGTTACCTGAGCGAATTGCACGCTTATGGGATGAACGACACCACGGCGGGCAATTTCGTCGAAGAAATGGCCGCGGCGATGCTGGCGACGACGCTTGGCGTGGAGTTCAACGAGGACGCAAGTTGGGACGAAAAAGAAGAGGTGTTCCGCATCAGCGGCAAGATCGTTCGCACCAGCAACATTACGCAGACCGCGGTGGGGCATCCGCAAGGGTTGTACACGTCGGTGGTAGCGGCGGCGATCATGTTCTTCTGATGGCGTGGGCGAAACGATTGCGTTTCGACGCGAAGACGATAAGCTAGGAGTGGCGTGAACAACAACGTGATACCCGTGGACGTGAAGGGCGTGGTGCCGACCGCGAACGGCTGCGCGGTATTCATCGGCAACGACGATAAGACGTTCGTAATCTACGTGGATCACACCGTTGGCGCGGCAATCGCGATGTTTCTGCGCAACACCCCGAAGGAACGGCCATTGACCCACGATCTCGTTGGGCACATCTTTCAGGGTCTCGGCGTACAGGTGGAACGCGCGGTCATCAATGATTTGAAGCACAGCACCTACTTCGCGCGGCTGATTTTACGGATGGAAAACGAGCTGGGCAAGAAGATCGTCGAAGTTGATGCGCGCCCCAGCGATAGTATCGCGCTTGCGGTGCAGCAAAAAAGCCCCATCTACGTCGCGCGGAAAGTGTTCGACGCCGTCGAGGACATGACGGGATTGCTCCAGAAGATGAACCAGGAAGGGGGCAGCGACGAGTTTCCCGACGAAGAGGCGGACGAAGAAGGCGAGCAGGAAGGTAAGTAGCGCAACTCACTACCACGCGTTGTTCGCCCGGTACACGTGGATGGAGTAGCCGATAACGGCCACCGGTTCGCGTTTCAGAAGCGGCTCGTAGAAATCGCGGATGGTCTTGTCGGCGGCGTTATGAAGGTTGTTCACGCTCACCGCCACATAACCGGGTACCCACGGACCTTCAATCTTGTCCTTTGCGAAAAACGGAGACCCCGGCAGATACGTGCACTGGATGCCGTAGTAAGACGGATCGGCATTCCCGAAGTAAGCGAGATTGATGTGTTGGACATTGTTTTTGTCCATCCACTTCTTCAACGGTTTCAGGTCCTGTCCCCAATCGAGATTCGAATCCACGAGCAGGTTATGGCCGTTGCCGGGGCCACCGGCGAATTGGTTGAAGAAGGCGAGATAATGCGGCGCCACCGTAGCTAGTTCAGCCGCAGCAGGAATCAGCAGGACGAGCAGGAATGCCGGTCGCACTCGGGCTTGGAGTGCAGCGACGGCTCCGCCGGCCAGCAACAGAAGAAACGGATAGATGGGAAGAATATGCCGGACGCCGATGTTTATTCTGGAGGTCATCGCCACCCCCAGATAGATGGCTATCGGTACCAGGATAAACATTTTGCCTGCGAAAAACGTTTTCCAGCGAATAACGCATAACGTCAAAGCGCTTGCGCAAAGCGCCAGCAGCGTGATGGGTGTTTTGAGCAGGATCACTACCGGGAAGTAATACCACCAGCCCGTATTGCTGAACCGACCTGCGAGAAATGCGGGCCGGTGTTGCGCCTTGCCCTGGCCGAGCAGAAAACCTTGCGAATATGCATTCGGCAGCAGCCGATGCTGGTCTGCCCAATTAACAATAGTGCTGAGCTTCGGCACCAACTCGGCTACGCGCGTTTTGGGGCGCATCAGTGAATTTGGGTCCACCGATGCCGGCGCGGGCATGTAATGAAACCGGTAAACGCCCCAGATGAATACCACCGCTCCGGCTGCCGACAGAACCAACACGAGCGCCGCGGCCATTAACCGTTGAGACCGCGTCACGCATGCCTCATCACGTCGCCATGCGACCGGCCATGGTTCGCGCCGGCAGGCCCTGGCGATCAGCAGCGCCAGCATTATCGGCACGAGAAGCACCGCTGAAAACTTGGCTGTCAATGCCAACGCGGTGAAACCAACCAGCCCCACAATGTTGCCGACGCTCAGCCGTCGGCAGGTCCGCCATAGGAAGTACACCGCACCGAACATGAAACAGGTCACGCCGAGATCGGTCGTCACGAGACGAGAATGGGCGAGAATGTTGGGTTCGAGCATATACAATCCGAGTACGACAGTTGCCGGCCAAAACCCGAACAATTCTGTTGCCCACGAGAACAACAGCGCGCCGAGCAGCACGCCGAGGAGCACTGTCATGAACCGCGCGCGATAAAGAAGCTGGTCCGCATCGTTTTGTTTGTAGAGAAACTGTATATCGAAGTCCCAAAAGTGGCGGGTCGTCCAGAACTGGTTATTGGTGTCGACCGTGACACCGCTGGTGAACAATAGCGGTAGCGCCGTCCACATATGCACGACCGGTGGATGCTCGACATCAATCCGGTAGTCGCCCCATTTCAACGCCAGGTAACCGGCTGTCAGGTGGGAAGGCTCGTCGGAAGTGCTGGATTCTTGCACGTAGCTGCTGACGGTGAGAGCGACAAAGACGGCGGTAAAGATCGACAAGACGGCTGCGGTACGGAGTTTTGGGTTCATCGACTGGTCACCCACCATGGTTTGTCCATCCAGTATACGTAAATGGAATGCCCGATGCCGGCCACGGGTTGCTGTTCGAGCAGCCTTGCATAGAACGCCCGGCCGAGATCATCCAGATATACGCCGCGCAGGTTGGTCGCGCTCACGGCGACGTAACCCGGCAACTGTGGCAGTTTGACGCGATCTTCTGCAAAGAACGGCGAGCCGGGCAGATAGGTGCACTGAATCCCATAGTAGGCAGGGTCGGCAGTGCCGAAGTAAGCGAGATTGATGTGTTGGACATTGTTCTTGTCCATCCACTTCTTCAACGGTTTCAGGTCCTGACCCCAATCAAGGTTCGAGTCCACCAGATACTCATAGCCGTGGCGCGGCCCGCCAACGAACTGGTTGAAGAACGCAAGGTAATGCGGGTAAACCCGTGCAAATTCGAAGAGCCAGAACAGGCTCAGGGCAACCAGCACAGCGTAGGCGCTCTTCTGTTTGTTCCTGAGAAGTTCCGCCATGGCAAGCGTAGCCAGAAGCAGCACGAATGGATAGATCGGCAGGATGTGTCGCAACCCGATATTGAGCTTGGCGGTCATGGCGGGTGCGAGACAACACACGATGGGCACCAGAAGAAACACTTCATCCTGCATGAATGTTCTCCAACGTTTCGCGCAGATAACCAGGCCGCCGATCATCAGCAGGAGAAGAGAAACAGGCGTTTTGATTAAGAACGCCGCGGGGAAGTAATACCACCAACCTTTCAGGCTGTATTGCCCTGCCAGAAACGCTCCCCGCAATTGGGCCTTTGCCTGGCCGAGCAGAAAACCTTCCGTGTACGCATTGGGAAGAAGGCGGTGCGAGTTTATCCAAGCAACGGTTTTTGCGAGGGACGGTGTTCGCCGCTGCAGACTGGGATCGTTTTCAAACTGGAACTGCCGCCCAGCCGGCGCGGGGTTAAGGGCATAGCGGAAACCATACACTGTCCAGATCATTCCCCAGGACGCAAGAGCCAGTAGTCCCACGATGGTTACGGCAGCGAGCGCCTTGCCTGCGCGCGAAAATATTCCCTTTGATTTGCCGATCCGACAGGCCCACGGTGTTCCTGTAACCACCCGGATAACCAGCAACACCAGAATGATAGGTCCGAGCACCAAGGCGGAGAATTTGCTCACAACTGAAAGCGCGAGAAAGATAATCAATCCGGTCATGTTTCCGATTGTGAGCATACGTGTCGTTCGCCACAAAAAGTAGACTGTGCCGAAAAAGAAACACGCAAGCCCGAAATCCGTTGTCACCAACGTCGAGTGGGCAAGAATATCTGGCGTGACAGTGTAGAAGGCCAAAGCGATGGTTGCCGGCCAAAATCCCAGCCATTCCCGCGCCCAACTGAAAAGCAGGATACCCAGCAAAATCCCAAGTAGAACAATCATGAAACGTCCGTCATAAAGCATCCGGTCGGCATCATTGTCAGTGTACATGAATTTGTGTGAGAAAAGGAATTGCCCGATACCCACCCAATCGACTGGCGCGAATTGGTCAATCGCAGACAGGTCGGTCTTGATGTTGGGAATTGCGAGGAGCGGCAAAGCGGCCCACATTCGCAGAAGAGGCGGATGTTCGGGATCGGTGCGATAATCGTGGAACCGCAACGCCATATACCCGGCCGTGATATGTTGCGGCTCGTCCCAGGTGGCGGATTTTTGGACGTAGCTGCTGACTGCGAGCGCAGTAAACGCGACAGCAAAGATCATCAACACGCAGGCGATGCGGAGCCGTTCGAAGCGGTTCATCGGCACGGATTGTAGCGGCTGTATCCGTCTGCTGCCACAAAAACCTCTCCACTACCACCATGGTCGTTCCACCCAATATACGCGGATGGAATATCCAATGACCGCCACGGGTTCTGATTCAAGCAGCTTCTTGTAGAGGTCCGGGCGGGGCGGATACATCGAAAGCCCGAGCAGATTCTGCACGCTGACTGCCACGTATCCGGGTAATCGCGGTCCGTCGTCGCGGCCCGTGGCAAAGAACGGCACGGGCGGCAGGTAGAAGCACTTAATTCCATAGTAAGCGGGGTCTGCATGGCCGAAGTAACTCAAGTTGATCGCCTTTATGTCGTGCTCATCCATCCACTTCTTCAACGGTTTAAGGTCCTGTCCCCAATCCAGGTTGGAATCGGCCAGATACTTGTATCCGTTTTGTGGCCCACCGATGCACTTATTGAAGAAGGCGAGGTAGTGAGGATAAACGAGTACGTTTTCCTCTATTTGAAACAGACACAGTGCGAACAGTCCGGCGCGCAACAGCTTTCGTTGGCTTTCCCAAAGCCAGGTCACGGCTCTCCCGGCGATAAGCAACACGAAGGGGTAGATCGGCAAGATGTGCCGCAACCCGATGTTCAGATGTACCGCTGTCATTGCAATAAGCATGAATGTCGCCACTGGCACTAGAAAAAAGACATTGTTTTCCGCCAGCGCACCGCGTCGTGTAATCATAAGCGCCAAGCCACCGAAAAAGAGCAGCAGCAGCGCGATGGGGGTCTTGATCAGAAACGCGGCAGGGAAGTAGTACCACCAGCCCACATTGCTGATTTTACCCATCAGATAGGCTGAACGTTGTTGCGCCAATCCTTGACCAAGAAGAAAACCTTGCGTGCAAACATTCGGCAACAAGTGATGATGGTCGATCCAATTCAGCCCCTTTGCAAAATGGGGAACGCGTTCGAGCATGGAGGGAACGGTCACGACTTGCTCCAATCCACTGCCTTCCGGGGCCGGCGCATATCGGAAACCGTACACCGCCCACATGCTGGTGTACGAGACCAGAGCCAGCGTTGCGACTATGCCAAAGGCAGCCAACATCCGATTCGCCCTTGACCTGAACTCCCGGAGCCAACCAAGATGACACATCCACGAATTGCTTCTCAGAACGCGAATGAGCAACAGCACAAACAGCGTTGGCCATAATATCAGTGCAGAGAACTTACTGATTTGCGCCAGCGTAAAAAAGGCGATGAACGGTACCAGAGTTTTCAAAGTCAATTGTTCATTCGCTCGCCACAGGAAATAGAAGGCGACAAATGTGAAACAGGCCAAACCAAAATCTGTGGTGACAAGCCCTGCATGCGCCAGGATATTCGGCTCGGTCGTGTAGAGCGCCAAAACGGCAACGGCTGGCCAGAAGCCGTACAATCTTTGTGCCCAGACGAAAACGGTCACACCCATCAAAATGCCGAGCAGGACCATCATGAACCGCGCGCGGTAGAGTAATCGGTCAGCATCGTTCTTCTGATACAGAAACTCATGGCTGAAAGGGGCTGGATTTATCGGCAGCCAGTTAACGCTGTTCGTGTCGAAATGGATGTCTCGCATCGTCAACAACGGCAGCGCAGCCCACATCCGTAGAAACGGGGGATGCTCGGCATCTACACGGTAATCACCAAACCTAAGGACAGCATAACCCGCCGTGAGATGCTGCGGTTCGTCCACGGTGGCGGATTGTTGCACGTAACTGCTGATCGTGAGGATCAGGAATGCGACGGCGAAGACCATAAGGACAACAGCCGATCGCATCCGCTCCAATCGAGTCATGACGGCGCATTTTAGCTGCTGGCGACCGTCAAAGCAACGCTCTCCATGGTTCTCAGCTTGCGACTGCGGATGCTGGCTTTTTAGTTCGGAGCAGCGCGAGGTAAGAGAGTATGTACAACCCTAATGCAATCAGCAGTAGATTACGGAAACCTAGGATGAGAGAACTATACTCCAGCAACCCGCCGATCACCGCGCCGAGCACATTGGAGGCAAAAGCCAACTCAGGGGCTGGTGTCTTCTTGAATGATTGGGCAAAGATCAGCGCCGCGAAAAAGAGCGGCGACGACAGCAACGCCATCGCTGTCAGCAGGCGTGCCATCAGTCCCACGCGCAACAGAAGATGAATTGGAAACAGGAAGTTCACCAAGACCGCGGCTGCAAGCAACGCGTACAATACATGGACGTTTCCTTGTTTCCACCGTGTCATCCAGACGTTGGCGGCCAGCACTACCATTAGGATGGCCGTAAACACTATGGAGTTTATCATCCAGGTAGAGCCGAACAATAAAGCAAAGCGCGTCACGCTTAATGTTTCGATTAAGAGAAAGGCGCTGCCAAGAAAGAAGAAATGCGGTGAGATTGCATGTATTCGGCCGCGTGTGCATCCCAGCACCCCTAGCGTGGAGATAATCAGCATTGCTACCAGAGCCGTGATGTATTCTCGTGGCAACTTGTGGGCTTGTAAGTAGAAGAATGGCCAATCGTCAGTGGCCTTGTCCACAGGCGCGATTGTCTGCTGGTTGACTTGTCCCAAGTACTCGGACACGCCCGGCCCCGCGATAAATGTCAGCCCCGGAAACTCCGCCATTCGCATTACCACGGGAGGCGACTGAAATACGTCGCTGAGCATTCTGTACAGGCGGTAGCCCATGAATGGCGCGCCCAGTCCATGCTGTACAACGACGATACCGTGCTGTTTCAGCAGGCCACGCACCTCTTGAAAGCTTTCCTCTGTAAACACGAACGAGTCCATGCGGACTGATGACATCTGCGAAAACAAACGATGCGAATCCAGCAGCCCGAAAACAACCATGTCGTACCGACGCGACGTCTTGTTGAAGTAAGACCGCGCATCATCCACCCAGACGCGCACGCGTGGATCATCATACGGCTTTTCAGGGTGCATAGCTTTGCCCAACTTTACAATCGCAGGATCGATCTCCACGGCGTCGAGGTGCCGCACCCCGTGGCGCAGGGCTGCGGCCGTATCGTTGCCGGTCCCTGCGCCGACGATCAGAACATCATCGTACGGAAACTTGGGAATCATATAGGGTAAATCGTATTGCTTCTGGTAGTTGCGGAGGAATTGATACTGGTTCACGCTGGAAGCCGACAGGTTCATGGCCATCTGCAGAAAATCGTCGTCCACCGCTATGTGGAATCCGACCGAGGAGGGCAGGCGTGTCATGTGCTGTGGATCTAAATCGGTGTGCACCGGCACCAACTGTGTTGTCCTGCTGTCAATTAGCAGCGGGGAAAGGGTCAGTTTATGGTAGGGGGACCAAACGAACCCAGCCCCCGCAATCGCTACCGCTACCACGGCCAGCGCACCGACCGCGGCATTAACCAGCAATGTGGTCCGTTCGCGACGGACAAACCACAGCAGCAGCGTTAATACTCCGGCAAACCACCACACAGGCGGCAACTGTAAAAGCGAAATCGCGGCAAACGCCAACACTCCCAAAACGCTTCCCAGAATGTTGTAGATATAACCGCGCAGAGGCGAAGCCACCGCCGCGAAACCGCGCCCGATACGCTGTCCAAGCGGTACAAATACCAGCGTGATTAGAACGAAGAAAAAGACGAGAGTATACTGTAGATCTAGTTTGAGACGCGCTGCACGATCGAACTCGCTATAGAAAATGTCGAAGACGTCGCCTTCCGTGCCGCCGGTCTTGAGGACGCTGGAGAACGCCAGTGAAACGATTACTAACAGCAACACCAGCACAGACTGATAGCGAATCAGGTCGCGTCGCCACCGGGCCAGCATTGCCCCCAAGCCCCAGCCTAGGAACGAGGCGATAAGGACGAAGTTGGTAAAATATGCCAGCACCCGCTCATACGACGGCACCCAGCGGATGAATGCCAGTTCCATGAACAACGCCAAAAAACTCGCCAGAAACAAATCGAATTCCGGTGAATCAAGCAGCCCGCCGCTTTCCAAACATACTTGTTTGCCGGCACCGGGCAGAACATATGATCGAGACGGCGCAGTCATGGTGAATACCGTCTGGTCAGAGCACGCTCGAAAGGACAACGCCCTTTCTTATCACCGAGATCCGGCGTCTTGTCCTACTCATTGATCGTATCTCGGACCGTCTTGTTGGCGGGGATCATTGGCAGAACGTGCTCGGTATACGGCGTGATGACGTCGAGGACGTACGGTTCCTTCGACGCAAGCATTCGTTCCAGCGCCGGACGCACCTCGCTCTTGCGAACGATGCGCTCGGCGGGCACATTGAAACCTTTGGCGATGGCCACGAAGTCTGGGTAAAGCTGGTGTGGGTGATGCGGATCGCCGAGGTAAGTGTTGCCGCGAACGCCCTTATAGAACCGGTCTTCCCACTGTACGACCATGCCGAGGTGCTGGTTGTTGAGGATGACGGCCTTGATAGGGATGCGCTCGATGTGAGCAGTCGCCAGTTCCTGGATGTTCATCAGGAATGAGCCGTCACCGTCAATATCGATCACCTGTTTGTCTGGCCGGGCGAGCTTGGCGCCAATGGCGGCGGGCAGACCGTGCCCCATCGCGCCCAAACCGCCCGAGGTGAGCAGCATCCGCGGTTTCTTGAACAAGTAATATTGCGCCGTCCACATCTGGTGCTGGCCGACGCCTGTGGCGACGATGGCATCGTGTTGCGTCAGACGATCGAGTTCCTCGATGACAAACTGCGGCATGATGATCTCGTTGACGTTGCCAGCGAGGAAACCGCGGACGTACTGCGAGCGAAGGACTTCGTCGGTAACCTTGTAGCGCAGCGGATACTGTGTTTTCCACTCGCCGATTTGCCGGTGCCACGCATCAAGTTTCCTGGCTTTGACAGTCTTATTGAGCTGGTGCAGCGCGTACTTGATGTCGCTGACGACAGGGACCTGGACCGGCTTGTTCTTGTTAATCTCGCTCGGATCGATGTCGATATGGACGATGGTCGCATGTTTGGCGAACTCACTGGTATTGCCGGTCACCCGGTCATCAAACCGCACGCCCAGCGCCAGCAATAAATCACATTGGTCCACCGCCTTGTTGGCGTACACCGTGCCGTGCATGCCCAGCCAGTGTAGGGAAAGCGGATGATCCTGCGGGAAGCAGCCAATACCCATCAACGTGGTTGTGACCGGGATGCCGGTCTTTATGGCGAACTCACACAGCTCGTCGCTGGCATTGGACGCCACGATGCCGCCACCGCAATAGATGACCGGCCGCTCACTTTTCTCGATGAGCGCGGCGATCTCGCGGACGGCTGGTTCGCTGATCTTCTTATCGGGATTGTAACCGCGCAGCGCGACCTCGTCCGGGAACACCGGCGCGCAACTGCCCTGCTGGACGTCCTTGGGGATGTCAATGAGCACCGGACCGGGCCGTCCCGTTGCAGCGATGTAAAACGCCTCTTTGATGACGCGCGGGATGTCTTCCACGTTCATAACGAGATAGCTGTGCTTGACGATCGGCAGAGTCAGGCCATAGACGTCGGTCTCCTGAAACCCGCTCTTGCCGATCATCGGGCGAATAACCTGTCCTGTAATGGCGACGACGGGAACGGAATCCATGTACGCGTCGGCCAGGCCGGTGACGAGGTTGGTCGCGCCGGGGCCGCTGGTGGCCATGCAGACGCCGACCTTGCCCGACGCGCGTGCATAACCGACTGCCGCAAACGCACCGCCTTGTTCGTGCCGGGGCAGCACGACGCGAATCTTGTGGGAACGCGTGAATGCCTGGTGCAGTTCCAAGGTGGCGCCGCCGGGGTACGCAAACACCAATTCCACGCCTTCTCGTTCCAGACATTTGATGACGAGGTCGGCGCCGCGGGTAAGCGGGCGCTGCTCCGCTGCCGTTTCGACGGCGGCAGGCGCGGGTTTGGAAGACCCTTTCGTGGGCATATTCGCTTGTTTGCTCATAAATGATATCGTCAACGAACCCGTTACGGTTCATGACGCTTGAGTTTATAGCGGCGCACCATGGGGAGAATCAACGGAAATCCTGTGACGAATAATCCAGCATAACTGCGTTTTCCTATTTAGACGCCAGAAAATGCGTGATTCATGCGGTAACCTGAGGCAATATAACTTGGGTATTGTGTCTCATGACGAACCAGAATAATCGGCAGCAGCGCGTCGCCGCACAGGGGCGTACGATGGAAGTGCTGCAGCATGAGCAGCATTTCTTGCAGGCGCTCATGGACAACATTCCCGACACGATTTACTTTAAGGATCTCCAGTCGCGATTTACACGAATCAACCGGTCGCAAACCAAACTGCTCGGTCTGGCGCGGCCGGAAGACGCGATTGGCAAGACGGATTTCGATTTCTTCACCCCCGAGCACGCTGAGGCTGCATTTGCCGATGAACAACGGATCATGGCGTCTGGCGAGCCGTTGATTGCCAAAGAGGAGCATATCCGGCGGTCGGACGGCCAGTGGCGGTGGGTCACTTCGACGAAGATACCAATCCGCGACCACGACGGAAAAGTTGTCGGACTGGTCGGCGTCACGCGGGACAGCACCGATGAGAAGGAACGACAACAGCATTATGTCGTGATGCAGAAAATGGCCTCGGTCAGCGCGTTGACGAGCGGCATCGCCCACGAATTCAATAACCTGCTCACTGGGGTCGTCGGTTATGCGGAGTTACTTCTGAGTCGGTTGCCACCGGACAGTCAGACCCGCTCGTACGCGGAGCAGATAAAACGCGCGGCCACCGAAGCCACCGAATTGACGCAACAACTGAGCGCCTTCAGCCATACCACGGTGGTCAATCCGCAGGACGTGGAATTGCGCGAGACCGTCACGGCGGCCATCAGGCTGGTGGCCGGTTCCGTGCCGACCGGGGTCCAGTTCGTGAATCGGACCGAAACCTGTCCTGACCAGGTGCGCGGTGATGCCGACCAGTTACAGCACGCGCTGGTCACCATTCTCCTCAACGCCTGCGAAGCAATGCCAAATGGCGGTGAGGTTACTACGGAACTCCGTCAACTGCAGTTGCCATCGCCCGAACTGCAAATCTCGTTGCCACCGGGACGTTACGTTGCACTGACGGTCCGGGACACCGGCGACGGCATGGATGCAGACACCCGCAGCCGCGCTTTTGAGCCGTTTTTCACCACCAAATCCGGCGCACATAGCGGCCTCGGCCTGACCGCTGCTTTTGGTATCGTGGAAATGCACGGCGGCACGATCCAGATCACCAGTAGTCTTGACCAGGGCACGACTGTCCTCATGGTGATGCCGGCAGCGCGAACGGAAGTTCCGGTCACTGCCGCCGCTACGCCACCTCACGACACAGCCACGGTCCTGTTGGTGGAAGACGAAGACATTCCACGCGAGTTCCAGTCGCACGTGCTCGAATCGGAAGGTTTCCGTGTGCTCTCGGCCAGGGACGGGCAGCAAGGCCTGCGCACGTATAACGAATTGGCCGACGACATTGACCTGATCGTTACGGACATCGTTATGCCCGTCATGAGCGGCGACGCGATGGTTGCCGGGGTGCGCAGAATCGGCAAGCCGGTGAAGATTCTCGTTGTCACAGGCTATACCGGTACCGAAGCGGCCGACAAGCTGCGGTCGCTGGGAGTGGATGGATTTATTCAAAAACCATTCACCGGTGACACCCTGCTCCAGCGTGTCCGTCAAATCCTCGGCTTGCCGGCGAAGCTTTGACGCCTTGATTTTCGTAACTCCTGCCATTAGCCTAGCGACCCGCAACTGAGCGCGGACTGGATTTCATGGCATCACCGTTCAAACTTCTGCACACCGACTCGAAGACTGCCGCCCGTGTCGGCCGCCTGACAACGGCCCACGGCGCGGTGGAAACGCCGGCATTCATGGCTGTCGGCACGCAAGCGACGGTTAAAGCAATGGCGCCGGCCGAACTTCGTACACTCGGCGCGCAGATTATCCTCAGCAACACGTACCACCTTATGATTCGGCCCGGGCTGGATGTGATTCAACAGGCGGGCGGACTGCACCGGTTCATGGGTTGGGATGGACCGATCCTGACCGATAGCGGCGGCTTTCAGGTGTTTTCGCTGGCCAAACTGCGCCGGATCACGCCCGATGGCGTCGAGTTTCAGTCGCATGTAGATGGCGCGACACTGTTCCTGGGCCCGCGCGAGGCGATGGCGGCACAGGCGGCGCTAGGCAGCGACATCGCCATGGCGTTTGATGAGTGCGTCGCGTGGCCGTGTGACCGGGAATCAGCTTGCAGAAGCGTGGAACTCACCCTACAGTGGGCAGCCCGTTGCCGGGAAGAAGTCTGGCCCGGCGGGCAACCCCGACAAAGTCGGGGCCAACTGCTCTTTGGCATCGTGCAGGGCGGCGTATATGCGGAGTTGCGCGAACGTTGCGCCCGCGAACTGGTCGCGATGGATTTCGACGGCTATGCAATCGGCGGCGTCAGCGTCGGCGAGCCGGAACCGGAGATGTTGCAGCAGGTGGACGCCAGCGTGCCGCATCTGCCGTCAGATCGCCCGCGGTATGTGATGGGCGTGGGCACGTTGACGCAACTGCTGGCAATGATCGCGCGGGGCGCGGACATGTTCGACTGTGTGCTGCCGACGCGCAGCGCCCGGATGGGACGCGTTTACACGAAGCATGGCGCGTACGCCATCAAGAACGCCGGGAACCGCGCGGACCTTGGCCCGTTGGAAGAGGGCTGCGGGTGTTACGCCTGTAAGAATTTCACGCGGGCGTATGTGCGGCACCTGGTTTGGTGCAACGAGATTCTCGGCCACCGGTTGCTGACGTGGCACAATCTGCACGTGTATTTGGAGCTGATGCGGCAGGCCAGAACGGCCATCGCTGCGGGGACGTTTGAAGAATTTCAGCGCGAATTTGTCGCGCATTACATGGAGAAAACAGAAAATGATGAGGCTGATTGAGACGATAGCCATGATGACGCCGCAGCAGCCGGGCACGGAGCCGGATCCGAAGGCAGGGATGCTGAACATGTTCGGCATGTTCGCGATCCTCGGCGTGATGTTTTATTTCCTCATGATCCGCCCACAGTCGAAACAGCGCAAAGAGCAGGAGAACCTGCTCAAGAACCTCAAGTCCGGCGACAAAGTCGTGCTGTCAAGCGGCATTTACGGCATTATCACCAACGTCAAAGACAAATCGTTGATGGTGAAGATTGCCGAGAACGTGAAGGTGGAAGTTCTCAAGAGCGCCGTCGGCACGGTATTAGAGAAGTCCAACGAAAGTGATGCCTCGAGCACTTAACCAAAACAGAAATCATTTTTCCCGATCATGAACAAACTTACCTGGAGATTTACCGTTATCGCAGCCGTGTGCGTGCTTGCCATTGGCGCGTACGCCAAGTACGGCATCAATCTCGGCCTCGACCTCAAGGGTGGCACATCGTTCCTGTTGAGGATGGATGTATCGCAGATTGACAGACTTGGCCGCAGTGCGGCGGTGCAGCAAGCCATCGAGATTCTTCGCAAGCGAGTGGACAGATTTGGCGTAGCCGAGCCGGTCATGCAGCGAGTAGGCGAGGACCGTATCCTCGTGGAATTGCCCGGTCTGGAGGAACAGCGTCGCATAGAAGCGCAACGCACGATCGAGCAAACAGCGTATCTCGAGTTTCGTCTGGTCCATCCGAAGAACGAGCAGCTCGTCGCCCAGTCGTTGAACGATCCAAGTTTCGAGCCGCCATTCGGCTACACCAACCTCGTGCAGACCACTGTGCGGGACGGCCAAACGACCACGCATTCGTATTACGTCAAACTCAAGGCCGAGCAGGGGTTGACAGGCAAGTACGTCCAGCGCGCCTTTGTGGCATACAACAACATTGGAAGCCCGTACATCGCGATGACGTTCAACAGCGAGGGCGCGAAACTGTTCGCGCAAGTTGTTGCGGCCAACGCGGAACGTCAACTGGCAATCATACTCGATGGCGAAATACAGTCTGCGCCGGTTATCCAGGCGAAACTTTCGGAAGATGCCCGCTCTCTTGGCACAATTGCCAACGCAGAAATCAGCGGTACTGCTATCACGCTTCTCGAAGCGCAACGACTCGCCAGTGTATTGGAGAATCCGCTTCAGGCGCCGGTGAAAGTTCTTGAAGTGCGCGGCGTGGATCCGACGCTCGGCAACGATTCGATTCATAGTGGGATAAAAGCGGCGCTGATTGGCGCAGTGGCAGTGGTTGTGTTCATGGCTATGTACTACCTGTCGGCAGGCATGGTAGCCAACGTGGCGCTGGTGATGAACATCCTGATCACCGTCGGCGTTCTGGCATTGTTCAAGTTTACGCTGACGTTGCCTGGCATTGCCGGCATCGTGCTCAGCATCGGCATGGCGGTGGACACCAATGTGCTGATCTACGAGCGGGTGCGTGAGGAGTTGGCGGCGAACAAGCCGCTGCGCGCCGCCATTGCCGCGGCCTACACGCGCGCATTTCGCGTCATCTTCGACGCGCATTTAACGGCGATTCTGACGGCGCTGATTCTGATTATGCTTGGCAGCGGTCCGGTCAAGGGGTTTGGCGTAACGCTGGCCATCGGCCTGATCGCCAACCTGTTCTCCGGCGTGTTCGGGACGCGGACGGTGTTCGACTGGATGGTGGGAAAAGGCTGGCTGAAGTCGTTCAACATGTTCCACGTATTCCGCAGTCTGCCGCATATTAACTTTCTCGGCGTTTGGAAAATCGCATTCGCGATCTCGTGGCTCATTATTATCGCGGGCATGGTGTCCTTTGTTCAGCGCGGCGGGTTGGATGTCGGTCGCGGCGATGTGTATGGCATAGATTTCAAAGGTGGCGACACGGCGACGTTGGGGTTCGTCCAGCGCGTCAACGTGGACGATATTCGCCGCAGCTTGGAAGAAGAAAAGAGTGACGTCAAGGAAGCCTACATTCAGTATGAACACGCGTTAGGTGGCGGCGCTGAGGTGTTGGCGCTTAAACTGCCCGAAGGCAAGACAGAGGAAGTCGTAAAGCATTTGCAGGACAAGTTTCCCGAAGCCAAATTCAAAGTGCTGGGTACGGAACAGGTTGGCGCTGTTGTCGGCCAGGAACTGCTGAAGCAGGCGTTGTGGGCCGTGGCGGCGTCGCTGCTGATGATCATGGTGTATATCGCGTTCCGGTTCGGTGAATTCTCCTACGGTCTGGGCGCGTTGATCTCGCTGATCCACGACGTGTTGATGACCGTGGGCTTGTTCTGTTTGTCGGGGCGCAGTTTCTCGATGCCGGTCGTGGCCGCGGTGCTGACGCTGATCGGTTATTCCATCAACGACACCATCGTCGTTTTCGACCGGATCCGTGAGAACAAGAAGCTGACTGGCGGCAAGCTCACTTATTTCGACCTAATCAACCGCAGCGTAAATGAAACGCTGTCGCGCACGATCTTGACTGCTGGCACTGTCTTTCTTTGCGCGGTGTCGCTATACGTGTTTGGCGGGCGCGTGCTCAACGATTTCGCCTTCTGCTTCGTCGTCGGTGTGTTGACCGGCACGTATTCGTCGATCTACATCGCCAGCCCGTGCGTCCTTTGGTACCACCGGACGGAAGGGAACAAGGCCAGGGCAAAGATGGAAAAGACTGCGCCTGCGAAGGCTTAAGCAGGTAAGACCGTGAATAAACGCTGGGCGATCGCCAAAGTCGAGCCAGCACAAAGCAAAACCTTGGCACGGGCGCTTGGCCTTCCGCTCCCGCTCGCGCAAGCGTTGGTTAACCGCGGCTTCCGCGATGTGGAATCTGCGCGGCAATTCCTCAACCCTCAACTTCGCCAGCTTTCCGACCCATTCGAGCTTCCTGACATGGCTGCCGCCGTTGACCGCATCCTCGCGGCTATCAATGGGCGTGAACGCGTCGTCATCTACGGCGACTACGATGTGGATGGCCTGACATCAAGTGCACTGCTGTGGCGCGTGCTCCGCGCCGCTGGCGTCGCAACCGTGGAAACTTTCCTGCCGCATCGGATGGACGAAGGTTACGGCCTGAGTGCCGACGGCGTCGCGCGATGTCTGCGGGAGTATAGACCTGACCTGTTGATCGCCGTCGATTGCGGCACCACCGCTGTCGCGGAAATCTCCGATCTCAAATCCCAAGGCGTGGACACCGTCGTCCTAGATCATCATGAGCCGCCGTCGGAACTGCCCGACTGCGTTGCCCTCGTGAATCCGAAGACTGTAGGCCGCCTCTACGAGGCGGCGAATGATCACCGCCGACTCACAGAGTCGGCCTACAACAAACCGCCTTGGCTCCCTCTCGCCAGCGTCGGCGTCTCGTTCAAGCTGGCACACGCGCTTCAAAAACGTGGGAGGGAACAGGGCTTGGCGTGGGCAAACAACCTTGATTTGCGCGAACATCTCGATCTGGTTGCGGTCGGCACAGTGGCCGACATGGTGCCGCTGACCGGCGAGAACCGCATTCTGACGCGGGCGGGCTTGGAGCGATTGGGAACGTCGAACAAGGTCGGTCTGCGCGCCCTTATGGACATCGCCGACGTGCCGGACGAGGTGACGCCGTATCACATCGGATTTCGTATCGGCCCGCGCCTGAACGCCGCGGGACGAATTGGCGATGCGATGGCTGCATTGGAGTTGCTGCTCACGGAAGACCGCGTTCGCGCAGCCGCGTTGGCAAAATTCCTCAACGAGCACAACGCCGAACGCCAGCGGATCGAGGAACAAATGATCAGGGAGGCGCTGGCGATGGCGCGGGCCGAGGTGGACCTGGAACGCGAACGCGTGGTGGTGCTGGCAAAGGAAGGTTGGCACGTCGGCGTGGTAGGCATCGTGGCGTCACGGGTGTTGCAGGAGTTTTACCGGCCCACGGTCATTATCGGTATTGGCGACGGCATGGGTAAAGGTTCGTGCCGCAGTATCGCTGGGTTCTCGATGGTCGGGGCGCTTGGGGAATGCGCGCCACTTCTCGAACGGTTCGGCGGTCATGAGATGGCGGCTGGGCTGAGTGTAAAGGCGGAGAAGATTCCCGCGTTACGGAAAGCCCTCAACGAAATCGCAGCCCGGACGCTGAGTGACGAGGATTTGACGCCTCAAGTGATGATTGACGCCGAAATGCGGCTTGCGCAGTTGGATGACGAGTTCTTCGATCAGTTGACGAAGTTCGATCCGTGTGGGATGGACAATCCCGCGCCGCTATTCATGGTGCGCGGTGTCCGATTGCGTGGCGAACCGCGGGTGGTTGGAAAGGGTCACCTTAAGTTTTTCGTGACGGACGGTGAGGCGACAACCGAGGCGATCTGGTGGGGAGCAGGCGCGCGCGAACTGCCGGCGGGCGAGTTCGACGTGGCGTTCACGCCCGAATTGAACAAGTACAAGGGCGCGGAAACGGTACAGATGAAGGTCAAGGACGTACGCGCAGCAGCAGAGGAGCGCGCGCGTTACAGGTAATCAGGACGCTTTAACGCTCGGCACTCGACGATTGGCGGCCTTCGTTACGCGGCCACTCTTGATGCAGACGGTGCAGACTTTGATTCTACCCATACGCCCCGTCTCGGGGTTGAGAACGGCACGCACGGTCTGCAGATTCGCAAAGAATGTGCGGGGCGTGATGGCGGTCACGTGCTGACCGATACCACCCTTCTTCTTGGCTTGGCCGCGTCGGTGAATGATGTTTCCACGGACAGGACCCTTGCCACAAATTTCACAGCGTCGAGACATGTTGATTTACTCCGTTTGACTTGCGAGCCGCGAACAATAGCCAAAGCTACCCGCTCGCGCAAGGGTAAAATTAGCCGCGCAACTTACGGCTGATCAGCGGCACCAGGTCTGCGATCTTCATCCGCTCCTGTTTCATGGTGTCGCGGTCTCGAAGTGTGACGGTGTCTTTCAACTCGGGGCCTTTTTCGCCGAGCGTTTCGAAGTCGATTGTCACGCACCACGGGGTGCCTTGTTCGTCCTGGTAACGGTAACGTTTGCCGATGTTGCCGCGGTCATCCCATTCGGTGGTGAAATGCGGCTGTAGAAGTTTGAAGACTTCCTTCGCCTTTTCGACGAGCGGCGGTTTGTTGCGCAGCAACGGGAACACGGCGACTTTCACCGGGGCAATGCGCGGCGCAAACCGCATGACGACGCGCGTCTCGGTCTGGCCTTTCTCGTTGGTAAGCGTCTCCTCATCGTACGCCGAGCAGATGAGCGCAAGCGCGATTCGGTCCACGCCGGCGGACGGTTCGACGACGTGCGGGATATATTTCTCTTTCGCTTCGTCGTCAAAGTACTCCATGGATTTGCCCGAATATTTCTGGTGCTGGCTGAGGTCGAAATCGCCGCGTGCAGCAATGCCCTCGAGTTCCTGTACGCCAAAGGGAAACGCGAACATCACATCCACGCACGCACTGGCGTAGTGGGCCAGTTCTTCCTTCTTGTAGTTGTAGCAACTGAGCTTCGCTGCGGGCAGGCCGATGGATTCATACCATTTGAGCCGTTCTTTTACCCAGTACTCATGCCATTGGGCGTCGGTGCCGGGTTTGACGAAGAATTCCAGTTCCATCTGCTCAAATTCGCGCGAGCGGAACGTGAAATTGCGCGGGTTGATCTCGTTACGGAACGCCTTGCCGATCTGGGCGATGCCAAACGGGACTTTTTGCCGTGAGACGCTGAGTACATTCAGAAACTGGACGAAAATGACCTGCGCCGTCTCGGGCCGGAGATAACACACGCTGGCATCTTCCTGGACCGGCCCGGTGTGTGTCTTGAACATCAGATTGAATTCGCGCGCCTCGGTATAGTCGTGCGGGCCGCCTTCAGGGCATTTGGTGTCGGGTAACTGATCGGCGCGCCACCGGCCTTTGCACTTTTTGCAGTCAACCATCGGATCGTGGAATGCCGTCGTGTGTCCGCTGGCTTCCCAAACGCGGGGGTGGGTGATGATGGTGCCGTCAATGCCGACAACATCGGTTCGGCTGCGAACAATGTCGTTCCACCAGGCATCCTTGATGTTCCGTTTGAGTTCTGCGCCGGCGGGACCGTAATCCCAGAAGCCATTGATGCCGCCGTAGATCTCGGAGGATTGGAAGACGAAGCCGCGGCGTTTGCAGAGCGCGACGATTCTGTCCATCAGACCTGATTGTTCTTTCTCCGCCATAACAAGGGCGAACTATGACACGAAGTTTTTCGCCAAGTCAAGGCAACGACCGCAATAAACCTGCAAATTTGACAAAAGCGCGGTGCGCACGACTCATTTTTGCATAAACCAAGGGGGCAGGAGCAGGGAAACCTGATTCCGATGCTGGGAAGACAGAAAGAGCAGGATTCCTAATGAATTTGGCTCTTTAGAGAACAAATGGGGGCTTCGGGCGCCCTCTGAGAACATGCGGGGCGCGTCCATATTGTGGACAGCCGAGCCTAGAAAAAGGACTTCGTGCGCCCTCTTTGCCGCCAAGATCCTAGTCTGCTGGGGTTTAACTCCCTATGGTGCGACCAGAATGACAAAAATATGCTCGTTTTGCATGTTTTTTTGATTGGCCGATGGGATTTCCCTCTGTGGCCTGTGAATCTTGCGTTTGTTCGAAAATCTGGCACGTCCCTTGCATATTATTTGATTGAGGCTAAGTTATGCTTGTCGCCGTGGCGCAGGGGATGGCGGCAGCTATATTGGTTTACAGTTAATTCTAGAATAGCACCGCGGAGGAATTTGACTGCCTTATTGCTGAGGGATGTAATGGCCGATGGGACGGGAATGGCGGGCGAGGCTGACAGGCTGGCAGCGCTGCAGCGCTATCAGATTCTCGATACAGGCCCGGAGAAGGTTTTCGATGACCTCACATTCCTTGCCTCCCACGTCTGCGCCGCGCCGATCACGTATTTGAGTTTGATTGACGCGGATCGTCAATGGTTCAAATCGAAGATCGGCGTTGCGGTCAACGAAGTCCCGCGGCACAGCGGGTTCGCCGCGCACGCGTTAACACAGACCGACATCTTCGTTGTGCCCGATATCACTCGGGACAAGCGATTTGTCTCAAGCCCGCTGGTCACAGCCGAACCGTCGATTCGTTTCTATGCGGCCGCGCCATTGATAACGCACGATGGACATGTAATCGGGACGTTGTCAGTGGCGGATCGTGTCCCACGCGATTTGAGTTTTGGGCAGAAAGAGGCCTTGCGGGCGCTGAGCCGGCAAGCGGTTGTGCAGTTGGAATTACGCCGTCAACTGGTTGAGCGCGGGACGGACACGCTGGAGGGTGAGCGCAACCTGTTGCGATCGTTACTCGATCATTTCCCCGACCTGATTTACGTGAAGGACACCGAAGGCCGGTACGTGCTGAATAATCTGGCGCATGTGCGGTTTCTTGGCGCGCGGTCGGTCGCGGAAGTGCGGGGCAAGACAATGTTCGATTTGTTTCCGGCCGAGGTTGCCCGGCAACATGATGCCGACGATCAGGCGATTATGCATTCGGGAAAACCGTTGCTCAACCATGAAGAGTTGACTGTCAATCCGGCGGGCGAACGCATTTGGGTATCCACCACCAAGATTCCGTTATGGGACAGCAACGGGAAGGTATTGGGTTTGGTGACCATCGCCCGGGACATCACTGAGTACAAACGCGCGACGGAAGCGTTGCGTCGCAGCGAGGAGCTGCATCGAACGCTGGCCGACAACAGCGCGGTGGGCATTTGGCACGTGACCAATGAGGGTCGCACCATCCACGCCAATCCGGCCATGTGCGCACTGCTTGGGTTGGACGGTCCTGCCGAGCTTGAAGAAAAGACTTCGCACGCCTTTCTTACCGCGGAAACCGTGGCGCAAATAGAACGAGACCTTGTGCGGCGCGACGCGAATACGCCGGCGACATGCGAAATCGAGTTGACCGACAAGCGCGGCACGAAGCGTCGCCTGATGGTGGCGGGGGCGCCGTTGCACGATGCCGACGGCAAGCCGGTCAGTTTCATCGGGACGTTCACGGATATCACGGAGCGTGCGCGGTTGGAGGAACGGCTCCTACAGACCCAGAAAATCGACGCTGTGGGCCGTTTGGCGGGCGGTGTGGCGCATGATTTTAACAACCTGTTGACCGCGATTTTGGGATATAGCGAGTTATTGCTGAGCCGGCATCAGCACGATGGCGCTGCGCGACGGCACACCGAGGAAATTCGTAAAGCGGCGGAACGTGGCGCTGCGCTGACGCAACAGTTGCTCGCATTCAGCCGCAAACAAACCATGCGGCCGCATGTGCTCGACCTCAACGCGGTAGTGGCCGACATGGACAAGTTGTTGCGTCGGCTTATCAGCGAGAACATCAAAGTTGTCACTGTCCCCGGCTCAGACCTAGGGTGCGTGCGGGCCGATCCCAGCCAACTGGAGCAGGTGATTCTGAACCTGGTGATCAATGCCAGCGACGCAATGCCGACCGGCGGTACGCTGACCATCGAGACCGGAGAGGCCACTCTCGACGAGGAATACGTGCAGCACCACGCAGAGCTGAAACCGGGCCGCTACGTCTTGTTGGCCATCAGCGATACCGGTGTTGGAATGAGCACGGAGACCAAGGCGCACATTTTCGAGCCATTCTTCACGACAAAAGGTGTGGGCAAAGGGACCGGGCTCGGGCTGGCGACTTGCTACGGAATCGTCAAGCAAAGCAACGGCCACATCAACGTTTACAGCGAAGCCGGACGGGGGACAACCGTCAAGGTGTATTTGCCGTGTGTCCGTCAACCGGCGGAACCGGTGCATCCGCCTGCCAAGCAGTCGGCGGAGTTGCCACGCGGGCACGAAACGATCCTGGTCGTCGAGGATGAACCGACCATTCGCGAGTTGTCAGTGCACGTGTTGCGCGAACTTGGTTACATGGTTCTACAGGCGGCCGACGGTGAGGAAGCCCTCCGGGTCAGCCGTCAACATCACGGAAATATCGAACTGCTGGTGAGCGATGTAATCATGCCACAGATGGGCGCCAGTGAGTTGGTTGCACTCTTGGCGCCGTTGCGACCGAAGACGAAGGTGTTGTACGTATCGGGCTACACTGATCTGGCGGTTACCAACAATTTGTCGGTGGCGAACGACCACGGGTTAATTGGTCCGGGCCGGGCATTTTTGCAGAAACCGTTCACGCCATCCCTGCTGGCGCGCACAGTGCGCCAGGTCTTGGACGGGAAGAACAACCATCACTAACCGACGCGCTTGAGCGCTGCGGGTGGGGATCGTCGTGTTTCACTGTTTGTCGCTGGCACAAGTGCTGCTTTCCCATAGGAACCAAGGAGGGCAGCGCGTGTACAGGGATAAATTCTTGATTTGCAGGAGGTGTACGAATAGGCTGAAATTGCTGTGTGGTTCTCAGGGCTGGGCCGCAGTTCAGGTCGCCTGAGGTGGGAAGAAAAATAACGATGCATAACCCGTCATACAAGGCTGATTGGAAGCATCCACAGACAGTAGAAGCGTCCTTCCTTGTTACCGCGCCTGCCTTGATAGGTGAAACGCCATGAGCCTGCGACTGAACAAGGCCATGGCTGCCGCGATTCTCGTCGTGGCGGCGATCTTCTGGCTAGACCTGTTAACGCCTTTGAGCATCGGGGAATGGGTGCTCTATCTGATCCCCCTGCTTATTCTGTCGCGTCGCGCACGGCCTGTCTGGATCGTTGTCTATGCCGCGTTGATTGCGTTGCTGGTGACGCTTGGATTCATTCTCTCCCCTCCCATGCCCGAGCTTTCGCGAATGCTCGCTTTGATTTCTCGTGCCCTGGGTATCGCCACGCTGACGATCATCACGATCATGTTGTTTCAACGGCGTCGGGCAGAGATAGTTTTACGGGAGAACGAAGAGCGGTTCCGTGGAATTTTCGAGAATGCCATGATCGGCGTCTATCGGGCGACACCCGACGGCGAGATTCTCACGGCCAATCCAGCGCTTGTAAAGATGCTTGGATATTCCAGTTTTGAGGAGCTGGCGAAGGTGGGTGTGACGTGGGATTCGATGTGTCCAAAGGAATTCAGTCGTGCCGAGTTTCTGCGGCGGATGGAACAAGAAACACGGGTGGTTGGATTGGAGTCGGCATGGAAGCGCAATGACGGCACAGTACTGTTCGCCCGTGAAAGCGCCTGGGTCGTCCGGGATGAGGCGGCTGACGCCCACTATTTCGAAGGCACGGTGGAGGACGTCACGGATCGCAAGAACGTGGAAAAGGCGCTGGCTGCGGAGCGCAATCTCTTGCGCAGTCTAATTGACAATATGCCCGACCGCATCTACGTCAAGGACCGTTCCTGCCGCTATCTCATTGACAACATCGCCCACACCAGATTCCTTGGCGTATCCACACCAGACGACGTCGTAGGGAAAACAGTTGCGGACTTTTTTCCGCCGGCGCTGGCCGAGCAGAATGATGCGGTTGACCGCAAGGTAATAGAATCCGGTCAACCGCTCATCAACGTTGAGGAGGTCAGCGCACAATCCGACGGCACGTCCCGGTGGGCATTGGCGACAAAGGTGCCCTTGCGCGATGCGACTGGTAAAATTGTCGGTATTGTGGGGGTCAGCCACGACATCACACAACGCAAGGAGGCGGAGCTGGCTTTTGCCCGGCAGCGTTCGCAGTTAGATGCGTTGATGGACAACATTCCCGATGCCATCTACTTCAAGGACCGGCAGAGCCGCTTCCTGCGCACCAGCAAGGCGCATGCTGTAAAATTCGGCCTGAGTGACCCGGCGGACATGGTCGGCAAGACGGACTCCGATTTCTTCTTGGAGGAGCACGCACAGCAGGCGTTCAACGATGAACAGGAAGTCATTCGCACGGGTCGTCCGATCGTCAGCAAAGAGGAAAAGGAAACCTGGCCTGATGGCCACGAGACGTGGGTGTCAACCACCAAGGAGCCATTGCGCGATCAGACGGGCGAGATCATCGGCACGTTCGGTATTTCCCGCGATATTACCGATCATCGACATGCCGAGGAACAACTCCGGGTGCAATTATCGGCACTACAGGCTGCGGCCAACGCCATCTTCATGATGGATGCGCAAGAGCGGATTCTTTGGGCCAACGCGGCATTCACCGCGACGACCGGGTACGCACTTGAGGAAGTGATCGGGCGACAGCCGCTCTTCCTCGCAGGAGAAACAACCACGCCGGATATTCTTGCGGGTATTCGGAAGACCATCATGCAGGGCGAAGTGTGGCACGGGGAACTGATGAATAAGCGCAAGAACAACACGGAGTTTCCCGGAGACCTGACCGTGACCCCGGTGCGGGACGAGCAGGGCACACTTACGCATTTTGTCGGCATTATGCAGGATGTCAGCCAGCAGCACCGGTTGCAGGATCAACTCTTGCAGGCCCAGAAGATGGAAGCCGTGGGCCGGCTCGCGGGCGGTGTGGCCCACGATTTCAATAATATCCTCACCGCCGTTCTCGGTTATAGCGAACTGCTGCTGCAACGGTCTGCTCCGTCTGATCCACTTCACCGCCAGGTCGATGAGATCCGCAAGTCGGCGGAGCGCGCCGCGGCGCTGACCCAACAGCTACTCGCGTTCAGCCGCCGCCAGCCCGTGCAACTGCGCGTCCTCGACCTCAACGAGTTGGTGGCGGACGTTGAGAAGATGCTCCGCCGTCTTGTCGGCGAGAACATCCGCATGGTTACCGTCTGCAGTCCCGACCTTGGCCATGTGCGGGCCGATGCGGGCCAACTCCAGCAGATCATTATGAACTTGGTGGTCAACGCCCGCGATGCCATGCCGGATGGCGGGACGCTGACCATTCATACCGCCAATGTCCAGTTTGACGAAACATATGTCCGGGCTTATCCGGAAGCGACGGTGGGCGATTACGTGATGTTGGTGATCAGCGACAGTGGCGTGGGCATGACGGCCGAGGTCAAAGAACATCTGTTCGAACCGTTCTTCACCACAAAAGGTGTTGGCGGAGGCACCGGGCTGGGATTGGCGACGTGCTATGGCATCGTCAAGCAAAGCGGCGGTCATATCAACGTTTACAGCGAGCCGGGGCAGGGTACTGCGTTCAGAATCTATCTGCCGCGTGTCACCGACACATTAGACCAGACCCCGCGGCGCGGCCCGCAAGCCGAAATCCCGCGCGGCACCGAGACGATTCTTATCGTCGAGGACGAGCCTGAGGTGCGCGCGCTGGCCGTGTTGGTGTTGAGCGAACTCGGCTATCACATAATCGAGGCAACCAACGGCGAAGAAGCCTTGCAGTTGGCGGCGGTATTGGACAAGCAGCCGATCCATCTGATGGTGACCGATGTGGTGATGCCGCGGATGGGTGGGCCGCATCTGGCCGAAGCGTTGGTCAGTCGTCATCCAGAAACGAAAGTGTTGTTTATCTCCGGTTATCCCGACGAAACTATTACCCAGCGCGGCACGGTGCCGGCGAACCTCGCTTTTCTCGCCAAACCGTTCACGCCATCTGCGCTGGCCCGACGCGTCCGCGAGGTGCTTGACATCGGAAGCAAAAACTCTGGCCCAGCGCCAGCAACCACCAAGAAGTGATGGTCGGATAATGTGTATTCGGGCCTTGGGAACGTCACAGTCCAAGGGCGCTGCGCGATCAATGGCCGGGTTCTAGCCTGCCTTATTCACGAACGAGGGCGTTCGTGAATAAGGCGCCTTGGCCGAAGGCCTTCGGCCAAGGCCGACACCGATACGGTGTCGGGGCAGCCCCGATAATCCGCCGGACGGCGGATTGTCGGCCCTTCGGGCGGATCATTCGCGAAGTATCGCGAATAATCCGGGCTAGCGCCCGTTGCGCGTGAAACTATCCACGAGTTCATCCGGCGAACAGGTGGCGGTGCCAATCTTGCCAACGACAACGCCTGACGCGTGATTGGAAATCTCAGCCGCCTCAATGGCGTTCGCGCCCGCTGTCAGCGCCAGCGCCAGTGTCGCGATCGCCGTGTCACCTGCGCCCGACACGTCGAATACTTCCTGCGCAACCGTCGGGATGTGGTGTGGTTTCTCACCGGGTCGGAACAGACACATGCCATGTTCACCGAGGGTGATCAGCAGATTGCGCGGCTTCCACTGTTTCAAGAGAGTCTGGCCGACACGGAGCAGGGGTTTGTCCTGCAAGACATCGTCAATCGGTTCCGCATACGGCATTTGTGCCGCCGCAAATGCTTCCATGCGGTTCGGCGTGATGGCGGTTAATCCCGAGAATCTAAGCGGATGCCGCGCATTCGGATCGGCGGCGGTAATCTTGTGCCGCTGGCGGGCGAGCCGTTGCATGGTGTCAAGCCGTTCCTGCGAGAGCACGCCTTTGGCGTAATCTTCAAAGATAACGGCGTCCACACCCGATAAGTCCGCGACAAAACGGTCGAGCAGACGACGCGCCACCGCTCCGGACAACGGCATGGTGCTCTCACGGTCGATCCTCACGACTTGTTGGCGATGAGCTACAACGCGGATCTTCATCGTCGTCGGCCGGCTGCCGTCTACCAGCAGCCCGTCGGCATTGATTCCTTGTTGCTGGAGTAATCGTCGCAATTCCTGGGCCGGTTGGTCAGCGCCGGTGACACCGAGCATCCGCACGCTGGCGCCGAGCGCTCGCAGATTGCGCGCAACGTTTGCCGCGCCGCCGGGGAAGTACGATTCGCTGGTGACCTCAACGACAGGCACGGGCGCCTCGGGTGAGATGCGCGACACCTTGCCCCAGATAAACTGGTCGAGCATCAGGTCGCCGACAACGAGAATGGTTTGTTGTGGGAACCGATTCAGAATCTGTTTTACGCGATTATGATGACTCATGGCAGTTGCTCCAGGACCGCTGCCGCCCATAGTGGGATCATCAACTCGTGATGACCGATGAGGTAATGACCGTGTCCGCCTTTCGCGGTGGGGCGACGCACAACATTCTCCGTAGGCCGATAGTGACGAATCATATCGAAATTGGCCGTGGTGAAATGATCGACAGTGTGGCCAAGATTGCGGGCAATGGTCAACGCCTTGAGAAAAACCTCGGGCATGATGACCGCCGAACCGATGTTCAGCGCGATGCCACCCTCCAGTTGCGCTACCACGGCGGCAAATTTCTGGAAGTCGAGGTAGCTCGCCTCGCCAAGCACTGCGCCGTCGGTTGTCGGATGCTGATGAATGATGTCCGTACCGATCGAGATATGGACAGTGACCGGGATGTTGCTGATAACCCCTTGATGCAGAATGCTGAGTTGCTTGTTCGGGAACTTGCCGGTGACGATAGCCTGACCGAGCGCGCGTCCCGCGCCGATGCCTTGCTGCACGCCCTCAGCCATCGCCCGGTTCATCAGCCGCCCGGTCTCGTCGGCCATGCCGAAGCTGCCGTCGTTGAGACCATGCTGCACGTCTTCGCTGGTCTGTCCGACAAGCGCCAATTCGAAATCGTGGATCGCGCCCGCGCCATTGAACGCCACCGCCGAGATGACGCCGCGTTCCATCAGATGAACGAAAATCGGGGTCAGGCCGCACTTGATAGGGTGAGCGCCCATCATGACGAGAACTGGACGCTGGCCGCGCACCGCCGCTACCGTGGCGTCAACCACGGCGCGGAAATCGTTACCGGCGAGGATACGCGGCAACGAATCTAGAAACCGGGTAAGGCTGTCGCCTTTCTTCCACGTGCGCGCAAGTTGGTCGTTGTGAACCTTGCTCTCGCGTTCACGCAACGGATAGGTGCGGACGCTTCCAAAATCGAGGGGAGGAAAATCCATGTCAATCCTTGTCCGCAGTTCGCGGTGCGATCGCGCTCGGGCAAGCATTCGTCGGTCGCGCCGCTAGGACCGCACCCGGCGCGGCATTGATGGTTTCAATCTTGTCCAGCACCAACTGTGCGCTGCCAATCGGCATCTGACTCACCATTTGCAGCGGCAGGTGCTGATCGTTGTCACCAACCCAGAACCACATGCGGCCTTTGTTGTGGGCGATGATCTTCAATGTCGGTTTAGGTTGCAGCCGCAACGCCTCGATGCGGCCGATGGGTTTGACGGAGATTGTCGAGCGCTGGTCGGCCGTAACCGAGACATTCACGTTGCTGACACCCACATTGAGGAGGAAATCTTGTTCTGCGTCCAGTAGCAGCGGCCGGGTGCGCACGTAATACAGCAATGAGATAATATCCAGAACAGGTCGCTCAAGCGGAACGACTTTCTCGGTGCCCTTGCTAACGTTACGGATGACTGCTCGCCCGTGCTGGTAATCGTAGTTGATCTCGTCGTCGTGCCTGGCTTTGCCTTCGCAACGCGCCTCCTTATATTTGCGGCTGAACAGACCCTCGACATCCAGCCAGCTCTCGACCGTGTTCTTCACCGGAAACAATAATTCGCCCAAGCCGGTCGTCCATGCGACCGCGACAAAATGATAGCAGTCGTGCCCGTCCACCGGTTCGATGTTGCGCACTTCCAGCGAAGCCTGTCCCACTGGAAGCGGTCCCCAGTACACCTGATAGGTCAATTTCTCTCCAACGGAGAATGGGAACGCCGCGGCATCGGCATGAACCGCCGCCGCACTGCCTGCCAAAAGACCGACTGCTAGAAGGAATCGTTTCACGATGTGTGGGACACCCGTAGTATAGGAATGCGTTCAATCCCTTTCAATGAAAAACCCCGCTGTGTGACCAGTCACGCCGTATCCAGGCCGGTGCGCCAAATAGACGCAAAAAAGCGGGGAAAAGCGTTGACGGGGTACATGGTTCGTGTTAATAAAAGTCCAGCTTTCTATGTAAGGAGGACGTTTTAGAATCATGAGTGCTACCAGTAATCGTCTATTGTTTTACCTCGCCATCTCTGCGGCCAGCGTGTTGGTACTGAGCGGTTGCGCGACGGCGAAGAAATCCGCCGAATCTGCCCCTGCCGCAGCGGGCGCAGCGACTTCCGAAACCGCGACAGTGGCCTCTAACCAATTTCTAAAAGGATTGGAAGTGGCCGAGCGGCCGGAGTTGGAGCCGGAATGGGGGCCGTACGTGAAGGACCATTTCCCGTCGTGGCGGAAACATTACTGGGTTGATCGGGGCCAGTGGGGCAATCGCGGGTACATTGTAGGACAACCGCCGACGGTGCAACAGCCGACAGTGGAAGAACAACCGTCGCCTCTCGCCATGCCGCCGGTCATTGTGCCCAGCGAAGCGCCTAATGTGGAGACGCCCGCGAAACCGACGACCTACACGGTCAAGAAAGGCGACTGTCTCTGGAGGATCGCCGGCAGGGTGTACCATAACCCGTTTAAGTGGGGTCGCATCTACCGCGCAAACAAGGACAAGATCAAGAACCCGAACCGGATCTACCCGAAGCAGGTGTTGACGATTCCGTGGGATTGAACCGGGACAAGAGCGGCCATTGCGGTTGTCGCGACCATGCTGTGTCCCTTTCGTGGACATGGCGCTGAACAAAGCAAATCAATGCCCAGCGAAACTCTGCACTTCGCCAACGCTCGCCAAGCACAAGCCCTGTACGCGAACGAACCGAAGAACCTTCGTCTCCTCGAAGATCTGCTGAGCCTCAAGGTCACCGCGCGCGAAGATTGGATCAACCTCGAAGGCGAAGCGCCCGGATTGGAGGCGGGTAAACTGCTGTTCGCTGAACTCCAACACGGCATTGCCCAGGGCGTGACGATCCGCCGACAGGAATTCAGTCAGGCCGTCAGCGCGGTGTCGCGCGGAGAACGGCCCTCGCTGGGCGAGTTGAGCAAGGCGCGCGTCGAAGTCTCCTCGCACAAGCGACCCGTCGCGCCCAAAACGCTCGGCCAGAAACGCTACATCGAGGCGATCCACACCAACGATATCGTCATTGGCATCGGCCCCGCGGGCACTGGCAAGACTTATCTGGCCATGGCGATGGCTGTCCACGCGCTGCGCCAGCAACAGGTTGAACGTCTGATTCTCTGCCGGCCCGCTGTCGAGGCAGGGGAATCACTCGGGTTCCTGCCCGGCACGCTCGAGGAGAAAATCTCTCCGTACCTGCGCCCGTTGTACGATGCGCTCTATGACATGATGGCACCGGACGAAATCCAGAGGAACATCGAGCGCGGCATTATCGAGATCGCGCCGCTGGCCTACATGCGCGGTCGCACACTCAACCACGCGTTTGTTGTCCTCGACGAAGCCCAGAACGCCACCAGCGAGCAGATGCTGATGTTTCTTACCCGCATGGGCTTTGACTCGAAGGTCGTCGTCACCGGCGACATCACACAGGTTGACCTGCCCGGACACAAGGTCTCGGGGCTGATCGAGGTGCAGGAAGTTCTCCGAGGGATTCCCGGGCTGGAGTTTGTATACTTTGATGAAAGCGATGTGGTGCGCCACGAGCTTGTCCAAAAAATCATCGGCGCCTACAACCGATTCAAGGAAGCCCGTGAACGGCGCCGGCGCGAACACTCGCAACCCACCAATGGTAACAGTTCCCCGGCGTGATGCGCGTCACCGTTTCCAACCGGCAACGACGTTGGAAGGTCAACACTCGACTCCTCAGGCAAATCGCCTCGCGCGTGCTGGCGCTCGTCGGAGCGACGGACGACCGCCTCAACATCGTACTGGTGGATGACGCCGCGATTGCACGCCTCAACAAACAGTTCCATCACCGTGAAGGCTCGACGGACATCTTGACGTTCGATTATGGCGCGGGGGAGGTGACCGGCGAGCTTGTCATCTCTGTCGAACACGCCATCGCGCAGGCCAGACGGTTCAGATCAACACCATCCCGCGAACTGGCGCTCTACGTCATCCACGGAATTCTTCATTTGCACGGCTACGATGACCTGTCACCCCGGCCCCGTGCCCGCATGCGCGCAGCCGAACGCCGGTTACTCGGCAAGCTCGACTTTCGTGGGTTGTTGTCGGTACGATGACATAACCATGAAAGAATGGTTGAGAGCGTTGCGGAAGTCGTCTTTCGCCGGGCTGCTGGTGGTGGTCCCGGTGGCGGCATCGGTTCTGATTCTTTTGGGGTTGTTCACGTGGATCACCGATTTTCTGCTGCCTGAATCTTTGCGGCAACATTTTCTCACGCCATTGTACCGGGTCGTCGCGCTTGTGCTGCCGAGCGCGTCGAATATCCAGCAGCCGCTCGCGCCCCTGTGAACCCATGGACACGGAACGCGCCGAGGCCATCGTTCTGCGCAATCAATCCGTCACGGAATCCAGCCTTATCGTCACTTGGTTTACGCGCGAGTTCGGCAAACTAAAAACGCTCGCCAAAGGCGCCCGCCGACCCAAAAGTCCGTTTCGCGGCAAACTCGACCTGTTCTACCGTAACGAAATCATCTTTCTCCGCAGCCAGCGCAGCGATCTGCACTTGCTACACGATTGCTTTCTGGAAAATCCACACGCCAAACTCCGTGACACCATGGAAACATTGACCGCCGCATCCTATGTGGGCGAACTCGTGGAACTGGCCACCGCGATAGAAGACCCGAACCCGAAGATGTTCGACGTGTTGTCGGTGACGTTGGAGGCGCTCGAAACGTCACGCGGCCGCGCAAGTGTGTTGATCTGGTTCGAGCTTCAATTACTTACAGTCGCCGGCTGGGCGCCGAAGTGGGAAGTGCGCGATGCTGTTAGCAGATTGCTTGATTCGCTTGCCGCGGCGAGCATCGAAGGGGCGCGGCGGGTGCGACTCAACAAGGAGCAGGTTCAGGACGCGCGAACGATCCTGTGGTTGTTCTGGGACGAGCACGTTGGCAAGACACCGCGCTCCCGCAAGCTGCTGGTGGAGACCTTGCCTCGGTGAGTTCTGCAGCCGCGAAAGCGTTTCGCGGCTACAATCACGCCTTTCGTGGCGGCGGACAAATGCCATTGGGAGAGTTGCGGATGAACTCTATGAATTCCCTGGCTTCCGGCGTCTGGAACGCGCCTTCATCTGACGCCTGCTTCAATGCTTCAGTGCCGTTCAACCCCGAGAGATAAAAGATCTTGAAGAGCGTTTTCAACTCCGTGAACGCTGCCGCGGGAATCTTCGCGCGGCGAATGCCGACGAGATTAAGCGCGTGGATCTCGTTGCGTTCGGCGGCGAGCGTGAATGGCGGCACATCCATCGAAACGCGCGCATTGCCCGAAAACATCGCGAGCCGGCCGATATGCGTAAACTGGTGAATCACCACGCCGCCAGAAATGAACGCCTGGTTGCCAACATGCACATGACCTGCAAGCAACGCGCAGTTGCAGATGATGACGTTGTTGCCGATGACGCAGTTATGACCGACGTGCGAGACGCCCATCAGAAAACAATCGTTGCCGATGACCGTCGCGCTCTCCGTCTCCGTGCCGCGGTGCACCGTGCAGTACTCGCGAAAGATGTTGCGGTCGCCGATCCGCAGATAACTACGGCAGTTGCGGTCGAACTTCAGGTCCTGTGGTTCGTGACCGATGACCGCGCCCATGTGAATCTGGTTGTCCCGCCCGATCTCGGTGTGACCCGTGATGTACGCATTGGCCCAAATCTTTGTCCCCGCGCCAATCTTCACATGCACATCGATGATCACATGCGGCCCGACCTCGACGGTTGGGTCGAGCTCCGCTTTCGGACTCACAATCGCTGTTGGATGAATCGGCATGGCAAATATGTAGCGCGGTCAGTCTTGTTTTGCACGCGTTTAGTACCGCGGCATGTTCGGGTCGAAACGTTTCGCCCACTGGTCAATGCCACCGTCAACACTCTTAAGCTTTTCGTAGCCCTGCGAACGCAGGAACTTGACCGCGCGCATGGAGCGTCCACCGTGGTGGCAATGGAGAACAATGAGCTTCTCCTTGGGCAATTCCTTAAACCGTTGCGGCAACTCGGGCAGGGGAATGGACTGCGTGCCTTCGATCTTGCAGATTGCGCGTTCATCAGGGTTGCGGACGTCCACGAACACGAAGTCGTCTTTGCGGTCGAGCATCGTTTTGACCTGTTCCACGGCGATGTCATCGGAACTGGTCTCTTGTTTTTTCATAGGAAACTCGCACTGAGTGACACCGCAGAATTGGTTGTAGTCGATCAGCTTGGTAATGGTTGGGTTCTTGCCGCAAATGGGGCACTCGGGGTCACGCGGGATCTTGAGTTCCTTGAAAGTCATATCCAACGCGTTCAACCGCAGCAGACGACCCATGAGCGGTTTGCCTTTGCCGATGATGAGTTTGATTACCTCGTTTGCCTGGATATTACCGATGATGCCGCAGATGACACCGAGCACGCCGGCTTCAGCGCAACTGGGCACTTTACCCGGTGGCGGCGGCTCGGGATACCAGCAGCGGTAACACGGTCCTCCAAGATGCGGCGCGAAAACGCTGGCCATACCCTCGAACCTGAAGATGGAACCGTAAACGTCCGGCTTCTTCAGCATAACGCAGGCGTCATTGACGAGGTAACGAGTGGGGAAATTGTCGGTGCCGTCGGCGACGACATCGTAGTCCTTGATAATGTCGAGGGCGTTGTCGCTGGTGAGCTTTGCCTGATGTGCGATGAACTTCACGTTTGGGTTGATTGCGTTGATTTTTTCCGCAGCGCTCTGAAGTTTCGGTTTGCCGACATCGGTGGTGAAATGAATGACTTGGCGCTGGAGGTTGCTGAAATACACGGTGTCGAAATCTACCATACCGATGGTGCCGACGCCTGCCGCGCTCAGGTATAGGGCTAGGGGAGAACCGAGTCCGCCGCTGCCGATGAGAAGGACCTTCGCAGCTTTGATTCGTTCCTGTCCTTCGATTCCGACTTCAGGAAGAATGAGATGGCGCGAGTAGCGTTTGATCTCCTCGTTGGTCAATTTTGCTCGGTTAGTGACGACGGGTTCCATGAAATCGAGCCGTAGTGTAGTGCATTTATGGCCGGATGCAACCGGCGCGCGGCCAAAAAAGAATGGCATGCCAAGCTGAAACTTCTAGCAAAAACTGGTGGAGATGAGGGGATTTGAACCCCTGACCTCCTCGTTGCGAACGAGGCGCTCTCCCAACTGAGCTACATCCCCACGGCTGAGCGGACATTCCCAGAAAAACCTGCCCAAGTCAAGCGTCGGAGCGGTGGAACGGAGAAGATTGGCACGCGGATTGCTTAAATGAATAGGCATGAAAGCAACCATACGGAGACACGCGCGGCACAGTGCGCGCACGTTGGCAGAGTTGATCACAACGGTCAGTGGACTGGCTCACAATCAGCATCTCGGCGCATACATCGTGGCCGATATGATCAATTCGCGGGTGGTGCGTGTGGACGGGGCATTTCACGGCAAACGAGTCGTGATTCGCTGACGCCATTTTGCACTGACCAATAGGACGTGTTTTGATGGCGCATTCTTGTCAGGATGCGCCACGATAAGCACGTTGGGCTTTCTTCTCTCGGATACGGCTTCAAGAGATTCCCAAGTTCCCACCACACTTTCCCAAGGCTCGGCAGCGCATGGCCGCAGGCGCGGATGCGCGCAGGGATTACAGAGTCGGTTTCTCGGTTTTTGCGCGGGGGCGTTGCTCGAACAGATGGCGGTTCAAAGCGTTGAGATAGGCTAGGGCGCTCGCTTCGATGATGTCGGTGCTACTGCCTTTGCCCGTTACAATGCGCTCAGCGGCCTTCTCCTTGCCGAAGTGAACGCGGACGCTAACTTCGCCGACGGCGTCTTTGCCGCGGGTAACACTGTTGACGGCGAAATCCAACAAGCTTCCACGATTGCCGGTTATCCGGTCGATTGTCTTGAGCGCGGCGTCGATCGGGCCGTCGCCCGTGCCCGCGTCGGCAACCGGTTCCTTCTTGTCGTGACATATGAGGCGGACTGACGCCGTCGGAATGCCGCCGGTCATGACGCTGAGGTAATCGAGTTTCCAGACCTGCGGCACTTCGGTGAATTGGCCTTCGACAAGTGCCCGCACGTCTTCGTCGTAAATCGCCTTCTTCTTGTCGGCGAGCGTCTTCACTTGTTCGGTAATTCGCCGGGTTTCTTCCTCGGAAAGCCTGTAACCCATCTCCTCGAGTTTTTTCCTGACGGCATGGTGGCCCATGTGTTTGCCCCAGGTGAGTTCACTGGTGCGGCCAACGTCTTCGGCGCGCATGATCTCATACGTCTCGCGCTTGGCGATCACGCCGTGCTGGTGGATACCAGCCTCGTGAGCAAACGCGTTGTCGCCAACGATGGCTTTATTGCGTTGCACCACCATGCCCGTGAGGTGCGACACAAGGCGGCTGGTCGGATAGATCTGCCGGGTGTCGATGTTGGTGGAATAACCGCCAAAAGCGTCCTTGCGCGTCTTGAGCGCCATGACAACTTCCTCGAGCGAAGTGTTGCCAGCGCGTTCGCCGATGCCGTTAATCGTGCACTCGACCTGGCGCACGCCGTTCTGAACGGCCGCCAATGAATTCGCCACGGCAAGACCTAGATCGTTGTGGCAATGAACGCTGATGACGGCGTCCTTGATGTTCGATACATGGTCGAAGAGATACTTGATAAGCGCGCCGAATTGATGCGGGGCGGCGTAACCCACCGTGTCGGGGATATTGATCGTCTTCGCGCCTGCTTCAATGACGGCTTGCGTGACTTCCGCGAGAAACTCGGGTTCGGTGCGCGAGGCATCCTCGGGCGAAAACTCCACGTCTTTGCAATAGCCGAGCGCGCGTTTCACGCCTTCAACGCTGCGTTTGAGAATCTCGCTCTGCGCCATCTTGAGTTTGTACTCGCGATGAATCGCGCTGGTGGCGAGGAACACGTGGATTCGCGCGCGGTCGCCTGCGGGTTTCACCGCCTTGGCGGCCTGGTCTATATCCTTGTCCACGCAACGCGCGAGACCGGCGATGCGCGGTCCTTGGATCTCGCCGGCAATGGCTTTGACCGCCTCGAAATCGCCGTCGCTGGCAATGGGAAAGCCAGCCTCGATAATGTCCACCCGAAGGCGTGCCAACTGCCGTGCCACTTCGAGTTTCTCGCGGATGTTCATGGACGCGCCAGGACATTGCTCGCCGTCGCGTAACGTCGTGTCGAAAATCAAGATATGTTTGCTCATGTTGTCCTTTGCATTTTACCACCGATGCGCGTCAGGGGAATAAAAAACCCACCCCGACATTCGCGTCGGGGTGGGTTTCGAATCCTTTGGACAGACCTTAACCCGCCATCTCCGACGCGAGCCGGAGCAATCGCAACGCCAGCAGCAGGTTAAAGTTCTTGTTCATCACGCGCGTAACCTAGCAGCGGACAGGCAGGAAGTCAAGCATTCACCCAGAACCGTTCAGCGTTTCCGGCGATGCAATTCCAGCCAGTAAAAACCCCCGATGACAATGCCATGAGTGATTTTCCCCGTGAGAATCATATCGGGCACGTCCGCAAGCGGCACGATCCGAACCATGATATCCTCCGCGTTATCGAGCGACGGCGCGGCGACGTGCCGGCAATTTGTTGCCAGCACATAATGCTGGAGGTTATTCTGTATCGCGGGATTCGGATGCACGGTGCCGAGCCGCACCACTTCACCGGCTTCATAACCCGTTTCCTCGAGCAACTCGCGGCGCGCACACTGTTCAGGCGTCTCGCTGGCTTCCATCAGCCCGCCCGGGGTCTCCAAATGGACCGAGCGCGTACCATGCCGCCATTGCTCGACCATCACCACCTGTTCGTCGGGCGTCAGCGGGATGACATTGACCCAGTTCGGGTGCTCAGTGACAAACATGTCGTGCGGCTGGCCGGTGCGCGGGTTAACAACGACGTCTTTGCGCACCTTGAAGACGCGACAATCAACGACTGTCTTCGATTGCGTGATCTGCCAGGGTCGAACCACCATGTGCCGTCACTTCCCCGCCTTTTTCAGCACGTCATTGAGCGAGTTTTGAAACACGGCAGCGGGTTGGTACCCACTGATCTCGGCGATCTTTTTCCCGCTGTCGTCAAGAAACACGATATGAGGGTAGCCGCGTGTGCCGAATTGCTTTGCGAGTGCCGCGCTCTTACTGCTCTTCTCCGGATTTATCTTCACCGCCACAAAACCCTTCGCTAGCGTCTCCTGAACGGCCTTGTCCGAGTAAGTGGTCTTGTCGAGCCTCTTGCACCAGCCGCACCAATCGGTGTAAACGTCCACCATCACCAGTTTTTTGTCTTTCTTCGCTTTCTGCAACGCCGTGTCGTAGTCGCTCTCCCAATTAAAACTTACCGTGCGCTCTGTGGCCGTGGTGGGCGCTACCGTAGTTCCGCCTGTGTGATCCGCGCGCGGTGCGGTCATGGGGGCCGCGACTGTGTTAGGGGGACTTCCTGTTCCACCCACCCACTCTGCGCGTGCCACGTGCATGCATACTGTAATCAGCATGATTGCCACGATCGATGCGTATTGCTTCATTGGCTTTCTCCCGGATTCACTTCTTGGTTTCTGCCGTCGGCTCGATCCATTTCCCGTGCTCTTTGATGAGCTTGACAAGTTCGTCCACCGCCTGTTCTTCAGGAACATGTTGTTTAACCTGTTTCTTTCCGACCCACAACGAAATCTTGCCCGGTGCCGTGCCGACATATCCGAAATCGGCGTCGGCCATCTCGCCCGGGCCGTTGACGATACAGCCCATCACCGCAATCTTAACGCCTTTTAGATGGGACGTGCGGGATTTTATTCTCGCCAGAACAGTCTGAAGGTCGAACAGCGTCCGTCCGCAGCTCGGGCAGGTGACATAGTCGGTCTTAAATGGTCGCGCCCCCGCAGCCTGAAGAATATTGTACGCCAATTTCAACGCTTTCAACGGATCATGCTCGCCGATGATCTCTACCGCGTCGCCAATACCGTCACACAACAACGCGCCGATATTCGTGCTCGCCGCCAGCAAGGGGTTCTTCGTCGCCGGTTGTCCTGATACGCCACGGATGTGGTCGCAAAGTAGGATTGGCGTAGTCAAATTGCGCTCGGCGAGCTTGGCTGCCAGAATCCGGTACGCACCAATCACATCCAGACCATCGGCCCTTCTGACGGCCACTATCGCCGCGCGGTCGAGGCATTTCGCCAGGATACCAGTCAATCTTTCACAAACATCCACGAAATGCTCCGGTGAATCGGCCTCAATCTCGAGCTGGACCGTGTGCCCGTGCGCCGCGCGAAGCAAGCTGCTCACCTCTGTGCCGATGGCAAATGGAACGTTCAGCATCTCGAACAGTTTCGGTCTGGACAGGAGTGTTTCTTCCACCGCGACGGATGGGACCTGGACCGCCACCGGCACGGATATCTTTTTCACGCGCAGCGACAAACGAAGCGAAGCAAGTTTATCGAGGTCGGCCTCGGACCTGACACGGAACTGGAGAATCTCCGCAGAAGAGTCCGGCTCAGCTGTAGTGATGCGCTGAATTTTGCCAATTGCGGCGTTGACCGGCTCGTGCACTGCGACGCGTGGCGGATTGTTATGGCCGATCCGCAGTTTACCAACGACCGTTTCTCGCGTGGCGCGACGGGCGTACGCGAACGGATCGCGTTTTTCGGTTACAGACAGGGCCGCGCGTCCCACCCGTCTGCCAGCCTTCTGCCGTTCCCAAAGCGTGTTGTACTTGTGGACTAGCTCCTTGCAGACAGGAATCTCGTGAACGCTGTCCTCGGTCAGAGAGACGCGAACGGTATCGCCTAGGCCGTCCTCGAGCAACGCGCCGATGCCGATGGCTGACTTGATGCGGCCGTCTTCGCCCTCGCCGGCTTCCGTAACGCCGAGATGCAACGGGTAATTCCAATCCGGACCAGCCTCATTCATCCGGGCGACCAGCAACCGATAGGCTGCAATCATCACCTTCGGATTACTGGCCTTCATTGACAGGATGATGTCGTGATAGTTGTGACGTCGGCAGATGCGGAGGAACTCCAGCGCGCTCTCGACCATGCCGAGTGGCGTATCGCCGTAACGGTTCATAATGCGGTCGGACAGCGAGCCGTGGTTGGTGCCGACACGCATCGCGCGGCCGAGTTCCTTGCAGCGCAGCACCAACGGCGTGAACGCCTCTTCGAGCCGCGCCAACTCCTCTTCGTACTGGTCATCCGTATATTCGCGGGCGGCAAACTTCTTGCGGTCGGCGTAATTGCCGGGATTGATCCGCACTTTCTCGCACCACGACGCCGCTTCCATCGCCGCGGCGGGAACGAAATGGATGTCGGCAACGATGGGTGTATTGAACCCGCGCCGGCGGAGTTCTGCGATGATGTTCTTAAGATTCTTCGCGTCGTGGATGTTCGGGGCGGTCAGCCGCAGAATCTCGCAACCGGCTTCGATAATTGGGATAGCCTCGTGCACACACGCCTCGGTGTCCATCGTGTTGGAGGTCAACATCGTCTGGACGCGTATCGGATTATCGCCGCCGACGCCGACATGGCCGACCTTTACCTCGCGGGTCAGGCGCCGTTGCCAGAAAAACGGATTCGCGCAGTAGTTCATGGCTGGGGCGCAGGCGCCGGTTCGCTGGTTTGCGTCTTCGGCTTGGCCGGGAAGAACCGCTCAAAATCGTGAAACGTCACGTACAGCATGAAAGTGATGATCAAGGCGGCAAAAGCCGTTTGGGTGACGTTTATCAGCCGGGCATTGAGCGGTTTCCGCCGGACCCACTCGATGGCCGCAAACAGGATGTGGCCGCCATCCAGGACCGGAATCGGTAGCAGATTCAGTACGGCGAGGTTGACGTTCAGCACCACTGCCAGCCACAACCCTGACCGCACTCCGCCATAGGCAATCATTGCCCACAGTCCGCCCACAATGCCCACCGGGCCGCTGAGGTCGCCTATTCCAACCCCTGTCTCCTTGTGGTAGAAGAGCGCTTTCACGGTGTACCCGATCATCTGCAGTGATTCCCAAATCTGATCGAGCGGTGTCGGCCCGGGGCGAACGATTTCGTCGCCCAAGCGCACGCCCATCTGCGCTCGCTTGGCGTTCCGTTCGAGAATCTGCGGGGTAACCTTAACGATCACGGGTTGGCCGTGCCGAAGCACTTTGACCTCAGTCAGTTGATCAGCCCGGTTGCCGATAATGCCGCGCAGTTGGTCAGCGCTCATGATTGGCACACCTTCCACCGCCAGGAATTTGTCGCCTGCCAGCAACCCGGCCTGTTCAGCCGGCGATCCCGGTATGATTCGTTGGGCGAACGGGCGGCTCTCGGGATACAGACCCAATATCCTCGCCCCGCCATGTTCGTCAGGCTCAACTTCCAACTGACGCTGATACGGCTTGCCCTCGCGTTCCAGCGTGATGGCGATATTAGGTTCATGGCTATTGACCACTTCACCCCGGATTTCTGTCCAACGCTTGACGGGACGACCGTTGATTGCCGTTACCCGGTCACCGACTAGAATGCCGGCGTGTTCTTCGGGACTGTCAGGATCCACCCAGCCAACCACTGTGGAATTGCTCGGCATTGGCATTCCAACGCCCCAGACGATGAACGCGATCAGAAACGCCAGCACCATGTTCATCATGGGACCACAGAACGCCACCATGGTCTTCGACTTCGGAGAGGCTGGGGGTAGTTCGTCGGGTTTGCTCTTCGTCTTACCTTCGATCGCTTCCATCGGCGCCATTTGCGGCAATGAGACATAGCCGCCGAACGGAATCCACGAGATGCGATATTCAATGCCGTCCCGCTTCCACTGCCAGATCGCGGGGCCGAAGCCGAGGGAGAACCGTTCGATCTTCATTCCGCGCCGTCTGGCCATGATAAAGTGACCAAACTCGTGGATAAAGATCGTCAGCCCGAAAAAGAAGAACACCAGCAAACCCGGATAGATATAGATGCTGATGATTTCCGTCAAAATATCAGACGACACGCTCTGCTTCCTTTCTCGCCCATTGATCAGCCTGCAATATAACATCCAACGTCGGCTGCGCAACCCATTCATGACCTGATGACGCCGTCTTCCGTGCCGGTGATTTCCCGCCAACTTTATGCGCCTGCCTCACGGCAAGGCCGTGGGCCTGCATCACGCGCTCGACCGTTTCGAAAATCTGCGTGAACTTGATCTGTCCATCGACGAACCGCGCCACGGCAACCTCATTCGCGGCGTTGAACACCGCGGGCATCGTGCCGCCCGCGTGCCCAGCCTCCCGCGCCAGCCGTAACGACGGGAATCGGTTGGGGTCGGGGCTTTCGAAGGTCAACGTGCCGATCCTGGCCAGATCGGTCACCGGCAACGAGTTTGGCAACCTTCGTGGCCCGACCAGCGCGTACTGGATGGGATGCCGCATGTCCGGCACGCTCAGTTGCGCCAGAATCGAGCCGTCGCGGAACTCGACCATCGAATGGATGATGCTTTGCGGATGAATCACCACGTCAACGCGGTCAATCTCAACGTCGAACAACCACCGCGCCTCGATCATCTCCAGTCCTTTGTTGAACAACGTGGCTGAATCGATGGTGATCTTCTGACCCATGTTCCAGCTCGGATGCTTCAGCGCCTCTGCGACCGTAATGCTTTCAAATTGTTCTCGTGGTGTCTGACGAAATGGCCCACCTGAAGCCGTTAGAATCAACCGTTTGACATCCGCCGGATCGCGTCCTTCCAGACATTGGAAAATCGCGCTGTGCTCGCTGTCAACGGGCAACACCTTCACACCGTACTTGCGCGCCTCGCTCATTACCAACCCGCCCGCCATGACCAGGATTTCCTTCGATGCCACAGCGAGGTCTTTGCCCGCGCGGATCGCCGCCAACGCCGGTTCCAATCCTGCCGTTCCGACAATCGCGACCAGCACAATGTCCGCTTCCGGCATCGTGGCCAGTTTCACCAATCCGCTCTCGCCCGCCAAACACTTGGTGGCACAGGCGTCCCTGCCTGTGAATCTTTTCTCAAGCTCCCTCGCCTTCTCATGGTTCGTCATGCAGACCGCCAATGGCTTGAACTGGCGGACGGCCTTCTCCATCCCGTCCACGTTTTCTCGCGATGCCATGGCGATGATGCGAATCTGGTCCGGCAAATCGGCTGCCACCTTCTGCGTGCTGACGCCGATCGAACCGGTCGCGCCGAGCAAGACGATATTCTTGGGTTTCATGTGAACCCGCGCAGCATACTTGGCATCATTCGCCACCTCAAGCGTTTCGTGCGGCGAAATGACATCCATGAAAGTCTGCTATTTCGAGCTTGTCGAGGAATCTCTGGAATCCTAATCTCCCGCGCAGAAACAAAGGAGAAGAACGCGGCGATAGGCTGACGTAACAGCTGCCGTAAGGTTCTTATGCGGATCAATCTAAACCATAGTTAGGTGCCGAAAACATGAACCAATCATTCCTCGGTGACTCGTACGATCTCGTAAAGAGGTTCTTCTGTTTCGAACTCAGCGCTCTTGGGTACAAAGTGGTCGTTGACCCAATGTTTACCGGCGCTTGGGAAGGACGTGAGCGCGAGGAGTTCTATAGTCTCATCGGCATCGCCATAGATGCCACTGCTCCGCCGCGCTCGGGCCGCACAGCGCTATTCGTAGATCCTGATACCGGAATCAAGCAGAAGGGCAGCAAGCAGCACGTCTCGTTCGACCGCCTAGCCATGGAAGCATCGAGCCACGCGCTCGTGTTCTCATTCGACCAGTCATTTTCTCGCCAGGCCAAGCCCATCGAAGCCATGCAGGGCAAGCTGTCCGCGCTCAAAGAACGTGGTTGCCACGCGATGTACTACGATTCACACGCGCGCTTTCTGTTCGTATCGAAACATGAGCAACCACTTCGTGAACTGCGTGCACATCTTGTCTCGCTGGGTTTGCCTACGTGGCGGCTGCACGAAGCCGGCACCTAACCCTTTCATCGAGCGGACGCCCACGGCAAGCCGTGGTCTGCCGCTCATGTTAAACGTTCTTCGGCCCGCAGTCTGATTTGATTGCGCCTTGGTTGCGGCAGCGCTAAAATACAGAACAAAGGAACCGATCATGACTAAAATTCTCCGTTCTCTGTGTATCGTCGCTTGCATTTTCTCCGCTGTGTCAACGTCATATGCGTGGGGGCCTGCGACGCATGCGTATATCGCTGACCAACTGGGGTTGCGGAGCGGCAGCAAACACCGTCCTGAAATCTTCGGCGGCATGGCGCCCGACGTGTTCAACTACATGTTCGTCGGATCGTCATCGGGCACGCTCTACGATCTTCTGCATTACCCGCCCAGTTCGCTGGAGCTGTGGACAGCCGCGCGTAATGACAAGGAGAAGTCGCTGGCGTACGGATTTGTCACCCACAACGGGTCGTGGGGCGCAGATTACACCGCGCATTTCGCAGGTCGCATTTACGGCACGAACGAGGGTTACGTAGTCGCGAAGGCGCACGATTTAATGGCGGCGAACCCGTTACCGCCATCGCTTAACATTCCCGCTGACCTGACCGAGACGCTCGGCCATGGATTCGTCGAGACGGCTGTGGACATCCTGATCAAGGAGCAGGTTGATCCGTTGATCGGCAAAAAAGTTGTGTCAGCGTGCGGCAGCAGCGGGGCGTTTTCGCGGTTGCTACAGAAGACATACGCAGACGACTTCAGGACCATCTTTGGCAGTGATATGCTGGCGCATTTCGAGGTGACGCTGCAGGGGGGCGAGTTCCGCAAAACGCTCAGCGTTTACGGTAAGGCGCTCACCAAGAAAGACGCGCAGACGTTACAGTCGTTGGCGGGACAAATGGCTGACCTAGCCCAGTTGTACGCGACTGTGAATGGGCTGACTCTCCCGCCACGCAGTCAGGTGATCGCGGTCGTTGTTGAGTATCTTCAGGCTGCGATGGCGCTTTGCGAACCGGATTTTCGGCAGGAAATCGATGCCACGGTGGAGTTTGTGGACGGGCAACTCACCGCGCATAGCATCGCGTACTGACGCGCCGGACCATTTACCGCAGCACCAACCGCATGTACACGTACAGCAATGGGGCGGTGAACAGAAGGCTGTCGATCAGGTCCAGCGCGCCGCCATGACCGGGCAACCAGGTGCTGGAATCCTTCACGTCGGCCTCGCGTTTGATGAGCGACTCTGCCAGGTCACCGACAACCGCTGCCGCGCCGAGCAATAAGCCGAGCGCCACCGCATGCTCGACACGCAGTCCTTCAGGGACAAGTTCATTGTGCAGGACGTGCATGCAAAGGAAGCTGCCTCCTACTGCAAACACAATACCGCCCGCCGTTCCCTCCCAGGTTTTCTTCGGACTGATTCGCGGGATCATCTTGTGGCGACCGATTATCGTACCGGTCAAGTACGCGCCGATGTCAGTGAACTTCGTCACCACCACCAAATACATCACCCAGAACCGGCCATTCGGCGTGGCGAAATTGATTCGCGTGGCAAAATTAAAGAGCCATGCGACGTACACCAGCCCGAACAACGTCACGGCCATTGTCTCGATGCCATGCGGGTTCGTTTTTTCTGGGAACTGACGCACAAAGACGCCCAGTGCGAACACCACGAGGATGACAATATCAAAGTCGTACGACAACGCCGGGAAATCCGACGGCGACTGGAATCGTTGGAGGCCGAACACGAACCAGCTTCCCGAGATCAACGCGACCGCGCCGATAACTCCCCAGACCTTGAACGTCCGCAACCCCTTGACCTCGCAGATCGTGTAGAACTCCCACAATGCCCGCGCGATCACCAGGTTCATGAACACGTACAGCGCAGTCGGCGGCAACCAGAAGATCACCGCCAGCATAATCGCCCACAGGACGATGGAACTGAGCAACCGCCAGCGGAATCCGGACCGCGCTTCCGGCAACGTGTGCATCTCAACGGGTTGCGGCGTTCCGTTCATCTGTCCCCCGATCCGTGCACGCGACCGAACCGGCGCTGCCGTTTGCCGTAGTCTTCCATGGCTTTCATGAATTCCGCTTTGCGGAAATCGGGCCACTGAGTCTCGGTCACGTAGATTTCCGAGTACGAGATCTGCCACAACAGGAAATTACTTACCCGCAGTTCGCCACTCGTGCGAATCAGCAGATCCGGGTCCGGTATCGCAGCGGTGTACAGATGATCGCTGATTCGTTTTTCATCGACATCGGCGACGTCAATCTGGCCGGTCTTGATCTCGCGAGCGATCCCGCGCACAGCATCCACAATCTCCGCCCGCCCGCCGTAGCTCAATGCCAGCACCAACGTCAGCCCCGTGTTATTTCTCAGCGCGGCGATCGCTTTGTCCAACTGCTGCCGCGCGCTGGTGGGCAATTCGTGCAACCGTCCGATGGCCGCCAACCGCACATTGTTCTTGTCCAGTTCCGCGAGTTCTTTTTGCAGATAGAACTGTAGCAACCGCATCAGGGCGGCGACCTCGATCTTGGGCCGGGACCAATTCTCGCTGGAGAACGCATACAACGTCAGATATTTGATACCGAGTTGGCCAGACACCCGAACGATCTCGCGCACGCTTTCGGCGCCAGCGCGGTGCCCTTCGATCCGTGGCAACCCGCGCTGCCGCGCCCAGCGGCCGTTCCCGTCCATGATGATTGCCACATGTCGGGGAAGGTTTTTTTTGGGATGGGTCATCTTACAAGTCTCATACTCATACTCGTCCTCTTGCTCTTGCTTTTGCTCGCGCCCACCGCGGTTCATCGAAACGAGTCGAGCAAGAGTAAGAGCATGAGCAACAGCAAGAGGGTTTCACAAAAAAAACGTTTCTTCGCGTTCAGCACCGACCGACACGATACCGAGCTTCGCATCACTGAGTTTGGCAAGCTTCGACAGATACGTTTGCGCCTGCGGCGGCAACTCGTCAAACGACCGCGCGTTGCGCGTCGAAGTTTGCCAGCCATCGAACTCCTCGTACACCGGCTTGCATCGCTGCAAGATGTCAACGTCCTGCGGCACGGTTTTGTACACGTTGCGGCCGACCTTATATGCCACGCAGGCTTTGATCTTTGGCAACTTGTCGAGCACGTCGAGCTTGGTGACCGCCAGTTCGTCAATCCCGTTGATCATCACGGCGTACCGCGTCACCACCGCATCGAACCAGCCACATCGCCGTGGCCGGCCCGTTGTCGCCCCGAATTCCTGTCCCGTCTCGCGCAGCATCGCGCCGCGCCCGTCGCACAGTTCGGTTGGGAACGGCCCTTCGCCCACGCGCGTGGTGTAAGCCTTCATCACGCCGACGACTTTGTCCATCCGGTGCGGCGCGATACCGGTGCCCGTGCACGCGCCACCCGCTGTCGAGTTCGAGCTTGTGACGAACGGGTAGGTTCCAAAATCGATGTCTAGCATCGTGCCTTGCGCGCCTTCCAGAAGAATATTCTTTCCATCGTTTACCGCGCAGTTCAGCCATGTAACCGTGTCGGCAATGAACGGTTGCAACTTCCGCGCGCACTCCAGGTAACAGCGGCAAACCTGCGTGTAACTGAGCGGCTCGACCCCAAACGCCTTGAGTATCTCGTTGCTCTCACGAATCTTTCGACGCAGCTTCTCGGCGAAACGTTCAGGTGCCCGCAAATCCACCATTCGCAGGCCAGTGCGCGATGCCTTGTCGCCGTACGCCGGGCCGATGCCGCGTTTCGTCGTGCCGATCTTCCGTTTACCTTTTTGCAGTTCGCGGATGCCGTCGAGCAACCGATGATACGGGAAGACGAGGTGCGCCGTTTCGCTGATCAACAGATTGCCGTCAACCACCACGCCGCGCGCCTCCAACTGCTCGATTTCCTCGACCAACGCGCAAGGGTCGATCACCACGCCGTTGCCGATGACGCTAATCTTGCCGGGATGGAGAATGCCAGACGGCACCAGATGCAGAACGAACTTGTCGGCGCCGACCAATACGGTGTGGCCCGCGTTGTTGCCGCCCTGATAGCGGACCACAACATCGGCCTGCGCCGTCAAGACGTCGATGATCTTGCCTTTGCCTTCGTCGCCCCACTGAGCGCCTACGAGAATCGCTGTTGCCATGCCGGGGGCCGACGATACCTGACCTTGTCCCCACTGGCAAGAAACAAGCGACAAGGCATAACCATGCTAATGGAGAACCCTCACCCCGGCCCTCTCCCTTACGGTAAGGGCGAGGGGGACTCCTCCTCTCCCTGCTTGCGGGGAGAGGATCAAGAGCCTGTCCTGAGTCTGCCGAAGGATGAGGGGCAATCCCGACGCATGCTGTTTTCATCTATGATGCTCTGTGTTAGGTTCGGGCACCGGGTAAGACAGAAAGGAACCGTCATGAAGATAAGCGTTTTCGGGTTGGGGATTATAGGCAGCATCTGGGCGGACAATTTGCATCGGGATGGACACGACGTGTGCGGCTGGAACCGCACGCGGAAGGACCTTCCTTTTTTCACATCCGACGCCTGTGCTGCGGCTAAAGACGCGGAGATCATCATCATCGTCGTGGCGGATCCGCCGGCGGTGCAAAACGTCCTCGACCAGATCCTGCCGGTGCTGCATGCAGGCCAGGTCGTGATTCAATCCAGCACAATCTCGCCGCGGGCTTCGCGCGATTTCGCTGAACAGGTGCAGCGGACCGGTGCTGCGTTCCTCGAAGTGCCGTTCACGGGCAGCAAACCCGCCGCCGAACAACGCAAGCTCGTCTTCTACATCGGCGGCGACGAAAAAGTGCTGGCGAAAGTTCGTCCCGTTCTGGAACGGCTGTCGAGCACCATTATGCACATCGGCCCCATCGGCAGCGCATCGGCATTGAAACTCGCGATGAACGTCAACATCGCGCTTGTAGCTCAGGGATTAAGCGAAAGCCTCACGTTCGCGCGTGCTGCAGGTATTTCTGACGACACCTACTTTGCGGCTCTGAAACTGAACGTATCGAACTCCGGCCTCGCCGCGCTGAAGGAAACCAAACTGCGCACAAACGATTTCTCCCCGCAGTTCTCACTCAAACACATGGCCAAGGACCTGCGACTGGCGCTGGAGACAGCGCGCGATATGAAACTTCCACAATCACAAAACGTCATGCGCATCTACGAAGAAGGCTTAAAATGCGGCTGGGGCGACGAGGATTTCACCGTTCTGATGCGTCTGCTGAAGCAGGTGTAGGCGCGGTTTTCCCCGTGAGCCACGTGCCCGTGGCAACGAGGCCACGTGGCAACCGCGACCGGCCATCAGAAGAGCGACCAGCGAAAATCACACTGGCGCATTACCTATTGTCAAACCGTCACTTCGCGCTGCCGGATTTGCCGGCCTTGGCCTTGTAGAGTATGGCCTTCTCGCCAGCAAACATTTCGTCGCCGATTTGCATAACCACCGGCAACGTCACGGTGCTGTTGGTCGTTGCGTTCGTCAGCCCGTAGGTTTCCCACTGCGTCGCCCATGAACCATTTTTGAGCTTGGCCGTGAACGTCCAAGGCCCGGTCTTCTTCTTATACGACAGTTTGCAGGTTGCGTTGGTGCCGACCCCGCGTCCTTTTCCTTTCGCGTCCAACGTGAACGATGCGTCCGCTCCTCCGATGTCGAGTGAGACCAACAAGTTGGTCAGGTTGTAGCTCGCATCGAGGTCGAGGGTCGCGGTCAGCGCGCAACTGTCGGAGTTCGTCTTGGCGAAGTTCAGCTTGGCGGTCTCCTTGGTGATCGTCAGTGTGCCCCAAAGGATTCCTTGACGTATGGTATGGTTGCCCGTGTCAGCCACATACATATTGCCGTGACTGTCCAAAGCAACGCCGTAGGGACTGTAGAATAGCGCGGCGTTATTCGTGCCATCAGTGCTGCCATGGTTCAAGGCCTGCCCGGCAATTGTGCTCACCACCCAGTTGGTCCCAACTGGAGTGATCTTCCGAATGGTGTCGTTGGCCATGTCCGCCACGTAGAGATTGCCGCCGCTGTCCACCGCGACGCCATAGGGCTGGTAAAACCGTGCGGCGCTGTTGGTGCCGTCGGTAGTGCCGTGGTGCCCGGACGAACCGGCGATGGTGCTCGTCACCCAGTTCGTTCCTACCGGAACGATCTTCCTAATGGTGTGGTTGAGCGTGTCTGCGACATAGACATTGCCATCGGCGCCCACGGCAAGGCCATATGGATAGTTAAACCGCGCGGCGCTGTTTGTGCCATCGGCGCTGCCGTTGACCGCGGCCTGCCCGGCAATGGTGGTTGTCACCAAGTTAGTCCCAACCGGCGTGATCTTCCGAATCGTGCAGTCAGCGCTCGACACATAGAGATTGCCATTGGTGGCCACCGCGATGCGAAAGGGCTCGTTGAACCGCGTGGCGCCGTTGGTGCCATCAACACTGCTAGCGTCCCCAGCCAGCCCGGCAATGGTGGTTGTCACCCAGTTAGTCCCAACCGGCGTGATCTTCCTAATGGTGTGGTTGAGCGTGTCTGCCACATATACATTGCCATCGGCGTCCACCGCAACGCCATAAGGCCATTCAAACCGGGCTACACTGTTTGTGCCATCGGCAATACCATCGTGCTCTGCCAGCCCCGCAATGGTGGTTGTCACCCAGTTCGTACCAACTGGCGTGATCTTTCTAATAGTGTCATTGAACATATCGGCCACATAGACATTGCCATTGGTATCTACCGCGACGCCCATTGGCTGGTTGAACCGCGCGGCGCTGTTGGTGCCATCGGCGCTGCCAATGTTCGTGGCCAACCCGGCAATGGTGGTAAAATCGTATATCTGCGCCGAGGCTGAAGATAAACTCGCAAGAATACCTGCTGCTAAAAGAATTGATCTGGTTCTCATGTGGATTCCGCTCCTTTCAACTGGAACACAGTCTGACTGAAAGCCGCGCTCTTATCAAGTCCCGCGTCCGCTGGATTATGTCGAGCGCCGGCGCTCGACAAACTCACTTCGCGCTGCCGGATTTGCCGGCCTTGGCCTTGTAGAGCAGGGTCTTTTCGCCAAGGAACCCATCATCGCCAATGACCAGAGTCACTGGCAGAGTCACGGTGCTGTTGGTCGTTGCGTTCGTCAGCCCGTAGATTTCCCACGGCGTCGCCCACGAACCGTTCTTCAGCTTGGCCGTGAACGTCCAAGGCCCGGTCTTCTTCTTGTACGACAGTTTGCAGGTTCCATAGTCGCCAACTCCGTGTCCTTTGCCTTTTGCATCCAGAGTGAACGATGTGTCCGCTCCTCCGATGTCGAGTGAGACCAGCAAGTTGGTCAGGTTATAGTTTGCACCGAGGTCCAGCGTCGCAGTCAACGTGCAACTGTCGGAATTTGTTTTGGCGAAGTTCAGCTTGGCGGTTTCTTTGGTGATCGTCAGCGGGTACCAAGGCACTCCCTGACGAATGGTGTAGTTGTACGTATCCGTCACATAGAGATTGCCATGGGTGTTCACTGCAACGCCAAGGGGTTGGTAGAACCGGGCAACGCTATTGGTGCCATCGACACTACCAACGTTACCTGCCAACCCGCCAACGGTACTTGTCACCCAGTTCGTCCCCACTGGCGTGACCTTCCGGGTGGTGTTGTTATACATGTCCGCCACATAGAGTTTGCCATGGGTGTCCACCGCGACGCCAAAGGGACTATTAAATCGCGCAGCGCTGTTTGTGCCATCGGTGCTGCCAGGGTTCCCGGCTGACCCGGCGATGGTAGTTGTCACCCAGTTTGTCCCCGTCGCCCCCACCGGCGTGATCTTCCGAATGGTGTCGTTGTCCGCGTCTGCCACATAGACATTGCCATTCGTGTCCACAGCAACACCGGAGGGGCTGTTAAACCGCGCGGCGCTGTTGGTGCCATCGGCGCTGCCAGGGTTATCGGCCGACCCGGCAATGGTGGTTGTCACCCAGTTCGTCCCCACCGGTATGACCTTCCGAATGGTTTGGTTGTACCTGTCCCCCACATAGAGATTGCCGCTACTGTCCACCGCAACACCTCTGGGAGTGCTAAACCGCGCATCGCTGTTGGTGCCGTCGGTGCTGCCAGGGTTCCCGGCCAACCCGGCAATAGTGGTTGTCACCCAGTTCGTCCCCACCGGAGCGACCTTTCGAATGGTGTGGTTGTTGTAGTCTGCCACATAGAGATTGCCATTAATGTCCACCGCAATCCCTCTGGGAGCGTTAAACTGCGCATTGTTGTTGGTGCCGTCGACGCTGTCCGGGTGCGTGGCCAACCCGGCAATGGTGGTTGTTACCCAGTTGGTGCCCACCGGCGTGATCTTCCTAATGGTGGAGCTGCTCATGTCTGCCACATAGACATTGCCGTTGGTGTCCGCCGCAACGCCTTCGGGATGGTCGAACCGCGCGGCGCTGTTGGTGCCATCGGCGATACCCGAGTGCGTGGCCAACCCGGCAATGGTAGTCCAATCGTATATCTGCGCCGAGGCTGAAGTTAAACTCGCAAGAACGACTACTGCCAAAAGAATTGATCTTGTCCTCATATGAATTCCGCTCCTCCGAGTTGGTGCACAGTGTGGCGGAACGGCTCTGTTCTTGTCAAGCGCAGCGACATAAATGGAAGTTGCCTGGCGGTTGGGATTGGCGTATAAATCGCACCTCATGAGACATACGCTGTCAGTTTTGGTGGAGAACAAGTTTGGCGTGCTGGCGCGCATCGCGGGCTTGTTCAGCGGTCGCGGTTTCAACATCGACACGTTGAACGTCGCGCCGACGCAGGACCCGACCACGTCGCGCATGACCATCGTCGTCAAAGGCGATGATGCCGTGCTCGAACAGATCATCAAGCAGCTCAACAAACTCATCGACGTCATCAAGGTGCAGGATTTCCGCGAAGACGAATATGTGGACCGCGAACTGGCGCTGGTCAAGATCAAGGCCGACATGAAGGTGCGTTCGGAGGTCATGCAGATTTGCGACATCTTCCGCGCCAAGATCGTTGACGTGCAGCACAAGACGGTTACCGTCGAAATCACAGGCAACGAGAGCAAGGTCGCCGCGTTTCTGGATTTGATGGAGCCGTTCGGCATCCGCGATCTCACCCGCACGGGCAAAGTGGCCATGCTTCGCAAGTAGCGAGGCAATGGCCATCTCGAACTGAAAGCGAAGAAGGAGACAACAACATGGCTATTATTAATTTTGGCGGCTCAAGAGAAAAGATCGTAACTCGCAGCGAGTTTCCACTGGCGAAAGCGCGCAAGGTGCTCAAGAAGGAAGTGATAGCCGTGATCGGTTACGGCGTCCAAGGCCCGGCACAGTCCCTCAACATGAAGGACAACGGATTCAACGTGATCATCGGGCAGGCGCCTGAGTTCAAGCGCGACTGGGACCGCGCCGTCAAGGATGGTTGGGTGCCCGGCAGGAACCTGTTCGACATCGAGACCGCCGTGAAGAAGGGCACAATCATCCAGATGCTCGTCTCGGATGCCGCCCAACGCACGATCTGGCCGTCCATCAAGAAACACCTGAAACCCGGCGATGCGTTGTATTTCTCGCACGGGTTCTCCATCGTCTATAAGAAACAGACAGGCGTCATCCCGCCAAGGAACGTGGACGTGATCATGGTCGCCCCGAAAGGTTCAGGCACTTCGGTCCGGCGTAATTTCCTTTCCGGCGCCGGGATCAACTCCAGCTATGCAGTCGGCCAAAATTATACCGGTCGCGCCAAGGAACGCTGCCTTGCCGTCGGCATCGGCATCGGCTCGGGCTACCTGTTCCCAACCACGTTCCGGAACGAAGTGTACAGCGACCTGACCGGCGAACGCGGCGTGTTGATGGGTTGTTTGGCCGGCGTCATGGAAGCGCAGTACGATACGCTTCGCAAGTACGGTCATTCACCGAGCGAAGCGTTCAACGAAACGGTTGAGGAACTGACACAAAGCCTGATCCGTCTCGTGGACGAGAACGGCATGGATTGGATGTACTCAAATTGCTCCGCCACGGCGCAGCGCGGCGCGTTGGACTGGAAACCGCGGTTCCGCAAAGCCGTGTTGCCGTTGTTTGACAAGCTCTACAAGTCCGTGAAATCCGGCAAGGAAACCGCCCGCGTCATCTCGTCTTGCAGTGGCAGGAATTACCAGAAACGTTTGGCGAAGGAACTTGGCGCGATTCACAATTCAGAAATGTGGCGCGCAGGCGCCGCCGTCCGCGCCCTCCGTCCCAGGGAAAAGGGCAGGGTCGTTACCAAGGGCACGAAAGGCGTAGCCGGTCGGAAAGCATAGAGTGCGTTGAAAAAAACCTCGGCGGGCTGGGGCCAGCCCGCCCTACCACGAGCAGACAAATACGTTTCCGCCGGTAGGGCGCGCTCGCCGAGCGCGCCGCAGGAATTTCCTTCAACAAGCGCGAGCTTCTCTTCAGTACACAATCACGGAGAAGACATTGCAGTCTTTGAGCCGCTCGCGGCCTTTGAGGAACGACAGTTCGATGAGGAAATCAATCTCGGCGATGTTCCCGCCAAGTTGTCTGACGAGTTGGCATGCGGCCATCGCAGTGCCGCCCGTGGCCAGCAGGTCGTCTACGATGATGACGTTGTCGCCCTTCTTGACGGCGTCCACGTGCATCTCGCTGGTTTCGCTGCCGTATTCCAGCGTATAGCTGGCGACGACGGTCTTCCACGGCAGTTTGCCTTTCTTGCGGATCGGGATCATGCCGACTCCGAGTTTGTAGGCGACTGCGCCCGCGAATATGAATCCGCGCGCATCTATACCGATGACGGCATCAATCTTCCTGCCTTTGTGGCGGTCGGCGATGATGTCCACGGCTTGGCGGAAGAGTTTACCGTCTTGCAGAATCGGGGTGATATCCTTGAACAGGATGCCTTTGATAGGGAAATCTGGCACATCGCGGACAGCGGATTTCAATTGCTCGTGCATAGTGTATTACTTTTACCGGAGCCGCGCGCCGAAAGAAAGTCCGAATCCTACTTTTTGCCGCTAACGGCCGGCCGGTCGCGCTTCTCGAGGATGCGTCGGAGCTTGGTTAACGCAATATTTTGGACCTGACGGATGCGCTCGCGAGTCACCTTGAATTTCGAGCCCACTTCCTCGAGCGTCTTCGGTTTGCTGCCGTCCAAGCCAAACCGGAACGTGAGCACCTGCGCCTCGCGCGGATCCAAATCCTTGATGACATCACGGACCTCATCACGCATCATCTTTTCGCGGAGCATCTCGAACGGCGTGGCGGCATTCTCATCGCCGACGATCTCACTGAACTCGGTGCTATCATCGTCGTTGATCGGCGCGTCGAGGCTGGCGGGGCGAATACTGATCGTGCGGAGCTGGGCGACCTTGGCGCGGGTGATGTCCAGCAACTCGGCCAGTTCCTGGTCGGTCGGCTCGCGGCCGAACGCGTCGCTGAAGGCGTGACCGGCCCGCTTCATCTTGCTGATCTTGTCAACGAGATGCACCGGCAATCGAATGGTCTTTGATTGATTAGCCAGGGCGCGCTTGATGGATTGTTTGATCCACCATGCGGCGTAGGTGGACAGTTTGGCGCCCTTATTGGGATCGAACCGCTCGACTGCTTTCATCAAGCCGATGTTGCCTTCGTTGATCAAATCAAGCAGCGGCAGGCCGAGGTTCGAGTAATCGTGGGCGATCTTGACGACAAGACGCAGATTGGCCTTGATCATCTTGTCGCGCGCCGCCTTGTCGCCCCTCTTGATGCGCGCCGCCAGTTTGATCTCGTCCTTGGGGGTCAACAACGGAATCTGCCCGATCTCCCGAAGGTAGATCTTGATCCCGTTGTCGCTATCTCTGGCGCGTTCGTATTCGCGTTGGGATGCCATGTCCTGAACCTTAAACGAGTCGCCACACCCTCCGTTGGCGCAAACAAAGTTAGTCGAGAGGGGTGCGTTGACGCAAGAAAATTTCTCTTCCGGTGTGATTGGTCGGCGGTTTAATTGGGGATTGCCCCGGTTCAAGGGTTGCCAGACTTGTGGGAGCGGTTTACCCGCCTTTGGCGGCGCCGTAGGCGACCAGGGTTTTCAACCGCGATTCCTCGTTTGGGATTCCGCCTTTGCTTCAGCCGCTCAACCAGCCCTTGTGCGAGGTGACTTTGATGCCCCGATTCTGCTATTCTTGCAACGCGTGAGAACGAAACCGGAACTGATTGCGCCTGCAGGTAACATGGATTGTGCCCGTGCGGCGGTTGCCAACGGCGCGGACGCGGTGTACTTCGGATTGTCGCGGTTCAATGCGCGGACACGAGCCGACAATTTTACCGAAGCGCAGCTGCCGGAGTTGGTGCGTTTCCTCCACGAACACGGTGTGCGCGCGTATGCCACGCTCAACACGCTCGTTTTCACTGATGAATTGGCCGATGCCGAGCGCGAACTAATTTTGCTGGATGAAGCCGAGGTTGACGCCGTCCTCGTACAGGATATTGGAATCGCCGTGTTGGCGCGCGAACTTGGCGTGCGCATGGAAGTTCATGCCTCAACGCAGATGACGATCACCTCGCCCGAAGGCTTGAAGTTTGCCGCACGGCTCGGCATCAAGCGCGTCGTGCTGGCACGCGAGGTGTCGCTTCGCGAGATGGCGAGGTTTCAGTCGCAGGATTCTTGTGGGAGCGGATTGCATCCGCGATCCTTAGACGTTGGTTTGGAGGTGTTCGTTCACGGCGCGTTGTGCGTGGCGTATTCCGGACAATGTCTAACGAGCGAGGCGCTCGGCCAGCGCAGCGCCAACCGCGGTGAATGCGCGCAGGCATGCCGGCTGCCATACGAATTGGTCGTGGATGGCGCGGTAAAAGATTTGGGCGACCGCCGTTATCTGCTTTCGCCGCAGGACCTCGCCGCCGTGAAAGAGATTCCGGAGTTGGTTCGCCTCGGCGTAAGCGGATTCAAGATTGAGGGACGGCTCAAGACGCCGGAGTACGTCGCGGCGACGTGTCAAGTGTATCGGAAAGCCATAGACGATGTGATTGGCGGCCGGCCTTCGACCGTCAGTCAGGCAGACAAATATAAATTGGAGATGACGTTTTCACGCGGCTTGTACACGGGTTGGCTGCACGGTGTAAATTATCAGGAACTGGTGCACGCGCGGTTCGGCAAGAAACGCGGACCATTCGTCGGCAATATCTCGCGGGTAGCGTTCGACCACGTTGAGATTGAGCCGCAGACGCCGTTGCAGGCGGGTGACGGCGTGGTGTTCGACACGGGTGGTGATACCGATTGCGAACAGGGCGGCCGCATCTGGGAGATTCGCGATGGCGGTCTTTATTTTGCGCGGGGCCACATAGATTTTCGGAAGCTCAAGCCCGGCGACCGCGTCTGGAAAACCAGCGACCCGAAACTGGAACGCGAACTGCGGAAGACGTTTGCAGGCGAGATTCCCCGGCCGAAAACAAGTATCGCCATCACGGTGACGGGCGCAGCGGGCGAACCGTTGACGATTGAAACTGACGGCGTCCGCGTGAGTTCGTCCATGGCGCTTCAGACAGCGCTCAAACGTCCGATAACCGAAAAACTGTTGCGCGACCAACTCGGTAGACTCGGCGAAACGGATTTTGTGCTGGGCGAAATCCATAATCAGCTCGTCGCGAACGTCATTTTGCCCGTCAGCGAACTCAATCGGTTGCGTCGCGAGCTTGCGTCGCAATTGGCGTCGGCTCGCAGGACTGGCGTGGCGGCCGCCCCGACTCCGCGTCGGAGCTCCTACAAAGATATGTTGCCCAAGCGGCCCGAACATCCGGTTGATTCACCACTTCAGTTGGTCGCGTTATGCCGGACGACGGAGCAACTCGACGCGGCGCTGGAAGTCGGCTGCGATGCCATCCATCTAGATTTCGATGATCTTCGCCGTTACGCCGACGCGGTCGCCCTGATTCGTTCGCGTTCTTCGCTTTCGCCGTCTGGCACTCCGGTTTTTCTCGCAACACCGCGCATTCAGAAGGCGGGCGAGCAGGGGTTCTTCAAACTCATAGACGCGGCCAAACCCGATGGCGTTTTAATCCGCAATCTGGGTGGGCTGGATTATTTTCGCGGCAGTTCGCTCCGCAAAATCGGCGACTTCTCGCTGAACGTGGCCAATCCGCTGTCGGCGGACTTGCTGATTCGCGAAGGACTTGAGCGTGTGACGGCATCGTACGATCTGAACGCGCAACAGTTGCTCGACCTGCTCGGGGCCGCGCCGCCGGATTGGTTCGAATTGACGATCCACCAACACATGCCGATGTTTCACATGGAACACTGCGTGTTCGCGGCGTTTCTGTCGGATGGAACCGACGCCTCCAATTGTGGGCGTCCTTGCGACCGTCACGTTGTGAAATTACGCGACCGCATGGGTGTGGAACATCCGGTCAAGGCCGACGCGGGTTGTCGCAACACGGTATTTCACGCAAAAGCCCAGAGCGGGGCGGATTATTTGCGGGCGTTTGTGGAGGCCGGGGCGCGCGTGTTCCGGGTGGAATTGTTGGATGAGGACGCATCCTCGGCGCGCAAGGTTTTGCAGGGTTATCGCGGATTGCTCGACGGCACTGAGGCGAATCCATCCGCGCTTTTCCGTCATTTGAACGTTGTGAAACAGTTGGGCGTGACGAGCGGGACGCTGACCGTTTTGTCGTGATCCTTCGACTCCGCTCAGGACAGGCCGGTCGTGGCAAGGAATGGCATCGGCGCAGAATCTTAGACCGCGAAACAAAACTGGTTCTGCATTGTAGCCGCACCGTTGCCGCATACGACTGCGGCGTCTCGTCCGACTCGGCTTATGGGTGCGTCCGGAGAGCGCGTCTCGCTGACTCGGCTTACGGGTGCGAAGGACGCAGCCCCGCCGTCGCGGGACTGCGGCTACAGGTTTTGTTAGAGTCTTTTGACCCTTATTCCAGCAACGCGGCTGCTGCATCCGGTTTGCAGGCATGGACGGCGGCGGGCGCGCGCCGGAGTTGCTCGGCATCGAGCGTGACGAGATGCGCGCCATATTGCGAGGCGACGGCAACGTAGAGTGCATCGGCCCCGCGCAACTGGTGTTGCGTCGCAGTGACGATGGCGCGCCGGGAGAAACGCTCATCCAAGGCGACCATGGTCAGATAGGGCAATGATATGACGCTTTCGGCATATCTGGTAGCCCACGCGGGGGGTTCCCCGGCACGTACCAGCGCGGCAGCGATCTCGACCGGGAGAATGGCCGGCTCGATGAGAGGCACGCTTGCCTGTCGCACCAACCGGAGAAGTTCGCGGCAACCGGCACACCCGGATTCAGACGGCCGACACGCGGCTACAAAAACGCTCGCGTCAATCGTGAGCACTACGGCCATCTCAACGCCTCATTTTGGCGAGTTCGCGCACCGCCGACTTGCGTGTCTGCTGACTCTTGCCAATACGGTCCATCAGTTTCTCCAGATGGTCCCAGGCCGCGTCGCCCGCGTCGGCCCGTGCCAGCGGCAGGTGATCGGGCGGCGCGAGCACGCCGACGGCGTGGCCACGGCGTGTGATGGTGTAGGTCGCATGGTTCTCGGACACTTGGCGGACCAAATCCGAGGCGTGCGCTTTCAAATGGCGAATACCGATGTCCTTCATAGCACCATATAGTCACCTATGTGACCACATGTGTCAAGCCAACTTTTCCGTCATGTTGATGGGTCGCGGCAGAAAAAGAAAGGGGCGAACCGCGAGGTTCGCCCCTTGATTGTTGCAGTCGTTGTTTCTTATTTCAGGGCCGCTTGTGCGGCGGCCAGGCGCGCTATGGGCACGCGGTATGGCGAGCAGCTAACGTAGTTGAGGCCCACACGATGGCAGAATTCCACCGAGGCGGGATCGCCACCTTGTTCACCGCAGATGCCGATCTTGAGGTTCTCGCGGGTCTTGCGTCCTTTCTTGACGGACATCTCAATCAGTTGGCCGATGCCGTCCTGATCGATGGTCTGGAACGGATCGGCTGGAAGAACCTTTTTCTTCAGGTAATCCTCCATGAACCCGCCGATATCGTCGCGGCTGAATCCGAACCCCATCTGGGTAAGGTCGTTCGTGCCGAACGAGAAGAACTCGGCCACCTGCGCCATGCGATCGGCCAGTAACGCGGCTCGCGGAATCTCGATCATGGTGCCGTATGGGACCGTGAGGTTTTTCACACCGGTCCGCGCCCTGACTTCATTGAGGATCTTATCGAAGAGCGCCTTTTGGTCCTTCAACTCGTTGACGTCGCAGGTAACAGGGACCATGACTTCGGGCCGGGCTTTCTTACCGGCCTTGATCAGTTCCGCCCCCGCTTCGAAGATGGCTCGCAACTGCATTTCGGTAATCTCCGGGTAGGTGATGCCGAGACGCACACCGCGATGACCCATCATCGGGTTGGATTCATGAAGCGAGTTGCCGCGTTTCTCGACGTCTTCCAGCGTGATGCCAAGGCTGTTGGCCAACTCGCGCCGTTTCTCTGTGCTCTGGGGCACGAATTCGTGCAACGGCGGGTCGAGCAGACGGATGGTGACAGGCAATCCTTCCATCGCTTCCAGCGTGCCTTTGATTGAACCTTTGACAAACGGGAACAATTCATCGACCGCCTTCTTGCGTTCCTCGGCCGTATTGCTGAGGATCATCTTGCGCAGGACGAACAGCGCCTTGTCGCTGCCTTCGCCGTAGAACATATGCTCGGTTCGGAACAAGCCGATGCCTTCGGCGCCGAACGCCCGCGCAATCTTCGCGTCTTCCGGCGTGTCGGCATTGGTGCGCACGCCAAGCTTGCGGTACTTGTCCACAATCTTCATGAACTTCTGGAACCGGGGGTTCTCCGCGGCAGACACCATCGCCATCTCACCGGCGTAAACGTAACCCTTGGTGCCGTTCAGCGTGAGGAAGTCGCCTTCCTTGAACGTCTTGCCTTCCACGGTCATCAGCTTGGCAGCGGCATCCGCGTGCATTGCGCTTGCGCCGACGATGCAGCACTTGCCCCAGCCGCGCGCAACGAGCGCCGCATGACTGGTCATGCCGCCGCGAGCGGTCAGAATGCCATCCGCCGCGCGCATACCTTCAACGTCTTCGGGATTGGTCTCTTCGCGGACGAGAATGACTGTCTTGCCTTTCTTGGCCCACTCGACGGCGTCGCGGGCGGTGAACACGATCTGGCCGCACGCGCCACCGGGACCGGCAGGCAACCCTTTTGCAATGACCTTGGCGGATTTCTCGGCGTTGGGATTGATAATGGGATGCAGCAGTTCGTCGAGTTGAGCCGGCATGAGCCGCATCACGGCTTCCTTGTCGCTGATGAATTTCTCTTCCAGCATGTCCATCGCCATATTCAGGGCTGCGGTGCCGGTGCGTTTACCAACGCGACACTGGAGCATGAACAGTTTGCCGTCCTGGATGGTGAACTCGATGTCTTGCATGTCGCGGTAATGCTTCTCCAATGTCTGCTGGATCTTGTCGAGCTGCTTGTACACCACAGGCATCGCATGTTCCAACGACGGGAGATGGGCGTTATGCTCGCCCTTGGTGGATTCGTTGAGCGGATTCGGCGTGCGGATGCCGGCGACAACGTCTTCGCCCTGGGCGTCCACCAACCATTCGCCGTAGAACTTGTTCTCGCCCGTGGCAGGGTTCCGAGTGAATGCCACGCCCGTTGCGGAGGTGTCGCCCATGTTGCCGAACACCATGGCCTGGACGTTGACTGCCGTGCCCCAGTCGTCCGGGATATTTTCGATGCGACGGTATGAAATGGCGCGTTTGCCGTTCCAGCTCTTGAACACCGCGCTGATGCCGCCCCAAAGCTGTTCCACCGGGTCATCGGGGAAGTCGCGGCCCAGCACTTGTTTGACGCGTGCCTTGAACCGGGCGCAAAGCTCTTTGAGGTCGTTGGCCGATAGTTCGGTGTCCTTCTCAACGCCTTTGGTCTTCTTCGTCTCGTGCAACATGCCGTCCAACTGGACGCGGATGCCCTTGCCCTCGGCGGGTTCGATGCCTTCGGCTTTCTCCATGACGACGTCGGAGTACATCATGATCAGACGGCGATAAGCATCCCACACGAACCGCTCGTTCTTGGTCTTGGCGATCAGGCCGGGGATGGTCTTGGTGCTAAGGCCGACGTTCAGCACGGTCTCCATCATGCCGGGCATGGATTTGCGCGCGCCCGAACGGGAGGAGATCAGCAGGGGGTTTGTCGGATCACCGAACTTCATGCCCATTACGTCTTCGACCTTCCGCAACGCCGCCTCGACCTGGCCCTTGAGCGCCGCCGGGAATTTCATACCGTTCTGGAAATACTCCACGCAACAATCGGTGGTAATGGTAAAGCCGGGAGGCACTGGCAATCCGATATTGCACATCTCGGCGAGGTTAGCGCCTTTGCCGCCGAGCAGGTTCTTCATCTTCTCATGACCGTCGGCTTTGCCGGGGCCAAAGAAGTATACATACTTCGAAGTTTTCGCCGTCTTCTTAACGTTCTTTGTCATAAATCAACTTTCCTTCCAAAGGTTATTGTGTTTCTCGGACAGAGCGATACTCACGCCTGCAAACCGGAGTGAAACAACGGGCGCGCAGCATAACAGAATCGTTTTCTCTGTCAACGCCATTTACCTTGCCACCGCCGACAATTTCTGGTGCACTGAACAAGTGGTGATTGTTGGTGTCAAAGAGACTATGCCAAACAACAGTAAAAAACGCTGGGTAAAGTGGGTTATTGTTCTTCTCATCATCGGGCTGGGCGGCGGCGGTTTGTGGTATTGGCGAAACGGCAGTTCAGGCGAAGCGCAGTACCAGACGGTGGCGGTGACCCGTGGGAAACTGGTCCAGACTGTGACGGCCGCCGGCCAGCTTAACCCAGAGACCAATGTGACAGTCGGCAGCCAGATTTCTGGGATTATTTCCCATCTTTACGCGGATTGGAATTCTCACGTTACCAACGGACAGATTGTCGCGCTGATTGATCCCTCCACGTACCAAGCCAATCTCCAACAGGTTAAGAGCGACCTCGCCAACACCATGGCAACCCTGGAACTTGCGCAAGTCAACGCCCGGCGCGCCAAGGAGTTGTTTGACAACAAGCTGATTCCACAATCAGACTACGATACTGCCGTCGCCAACCTGCACCAGGCTGAAGCGAGCGTGCTGAATAAACAGGCGGCAGTTACCAACTCCCAGGTTAATCTCGACCGCTGTACAATCGTATCGCCCGTTGATGGTGTGGTCATCTCGCGCAACGTGGACGTCGGCCAGACCGTCGCGGCTAGCATGAGCGCTCCAACACTGTTCCAAATTGCGAACGACCTGACCAGAATGCAGATAGACGCCAATGTTGCCGAAGGCGATATCGGCGGGGTGGCGGTCGGTCAGAACGTGGACTTTACCGTGGACGCGTTTATGAATCGCACGTTTCACGGGCAGGTCGTACAGGTTCGCAATGCGCCGATCACGGTCCAAAACGTTGTCACCTACGATACCGTTATTAGCGTCAACAACGCCGATTTGAAACTTAAGCCCGGTATGACCGCCAACGTCTCGATTATCATTGCCGAACGTGATGATGCCTTGAAGATCCCCAACGCCGCGTTGCGGTTCCGTCCGCCCGACGCATCAACCAATGCGGTGCCACGACTTGCGGCCGGCGGTGGTGGCGGCGGCGCGCCTAGCACGGGTTCCCGGGGTGGGCGTCGTTCGACGCGCACCGTTTATGTTCTCAAAGGCAACAAGCCGCAACCGGTTGAGATCAAGATCGGCATCACCGACGGCATTTCCACCGAGGTGATGACGAATGTCCCAAGCGAAAAGGTGACGGAAGGCTTAAGCGAGAGTAACAAAGTGATCATCGCTGCCGTGACCAAACAGGCCGGCGGCGCTTCCTCGCAATCTGCCAGCCCGTTCGGCGGCGGGGCGAGAAGATTCTAACGAAGTGAGGGCGCTCGTGCCTGCAGTTATCAAACTCGAAGACGTTCACAAGACCTACCACACCGGCGAGGTGAACGTACTCGCAGTACGCGGCGTGTCACTCGAGATCGCCAAGGGAGAGTTCGTCGCCATCATGGGCGCCAGTGGTTCGGGCAAGTCCACCATGATGAACATCCTTGGTTGCCTCGACCGCCCGACCAGTGGCCGATATTTCCTCGACGACGTGGACGTCTCCGACTTGAGCCGCGAACAACTCGCCGATATCCGTAACCAGAAGATCGGGTTTGTGTTCCAGGGTTTCAACCTGTTGTCGCGCACTTCGGCGCTGGAGAACGTCGAACTGCCCATGTTGTACTCGCATCATCATATGGCATCGCATACGGCGCTCGAAAGGGCGACACACGCCCTGGAAATCGTCGGCCTGGCGGATCGGGCCGACCATCATCCGAGCCAGCTTTCGGGTGGCCAACAACAGCGCGTCGCCGTAGCCCGCGCTCTGGTCAACCAGCCCGCAATGGTGCTGGCCGACGAACCGACAGGCAACCTCGATAGCCGCACCAGCATCGAGATCATGGGTGTGTTCCAGAAGCTCAATGACGAAGGCATTACCATCATCATGGTGACGCACGAACTCGACATCGCCAAGTTCACCAAGCGTAACGTCGTCATGCGCGACGGTTGCGTGGTGAGCGATGTGCCTGTCGCGCAGCGTCTCAAGGCGCAAGACGAGCTCCGCCGTCTCGATCAAGAGCACCAAGCCGTGCAACTGACTACATGAGATTCTTCGCTACTTTCAAGATCGCCTTGCGAGCATTGCGCCGCAATAAGATGCGGTCGGTGCTGACCGCGCTGGGCATTATCATCGGCGTCGGCGCCGTCATCGCCATGGTCGGTATCGGCAACGGCGCCAAGTCGCAAGTCGAGGCACAGATCGCCAGCCTCGGACAAAACGTGGTCCTCGTTTTCTCCGGCAATTTCTCAAGCAGCGGCGCCCGCAGCGGTTGGGGTGGCGCGGGAACGATGACCATCGACGACGCAGTGGCCATCGAGCGCGAAGTCCCCGGCGTCCTTGCCGTCAGTCCCGAAGTGCGCGCCCGCCAGCAAGTTCTTGCCAACGGGTTGAACTGGAACACCCAGGTTCTCGGGGAAGGCATCGATTATCTGAACATCCGTGATTGGCCGCTCAGCGATGGAGCGATGTTCACTGACCAGGATGTGCGCAGTGCCGCCAAGGTCTGCATTATTGGGAAAACCATCGCCGACCAGCTTTTCCCCAACGAAGACGTGGTCGGCCAGAGTTTGCGTATCCGCAACATCCCATTCAAAATCCTTGGTGTGCTGACCTCGAAGGGTCTTTCCGTCATGGGCCAGGATCAGGATGATGTCCTCGTCGTTCCATACACCAGCCTGATGAAACGCATCTCCGGGCGCACCAATATCGGCTCGGTCACGGTGCAAGCCCAATCGCCCGCCGTCTCCGCCAATGTGCAGCGGGATATTGCTGACTTGCTTCGCCAACGCCATCGCATGGGCCCGGGCCGTGACGACGATTTCACAATCCGCGGCCAGCAAGAAATAGCCGACGCCGCCACGGCGACGACCCGCACGATGACCGTGCTGCTCGGCGCGATTGCAGGCGTGTCACTCATCGTCGGCGGCATCGGTATCATGAACATCATGCTCGTCAGCGTCACCGAACGCACCCGCGAGATCGGCATTCGCATGGCCGTCGGCGCGCACGCCCGCGATATCCTGCTGCAATTCCTCATCGAGGCGATCACTCTTAGTTTGCTGGGCGGCATTATCGGCATCGCTCTCGGCGTGAGCGCCGCCAAGATTCTTTCTGCCGTGGCGGGCTGGCCGACGCTGATTTCGGCGTCGTCCATCATCATTGCCGTTCTTTTCAGCGCTGCCATCGGCATCTTCTTCGGGTTCTATCCCGCCCGCAAGGCCGCCCACCTCGACCCGATCGAAGCGCTCCGCTACGAGTAACGTCCCGCTTGTCCCCACATGCCTTTGAGCTGCTGATAGGGGATTCAAGACACGCCATCGCAAAAAATTCTGTCACCGTAATGTTGCGAATTCAAGGAACGATCGTTCCTCTGTTTCGCAACATTTAAGGCGCTGGAATGTCGCAAGCTAGGGGCCGGGCCGGTGCCATAATGAAGGTGTCTGCTCGACACCGTTGCGGCAATCTGGTAAGCAACTGTTGTCCCGTGAAACTACGCGAACAACTTTCGAGCAAGGCGCGCCGTATTGTCGTCAAACTCGGCACCGGCCTGCTCACGGACTCGCAGAACCAGCTTGCGCGAACAGAGATCAAGCAGTTGGTTGGCCAGTTGGCGGCGTTGCAACGCGACGGTCGCGAGGTGTTGGTCGTGTCGTCGGGCGCGATCGCTGCGGGGATGTCGGCGCTCGGGCTGGCGGCACGCCCGAAAGAATTGGCACAACTCCAGGCCTGCGCCGCAATCGGTCAGTGCCGCCTGATGGCCATGTACGACGAAGCGTTTGCCGGGTTCAACATTCATGTCGCACAGGTCCTGCTGACGCACGATGATTTGCGCAACCGGACGCGCCACCTGAATACGCAGCATACGCTCGACACGTTGCTCCGACGCGGTGTCGTGCCGATCATCAATGAGAACGACACCGTATCGGTTGATGAAATCAAGTTTGGCGACAACGACCGTCTGGGCGCACTCGTTGCCGCGCTCATAGATGCTGATCTGCTCATCATCCTTTCGCATATCGAGGGATTGCTGGACCGCGAAAAACGCGTGGTCGCCACGGTGTCGGAGGTTTCACGGGAAATCGAAGCGCTGGCCGACGGAACTGACCGCCATACCAGTGTGGGTGGCATGGTTTCAAAGCTGTCGGCCGCCAAGATCGTGACGCGCGCCGGAATTGCGATGATTATCGCAAACGGCGAACGCGCCAACGTGCTGGCGGATTTGTTGGCCGGCAAGGAAATCGGCACGATTTTTCTGCCGGGCGCAAAAAAACTGGCCGGTCGGAAACGGTGGATTGCGTTCTTCCAGCGGACCGCTGGCGCGGTGCAGGTGGATAACGGCGCGCGAGCGGCGTTGTGCGCCAATGGCAAGAGTCTGCTCGCCAAAGGCGTCGTAGGCGCGGAAGGAGACTTCGCGGCGGGCGACGCGGTAAGCATTCAGGACAAGAACGGGGTTGAATTCGCGCGCGGATTGGCGAAGGTTGCCAGTAACGAACTCAAGACCGTGGCGGGCGTGATCGTCCACCGTGATGATCTGGTGATTCTGTGACGTCCATGAAACAACAAATGCGGCAACTGGCGGAACGGTCGCGCGATGCTGCGCGGGCGCTGGCCAAGCTTGATACCGATGCTAAAAACGCGTTGTTGCGCGCGATGGCTGACGGCATCGAACGCGCTGCCGACCGCATCAAGGCTGCCAACGCGAAAGATCTCGCGTCGGGCAACGCCGCTGGATTATCCGCGGCGATGCTCGAACGGTTGGCGCTCCCGGACAAGCGCATTGCCGAGATGGCCAAAAGCATTCGCGAAGTCGCGGCGTTGCCAGACCCCGTCGGCAAGACGATCAGCGAATGGACGCGGCCCAACGGCATGCGCATCCAGAAAGTGCGCGTGCCTATCGGCGTCATTCTTATCATCTACGAATCGCGGCCGAACGTTACTGCTGATGCCGCGTGTTTGTGTTTCAAGACCGGCAATGCGGTTATCCTGCGCGGCGGTTCGGAGGCGATCCAATCGAACCTCGCCATTGCCGAGGCGATGAACGTGCCCGGCCTGCCCGCGCACAGCATCACCGCCGTGCCCACGACCGACCGCTCTGCGATTGACGAGTTGCTGAAACTCAACGAGTTTATCAATCTATGCATCCCGCGCGGCGGCGAAGGACTGATTCGCGCCGTTGCCGAGAAGTCGCGCATACCGGTCATTAAACATTACAAGGGCGTTTGCCACGTCTTTGTGGATCGCGATGCCGACTTCGACATGGCCGAGAAGATTGTCATCAACGCCAAATGCCAGCGGCCCGGCGTCTGCAATGCCATCGAGACGTTGCTTGTGGATGAGAGAATTGCCGACAAGTTCCTGCCGCGCGTTGCCAAGGCGTTGACAGAGAAAAAGGTTGAGCTGCGCGGCGATGCCGCTACTCGGCGACTCGTGCCGGCTGCGAAACTGGCTACCGAAGACGACTGGTACGCGGAATATCTCGACCTGATTCTGGCGGTGCGTGTTGTCAATGGAGTAGGGGAGGCGATTGATCATATTGCGAAGTATGGCAGCAACCACAGCGACGCCATCGTGACGAAGAATAAGGCCACTGCTGACCGGTTTCTCCACGAGGTGGACAGTTCCAGCGTTTTCTGGAACGCGTCGACCCGGCTCGCCGATGGCGGCCAATACGGTTTCGGCGCCGAGATCGGCATATCGACCGATAAACTTCACGCCCGCGGTCCGATGGGGCTGGAAGAACTGACCAGTTACAAGTTTGTCGTCACCGGCGACGGTCAGTTAAGAGAATGAAACAGCCGCATTGTAGCGGCGCTCTATGAGCGCCGAAGGATATCCATCGGCAAACGGTGGTCACAGACCGACGCTACAATCGCCAGCCGAACGCGCGCATTACGTGCGCGATGCCATTCCCGCAGGCGGCCTGTTCGCCGGCATGACATGGCGCATCTCGCCTTCAGCCTTCCCAATTCCATCCACGCTGCTCGCTCAACTCGAAGCGCTCGGGCCGCCGTTGCTGGCGTTTTACCGCGCCTGTAACGTGATGTACCGGCACAGCGTGCAAGGGAAACTGCCGCGCTGGATCGCGGATTACCTCGATGCAGGGAAGCCACGGGAGTTGGTCGAGTTGTCCCGGTGCGACCGCTTTGAAAACTCTGTGCCGCGTGTGATCCGGCCTGATGTCATTCTCGGCAACGACCGTTTTTTTATTACCGAACTGGACTCGGTGCCGGGCGGCATCGGGTTGACCGGTTGGCTTGGCAAAACGTACGGCGAACTTGGTGATGACGTCGTTGGCGGACAGTTTGGGATGATGGAAGGTTTTGCGGCCGCAATGGAGACGGAGAATAAGTCGTTTACAGTCGTTGTCTCCGAAGAAGCCGCGACGTACCGGCCCGAGATGGAGTGGCTGGGGCAGCAGATTGGGTTTGCGGTGTTGAAGCCGGAGGAGATGGCTGGAACTTTGGGCGGTCAGCGTGACCTCAAGGACGGACCCACCCCTGACCCCTCCCAAGAGGGGAATCGCCGACTCGGGCTCCCCTCCTCTGGAGGGGCCGGGGGTGGGTTCACCGGCGCAATGAAGACCACGATCTACCGTTTCTTCGAGTTGTTCGATCTTGCGAACGTGCCGAATGCGCAGGCGTTACTGGACGCCGCGGCACGCGGTGATGTGGCGGTGACGCCGCCGGTCAAACCGCAACTTGAGGAGAAGATGTTGTTCGCGTTCCTGTGGACGGAACAGCTCCAGCCGTTCTGGTGTGAACAGCTCGGCGAGAAGGTGCTCGATCAACTCAAACAGGTTTTTCCGTATACCTGGATAGTCGATCCGACGCCGCTGGCGCCGCAGGCGGTTATCCCCGGACTCGGTATTCGTGATTGGCGCGAGATGGCGAGGTTCTCGCAGAAAAAGCGGGAACTGGTGTTGAAGATTTCCGGTTTTCATGAGCAAGCATGGGGCAGCCGCGGCGTATACGTCGGACATGACTTATCGTCGGGGAAATGGGCGGAGGCAATCGAACGGGCGCTGGCGTCGTTCCCGCAGCATCCGTTCATACTCCAACGATTCGAGAAATCGCGGTTGGTTGACGCCCAATACTTTGATTTCGAGGCGAACACGGTGCGAACGTTCAAGGGTCGTGTGCGATTGTGTCCGTACTATTTCGTCGTCAACGACACGACCAAGCTTGGAGGAATACTCGCCACGATTTGTCCAGCCGACAAGAAACTCCTGCACGGGATGTCCGACGCTGTACTGTCGCCGTGCTGCTTGCTGCCACCGTGATGTGCGAGGGTAGGGCGCGGTGGCTCACCGCGCCGCCACTGTTCCCATCATTCCCTACGGCGGGCTGGGGCCAGCCCGCCCTACCGGGCTGCTTGGCATCAAGCTGAGCCCAAGTTGCCCGCCGCATTCCTAATCGGCTTGACCCGCCCACCGTTAGTCCTTAGCCTGCAATAAACTTGGACGAAGTTATGGCGTTTGTTTCTTGCCTCTGACTTTGTCCCATTAGTTATGTTAGACGATTGTAGCGCACTGCGATGAAACACGATTACCTCGGGGATTCATACGACGCCGTGAAACGCCTTTGGCAAGAAGCTCTCTCGGAGTGGGCACCGCTCTATGCCGAACCTAGATTCATTCCGAAAGATCTCCAGGAGAAGTTCAGCCGTTTGACTGGCGTTCCGATGCTAGGGGATGCGCCTTCCGGACCTTACTCTATCCTGAACGATCCAGATACAGGTATTCGACTCCCCGACGAAGATAACCAGACTGAGAGCCGGACGCATATCGTTTTGCCGACTATTCGGAAGCAGCTTCAGCGGCACGCAGCGCGCGCCGTTATCACCTTCGATCAGAGCGACTATCGCCACAGCGGACTTAGTCACGATCAGCAGAGACGCGCCAAGATCCGTTATCTTGCCGAGGCTGGGCTGTTTGCGTTCTACTACGTCTCTCATGCCCCATTCCTCTTCGCTTTTCCCGACGCGAACACGCGGCAGCAGCTTCGGGAGAGGTTATTAAGCTTCGGCATCCCAGATAGTCGTTTTGAGAGCCATGAATGAATGGGAATTCGGTTCAACCAACTGCTGCCTGCTTCGCGGCTAACGGTGGCTGACCTCAGGGTTGTGCAAAAAGGAAGGACATGAAAACGAAAAGTGATGTTGCGGTGGCGAAATTTCTGTCGGGATACAATTGTGCTCAATCGGTTCTTTACTCGTTCTGTGATGATCTGCGGTTCGACAAGGATACCGGTCTCAGACTGTCATGCGGGTTCGGGGCCGGCATGGGGCGACGGCAAGAGGTTTGCGGAGCTGTCAGCGGCGGAACTATCGCCATTGGACTCAAACATGGACGCGGTGAGGGACAGGATCGGGCTGTCATGGATGAAACGTACCGGAAAGTTCGGGAACTCATGTCTCGATTTGAATCAAAGCACGGCACCTGCATCTGCCGCAAGCTGTTGAACGGTTGCGACCTGAGCACACCGGAGGGACAGCAACACTTCAAAGATAACGATCTCCTGAACAAAACCTGCAAAGGTTACGTGAAGACGGTCGTGGAAACATTGGAAGACATACTTTGAAGCGGACGCCGAACAAGAACGGTCGAGCGCCAACCTCTGGCATTGGGCCTGACTCGAAAGACCTTCCAGCAGCCGTAGCAATTCGAAAACCAAAGTGTTGCAAAGGCAGACGGTTTTCGCTAGCATCCCCGGACCTATGAAAAAACTCATCTTGCTTTCCATGTTGTTGGCCGCGTGGGTCGGCACGGCGCGAATCTGGGCCGAGGTAGATCCCGGTGATCGGTTCCTCGATGCGTATTTGCAGGTGCAGGAGGGCGATGCCGCCGAGCGGGGAACCGACTGGGCCAAGGCCAACGCCAAATACACCGCGGCGCTGGATATCCTGCGCGAGATCAAGACGAATACTCCCGACTGGAACCCGAACATAATCGAGTTCCGCACCAAGTACTGTACTGACCATCTCAACGCCTTGAAAGGCAAACTACCCGCGGCAGCACCCGCGCCGGAAACTCCAGCCGCAGCTACGACGCCGACCCCAGTAGTCGCGCCTGCGCCAATGCCTGTGATCAGCGCGCCGCCGGTGGCGCCGAACCCTGTGCCGGCCGAGGCGGAACGCATCCAGCAGTTGACGGTCGAATTGCAGCGCGCGCAGGACAAGATACGCGATCTTGAAACCGCGCGCACCGATTTGAAAACGAAACTCGACGAAGCGCTCGCCAAACCCGCGCCCGTTGTCGCGGCTCCAGTAGCTGTCGTTCCGGCTCCGGTGCCTGTTGTAGCGGCGCCTGATACGCGCGAAGCCGACTTGACCAAGCAAAATCAGGAACTCAGCACTCAATTGGCCACGACGCAGGCGCAGATGGCCGACCTCAAAGAGAAACTTCAAGCTGCCGCGAAACCAGCGGAGGTCGTAGTGCCGGCGGAATCCGAACAATTGACCCAGTTGCGGGCCGACCTTCAGCGCGCTCAGGAAAAGACCCACCAGTTGGAAACTGCGCAGGCCGATTTGACCGCCAAACTTCAGGAAACGCAGGCCAAACCCGAGCCGGCTACGCCCGACTTGCGCGTCGCCGAGTTGACCAAGCAAAATCTGGAACTCAGCGCGCAGTTAGCCGCGGCACAGGCGCAAACGGCAAATCTGCGTGAGCAACTCAATGTCGCCCCGAAAGTTGCGGCGCCCGTCGTGCTCGCGCGTGTCGAGTCCCCCGAGTTGAAACAGTTGCGTGCCGAATTGCAGAGCGCGAAAGACGAACAGGCTGCCTCGCGCAAGAAACTGGACAGTCTGCTCAACGAGAAGTCGGCGCTCGATCAGCGGTATCAAAGTGTATCCGCCAGGCTCGCCACTGCCGAACAGAAACTCCGTACCGCCAAGCCCGGAACCGAGCGCGACGAACTGGTTGTGGTGAAGAAACAATTGGAGCAGTCGCAGCAGCGTCTCACGGTCGCGCAAGAGACAGTCGAAGCAGCACGCGCCGACGCCAAACGCGCCCAGCGAACCGCTGATGAAGCGACCGCCAAACTCAGCGAGACCGAGCGTCAACTGCGCGCTGTGAAGACAGCCAGCGCCAAGAACGAGGAGATTATCGAGCAGTTGCGGCGGGATAATGCGAATCTGAAACGGGAGCGTGGCCAGAATTTCAGCGTGCATAGCGCCGATGAGGAGTACACGGGGCCGACTTGTCCAGAACTGATAGGCTGGCGAGCGCACAACTGGCCGCTGAAGAACGCCAAACCGAAACCGGCGGAGCCGACCGTGCCGGCCACTGCGGCGTCAAAACAGAGGAAAGTCACTGCCACGATTCCTGCGCCGCCAAAACCAAGCCCGGCAGTGCCCACCGAACCGGTCAAGCCGGTGCCCGCTCAGGATTCGGGATGGTGGCCGTTCGGAAAGAAACCGGCTGCTGCGGTAACGAATCAACCGCCTGCCGTCAAGACGCCAGCCGCGCCCGAGACGAAGTAGGCCGCGGTCGCCGTTGCGCCTGCTTGATTCGCACGGATGTAGTTTGGTGTTTTCGGTCCGGCGAGCAGCGGGTTCCGGCGTTTTCAGGCCGCGACGGCGGGAGGATCGAAAAACCTTTTTCCAGTTAAAACACCCAGCGAATATCAATAGGAGCAAACGAAAGAGATGAAGAAGAGAATTGCAATGTTGACCGGTGGCGGCGACTGTCCGGGATTGAACGCGGTCATCCGCGCGGTGACGCGGCGGGCGTTGATGGAAGGTTGGGAGGCCATCGGCTTTCGCAATGGTTGGGCGGGCGTGATCCAGGGAGATTATGTCGTCCTTGATCGGCAGCGGGTGGCCGGCATCCTGCATCTTGGCGGGACAATTCTTGGCACCTCGCGCACCAACCCCACCGATGAACAACTCGGCACGATTGCGGATAACCTGAAAAAGATTGGTGTGACGACGTTGGTCGCCATCGGCGGCGATGACACGCTTAGCGTCGCGTCCGCCCTGTACAAGCGCGGCGTGCCTGTTATTGGCGTGCCGAAGACGATTGACAACGATATTGCCGGCACCGACCAGACGTTCGGGTTTGATACGGCTGTGAACATCGCGACGGAGGCGATTGACCGGTGTCACAGCACCGCCGAGGCGCACAGCCGCGTATTGGTCGTGGAAATCATGGGCCGACAAGCGGGCTGGATCGCGCTCTATGCGGGCGTGGCAGGCGGCGCAGACGTGGTGTTGCTGCCCGAGTTCCCGATGACGCTGGACGAGATCTGCAAGATCATCAAATCGCGTCAGGCCAGCGGCAAGAATTTCTCAATCGTCGCTGTGGCGGAAGGTTTCAAGCTCGGAGGCGCGGCCATTCTTCAGACCAAGGAACTCGATGCGTTTGGCCACGAGCGGTTGGGCGGGATTGCCGAGCGGTTGTGCAGGGACATCGAGAAGGTCACCGGTATTGAGAGCCGTTCGGTGGTGCTCGGTCACACCCAGCGCGGCGGCACGCCCACGGCGTGCGACCGGGTACTTGGCACTCGTTACGGGGTGAAGGCGGCGGAATTAGCCATCAGCGGCCAGACCGGCAAGCTGGTCGCGCTACGCGGCACTGACGTCATCGGCGTGGACTTCGACAGTGTCATTACCGAGCAGATTGACAAGAAGACCGGTAAACCGAAACTGCGGATGGGCAACCGCAGTGTGCCGAAGGAATTCTACGATCTCGCGAAAGTGTTCTTCGGTTGACCCGGTAATTCGCGCCGGGGCGGCCCCGCAGACGCGGGATCGCCCCAGCGTTGTTTTGGGGACATGACAAAAACAGCGATTGCCGAGTGCCGGCTCTACGGGTTTGTAGATACCGCCTATCTGGCGGGGCGCGACCCGGCGGAACTGACCCGGCAGTTGATCGCCGGCGGCGTGGACGTGATTCAGGTCCGTGCCAAACGCGAAACGCATCCCGAACGCGTTGCATTGGCGCTGGCAGTCGTCCGCGCCGCGCAATCGTCACCGGTACCGATTATCATCAACGACGACATTGACGTGGCGTTCGAGGCGGGCGCCGACGGCGTTCACCTCGGTCAGGAAGATTGGGCCGCGATTCCACGGGAGAACCGCCGGGAGAAGCTTGCGGGACTGCGGATTGTTGGCATTAGTACTCACTCGCTTGAACAAGCGCAAATGGCGGAACGCGATGGCGCGAATTATATAGGAGTCGGCCCGGTATTCGCCACGAGCACGAAGCCGAAAGTGAAACCTGTCGGTGTGGAGTTGATCCGGCAAGTTACGGCGCGTGTCGCAGTGCCGTTTTTCGCCATTGGCGGTATCACGCTGGTGAACCTCGACGATGTGCTGGCCGCTGGCGCAACGCAGGTGGCGGTCGTGTCCGCGATTCTGTGCGCGCCGGATGCAGCAAAGGCCGCGGCTGAATTTAAGAAGCGGTTGCTGTAGCGGCGGTCTGTGACCGCCGTTCGTGGCTGAAACAGTCGGCGCTCATAGAGCGCCGCTACAGAGGAGAAACCGACATGAGCCTATTGATCACCGGTTCGATCGCCCTCGATAGCGTGAAGACGCCGGTCGAGGAACATCACGATTTGCTCGGTGGCTCGGCGAGTTACGCGTCGGTGGCGGCAAGCTTCTTCACGCCGGTGAATCTGGTGGGCATCGTCGGCAGCGATTTCCCGAAGCAATACCTCGACCTGTACCAGAAACATCACATCAACCTCGACGGTTTGCAGGTTGTGGAAGGTAAAACGTTCAGGTGGTCGGGCGAGTACGAGTGGGACTTGAACAAGCGTCGGACGTTATCGGTTGCGCTGAACGTGTTTGAGACATTCCAGCCGAAATTGCCGGCCCGGTACAGCAAGACGCCATACGTGTTCCTTGCCAATATCGCGCCGACGCTGCAACTCCACGTGCTGTCGCAGATGGACCGGCCGAAGTTCGTCGTAGCCGACACGATGGATCTGTGGATTGAAATCGCGCGGGAAGCGTTGCAGAAACTGATGAAGAAAATTGATTGTCTCGTGCTAAACGAAGGCGAGGCGCGCGAGTTGATAAAAGAAACGAGCCTCATCAAGGCCGGCCGCGCGCTGCTGAAAATGGGCCCGAAATACGTGGTTATCAAGAAAGGCGAGCACGGTTGTCTGTTGTTTGGGAACGATATCTTTTTCAGCGCGCCGGCGTATCCGCTGGAAGACATCCATGACCCGACCGGTGCGGGTGACTGTTTTGCGGGCGCGTTCACCGGCTACCTGGCAAAGACAGGGCGGATTGACCACGACGCACTGCGCAAGGCGGTCATCTACGGCAGCGTCATCGCATCATACAACGTCGAGTCGTTCAGTCTACGTCGGCTCCAGACGCTGACCCAGAAAGACATTGCCGACCGTTATGACGTTTTCCGCCAGATGAGCCATTTCGAGTTGGGCTGACGGCGAGTGAATCGGGTTGACGCTCCCAAAAGGTGGGTCTAGCCTACGCGCTAATCGGACAGGCTTTCCGAGGTTGTGTTTTTGGTCGGAGGCTTTGTACCGTTAAGAATGAAAGGTATCAAACCATGCCGCTAGAAAGTTACGAGTTGTGTCCGTCATGCAGGCACAAGGTTGTGCTCACCAAGTCCGGCACCGGCAGCTTCCGCTGTCCGGAGTGCCAGTGTGAGTTCCGTCATAACGCTCGGAAATGGATTATTGGTGTTCCTGTTGGTCTGATTGGCGTGTTGTTGCTTGCGTACCTGACCTATGGCTCGTTTATTCCTCCTGTCTTCGCCGTTTTCTCGGGTGTTGGGGTTACAGCGTTTGCGCTGTCACGGGTTCCGTCATACATCATCACGCAGCCGGGCAGTATCCCGGTTGAACAGCCAAAGTGATGAGCGGATTACCTATCCGTTCAGTGGAGCGAACATAGGGTAGCGCCCGCGTCGGCTATCTCTGTCGTTAACCTCGAAACCCACCCGCTTGTTTTCACTACCGAGCGTTTCACTCACCCCAAGCCGGAACGATGCTGTTTAAGGAGGGGAGCACACGCGCCCTCGCGTGTTTTGGCTCCGAATGCTTTCGGAGCTGCGGGACGACAGTGAAGGGCACCGTTTGATTCAAGAATAGACGGCCATTCATGTCTGGCGCGGGGGCGCATCAGACAGCACCCGAGGCGGGCGCGCTCCCCGGTCCAACTGAATCGCTCGCCCTAAGGTGTCCCGTCGGCCCCGTCTATCGTCGGGTCGTCGTCTGCGCTCGATTCGCCGGTAGCGAAGGCAATCAGGTGACCTAGTAACCAGCCGAGCGCGCCGATTTTGAGGGTGGCGAATTGTTTCGGGTCCTCGAGGTCGAGGTTTTCGCGGTTCATATCCTGCTCGGTGACATCGAACAACTCACCGAGGATGAGCCGGGCTTCGTTGATGGCGCTCATCCATGCGTTGAGATGGACGACGGCGAACGTCACGCGGCAGGAATGAGTTTTCGCCGATTCTTCTTCGAGGCTGGCAAGGTCACGACCGACGGTTTCGCCCGCGGAGACGAAGAGATGACGCAATTCGGGCACGATGATTTGCTCCCAATCAGCATTGATCTTCGGGTCATCGCGAGTCGGAGTCGCGAACAGACGTGCGCTGGCGTCGGGCGTGTCGCGTTTCTCCAAAATGTGCGGCAGTTCGCGCAGACAGAATACCAACACCGGCGGGATGCCGTTGATGCGGATGTGTTTCTCGCCCACGGCGCGGACGCGGAGCGGGTTCATGGCTCGGATTTCTCCATTGTAGTGAGCAACTGATAGCTCTGTAACTGGTGGACGTAATGCTCTGCCTGTTCGCGTCCACCCGACCAGACGATTGACCTGCCGCGTTGGTGGACCTCGAGCATGTGGCGCTTAGCCTTTTCGCGCGGGTATCCGAACACGCGCTGAAAGACCATCGTCACATAGGTCATCAGGTTAATCGGGTCGTTGTGGACAACAACGTTCCACGGCGTGGCCAGCGATTCTTTCGTGGCGGTCTCGTCGAGCTGAACGACGCCGGGTTGTGTGAACGCAGCCATCTGCAATAAACTATCAGAACCTGCGACGCTTACCAACTTAGACTTGATTTTGTACAGGGAACATCGAGAATAGCCGCAGTCAGAAGCGGGTGTAGCATAATGGTAATGCATCGGCTTCCCAAGCCGACGACGTGGGTTCGATTCCCATCACCCGCTCCAATTTTTTCCGGGGAGATGGCTACACTAGATACATCAACTGTTCTGGGAGGCGCAGTCAGCGCCGAACGGTACCGGTGCGCCGAGATCGTGAGCGCTCCGCTCGGCGGCAACCTGCAATTGGTCTATTCGAAGAACAACGGCATGCAGCGCGTGCTTCCGACGCTCGTCGCGAGAGGGCTGGCGTTGTGCCGCGCGTTCGATACTTTGGAGAACCATGCGCGGTCGCGCTGTCGCGACCTTAAACTGGATCCAAAACAATTGCCGGCAGTGCGCGGCGAACTGCAAAAGCTGGCCGCGGACGGACTACTGGTGTCGGAGAGAATGGTGCGCGAACGAATTGCGCACGCCGTCGGGCAAGCCCCCGCGACATCCGGCGCGGTGGAACCGATTACCTCAGTGGTGTGGATCACGCGCGACCGGATCGAACCGTTGCACCGGAACATGCTCAGTTTCATCGAGAACGGGCAGCGCCATGGCCGGACCAGCGAGTTTGTGGTGATGGATGATTCTCCGGACGCGACAGTCCGCGAGAATTACAGGCAGATGCTGCGGGAACTGAAACGGCAATACAGCGTGACGATTCTGTATGCGGGCCGCGAAGAGAAGGAACGATTCGCGCAGGCGCTGGCCACCGCGGGCGCGCCGGCGGAGACGGTGCAATTCGCGCTTTTCGGCATGGAAAACTGCGGTGCGATGTACGGAGCGAACCAGAACGCGGTGTTGTTGCACACACTCGGCGAGAAATCGCTTGGCGTCGGTGACGACAGCGTGTGCCAGTTTGCGCCGAGTCCACAGCCGAAAAACGGGCTGGGGTTTTTCACAGGCGCCGACCCGGCGGAGTTCTGGTTTTATCCGGACCGCGACGCGGCGCTGGCGGCGGTGAAGTTTTCTGAAGACGATCTACTGGCGATGCACGAACGGTTGCTAGGGCGCGATCTCGGCAGCGCGATACTGGCATTCGGCGGCGCCAACGCGGTGAACGTTGGCGAACTCGACCCTCAGTTTTTGCGGAGTCTGCCTCCGAATATTCCGGGAGAGTCTTCGAGCGCAGGGCGCGTGACTGTGACGATGAGCGGACTGGTCGGCGACTGCGCAATGAGCTGGCCGCGATGGTTCTTGTTGGCGGGCAGATCGCGCGAGCGGTTGATGCAGTCGGAGACGGCGTATCGCGATGCGTTCCGCAGTCGAGAGATTCTGCGCGTGGCGTCGCAATACGCCATCAGCGCGGGCCAGTTTTGCCTGAGCACGGCCATCGGGTTCGATAATCGGACGCTGATGCCGCCGCTCTTCCCCATCGGACGCAACGAAGACAGCGTAATGGGCCTGACGTTGCGGCGCTGTTTCCCAGACGGCTATTTCGGGCATGTGCCGTGGGCGGTGCTCCACGCGCCGCAGGAAACGCGGGCGTTCGCGTCCGAAGACATGTGGGCCGACGCTGCGAGCTGCGGCGTCTCGGGCATTATCAGTCTATGCCTCTCGCACGGTGAGTTCGGTCCCGGCCGAACCGACGGCACGCAACGGTTACGAATACTCGGCCGCAACCTGACGCAACTCGGGGCGTTACCGCAGTCGGAGTTCGACGAGTTTATCCGGGTCCAACTATGGCGGCAGGCGAGCCGGACATTGGGGGCGTTCAGTGAATTTCTGCGGGCGTACCGGCAATCGCCGGATTTTTGGGCGAAAGACATCCGCCAATACGCGACCACACTGCGCGAGGCGATGATGCGTGACGACTACAGCGCGCCACGCGACCTGCGACGCGGTCGCAGCGCCGACGAGGCGCGCGCGATGACGCAGCGGCTTGTCGGCCAGTTCGGCGCGCTGTTGGCGGCATGGCCGGAGATCGTGTCTGCTACGCGGACACTGCAACAGAATGGGGTGCGCGTGGCGCAGCCAGTTGGGTAAGTTGACCATGGCAACGACTCCAGCAAACATTACGATCAGCGCGACGGAGCGATACCGGAGCGCGGAGTTGACGACGGTCAACGTTGGCAGGGACGCGCAACTTGTGCGCCCTCGATGCGGTGGGGCGACGCGCGTAATGCCGCGGGCGCTGGTGAATTTGGTGACGCAATGTCGGCAGTTCGATACGCTGGACAATCACGCGCGGGCGGCGTGCCAGCGGTTGCGGTTGCCGCCCGAGAAAGTGGCGGAGGTGCGCGGCAAACTTGCCGAGTTTACGGCGGCGGGATTGCTCGTGCCGTTCAACGAACTACGCGGCCAGTTAGCGGCATGCGTGGCGGATGCGCCACCGGCGATTGCGACTGTCGGTTTTGTGACGGGGAATCGGCCGGCAATGATCGAACGCGCCGTGGCGAGTTTCTCCGAAAACAGCCGGCGGTACGGGCGCAGCAATGATTTTGTGGTGATGGATGACTCTGACGTGGCGACGGCGCGGGAGCAAACGCGGCACGCGTTGCGCAGACTGGCGAAACAACACGGCGTGACGATTCTGTACGCCGGTCCGGAAGAGAAACGGCGGTTTGCGGACGCGCTCTTGGCAACGGGGTTGCCGAAGGAAATGGTGGAGTTCGCGTTATTCGGCGCCGCGTACGGCATCAGTCTATGCGGCGCGAACCGGAACGCGTTGTCCTTGCACACTGCGGGCGACATGATTAGCAGCGTGGACGATGACGTGCTCAGCCGCGTGGCGCTCAGCCCGAAGTTTCAGGAAGGGCTGACAATTTCGACACAATCAGATCCGGCGGAATTCTGGTTTTACCCGAACCGGGAGACGGCGGTCGGCGGGTCGACGTTCGTTGAGAAGGATCCGCTGGCAGTTCACGAACAGATGCTCGGGCGAACGCTTGGCGGATGCGCGGAGGTACTCGGCGCGACGGAGTTGAACCTCGACAAGATGAACGAGCGGTTCACCGCCAGCCTCAAGCGCGGCGGTGGACAGGTGCGAGTGACGATGCTCGGGTTGCTTGGCGATTGCGCCATGACATGGCCACGGTGGTTCTTGCTGAGCGGTCCGTCGGGTGAACGGTTGTTGCAGTCGGAGGCGGCCTATCGCTCGACATTTGTCAGCCGCGAGTTTCTGCGCGTGGCCTCCGTGGCAACGATCAATTCCGGGCCGATGTGCATGGCATACGCGCTCGGGCTCGATAACCGCGACCTATTGCCGCCATTTTTCCCCGTCGGACGAAACTGCGACGGAGTGTTCGGGCACACACTCCAAAGATGTTTCGCCGACAGTTACTTCGGCCATTTCCCACACTCGATTTTTCACGCGCCCGAGGACGGGCGGACGTTCCCTGCAGGCTCGGTGCAGGCGGACGCGGCGACACGGACCTTGTCGGAATTGCTCCTGGACTGCATCCGCCCGTGCGATTTCGGTCCCGCCTGTTTCGACGATAGGAAACGACTGAGCATCCTCGGTGAACACCTGATCTCGATGGCTGCGCTGTCGCCGGCGGAATTTAAGGACTTTGCGCGGACACGGTCGTGGCAACAAACGGGGCAGATGTTACAGGCGATGGAACAACGGTTGCGCGTAGCAAAGGAATCGCCATCGTTCTGGGCGACCGATATGAAACAGTACGGGCTGGCTTTGCGAAAGGCGATGATCACCGGCGATTTCGGGATGCCGACAGAACTGCGGAACGGACGGAGCGCCGAGGAGGCGAACGTGCTGACGCAGCAATTGTTCAGCCAGTTTGGCGAACTGCTGCGGGTGTGGCCCGCGATGATGGATGCGGCGCGCGAGTTGCGGGCGAAAGGTGTTCGACTGGCCCAGACGGTGGTGTGAGAATGAGAAGCTCCTAGGTGTGGAACGGTTTGTTATCGCCACGAAGGACGAAGAGATTACAAAGAATCGACGAGCGCGGTTCTCCCACTACATTATCGGTTTGCATTTGGGCCGGCTTTGCGTGAATTCTGAACAGCGCACAGGATGAAGAAGACAATTCATTTCGTGTCGGGACTACCGCGGGCAGGGAGCACATTGTTGTGCAATCTGTTGGCGCAGAATCCACGGTTCCATGCGACGCCGACCTGCGGACTGTTCGAGGTGCTGGCGATGGTGCGGAGCCGGTGGAATCGGATTCCCGAATTTCGCGCCGCGCCCGATGAAGACGCGAAACTGCGGGTCTTGCGCGCAATCCTTAAAGCGCATCATGACGATCCGAAGAACAAACGGCCCGTGGTATTCGATAAATCGCCCGCTTGGCCGTCGTTGTTGGAGACCGTCGAACTATTGTTGAAGGAGAAGGCGAAGGTGCTGGTGCCGGTGCGCGACGTGCGCGATGTGCTCGCGGAATGCGAACAGATGTTCCGCGTCAATAACGGCACGTGGGAATTTCCACAGGAGGAGGCGCATTTCCTGAAATGGCAGACGGTGGAGGGCCGGTGTGAAGTCTGGATGGCGCGGGATCAGGCAGTCGGGCTGGCGTACAACCGGATCCGCGACGCAGTCCACCGCGGGTTTTCGGATCGGTTGCACTTTGTCGAGTACGACCGGCTGACGCATGAGCCGAAGAAAGTTTTTCAGGGCATTTATGAGTTTCTGGAAGAGAAGCCGTTTGCGCACGATTTCCAGCATATCGAGCAGGTGACGCACGAGGATGATTCGCACTACGGGTTGCCGCCGGTTCATGTCCTGCGGCCGAAGCTGAAGCCGTCGGAACCATTATGGCCGAAGGTGCTGGGTAAAGTGGCGAAACGATACACGCCATTGAACGAGTTGTGGCAGGCGAAGGCGGATTGAGCGATGCAACGAACCATTCATCTTATCGCCGGGTTGCCTCGGGCGGGGAGCACGTTGTTGTGCAACCTGCTGGCGCAGAATCCGCGGTTCCATGCGACGTCAACCAGCGGGATCATCTCGATCATGCGGGCGGTGCGTGTGCGATGGCCGCAGGTTTACGGGGAAAAGAATCCGCAGGCCGAAGCGGCAATGCGGCGGGTGTTGGGCGGGATTTTGGACTATTACCACGATGATCCGAATAATTCTAAGCCGGTGATATTCGACAAATCGCGCGGGTGGATTGGGGCATTGGACATGGCAGAGATGGCGCTTGGACGGAAAGTTAAGGTGCTGGTCTGCGTGCGCGACGTGCGGGACGTGATCGCGTCGTTTGAGAAATTGTGGCGGAAAGACACGGCGCTGTGGCAATTGTCGCAGGAACGCTCGCGATACTTCGACTGGCAGACAATCGAAGGCCGATGCGAGGTGTGGATGGGACCGAAGGGCGTTGTCGGCATCCCGTATCGCGGGCTGCGGCGTGCGCTGGAGCGCGGGTATCGCGACCGTATGTTCTTTATGGAATTTGACGACCTGACACGGCAGCCGCGGGCGACGATGCAGCGGGTTTATGAATTCATCGGCGAACCGTATTTCGAGCACGACTTTGACCACGTCGAACAGGTGACACGTGAAGACGATTTCATGCACGGTATTCCCGGACTGCACGTGATCCGGTCGAAGGTTGCGCCGTTCGAGCCGGTCTGGCCACAGTATCTCGGCAAGGCGGCGGACAAATATGCGTCATTGAACAGTTTGTGGCGGGACGCTAAGCCGAAGACGGCGGAAACGAAGACGCCAAGCAGTAGCGCAAAGCCGGCAAAGGGCTGATATGGAGAAAACGATCCATTTCATTACCGGGATGCCGCGGGGTGGGGCGACGTTGCTAAACAATATCCTGGCGCAGAACCCGCGGTTTCATCTGGCGTCGCCGCCGGGCATTCTGGAAGTGATGTACCAGGCGCGGCATCGGTGGAATCGGGTAGTGGAGATCAAGGCATCGCCAAACGAGCCCGGCAAAGTGCGAGTATTGAGAGGCATGCTGGCGCGGTATTATAGCGGCGAGACTGTGCCGCAGCCGGTCGTGTTCGATAAATCGCGGGGCTGGCTCGGGCTGCTTGAGATGGCTGAGCTGGTGCTGGAGCGGCCGGCGAAAGTGCTGGTGCCTGTGCGCGACGTGCGCGACGTGATGGCGTCGTTCGAGCGGCTCTGGCAGCAGAACAAGGATTTTCGCGCGGCCATGGAGAAGAGCCTGCCGCCGATGCCAAAGGACACGCCGAAAATCCCGCTGGACACGCCAGAACAGCGATGCGCAGTCTGGGCGCGGGCGGAACAGCCGGTCGGCTTGGCGTTTAATCGCATCCGCGACGCGCTGGCGCGCGGGTTTGGCGACCGAATGCACTTTGTCGAGTACGAACAGCTCACGCGCGATCCGGAGCGGACGCTGTCGGCAATCTATAAATTCCTTGGCGAAACGCCGTTTGCCCACGATTTCAAGAACGTCAAACATGTGACGTGGGACGTGGACGAGATGTTGATGTATCGCGTGCCCGGTCTGCCACAGGTCCGTCCGAAGGTGGAGCCACAACAGCCGCGTTGGCCGACCGTGTTCGGCTCGTGGATCAGCAAGTATGTCTCGTCGAATGCCGTGTGGGAACAGGTCCGCAAAACCGGCGGCAGTGGAACTGCGGCCACGCTCTCGTCAGCGCCACCGACCATCGGCTAACGCGTTTTAAGAATCAAACTCCATGGTCTATGGGGAGGCTGTCGTTAGTTTGATTCGCTCCCGGTCGGCTTGGCCGAGGCCGAGACGGCCGGCGGTGGCGATGTGGCTGGCCTGCGAACCGATGGCGGACACATTGGCTTCGCGGCGTTTGGCTTCGAGCAATTCCAGCGCGACAACGTCTACGGCGACGGGATCGCGGCTGAACAACAGTCCGCCATAGTTCCATGAGTACTGCGGCTTGAACGCCGGCCCGCCCGCGTATCCTCCGACCAAACCGTCCATCACGTTCAGCACCAGTTTGCCGCGGACTTGCGGCAGTGCGCAGATTTCAGCGATGGCCGGGTCACCGTGCTGGCCGGGCGCCTCAAATCGGCGCTGATTGTCCACCGCGGCGATGGACACGTTGTAGAGGCAACCTGCAATCCCGCAGGGGTCATGGTCGTGAAGCACTGGAACGTTGATAAGCTTGGTGATGGTCTTGGTCAGGACGAGCGGCAGATGTGAGCGCGTGTCTATGTCGGATTCCACCTTGCCCAACAACAGATCGCCCCAGACAAGACGGCCAACCACGCGGTGCACATAAACAGCGGTCGCATCCCAGCCAGCCGGCGATACCGCGAGCGCACGGAACGATGTCGGGCGTAACACCTGCTCCGTCGTCAGAAAACCGGCCGCAGTCATTTCGGTGGCATCCCGGTCCCAAACGATGATGTTTGAGGGAGAGACGCCGGCGGCGCGCAAACCGTCGGCAATCGCGTCCACAACGGCGCGGTGTGTGGCGAGCAACGGTGCAGCTTGAGTGTTGATCTTGATGCCAACCACGTCGTTGCTGGAAACGAGCGTTGCCCACGCGGCGGCCTCGTTCGACTGACCAGTGAGCGACTCGATTCCCGCAGTGACCAGACGACGCACCTTCACGGCGTCCACGTCGAACCCGCTCACTGCCGTCGAGTCTTGTGCGAGGACGACGCGGCTGTTTGCGATCTCGTTGTTCGCAGCGCGCACGTGGAAGCCGGTTAGCAACAGCACTGCCACAATAAGCCAGCGACATTTCTGCTGTGTGCCCCCGCCATTTTCTGGCATCATTTGGCCACTGTACGGTGAGAGGGCAGCAGAAACAAGCCGACCGCGAAGAGGGTGGCATGGTTTTCTGTAGCGGCGCTCTGTGAGCGCCGAGATAATGGGTCGGCGGTCATAGACCGCCGCTACAATTTTCAAGTTTTACTGCTACGCAAAGAGGAGAAACGACATGATCACGCGCATTTGTGACCGTTGTGGGCAGCCGTTGGAGCAAGGCGGGCTGCGGTACGTGGCAAAGATTCAAGTGTTCGCGGCATACGATCCGCTGGAGATCACCTTTGAAGACCTTATGCGCGACCACTCCGACGATATCAAGAAAGTCCTGGAACAATGCAAAGACCTCACCGAGGAAGAACTCATCCGTGATGTGTTTGTGGATTTCCAGTTCGACCTTTGCCATGCCTGCCAGCGCGCGTACATCGCCGACCCGTTGCCTGCCTCACAGGGGGGGAACTGAACATCTCAGGTGAGCCACAAAGCGTTCGCCATGGGGCGAGTTGGCTAGATCGAATTGACGCCTGTTGACTCACAACTGTAATCACTCCTCAAGAAACCCTGTGAGAGCGAGGGCAATCCATGCAATCGACAAAAAAATCAAGAAAATCCCGCTCGGAATGATCCATCTGATGAACCTCTCATACTGAGGAAGCGTCTTCCCCGCCGCAATGGCTCTGCGAAGTGACTTTGGCCAGAAAAACGCGAAGTAAACGCCGAGCCAAATAAAAACAGCCCCCATCACACAAACACTCGCCTTAGTGCGAAGTAGTAGATGATCTTCCAGCCTCATGAGTCGTCTTTCAACTAACAATATTCTTAGCTCTAACTCAGTTTGTCATATCACTGACAAGAGGCATGCGAGAACAAACTAGACGGTCTCCAATCATCGTTCCAGCTAGAACTTCATGGAGAGCAGGAACTCGGCGTTGGACTTGGTTTTCTTGAGTTTCTCGATAATGAGTTCCATCGCTTCAATGGGTGGAACGCCGGCGAGCGCCTTTCGCAAGATGTAAATGCGGCCAACCTCGTCTGGGTGATAGAGCAACTCTTCCTTGCGCGTGCCGCTCTTCTCGATGTTGATCGCTGGGAAGATGCGTTTGTCCACAAGATGACGGTCGAGACACAGTTCCATGTTGCCGGTGCCTTTGAACTCTTCGAAAATGACTTCATCCATCCGCGAGCCGGTATCTACCAGCGCAGTGGCGATGATGGTCAGCGAGCCGCCTTCCTCGGTGTTCCGCGCCGCGCCGAAGAACCGTTTCGGTTTGTGGAGCGCGTTCGCGTCCACGCCGCCCGATAGAATCTTGCCGGAGTGCGGCTGCAACGTGTTGTAGGCGCGGGCTAACCGCGTGATTGAGTCGAGCAATATGACCACGTCTTTCTTGTGTTCGACAAGACGTTTGGCCTTCTCCAACACGATCTCGGCGATCTGGGCGTGCCGTTCGGGTGGTTCATCGAAGGTCGAGCTGATCACCTCGGCTTTGACCGTGCGTTTGAAATCGGTGACTTCCTCGGGCCGTTCGTCAATGAGCAGCACGATGACGATGGCTTCGGGATTGTTGGTGAGAATGGCGTTGGCAATCTTCTGGAGCAAAATCGTCTTGCCCGTGCGCGGTTGCGCGACGATCAAACCGCGCTGGCCTTTGCCGACGGGCGTGAACAGGTCCATGACGCGCGTGTTGATCTCATCGGCCGCGGTTTCGAGGATGAAACGAGCGGTCGGGAAATAAGGCGTAAGATTGTCGAACATGATCTTATCTTTCGCCTTTTCCGGGCTGTCCTGATTGACGCCCTCGACCTTCAATAGCGCGAAGAACCGTTCCTTGTCCTTCGGTGGCCGTATCTGGCCCGACACCGTGTCGCCTGTCAGCAGTTCGAACCGCCGGATCTGCGATGGCGAGACGTAGATATCCTCGGGGCAGGGGAGATAATTGTATGCGGGCGAACGCAGAAAACCGAAACCGTCGGGAAGAATTTCCAGCACGCCTTCGCCGAACATCATGCCGTTGCGCTCGGCGTTCTTCTTGAGGATTTCGAATATCAACTCGTATTTCTTGAGCGTGGCGACGGTCTCCACGTTCAAGTCGCGCGCCGTCTTTTGCAGGGTCGGCATTGTTTCCTGCTGTAATTGTCGGAGCGACATCGTCTCGCCTTTGGGCTGGTCGGCTGGCCGTGCCGGCGTCTGATCCTTGGCTGGTGCGCCAGTTTGCACAGGCGTTGTTTCCACCGGGGGTGGTGTGGACATGGGAGTGGGCGCCGGTTCAGCCTTTCTCGGCGTCACGGCCTGAGCTTCCGCGGGCGCTGCCGGTTCCGCGACGGTTGTCGGTGTCTCGATCATCGGTTCTTTCCTGGTGCTTTTTCTACCTCTTGGCATGACAGTTCTCCTTGATGATTGCCCAAATAATGTCGGCCTGCTCCGAAAGCGTTCGTTGCGTGCCGTCATTCCAAATAACAAAATCGGCTCGATCCGTTTTCTTCTGCATCGGCCACTGCGCGCCGATGCGCGCGCGGGCCTGTTCTTCGCTCAACCCGATTGCAGCCAGCCGCGCCAGTTGGGTCTGTTCGCTACAAGCAACGGTCACAACGCAGTCGAACTCGCTCTCGGCCCCGATCTCATAGAGCAGCGGGACCGTTACCAACACGAACTCCGTCCGGCCCTCGCGCGCGCATTGCGCCAGTAGATCAGCCTGCATCTGGCGGACAGCCGGGTGAACGATGCTGTTCAGTTTCAGGCGCTTCGACTCATCGCCGAACACTATCTCGCCCAATTTCGGGCGGTTAACCGTCTTGTCGGCATTGAGAACGTCCCGGCCGAACTCCCGCACCACCTCGTGCCACGTCGGCGTACCCGGTTCGAGCGCGCGATGCGCCAACTCGTCGGCTTCGATCACGACGGCTCCCGTCTGTTGCCAGCGTTGCGCCACGGTGCTCTTGCCGGCTGCGATGCCGCCAGTGAGGCCGATTCTCAACAGTTTCTCCATTGTAGAGAGTTCAGTGAACCATTCTCCGGTGCCATGGATGATAAACGCTGTTCGCGACAGATTAATTTCTGGAGGCAGTGAGTTGGGAACTTTGCTCTTGGCCCTACGCGCGAAACATAGCCGGGCAGACCACCGGCGTCAAGCACGGTTTACGCTTGTCACGTTTTCAGGCTGCGGCTGGGCTTGACGCTGCCCGGTGTGCGCGGGTAGATTGTTATCCCTTAACAAGGACAACAACAGGAGACATTTTATGGCGACAGCACCCAAAGGCGTTACCCACGCGCGGCCGAAGGCCAGGGACGACAAGAAGGACGACAAGGATAAGAAACTGAAGTTACCCAGCGATTTCGGGTCGCACGTCAGCATGATCAACGCTGAGTTGACCGGAACAATCGCAGCAGCGAAACAGGATGCCGCCGATCCGTGGGCGATCCTGACCGATGAACGCGGTAATTATGCCACTCGCAAATCGCTGCTCGACTCTGGTTTGGCCGATCCCAACCGTTGCGCCGATCTCGGCGTGCGAGAGGCTGTGGTCAAGGAACTGGCGGCGGCCTAGCTCCGGTATTCCGCTCCTGCCAAAAGCGGAAGAAGGGACGTGAGACATGTGGAAGAAGATTAAGTTTTACGCGGTCAGCACGGTCATAATCGCGTTGGGGTTGGTGGCGGTTTATTTCTGGATGAAAGCGTCGGGCAGCGGTGCGCCGAGGGTCGTGTTTGAGCCGACGGCGGTCGTGTTGCAGATCCAGCAGCTGAATCAATTGGTCGTCGTCAAATACACCCTGCAGCAAGTCATCGAGATGGAACAATCGCGCCCGCTGTACGGCAACGAGAAGGTCCTGCTGTTGGTGCAAGGCAAGGTATTGGGCGGCGTGGATCTGTCGCGGTTGACGCCGCAAGACATACGCGTCAGTAGCGACAAGAAGAGCGTTACTGTGAGCCTGCCGCCGGCGCGCGTGTTGGAGGCGTTTCTGGATGAAAAGGAAACCCGCGCTTGGAGCAAGGTCTCATGGTGGACGCCGTGGATAGCGCCGAATCCCGACCTGCAAAAGGAAGCTCGATTGCTGGCGCTGGACAAGGTGAAAGGCGCCGCCCGTGAAATGGGAATTCTTGCCGACGCACAACACAACGCGGAGACGGCCATTCGCGGTCTGCTGACGGCGCTGGGCTTCGAGACCGTGGAATTTACCCAGCATGCCGCCGCCGGTCCACCAATCTAGTTGAAGCCAGTGGCCGGACGTGAAAATCTATGCGGTCCATCGCCCCGTCTCACCCCAACCGGAGAATTGTATCGAAATCTCCCTGGGACTTCGGTAAGTTCAACCTGCTATGAGCCTCGCGGAGAGTATAATCACATTCGACACGCACTGGTACGATGTCGTGATGGTGGTTGCTCTGATCATCGGTCTGTGGACCGGTATGCGAGCGGGATTCAGTCGTGAAGTGTTGCGGGCGGTGAGTCTCGTGCTCGGGGTGATAGCCGGAATGACTTATTATGCGCCGGCGGGCGAGTGGCTGACGAAGCAAAGCTATATAGTGTCCGAACGCGCCAACCTCCTGATGTTCGTAGCCATCGTGCTCGGCGTGTATCTGGTTTTCGGTCTTGTCCGATTGGCAATCGGGCGTTGGATAGGGAACCGGCCGTTGTCGGCGTTCGAAGAGAATTTCGGCGGCGCGGTAGCCGGGCTGGTGCGGATGGGGGCGGTCATGGTGGCAGTGACAGTGTACTTCTGTCTGCTGCAGAGCGAATTTTGGCATGAACAGGTCGGCCGCGAATCGCGGTTCGGCCGGCGTGTGGTGCAACTGTTCCCCGACTTGGCGCCGGTGGTGCAGAAACGGGAGGTTGAGAAGGTCTGGTTCCTGCGGGAACCCAAACGTCGACCCCAATTTGACATCGAACAGACCGAACCTGAGAAGCCGCAAAAACCCGTCTCAGGCACACCACCGAAGCATTGAACAGGCGCCACGTGAGCTCCGAAAGCTTTCGGAGCAACGTGGCTCACGCGGGCCGCGTTCCGACAACGAGACAACAAGCTGTGGCTGGGTTAATCTCCGATCAGATTCTTGAGCAAGTGCGCCAGGCCAATGACGTGGTCGAGGTGATCAGCTCGTACTTTCCATTAAAACGCGCCGGGGCGAACTTGCGCGCTCTCTGCCCGTTTCACAAGGAGAAGACCCCGAGTTTCAACGTCAGCCCGCAAAAGCAAATCTGGCACTGCTTCGGCTGCGGCGAAGGAGGCGACGTATTCAAGTTCGTGATGAAGTATGAGAACCTCGAATTCACCGAGGCGGTGCGGCGGTTGGCGGAGCGGGCCGGCATCCGAGTCGAGTTCGAGGAAGCCAGAGGCGGGCCGAGCCGGGACGAAAAGGAATTGCTGATCAAACTCCACGAACAGGCCGCGTCGTTCTTCCACGAATACCTGCTCAAGGACAAAGCCGCCGAGCCGGCGCGCGCCTACCTGAAAAAACGCGCCATCACGCCCGAAACGGTGCGGAAATGGCGGCTCGGTTACTCGCCCGACAGTTGGGACGCGCTTCTGCAATGGGCGAAAGCCCGGAAGTTTTCCACCGGACTGCTCGAAACGGCGGGACTGGTGCTGCGCAGCGAGCGCGGTCCGGATGAGCCACGGCTCTACGACCGGTTCCGCGGACGGCTGATGTTCCCAATCTGCGACGAACAAGGGCGCGTCGTCGCGTTCAGCGGCCGCATTCTCACTTCCGAAAAGGACCAGCCGAAATACGTCAACTCGCCCGAGACGGCTATCTTCCAAAAAGGCAGATTGCTATTCGCGCTCGACAAGGCGAAACGCGCGATCATCGAGGCGAAAGAAGCCGTTATTTGCGAGGGGCAGATTGATACGATTTCGTGCCACGAAGCCGGCTTTGAGAATGTCGTTGCGCCACAAGGCACTGCCTTCACTGAGCAACATGCCCGTATTCTTAAACGTTATGCCGACGAAGTGGTGCTGATGTTCGATTCTGACGAGGCGGGCCAGAAGGCCGCCGTCCGCAGCGCTGAACCGTTGTGGGACCTTGGGTTCACATTGCGCGTCGCGCTCCTGCCGGCGGGAGACGACCCCGACAGTTTCGTAAAGAAATTCGGTAGCGAGAAACTGCGGGAACTGATTACCAACGCGCCGCGATTCCTGACATTTCTATTGGAACGGTTGGCGCGCCAGCACGACGCGAAGACCGACCGTGGCAAAGTGCAAATTGTGCAGGAAGTGGTCGGCTGGCTTTGCCGCGTTCAAAGCCCGACGTTGCAGGCGACATACGCCCAACAGACCGCCTCGTTGCTCGACGTGCGCGAGGAAGTCATCCGAGAAGAAATGCGTCGTTTCCGCAAGGGCCAGTCCCGATCGGAGCGGCCAGCCCCGCCAGGAGCGAGGACGGAATCTTCCACAGAAACGCCGCCTACAGAGGAGATGTTGCTGCACTTGATGTTGGCCGATGACCGGGTCGTCAAAAGCGTGGTCGAAGGATTGGATTCGGCATGGTTGTCGGACAGCGACGCGGCGCGGGTCATTACGCGCGTGCTGGCGTTGTGGGCGAAGAAGGCGTGGACAGCGCCAAGTGCCCTGCTAAACGCCGAGAAGGACGATGTCACCACGCGTCTTGTTACCAAACTCCTGCTGAAACCGTCTACGGTGCTTGATCCCGCCGCGGCGGCGGCGGATTGTCTGGCGGCATTGGAACGGCATTGGATGGAGCAAAAAGGGCGCGAACTGCAGAAACGGTTGGCCCGGCCGGGGTTAAGCAGGACGGAAATATCAGAAGTTCAGCAGCAGTTGCTTGACTTACGACGGAAGTTGGACAATATTCACCCACTTTCGCGACGGAAAGGGTCGTAATTTCTGAAACAATTCTTGCAGCAAGTGTACTATGTCTAAAGCCAAACGCCAAAAACACGAACAGGCTCGAACGCACGTCAAGCTCGACCGGGAGCAGAAGAACGAGAAGATCAAGGAATTGATCAAGCTCGCCAATGAGCAGAGTTACCTGACTTATGGCGACATCAACGACGTTCTTCCTGAAAACATTCTTTCGCCAGACGAATTGGATGCCATCCTCATCATGCTGCGGGGGATGGACATCGATATTATTGACGCCTCCGAGGTTGACCGGTTCAAACGCGAGGCTGCCGAAGAGGAAAAGGAACAGCATAAAGCCGACATGCGGTTCGACATCCTCGATGACCCCGTCCGCATGTACCTCAAGCAAATGGGGCAGGTCCCTCTGTTGACCCGCGAGCAGGAAGTGGAGATTTCCAAGCGCATTGAGACCGCCGAGAACCACGTCAAACAAATCATCCACAGTTTCGGGTTCACCGCGGGCGAGTACGTCGCGTTGGCTGGCAAACTTCTGCACGATCCGCCCAAGGAACGTTTCGACCGGGTCGTTCTCGACAAGAAGATCGAAGGCCGCGAGACACATCTCAAGGTGTTGGCCAAACTTTGCGTGCGGGTTAACAAACTCGACGAGCAAGTCGACCTGAGATACGAGCGAGTCACGCGCACCGGCCTCACCCGGCGCGAACACGCCAAACTGCTTCGTGAGTTCAGGAAGACCGAGACTGCCCTGCAAAAACTGTACGACAAATTCTGTTACAAACAGAAGGTGCTTGAGGAATTTGTCGAGAAAGCCAACGAAGTCCGCGAACAATTCGACGAAGCGCTGACTGTGTTGGAACGACTGAAGAAACAGCGCAACGCCAGTGATCCGCAGGTCCGGGAATTACAGCGCAAACTCAAGCGGCTCGAACTCGAAGCGCACTCGATCACGGCGGAATTCATCAAGGCCCACGACGAACTTAAGACGTGGATGAAGAAGGCTGTGCAGGCCAAGAGCGAGATGGTTGAGGCCAACCTGCGGCTGGTCATCTCCATCGCCAAGAAATACACCAACCGCGGCCTGTCGTTCCTCGACCTGATTCAGGAAGGCAACATGGGCCTGATGAAAGCCGTCGAGAAATTCGAGTACCGGCGCGGCTACAAGTTCTCTACCTACGCAACGTGGTGGATTCGGCAGGCCATCACACGTTCTATTGCCGACCAAGCGCGCACGATCCGCATCCCCGTCCACATGATCGAGACGATCAACAAACTGATGCGCGTTCAGAAAACGCTCGTGCAGGAGCTCGGCCGCGAACCCAGCCCCGAGGAAGTCGCCGACGAAACACAACTGCCGGTTGACCGTGTTCGCGCCATCCTGAAGATGGCGCAACAGCCCATCTCGCTCCAGTCACCAATCGGCGACAGCGACGACACGACTTTTGGCGATTTCATCGAAGATAAGGGCGCGGAGAACCCGTCCGACATGGCTTCCTACTCGCTGTTGAAAGAGAAACTCGGCAACGTCTTGGAAACGCTTACGGACCGCGAACGCAAGGTGCTGCAATTGCGGTTCGGTCTCGGTGACGGCTATTGCCGGACGTTGGAAGAAGTTGGCCGCCAGTTCCGTGTCACCCGCGAACGCATCCGGCAGATTGAGGCGAAAGCGCTCCGCAAGATGCGTCATCCGACCCGTCTCCGCCAGATCGCCGGCTTCCTCGAAGCCGAGCAGGAATAACCGGCGTTGTTCTGGTAGGGCGCGGTGGCTCACCGCGCCGTCCACCGTTTTCATCTTTTCTTGCGGCGGGCTGGGCCAGCCCGCCCTACCTTTGCGTCTTGGTGCCTTTGTGGTGGAGTCCTGCCGTTTTCCTTTTGCATTTTTCGACTTCTCAACCGGGCTTGCGCGACCTATTGTGTCGCCGGGCCCGTAGCTCAGCTGGTTAGAGCAGGGGACTCATAATCCCTTGGTCGTAGGTTCGAATCCTACCGGGCCCACCAATTCCCTGCCCTTGCAAAACAAGGGTTTGCGCGGTCACAGCGCAGACACCGACAACACACGCGACCGACCAAATATACCTGTTTGTATACCCGGCGGTTTTTTGGTGGCGCGTGCGTGTAGCCTTGAAACTAAAACCAGCCCGCGAGACAATCACGGGCAAACGATAAGCGGCAGCGCGGCGACGGCTGCGCGTAGGGCTGGGCGGCACTTACTCTGCCGCCCCGCCTACCGCTTCACGCTGGGAGTAAGACAGCATGAAACGACAACAGAAAGAGACCAAAGCCCAAGCCGATTTTCTGGCTTGGTTGAATCGTCAACCGGATGCGAACCCCGACGCGGTAGTTAGCTTTGAATCGGGCAACCGCGTTAGAATCAAAATCCCCGGCGAGAAGCGGAAGCCACCGCTTTACACCTACCAGCGCGACGCGAGTGGCGGCTTCAAGCTGAAAGTGAGTCACGAAGTATCTTCTCACGCGGGCGAAGTCGTTGACGTGCCAGTTGCCAGCGCGGAAACGCCTGACAGCGCACCCCGCCCGTCATTGTGTGAGATTGTGCGCGGGTTGCTGTTGAAGCCGTCTTTTGATTTTGTGCTGCCGGGCTTTGCCAAAGAAACCTACCCCGTGATGCACCCGACGCGCATGGTAAAAGACCCCAAGCGATCATGGCGCGACGAAGATAACTGGCAACCGAATCCGCGTTGCCCGACACTAGCCGATCACGTTGCTGGCATCATACACCAAGCGCCCGCGACGCTGTTAGACCCCGAATACGGCCCGGCGCTGGTTTCCCAGCTTGTCGAGTTGCTCACAGCGGCGAAGCATGGCGATTGCGCCCGAAGGTCACCAGGGCTTGTGCCAGAATACAAAATAACCTGCGACAAAAAGCGGCGGCTATCGCGCAAACAAGTGGCAGCGCACGCCCGGAAAGCCATTGCCTTGCTGACCAAACAAGAGCGCGGGCAGTCGTTGGAGTTGAATCCATTTTGGACTTACCGTTGCATTTACGAACTCGCCCAGCGCATTGCGCGGATTCAAGCCGACTGGAAAACCCACCGGCGCAATGACCGGTTTATCCGCATGAAATACGACGACGAACTAGAGGGCATTTCCCGCAAGATGATTTATGAGATTCTCCGCGAGAAGCCAGTTGCGGCGGCGCTGATTTATGCCGCGAAGGAAGCTGGGACAAAGCCCAAAACGATTGCAAAGGCGCTGGGCAATCAGCGCAGACAGATCGAGCTTTCCGTTGCTGACGTTGTAGCAGACCGCTAGAGCATCTTACCCAAACCCCCTATTTGGGCGGCGACAAAACCCCCCGCAGCCTTTTGGTGAAGGCACACAGTTGCCAACATCAAGAGGCGAAATATGACGGACGCAGAACGGTTACTGATTGAACGAAGGCGGCGCGGGCTTGCCGCGTGGGAATTGGCGGCGAGAGCTTCCCTTTGCCCGACGACATATTCCAAGATCGAAAATGGCCACCGCCCGCCTACCCCAGACCAAAAAGCGGCCATTGCGCGGGCACTGGGCTGCGAACCCGAAGCAATTTTCCAACGGGTGACGGTATGAGCGCCGAAGCGATTGCAGCGACGGCGGCGCGTGTCCATGCGGCAGAGAAAACCGCCCCGCAACCGGAGCGGCTTTTTTCGCTGGCGCAGATTCAAGCGGCGGGCGGTTTTTCTAGGAGCACACTTTACCGTCTAAGGCACGGCGGCGGGTTGCGCGTTGTATGCGTGGCCGGGCTTGTCCGCGTCCGTGAATCGGATTGGCGTGCGTGGTTAGACAAACACGCAGAGGCAACACCGGAAGGCGGCAACAATGCTTGACGCCGCAACACTTCCTAAGCGCACGCAAGACTTTCACGCGGGCAGGGCGACCGAAGGCACGCGCAACCGCGAGGCTTTCGAGGCTGCCGCGCAATGCCGTGATGCTGGCGCAACGGAAGCCGAAGCCGTGCAACTTATCGAAGCAGGCGCGGCGCGGTGTGGGTTGCCATTGGCCGAGGCGCGAAATGCCGTCAAAAGCGCGTTCAAGAAACCAGCCCGCGAACCAATCACGAAACATGGCGACAATGGCGACAAGCCCACGGGCAAGCGGCGTGTTGTTGCCCGGTATGACTACAACGACGAAACGGGCGCGTTGCTGTATCAAGTAGAACGCACCGACCCCAAAGGATTCAGACAGCGGCGACCCGATGGACATGGCGGCTGGCTCTACAATCTGGGCGATACAAGGCGCGTGTTATATCGGTTGCCCGAAGTGGTGAAGGCAACCGAGGTGTGGGTTGTCGAGGGTGAGAAGGACGCCGACACGTTGGCGGCGCTGGGTTTCACTGCAACGACAAACCCGATGGGCGCGGGCAAGAAGTGGCGTGACAGCTACAGCGAAAGCTTACGCGGCAAGCAAGGTTTTATCATCCCCGACAACGACGCACCCGGCAGGGCGCACGCCGAGCAAGTTGCGTGTGCGCTTCACGGTGTTGCTGCAAGTGTCCGCGTGTTGCGACTGCCCGATACCGCCAAAGACGTGACGGAGTTTGTCGGCACGTTCAACGACGAAACCGAGGCGGCAGAGCGGCTTTCAATTCTGGCCGAAGGCGCGGCAGAGTGGACACCGACGCCCGACGCCGACCCGACACCCGAAACCCGCAAGCCGATTGTCCGCTCACTGTCCGCGTTCACGGTTGCCAGCGATCCAACAAATGATCCGTTGAACCTACTGGGGCGGCGTTTCCTTTGCCGTGGCGGGGCGTTGCTAATGGCCGGGCCAACTGGCATCGGGAAATCATCGTTGCTGCTACAAGCGGCAATCTCTTGGGCGCTGGGGCGTCCACTATTCGGCATTGCCCCCACTGGCAAACTTCGCACGTTGCTGATTCAAGCCGAAAATGACGACGGCGACGTTTCCGAAATGCGCGACGGTGTTTATCGCGGTTTGAACTTGACCCCCGAAGAGCAAGCTGAAGCTGGCGCTGCGGTTGAAATCGTTTGCGAGAGCACCAAAACAGGCTTGGAGTTTATCGGGCTGGTTGACGCATTGCTGGCCGAGCACAAACCCGACTTGCTGATGACAGACCCGCTTTTCGCGTATTGCGGCTGCAACGTGTCCGACCAAGAAAAAATGAGCGTGTTTCTTCGCAACGGGTTGAACCCACGGCTACAGGCGCACGGTTGCGGGCTGATTCTGGCGCACCACTCAAACAAACCGCCATCGGGGCGGGAAAAACCCGACTGGAAGGCTGGCGACTTCGCCTATCTGGGGAGCGGCACAAGTGAATTGGCGAACTGGTCGCGCTCCGTTATCGCCATGAGGAGCGTCGGCTCGCATAAGGTCTTTGAGATCGTACTAGGCAAACGTGGCAAACGCGCCGGGCTGGTAGATGACGAAGGGCAACCCGTTTACAGTTTTTTCATCAAACACGGTTCACTTGGCATTTGCTGGGAGCCTGCGACCGAAGACGATTTGCCGGGCGACGATGACGGACGGCACGCGGTGGCAATTATGGACGTGGTAGCCGAATTCGGCGACGGCTGCCTGCTCAACTACAGCAAACTCGTGGAGCTTCTTTCCGAAAAACACGGCGTCTCTGCCCGCACTGCAAAGCGTGCCATCGCACGAGCAGCAGGTGACAGAAAGATAAAACGCACAAGTAGCGGATTCTATGAGCTTTCCAGCCAAACAGGTGACAAGTGACAACAGGTGACAGCAAAGGGACAGTGACACTCAAGGTGACAAGTGACACCGCCCCTTATAGGGGCGTGTCATGTCACCTGTCACCATGCGGACTTTCGGGGGGAAGGTGCGCGATACCCGTTTTCAAAAGGTTCTCCGCCAGCGGTCGCAGCAAAAAGCCCCGTAGCCCACGGGTATCGGCCACAACTGCCTTACGCCCCAAAACCGGGTGACTCACGATGATTGAAAAACCACAGCAAGCCCAAGAACCCGAACTCAGCGACGACGAGGCCGCCGCGCTGTTGGCCGAGCTTGGCGAAATCACGCTAGAGCAGATTCAAGCGGCAGTCCCGAAGCAGACGCCAGCCGTGGCGCTGGGCTTAGATCGTGGCGGATTGCGGCAGGTTCAGCCGGTGAGCCGTCGCCAGTATCGTGACCACAGCGAGGACGCAAAACTGTCAGCGATGGAACTGTTGAAGCCGTTGCCGCCAGCGGGAACCACCTTGCACGCGGTCTTGCCCGGCAGTTTCACGCCGCTTGATCTGGTTCCGGCGCTGTTGGAGTTGCGCCACACGACGGCGAAGGCCGTCATCCTCGGCACGCTTGGATTCAGCAAGGCCAACGTCGAAACGCTGGCGGGCTTGCTGGACGCGGGCAGCGTCAAAAAACTGGCGCTGGTTTGTTCGACATACTTCGCCGCCGGTTCAAAAGACATATTCGCCCTGGCCGAGCAGGAGCTACGACCACGAGGCGCGAAGCTGATAGCAAGCCGCTCACATTGCAAGGTGATGTTGCTGGACTTGGCGAACGGCGAGAAGTGGGTTGCAGAAGGCTCAGGAAATCTCCGGTCTTGTGTCGCACTCGAAAATCTCGCCCTGTGCCGGGATGCTCGACTCTGGCGCTTTCACTCGAAATGGCTCACGAAGATTCTGGAGGCCGCGCCATGTTGACCACCGAGCAGAAACAGGTTGCGGCAGCCGTCAGGAAATTGAAGGACGGCAAGGAACTCACAACGGCGGAACACGCTGCCCTTGTCGCGCACAAAAAACAGCAGCGCGGCACGGACGTGGCCGAGCGGATGCGCCGCTCGACGGCGTTGCGAATGGACATTGCCAGCAAACCGGAGTGGCGTCAGATTTCCGACCGCCGAGCCGCTTGTGCCAATGACCTTGCCTTGTTCATCCGCACCTACTTGGCGCACCGCTTCACACTCCCGAACTCACCAGACCAAAACGAATGCCTTGAGCGGGTGCAGGCCGTGGCGCTGGGCAAGGCGGGAGAACGGCAGGCAGTCGCAAGTCCGAGGTCAGACGGTAAGACCGAGAGGACTTTGGCCGCGACCCTTTTTGCGATCCTCTTTTCTCATCACCGCTACGTTATCACCATCGGCGCGAACTTGGACAAGGCCAAGAAGATTGTCACCGAGATCGAGCAGGAACTTGCGGACAACGACCTACTTCTTGAGGACTGGCCGAGTATTTGCGAACCCATCCGCCGCGCTTATGCCAAGCCGAACCGCGCAAAATATCTCACGATGGACGGCGAACCCATCCGTCTTGAATGCCGAACGTGCAAGCTGGTGTTGCCGACGTGGACGGGAGACCCGGCCAAGATTGGCGGCAGTGTGATTGAGGCAGCCGGGATCCTCGGTGTGCGCGGACTCAGGCACGCCACCGCCAACGGCGAGGTGTTGCGCCCGACATTGGCACTGATTGACGACCCACAAACTTCTGAAATCGCGGCTTCGCCGGAGCAGGTTGCGAAGATTGAGGCTGTGATTCAAAGCGACATCCTAAAAATGGCCGGGCCGCGCAAGCGCGTCAGTGCTTTCCTGAATTGCACCGTTATCAAACGCAACGACGTGGCTGACCGATTCCTTGACCACAAACGACACCCGGAATGGCGCGGCATCCGCAAGAAAATGATCTACCAGTGGCCGAAGCGCAAAGACCTTTGGGAGCAATACGCCGAGCTTCGACGCAACGGGATTTTAGACGGTGACAAAGGCACGGCAGCGACCGCGTTCTACTTGGAGCACAGGGTTGAAATGGACGACGGCGCACTTGTCGGCTGGGAGCACCGATACAGTCCCGACAATGGCGAGCACAGCGCCTTGCAGCACGCCCAAAACACACTGATTGACGACGGGGAGGCCGCATTTATGGCCGAAATGCAAAACGAGCCTTTGCAACACACCGCGCAGGTTTACGAGATCAAGCCGGAGATCGTTGCCAGCCGCGTGAACAAGTTGGCAGCAGGAGAAGCCCCGCCGCTGGCGCGTATTATCACCGCTTTCGTTGACGTGAACCGCTACGGGCTGACGTGGGCAGCGTGCGCGTGGCAATCCAACATAACCGGCCACGTCATCGCCTACGGGATACACCCGGAAGGACGGCCAGTATTCGACGCGAAAAACCCCGGCAACGAGACGGAGGCGCAGGCGCTTTTCCGGTGCCTGTCGGAACTCGGTGCGATACTTACGCGGCGCGGCGCGTTCATGCGGGCTGGTGAACCCGCACCCCTAAATTGTCTGATGATTGATTGCGGGTATCTGTCCGAAACCGTTTTGCAGTTTCACCGAACCGCACCCTTGCCGACGATGCTAGTGCCGAGCAGAGGCCGAGCGGCGCGGACGTTCAACATGAGACAGAACGCCAAGACGATAAGACGCGGCGACTTTTGGCGCGTGGACGAATGGCAGGGCGGCAATGTTTTGATCCACAACAGCGATTTTCACCGGATGATGATGCACCAAGCGTGGCTATTGCCCCACGGTGCACCGGGCGGACTGACTATCTACGGAGATTCACCGGCTCAGCACATGGCCTTTGCCCGGCAGGTTACAGCCGAGCGGCTTGCCGAGTACGTCAAAGGCGACTTGTGCGATCACTACGTCTGGCGACCAGTGCCGGGCGAGCGCAATGATTTTCTCGACTGCTTGACCGGCTGCCGCGTAGGTGCGCTGTATATGCTCAACGTCAGCGGGCAGCAGCAACTTTCACAGGGAGCACCAGCGCAAACCGCACCGCAACCCGCTCAACAACGAAGTGCGGCAACGACACCACGGCCAGCAGCGCCGCAGCGCCAGCGTGTCGAAATGCTACCCGGCTGGGAGCGGTGGAGATGACAACGAAACAACAATTTCCCACTGGCATGATGCTGGCAGGAGAAAAAACCGCCGCGATTCAGCGGCACAACCGCCGCAAACAGCGGCAGAAGGATAGCAGTTATGAAACCAAACACATTGATCGAAGTGAAACCGGGCGCGCTCGTTTCTCGAAACGGCCAAAACTATTGCGCCGAGACAACAATAGCAGCCAAGACTGCAACGACCCCGCCTTGTGCGGACTGCCAGCGGCGAATTGTCCAAACAAATAACGTCCGCTGGTATCGTCAGGCCGGTGGCGCTCGCTTCCCGCTGTGCACGCCGTGCGCCGAAAAACTGGGATTGACCACGACCCCGGTTAAGTGACCAAACCAAACAGAAAAGGAGTAACATAATGAGCTACCTATCAGGATTCAAACTTGCGCCAGTCGGCTACCGCCACGAACTGCAAAAGTTTTCAACGCCCGAAAATCTGGCCGCAGTGGAGCAACTGGACGGTGAGATCAGCCAACACAATAAAATCACTTCAGAGCTAGACCAGCTTATTTCGGATGTTTCAAATCAGGTGCTTCAGTCCGACCCGGTTGCCGTCAAGAGGAGAATCTCCGAACAGCCGACGGCGTTGGGTGTGGCGGCACTCGCGCTGTTGGAACGCAAGGCCGCCATGCTTCCGATTTTGCAGGCGGACTTCAAGCCGTGGAGTGCCGCGAAAAACGAGGCGTTGAAAAAGAAACGAGCCGACATTGAAGAAAAATTGCGCGGCATCGGCTTGGAATCGCGTGACCGGTTTGCTGGCGAGCCAGTTCTTCGCGTCTTGTGTGCCGATGAAACCAGCGACGCTTTTTGGAACCCGTATGTTTTCGCCGGGTTACAGGACGGCGCTATCGCACGCGAAAAAGCGCAGATCGAGGGGGCAATCCGTCAAAGCATGAAGGGTTGAAAACTTTGGCCGCCGTGAGGCGCTTATCGATTTGGGCGCTGTTGACCGGCGGCAGCGTTCGAGGCGGCGGGGCAGACCCAACGGCATAACTGGGTGCTATCTCGGTCTCGAACGAGCCGGGGGCGGACTTTTCACCCGCGCCCCGGCACCTTTTCTCGGTGCAGAGTGGCGGGCAGGCTTGAATGAAAAACAACGTCGTCATCGTGGTTGACACGCGGGAGCCGTGGCCGCATCCGTGGACGCGCTGGTTGCCCGATCACGTCCAGCTTGAACGCGGCACGCTGGACACTGGCGACTTTGCTCTTGCTGGCCTGCCTGACGGCGCTGTCGTCGAGCGCAAAACCGTTTCGGATTTTCTCGGCTGCATGACTTCCAACCGGGAGCGGTTTGAACGCGAGCTTGCCCGGTCGCGCTACTGTGGACGGTTCATCATCATCGTCGAGGGTGGGCTGTTGGACTGTCTGCGGGAGCGCGGCGGGCTGAGTGAAGCATCCTTGCTGGGCACAGTGGCGGCTTTTTCGCGGCGTTACGCTCCCATCATCTTCGCCGGTTCGGAACGATACGCGGCAGAATTGTGTTGGCGATTCTTGGCCGGACAGATCACCGAAGGGCATCGGATTGTGCGAGCGGCAGAGCCGCGAATGGAAGCTGAGTGAACAAGGATCGCAAAGCAGTCACGGGACAAGGACGATCAGCAGGGTAAGCGATGAATGCACTCTACGAGTCCACCGCTGAGTCCGTCCGCCTCATGGTATGCTTTGGCCTTGGTTTGTTGCTTGCCTGGCCTGTGGTGTTTTTGTGTTTCTCAAATCGTTGGTCGGAGAGATCACAACAGGCAGCGATGAGGGTGACGCAATGGGGGGTGCTTTTGATGCTGCTGACGAGCGTCCTGATTCTGGTGCTTTGTCTCTGCAAACTTGTATCAAAAGGAAGACCGCCGAAGCGAACGCCGCAATCGCAGCACACCATGCTGCGGCCCACGCAATCTTGGCATGGAAAGTCAAGCCACGGTGATGCCTTTCTCGCTGGTCGTAGTCTTTTCGCCTCTCGGCCTCGTCAATCCGCTGGATGGCCAACTCAATACCGGATTGAAACAGAAACCCCTGATCTGCCGTCTTCTTCATCGCATTCAAAACAGCCTTCGACAACCCTTTGTGCTGGTCGGCATACTTCTCAATTTGTTCTCTATCTGCATCCGTCATCATGTGATGGACTCACTTTGCTGCCCAAAGGGGTGTTCGCGGCAACGCTTCAACCTCTGACGGCTTTGGATTCTAACGCACCGGAATCGGCAGTCGAGCAAAGAATACTGCTTGCAAACGGTATGATATAGTATTACTATTTGAAACAAAGGGAGAAACACGAATGACACGAACACCGAAAAGCAAACTGGGCAAGGTGAACAAGTTTTGTGTCTCACTATCGCCCGAAGCCACGGCGAAGCTGGAAAGCTTTTGCCAGAAACACGAGCGCCCGCGTAGCTGGGTGCTGGAAAAGTTAGTGACGTTGCACCTAGACAAACTGGAGAAAAGGCAATGAGTGCAACCTTTGAACGAATAGACGCCGGGCTGTATCGGCGCGACGGGCTGATTTACGCCCGCGTGCGCGAGAACGGCAAGCGCACTTGGCGCGGCACCGGCACTGACAACCTTGCAACCGCTCGCAAGCTGTTGAAGAAGTGGCGCGAGGAGCAAGTGTTAAAGGCGCACGGCATCGAAACGGCGGAATCCTCACTTGCCCGCAATCGGTTGACCGTGGCGAAGGTGTTGGACGCCTACATTGTGGCGGGTTGCCCGACGAAGAAGATGCACGGAAAAAAAGCGCAGACCATCGAGCGTGAGTTGCGATGCGAGAAAATCATGCGGGCGTACTTTGGCGAGCGTGCGGCCATATCCTTGACGTTGGACGATTGCGACAAGTACCGGGACTGGCGCAACGCGGGCGGCTATACAATCACGCGCAAAGGCGGCGACGGTGAGAAGGTAGAGAAGCGCACGAAGGGCGGCGACCGCAGCATTGACCTAGAATTGATCGTGTTGAACAACGCCTTGCGGCTGGCCGTGCGCCGCCGGGTGCTGAAAGTGAACCCGCTGACCGGGCGCGAAAGTTACCGCGACACAACTAAGATTCGGCACTGCCGCGAAGTTGCCCCGACACCCGAAGGGCTGGCGCAGATCGAGCGTTGGTTGCGACTGCGAGACAACCACGACCTTGCAGACTTGGTTTGTTTCCTTGCCTTCACGGGGCTGCGAATAGGCGAAGCGTTGGCGGTGGACTGGGAAAGCGTGGACTGGCGCGAGGGTGTCTTGCACGTCAAACGCGAAAAGAGTGGCGTGAATCCGTTTGTGCCGTTGCTGCCGGAGTTGGAGCAACTCTTGCGTGAGATGCAACGACGGTCACGAAATCATCTGCTATTCCCAAGCCCCTTGAACCCTGAGCAACCCCGCGAGCAATGCGCGGTGAACCGGCGCATAACGGCGGCGTGCAAGGCGCTAGGACTGCCCCACGTTACGCCGCACGGCTTGCGCTCCTACTTTGTCACGCAAGCGCGTCAGAGCGGCCTTACCGACGCGGAGATTGCCATGCTGATCGGTGACAAGACCGGCCCGGCAATCATCGCCCACACTTACGGCGACGTGCGCCCCGACCACTTACTGAAACAGGCAAAGCGGATTCAACTGCGAGCGGTGGCGCTGGCGAGTCCAGCCGATATACCCGTTTGTATACCCGCGTTGCCCCGCGTTTCAGCGCGTGTCACAATGTTGCCCACAGTGGCGAAAGTGGCGCAAGATGCACACCCGCAAGTAGTTGGTGACTTATGAGGCAACACGCAGACACAGCGAGACACACGGCAAAGGCTACTCATAATCCCTTGGTCGTAGGTTCGAATCCTACCGGGCCCACCATCCTTCGCTCGGCATGCGGGAGCGTGGTGAGCAAAGGATGGTGCCCTGCGTAGCCCCCGTCTCATCGGCGAAGCAGGGCGTGTGTTTTGTTCGTGCTGAGCTACGGATGGCAGGCCATCCCTCAGCAATATGAAATACGTCTATCTGCTCAAGAGTCTGGCGTGTTTTCCGATTCCGCCTTCATCCCTCATCCTTTCGACCACCGCCCGCCGCATCCCGCCCATGCCGGCCAACTGCGCTTCACCTCACCACAATTACCCCTCTACAACAATATCCCCCACAGTCTCTCGACGTGCACCAGTCTCATCCGAGATCACGCTACAGATCAAGGTGTACTTCCCAGAAATCGTTGGTGCCTTAATCACCAAACGTCCCGGTGAGGAAATCCCGAATCTCACGTCTTGAACCTTGCAGCTTACAGTCCTTATGTTTGGAACAACAAAACCTTCCCTCTGTCGCCACGATTCCTTCTCTTCCGGATTAACCAATGTAAAACCATCCGGAACAAAAAACTGAACCTCAACTTTGTGCGCGGTCCTCCCTCGATCTAACTTTACTCTGAATTCAACCTTAATTTCCGATCCTGGCTTACAATGGTACGGGAACTCAGGGGACATAACGCCAAATACGAGCTCCTCTTTCTTTTCTTCGTCTACTTCCCGCATTGCTACCTTGAACGATTCCCCCAACCTTTTCGCCTGCAAATCTTCCGAGCACTTGCTTATTTCCTCCATAAGGGCCAGACTTAGGTATAGCCGGTGTATTCCAAGTCCCAAAGCCGACGCGGAGAGAATCCACAACCCAACCGAAAACCCATCGACCACGAGCTTAGAGTCTAATGACAGTACCACAGACGCTAGGAACAACCCTCCTGGGAGCAAGACACACTTACGCAACTCTATCCGAGAATACTTCGCCCGAATCTTCTTTAGTTCTGCCGACAACCTTTTTTGCGTGCCCTGAACTTCCTCTAATTGCTTCTGTAGCTCGTCGCACTTCTGATCAACCTTCGCCGCCTTGATTTTGTTCTGAAGATCGTTGATTTTCAGGTCGAAGTCAGCTTGCTGCTTCTTCTTTGTTTGTTCTGCCTCTGCCTGTGCTCGAGAAATAGCACTCCCCAGCAGCGTCACGGCAAACATATACACCGCGACCGTAATGCCTAAAAAGGCGAGCGCGATCCCTGATATCTCCGGAAACGTAACCGATCCCATAACCCCTCTCAACGGTGAACGATTACACCAAGCCCGCCATAGAAGTAAAGCTTAGACCCCACTCATGACCCCCCAAGTCCTTTGCCAACTTGCCGCTCGACAACCTCACACCCTCAGGGAGGCATCAGCGGGGTTACCCATTAAAGGTCAACGGGGTCAACGCTTGACTCTTGACAGCGCATCCAGCGAATCCCGATTCATGCCGTCGCCGCGCCTGGATTCTTAACGCGACCAGCCATGATAGGTGCCACTGGCACCCATCATCACATGAACAGTAATAAGGTTACGGAATTACCCCCTTCGCATACGTAGTTGTCCTTCTTGGTGGATTTGTTTCTTCATTGTAAGTAGTTGCCTCTCCGTCAGGGGGAAGTAGGGTCACATCTCACTAATCATCATTTTATCAGCGGGGTCAACGCTTGACTCTTGACAGCGTATCCGTAAGTCCCGATTCATGCCCGTCACCACTTTGCGTCTTCGTGTCTCTGCGTAAGACTGCTAGCCCCGCCAATGCTGGTACCTAGTGCTCCCGGGAAAGAAACGGGGAAGGTCCGAGAACCTTCCCCGATTTCTGACAATGCTATGGGACAAGAGGCGCTAACTATTTCTTCTTAACCGGTTTCAGAGTGCCCACAATTGCTTGACCATTAGTCCAGCCCCCGGCTTGAGTACTATTATCCCAGATGCCCGTGATCTTCGCGCTGACCATGCTTTCCTCGCCAGTTTCTGTGCCACTGACCAAAATCATTGCATTGCTGGCCGTACCAGCCGAACCCACAAAGGTACAGATATACTTGAAGCTCTTCTGCTTCGTCGGCTGCAAGTTAACGAACTGCCCCTCCTGAAGGAGCACAACGACGTTGGTCGTGCCGTTCGTGGTCACCTGACCGAGTCCCCAGACCTCGTTCGTGGTTGTCCCGGTGATGATGTCCAGGTCGAGAAACGAGATGGGATCCGAGTTCCCAGAAAGACACTCGTTCGTCACCGTTCCCCCGCTCGGACTGAGCTTGCCTTTGATGATGACGTCCTGCTTGAACAGGATGTTCGTCGTGATTACTGGGCCCGCCCAACTGCTGGCGACACCCACCGCTGCCACTACCGCGATTGCTAAAAGTTTCTTCATACTAACCATCCCTCCTTGATAACTGGTTTCGTTGAACTCAACCTATTATGAAGCATTTACCGATGCGACGCAAGCTTAGCCCGGTCACCAGTGCATGTTGCGCGAATGGCATCACTCGTAACATCCAGCATCCGCTCCAGTTGCACGTCGGTGACGCAATACGGCGGCATGATGACGATGGTGTTGCCGATGGGACGAGTCAGCACGCCGCGTTTGCGCATCTCGTCGCAGACTTTAATGCCCATTTTCTTCTCGATGGGATACGGGCCGACCTCGACCGCACCGATGAATCCGCACTGACGGACATCAACAACGTGGGGCAGGGTGCGCAGGCGGGCGAGGCCCGATTTCAGATTCGTGATTCGCGGTTCGAGATTCTTTAACACCTTTTCTTCCTCGAACACGCGCAGGTTTGCCAGCGCGGCGGCGCAGCCGAGTTGGTTGCCGGTGTAACTGTGTCCGTGAAAGAAGGTCTTGAACTCGCTGTACTCACCGAGGAATGCGTTGAAAATCTCTTCTGTCGTCAATGTCGCTGCCAGCGGCAGGTAACCGCCTGTCAACCCTTTCGACAATGCCATCAGATCGGGCACGACACCTTCCTGTTCACAGGCGAACATTGTGCCTGTCCGCCCGAATCCCGTCAGGACTTCATCAGCGATCAACAACACATTATGCTGGTCGCACAATCGCCGCAGTTCCGCCAGCAATCCGCGCGGCCATAACCGCATCCCGTCAGCGCCTTGAATAAGCGGCTCTATCACGACTGCTGCAACCCGGTCATGCTGTTGCTCCATGATCTTCTCGATGTCAGACAGTTGGCCGACCCGGAGCACGTCGAACAACAACGACTTGAACGCTGCGTGAAACAATTCGATCCCGCCGACGCTCACCGCGCCGAGTGTGTCACCGTGATAGGCGTCGGCAAAAGCCACGAACTTTGCCCGACGCTTCTGCTTGCGGTGTTGCCAGTATTGCAGCGCCATTTTGATGGCGACTTCCATTGCCGTCGAACCGTCGTCGGAGTAGAAGACACGGGAAAGTGCGGATCGGTGATCGGAAATCGGCGATTTAGGGGCGAGGGCGACGAGTTTCTCGGCCAGCTCGATTGCGGGCGCGTTGGACAATCCGAGGAATGACGAGTGTGCGATCTTGTCGAGCTGATCTTTGATCGCCTGTGTGATTTTAGGATGCCGGTGACCGTGCAGGTTGGTCCAGATGGATGAGTTGGCGTCGAGGTACTCGCGTCCAGCCGTATCGCGGAGCACCGCTCCTTCCGCCGACTCGATGATGACCGGTTCCTCCTCCAGCCAGTCCTTCATCTGCGTGAACGGATGCCAGATGAATCGGTGATCTTTGTCAGCGAGAGATGTCATCAAGCTCCTTCAAGAATGTCTGAATATCCTCTGCTGTGTGCCCTGCGGTCACCGTTACCCGCAACCGGGCTTTGCCTTTTGGCACGGTTGGGAAACGGATCGCGGGCACGAATATGCCGCGCTCGGAAAGCCGTTGCGACATTTCCATTGCCGCCGTCTCGCTACCGATAATCAACGGGATGATCGGGCTGTTCGAGTCGCTCCGGATTCCGCGCGCAGATAGCCCGTCGTGCATCTGACGGACATTACGCCAGAGCTGAGCGCAACGGCGTCGGCCATCGGCGCTCATCGCGAAATCCACTGCTGCCGATGCCGCGGCGCATACCGCAGGCGGCAGAGCTGTCGAGTAAATCAGACTCCGTGCCCGGTTCCGGAGGTAATCGATCAATATCTGCGAACCGACGACAAATCCGCCTGCGCACCCGAGCGCTTTGCTAAGCGTGCCAAGCGTGATATCCACTCGTTTCTCCACGCCAAGCGCTTCTGCCAACCCGCGCCGGTGTTTGCCGAACAATCCCGTTGCGTGGGCTTCATCAATCATCAGCCACGCGCCGTACCGGTCCTTCAACTTCACAATCTCCTTGAGCGGGGCAAGATCGCCATCCATCGAAAAGACGGTCTCGGTGATTACCAAAACGCGGGCAGAGTGATCCACAGCCCATTGCAGTAGCGCTTCCAGTTTCCGCATATCTTTGTGCGGATACACACGGATAATTGCGCCGCTCTGGCGAGCGCCGTCTATGATGCTGGCGTGGTCGAGCTTGTCGAGGATGACGACGTCGCCTTCGCCGACCAGCGCGGTGATTGTCCCAACATTCGCGGCGTAACCGCTGCCGAAAACAATGGCTGCTTCCCTGCTTTTGAAGCGCGCCAGTCTCCGTTCAAGTTCGTCGTATGGCGCGAGGTTGCCACACACCAGCCGGGACGCGCCGGCGCCAACACCGTACCGTTTCACTGCGGCGACCGCGGCGCGTTTCAACAACGGATCGTTGGCCAGCCCGAGATAATCGTTGCTGGAGAAATTGAGGAACTCGCGTCCATCGAGCACGATGCGCGGCCCTTGGGCGGACGCGATGTGACGGAGTGAACGGTATAACCCGGCGGCACGCGCCCGCTCGAGTTCCGCTGCCAGTTGCTTATTGAGATTTGACATTCGGGGCGGGTTGCGGTGCATCGTTATAAATGACGACTGCATGCGGCTCAACGCGGTAGTTCAACCGCGCCGCGGCCAGTATGTAGTGGAGCGCTTCCGACATCGGTATCTTCCGCAGTTGCATGGTCACGGGCGGGAGTTTCTCGTCAGCGGGAACCAACCAGACGAAGTTCACGGCCGTCGTATCAGGAGACAGACGGCCGCTTTCATCCTGAAGAAATTTCACTATATCTCGAACGTTGGCTGCGCGCACATTGATTTCGGAGACGATAATGTCGTCCAGCTTCTTCTTTAGTTCGCGAGTCTGGTCGTCCATTAGTCCTGACGCATTACGGGCGCGGATGATTTCCCCCAGCAACTGTAGCACGTCGCGGTTGTCAGGTTTTTGAGCGAGAATCTGTCGCACGACCGCTTCCGCCTCATCGTAACGATGAAATTTGTGCAAGAGGACCGCCTTCGCGAACAGTTCATCCAATTGGTCTTGTGTCAAGGCAGGCGCATTCGTTCCCGTGTCGTTTGCGGCGGACTCATCCGCCGAGACACAAAGTCCACCGCCCACGATCACCGCCACAGCGGCAATCAACAGCACAGGTTTCCAGAGATTTCGTTTCATAAAAGCGTCAACGCCTTTCCGCCGACCATTGAAAAGCTGATCGGCTTGTTTGAGAACACCACGGCCTCGTATGGATCACCTGCAGTAGCGTCCTGCGGCACGGCAATCATATCGGCCCATGCACCTGCCGCCAGTTTCCCAAGTACTTTGCTGCGGTTCAACGCCTTCGCCGCGCCGGTGGTCACGAACTGCAAAATGCGGTCCGGACTCATCTGGCTGAATTGAGACGCCAACGTCTGCATCTCGGAGAACAGATTGAGTTTGTCATTGCTGGCGAGGCTGTCGGTCCCGAGACAGACATTGATCCCTTGCTCCATAAACATCGGCAACATCGGCAGTCTCCGTTTGAAGAATTCATAAGTGCGCGGGCACAACGCCACGTGCGTGCCGGATTGTTCCAGCAACGCGGCATCGGCCGGCGTCAGGTGATTCGCGTGGACGGCGAGGCAATTCGGCCCAAGCGCGCCGACTTCCCCCAACGCCCGCACGATGCCGCCGCGTTTGCAGTCGGTCATGTCGCGTCCCAACCGCAAAAAGTAATCGTACATCGGGCCTGTGCCACGCCGAAACATCGCGTCTTCCTCGTCCGACTCCGCCACGTGCGTGGTCAGCAGCCAATTGTGGTTACGGGCACTATTGGCCGCCGCCCGGTATAAGCCCTGACTCGCCGTGTACGGCGCGTGTGGCGACAAACCGAAACCGCCTGTTGGATTTTCGCGCGACGCAAGGAACTCGACTGTATTTTGCACCATCAATTCCGGCTCGGTTTTCTGTCCGAGATCGATCAGCTCTGGACACCACCAGATGCGAATCGGCGTTTCCGCAAACTGGGCAATCAGCGGCGGAAACGCCTCGATGTTCACTACGGTTGTCGTGCCCGTCCGCGCCAATTGATCAAGCCCTGAGCCGACCGCTGCCGCATATTCTGCCATCGTCCGCGCCTTCTTTTGTTCGACGATTTGCGTGATCCAGTCCGTAAAACTGCCACGCCACGCGACTTGTCCCGCCATACCGGTGTAATCAAGGTGACAATGCGCGTTGATAAGCCCCGGCAGCAGCACCACGTCGCCGAGATCGCGCACCTCGCCGTTGTGCTTTGCCTTGATCTCCGGCCACGGGCCGACTGCAACGATGTTGCTCCCGTCAACTACGACCGCGCCGTCGTCCAGTGGCAGACGGTCCATCGGCAAGACGGTGTGTGCGCGCAGAATCATCATGGTTGTTTCGTCAATGTTTGTTCACGCCGTGTACGGCAGGCGGATCCGCTCAATCAGCCGTGCCCGGCCGGAATCTTCATCCACTTCGATAATCACGCCACACAACTGCACGTTGCCGCTGGCTACTTCCAGTTTCTGGGGCATCTGCGTCAGGAATCGTTTAAGCACCGCCCCAACGTCTCGCCCGAGCACCGAATCGTGCGGTCCGCACATCCCGGCGTCGGTGATGTACGCCGTGCCGTGCGGCAGGATACATTCATCGGCCGTTGGTATATGGGTATGTGTGCCGATCACCGCGCTGACCTTGCCATCGAGAAACCGCCCCATTGCGATCTTCTCGCTCGTCGCTTCGGCGTGCAGATCCACGATGATGATATTCGTCTCGCGCCGGAGCCGCGCCACTTCGGCTTCGGCGGTGCGGAACGGGCATTCGCATGGAGGCATGAACACGCGACCCACGAGATTGAGCACACCCACGGCGCATTTGCCGTTCACGTTCACAATCGTCGAGCCGCGTCCCGGTGTCCCCGGCGCGAGGTTCATTGGGCGCAGCAACCGTTGTTCGCGCTCGATCACCTCGTAGATCTCCTTCTGGTCCCAGATGTGGTCGCCCGACGTGATGACATCCACGCCGGCATCGAGCAACGCGCTCACCGTCGCGGCAGTCAAGCCTGCGCCATGCGCGCTATTCTCGCCGTTGGCGATGACCAACTCCACGCCGCGTTCCGCCCGCAACTTCGGGACAAGAGCCGCAACCGCTTGTCGGCCCGGCTTGCCAACAACGTCGCCAATAAAGAGAACTTTCATAGTAATGACTAATGCCTAAGAACTAATGACTATGGAAGCGCGAAATCCCAATTCCTATTTTTTCCCAGTTCGACAAATACATTGGTCATTTATTTGGCAAATTCCACGGCGCGTGTCTCGCGCACGACGGTGACCTTGATCTGGCCGGGATACTGCACCTCCTGCTCGATCTTCTTGGTGATATCGCGTGCCAGTTGTGCGGCGTCGTTGTCGCCGACTTTCGATGGTTCGACGATCACGCGGATCTCGCGTCCCGCCTGCAGTGCATAGCTCTTCTCGACGCCACTGAAGCTGTTGGCAATTGCCTCGAGCTTCTCCAGGCGTTGCAGATAAAACTCCATGCTCTCGCTGCGCGCGCCCGGCCGCGACGCGCTGATGGCGTCAGCGGCGCTGACCAGCATGCCATACAACGTTGTCGGCTCGGTTTCATGGTGATGACAAGCCACCGCCTGCCACACTTCTTCCGGCTCGCCGCATTTCTTCAGCATATCTCCGCCAATGATTGCATGCGTCCCTTCCACCTCGTGATTCACCGCCTTGCCGATATCGTGGAACAAACCGATACGCTTGGCCAGTTGCTGATCCAGCCCCAACTCTGCGGCCATCGAACCAGCGATCTGTCCCACCTCGATGCAATGATCCAAAACGTTCTGGGCGAAACTGTGTCGGAACTTCAATCGCCCAAGGGCATCTACCAAATCCGGATGCACGCCGTGGTGCAGGCCGAGCTTGATGACCGCTTCCTCTCCCGCCTGACGAATCGCGGCCTGCATTTCCTCCGTGACCTTGACCACTTCCTCCTCGATGCGCGCAGGATTGATTCGCCCGTCGGCAATCAGCCGATCCAGGGTCAGTCGCGCCACTTCCCGACGCACTGGGTCGAAACCACTGAGCACCACGACTTGAGGTGTGTCATCAATCACCACGTTAATGCCGGTGGCAGCCTCGAACGCGCGGATGTTGCGGCCTTCGCGGCCGATAATGCGGCCTTTCATTTCCTCGTTCGGCAGCGTGATCGTGCAACTGGTTGCCGTCTGAACGTGGTCGGAGGCGCACCGCTCGATGGCGGTGGTGATGATTTTCTTTGCCTCGCGGTCGGCATTTTGTTTCGCCTCGTCCAAAATCCGCCTCCCAATAGCGCCGCCCTCGGCGCGGGCGTCCTCCTCCATGCGGACGAGCAGCGACTTCTTTGCGTCCTCCGGGCTGAAACCGCTAATCCGTTGCAGCTCCTGCAGCGACAGTTGTTTCAGTTTATCCAGTTCCATCTGCAGCTTATACAATTCCTTTTCGCGCTGCGTCACCTGCGCGTCTTTGCGCGCCAACTCCTCAACCTTGCGCTCGGACGATTCCGTCTTGCGTTCGAGGGTCACCTCGCGTGCCAGCACGCGTTTTTCGAGGTCCGCCAGTTCCTGGCGCCGCTCTTTCGTCTCCCTTTCAAAGGTCTCTCGTGCCTTGAAAAGTTCGTCATGCGCTGCCGCGCGCGCATCGCGCAAGACGGTCTCGGCTTCGCGCCGCGCGGCGTCGATCCAACCGCTTGCCATATCGGTCCCGGCGCGCATCCTTGCTCGGGTGAACGGCCAAATAACGGCCGCCAGCAGTAGAGCGCCTGCTGCGACCAGCAGCAACACGAGAATGGTTCCATTGAAGAACATTTGGCTCGTTTGAGTGGAGCCATTGGACATCAGGTTCGTCTGAATGGTTTCATTGAAGACTTGGTTGGTTCGAATGACTCCATGAAATATCTGGTTCGTTTGAGTAATTGCGTTGAGGATTAGATTCGTTTCCATAATTCACGTCCTTTTAACATTAACGACTCTTGTTTCGGTAATAATAAAATCCATCCGCACATCGTGCTTCTCGGCGGGGACGGTCTCCACCGACTGGAAATCGTAGGCTAACGCGAGTTTCGCGCCCGTCGTTTCCTGCAGGATGCGGTCGAAGAACCCCAGACCGCGGCCCAGCCGATTTCCCATCATATCAAATGCCAGCCCCGGCACCAACAGCGCGCCAAGCTTTCCCGGCTCCACGCGCCGCACAGCTTCTGCGCACGGCTCCAAAATCCCGAACTTCCCCTTCACCAAGTCCTTGTCGAAATCGTGCAACTCCGACACAACATACTGACTGGTCGGTTCGTCAAACTTCGGCACGCACACGTGTTTGCCCATTGCCAGCAACCGCTTAATGAACTCGTGCGTTGCCACTTCGTGGCCCCGTGACACGTATGCTAACACCCAGTCCGCCGTCACAAACTCCGTCACCAATAAACATTGCTCCCAAATCGCCGCGCTCTTCGCTCGCACATCCGCCGACGAAAGCGATGCCAGTTTCTCGCGCATCTCGCGGCGTAGTTCCTGTTTCCGATTCGTCATAATCTTTGCGCCCCTCACCTTGATCCTCTCCCCATCGGCGGGGAGAGGAAATTTCCCTCTCCCTTGTTCTGCAAGGGAGAGGGTCAGGGTGAGGGTTTTTCGCGTTTCTTCAGTAATTCTTTCCATTTCTCCATTCGCTCTCGGACCTTCAACTCGAACCCTTGATCGCCCGGCTCGTAGTACTTTCGCCGTTCTGGGATGTATTCCTGCTCGACCACGTGGCCCTCGAAATCGTGCGCGTACTTGTAGTCTTTGCCGTGCCCGAGTCGCTCTGCGCCTTTGTAATGCGTGTCCTTGAGATGTTTGGGCACCTCGAGCGTGCGTCCCGATTCCACGTCGGCCTTGGCGCTCCAGATGCCCTTGGCGCTGGCGTTCGATTTTGGCGCTGTCGCGCAATAAACCGTCGCCTCCGCCAACGGCAGTTCGCCTTCGGGCCACCCGATGAATTCCACCGCATGATGCGCCGCCACTGCCAGCACGAGCGCCTGCGGATCAGCCAGCCCGACGTCTTCCGCGGCCAGAATCGTGATTCGGCGCGCAATAAACCGCGGATCTTCGCCCGCGACGATCATTTTCGCCAGCCAGTATAACGCCGCGTCGGGATCGCTCCCGCGCATGGATTTGATGAACGCCGAAATCGTGTTGTAATGTCCATCTTCATCCGCATCGTACACTACAGCTTTCTTCTGGATCGATTCCTCGGCGACCGAGCGCGTTACGCGAACCGCGCCATTCTTGTCCGGCGGCGTGGTGAGTGCCGCAATCTCCAGCGAGTTCAGTGCCTTACGCGCATCGCCGTCGCACCCAACCGACAGAAAATCGAGTGCATTCTCGTCAATCTTCAACTTCATTCTGCCGAGGCCGCGCTCTTTATCGACAAGCGCGCGCTGGAGCAATGTCTTGATGTCGTCCGGTGTGAGCGATTTCAACTCGAAGATTTGCGACCGGGACACGAGCGGCGCGTTGACGTAGAAAAACGGGTTGTGAGTTGTCGCGCCGATAAGTTGCACCGTGCCGTTCTCCACGTCGGGGAGCAACACATCCTGCTGCGCCTTGTTGAACCGGTGGATCTCGTCGACAAACAGGATCGTCTTCTGGCCGGTGTTGGCGAGGCGGTTCGCGGCGTTGCCGGTCACGCGCCGCATGTCGGCGACGTTTGACTCGACGCCGCCGAGACGTTCGAAGTTGCTTTTTGTGGCGTTGGCAATGACTTGAGCGAGCGACGTCTTCCCGGTACCGGGCGGGCCATAAAGTATGATCGAGCTGATCCGGTCCGCCTTGATCGCGCGCCAGAGGAGTTTGCCTTCGGCCAGAATGTGCCGCTGGCCGACAACCTCCTCGATGGTGCGCGGCCGCATCCGCGTGGCCAATGGCACACCGGACGGCTGTGGCGTGTCCGTACCGGCGGCTGCCGGTTTCCGCGACTGCCGCTGTGTGAACAGGTTCTCGGTCATGGCCATTCTTGTGTGGCGACGCCGCCGGACGAAGCCTTCGGGCCGAACCGCGGGGAAAAGAAATACCCCGCCGTAATGCCGTTGAAACGATATCTTTGAACCCCTCAACAATAGGGGAGCTCTGCCGGCTGGTTCCTACTACCTCGAAAGGCGTGTATTCCCCAACCGAACTCCGAGCCCCGTCATAGACGGTGTTGGCTCAAAGATTCGTCGTTCATCACGTACATGGCAGGGTATTTCACAATCGCATGCTGTCCAAAGAACTCGCGCGGTCATCACCGCGCGCACCACTGCTTCTGTATGCCACACTCACCAACGATTTCAAGCACTTTCCCTTTTCAATCTTGATTGCGAACTCAACAACCCTGCCCATGTCGGTCAACCTTCCCGGATCTCGCACGACAACGCTCGTTCCAACTGGCGTTTCAACTTCTCGTGCGCCTCATTGACCTCGGCGTCAGTCAACGTCCGTTCCGCAGCCCGATAGGTCAACGAGTACGCCATCGACTTCTTGCCCGTCGGTATCGTACTGCCATGGAATATATCAAACAATTCGACCCGCTCCAAGTTCTTATTTCCGTCTTTCTTGATCGCCGCCATAATTTCACCGTGCGTCGTGCTCTCGGCGACCACCATCGCCACGTCGCGCACAATCGCCGGGAACTTCGGTAGCTCGCGGAATTGTCTTTCTTCGCGTGACGCCGCAAGCAATGGATCCAACTCCATCTCGGCAACGAACACCGTGTCGCGCAGGTCCAGCTTCTTCGCCTGTACAGGCGAAATCTGTTTGACCTCTGCAGCCGCAAACTGTGGCGCGCCGAAGTTGATTACCAACTCCTGCAAGGTGCCTTTCAAATCATAGAAATCCAGCTTCACGTCGCGCGCGCCGGTTTCCCACGACTGCGGATTGCGTCGGCCCGTCACGGCCAGCGCCAAGTGCAGCGACTCTTTGCCGTCCGCTCCAAACACGCGCCCGATCTCAAACAGCCGCACATCGTCCTGATGTCGCGAGACGTTGGTGCGGAGATTAACGAGCAACCCGGGCACAAGCGCTGACCGCAACCCGCTTTGCTCAACGCTCAACGGATTCTGTAAACGCAAGGGCACAGCATGCTGTGCTCCTACAGATGAATCAACACCCACCGCCCCTACAGATGAATCCCCGCTAACCAATGTCTGGTTCATCGCCTCGTCGAAACCGAGCGCCGTCAGGATCTGTCGCACCCTGGAAAGCGCATCCCATTTCGCGTCAAATTCCGATACTACTGCCGTCGCGGGCTGCATTCTTGCCGGAATCTTTTCAACGCCGTGGATGCGGCAGACTTCCTCGATCAAATCGGCTTCGCGTTCCAAATCCACGCGAAACGTCGGCACCTCAACCTCACACTCTTCCCTCTTCCCTTTTCCCTCTTCGCGCAAGTTTAACCCCAACCTCACAAAAATCTTTTTCACAGTCTCCGCCGGCACTTCGATTCCCAACAACCGATTCACCTGCGCGAAACGGAATTTCACGCGCTGTTTCTGGATTGGTTTCGCGAGCGCATCCACCAGACCGCGCGCGACCTGCCCGCCGGCCAGTTGCTGAATCAACGCCGTCGCGCGATTGCTAGCCCAGACCAATCCCTCGATGTCCGTGCCGCGCTCGAACCGGTAACTCGCCTCGGTGCTCAGCCCCAACCGCTTCGATGTCTTGCGGATATTGCTCGGAAGGAAGTACGCGCCTTCCAGCAGCACATCGGTGGTGGCGTCGTTGATCTCGCTGTCTTTGCCGCCCATGATGCCTGCCAACGCCACCGGGCGTTGCGCATCGGCGATCACCAGCATGTCGTTGGTCAGCTCGTGCCGGGTGCCGTCTATCACCGCCAACTGCTCGCGGTCCTTCGCGCGCCGGACCACGATCCGGTGTTCCGCCAATAAATTGTAATCGAACGCGTGTAACGGATGACCGGACTCCAGCAGCACGTAGTTGGTCACGTCCACCACGTTATTGATCGAGCGCATCCCGACCTTTTCCAGCGCCTGCTTCAACCACGCCGGACTCGGCCCGATTTTAACCCCGCGAATCACGCGCGCTGTATATCGCGGACAAAGATCCTTCGCCTCAACTTCCACCGATGTAAGTTTATCCGTGTGTTCATTCGATTCCTGTAGGGGCACAGCATGCTGTGCCCCTACGAACGGAACGAACCCAGCCTCAGGCAACCGCAGCGGATTCCCCGTCAGAGCAGAAACCTCGCGCGCCACGCCGATCACGCTCAGCCAATCTGGCCGGTTTGGCGTGACTTCGATGTCGAACACCGTATCCGCTCCGCCCATCGCTTCGCTGAGTTTGATTCCAACCTGTGTCTCGGCTGGCAGAATCAGCAAACCATCCTCGCCCTTTGGCAAGCCGAGTTCCTCTGCCGAACACATCATGCCCTGCGACTCGACGCCCCGCAGCTTTGCGAGCTTGATCGTGAAATTACCGGGCAACGTCACACCGGGCAACGCCAGCGGCACTTTGTCGCCGACCTTGTAGTTGTGCGCGCCGCAAACGATCTGGTGTTCAGCTTTGCCATCGGTCACGCGGCAGACAGAAAGTTTGTCGGCGTTCGGATGTTTCTCGCTGGACAGAATCTGGCAGACGACGACCTGTTCCAACACCGCGCCGCCGAGGCTAACGACATTCTCGACCTCGATCCCCGCAAACGTCAGCTTCTCCGCCAACTCTTGCGGCGACCAATCGAAATCAACGTACTGTTTCAGCCAGTTGTAGGTGAGTTTCATCAGAACTGTTCCAGGAACCTCACGTCGTTTTCGGTGAACAACCGGATGTCGTTGATTGACCACATGACCATGGCGATGCGTTCGATGCCGAACCCGAACGCCCAGCCAGTGTATTCGTCATCGGGATAACCGACGGCTTTGAAAACATTCGGGTCGACCATGCCGCAGCCGGCGATCTCGATCCATTCCTTGCCACGCGCGCGGAAATGCGGCGTGCTCAGGTCAATCTCGAAACTCGGTTCGGTATACGGGAAGAAATGGGGACGGAACCGGACTTTCGTCTCGGGATCGAGCAATTGTTTGAAGAAGAATTCAACCGTGCCTTTGAGGTCGGCAACAGTGACGTTCTTGTCCACGTACAACCCCTCGACCTGATGGAATGTCGGACTGTGCGTGGCATCGGGATTATCGCGCCGGAATACGCGGCCGGGGGCAACGATGCGTATCGGCGGTTTCTGTTTGAGCATCGTGCGGATTTGGACGGGCGACGTATGTGTGCGCATGACGTATCGCCCGTACTTCCCGTGCGGCGGCAGATCAACGTAAAGCGTGTCCTGAATATCGCGCGCGGGATGATCGGCTGGCGTGTTCAACGCGTCGAAACAATGCCATTCGTCTTCGATCTCGGGGCCGTCCTCGACGGCGAATCCCATGCGACGGAAAATGGTGACTGTGCGGTCAAAAATTTGCGTGAGCGGATGGAGATGACCGATTTGATGGCATCGGCCGGGCAACGTGGTATCTATGGCCGGACCTGACCCGGCGGCTTTGGCTTCGAGTTCTTCCTGTTTGGCCGCGAACGCCGCAGCGAGCGCGTTCTTCACTTCATTGGCCAGTTTGCCGACGCGCGGTTTATCTTCCTTCGGCAACTTGCCGAGTTTTTCAAGCAGACCGGTCACCGCGCCCTGCCGACCGATATATTTCGCTTTGAGTTGCGTGAGCGACTGGAGGTCGGCGCAGGCTGATACCGCGGTTTCAGCTTCCGTGCGGAATGTCTGCAATTGTTGTTCGAGTTCGGTCATGTGACGATGGACACGGTAGCGAAAATGGCAACCACAGGCAAGAAAACTGTAGCCGCAGGCTTTAACGCCTGCGCGCACCCATAAAGGGTGCGGCTACAGAAACGGATGCACGGCGGCCAGGACTTGCTCGACGGTGACCAGTGTCATGCATTCCATGCGCGGTTTGTGGGCGCATCTCGGTTTCATGCAGGGCGAACATGGAATACCCGAGCGCAGGACAACGTGCCGGTTGCCATAGGGTCCTGTCAGCGCCGGATCGGTCGGGCCGAAGACGGCGACGACGGGCGTGCCGACAGCGGCGGCAAGATGCATTGGGCCGCTGTCGTTGCTGATGACTACCGCGCACCGGCGGAAGAGTTCCGCCAACTGCGCAAGATTGGTTTTGCCGGCGATATTGATGCAGCCGCAGCAAAGTTGATTGGCACGCGGCACGTCGGCGGCGCCACCGGTGAGCACGACGCGTTCGCGCGGCAATTTCTGAATCAGCGCCGCGAACTTTTCGTCGCCCCAGAGTTTGGTTGGCCAGCGCGTAGCGGCATTCACGGCAATCAGCGGTCCGGGCGGAACGCGGCCCAACAAGAGTTTGTCAATATATGCCGTGTCTTCCGCGGACGAACCGAGCGGGAATTCGACCGGCCCGGCATCGCAGCCCAGATGTTTGGCGGCGCACAAATAGCGTTCTACGGCGTGGACGGGCGTGACAGGCACGATATCGGTATAGAAGAACAGGGCTCCTTCGCGGGCATCGGAGAGGCCGACTCGTCGCGGGGCGCGCGTAGCGGCGGTCATCAGACCGCTGCGAAGCAATCCCTGCAAGTCCACCACGAGATCGAAATTGTGTTCCCGCAGCAGCTGAAGGAATCCTAGAAACCGGGGCAGGTGGGTGATCCGTTTAAACTCTTCGCGGCGAAACTCGATTCGTTCGTTAATTAGCTGACAGTTCTTGAGGAGCGAGGCAAGTGAGTTATTGATGAGCCATGCGATGTGCGCGTCGGGAAAGCGGCGGCGAATCAGGTTGACCGTTGGCAGGGCGTGCACCGCGTCGCCTAGCGAACTGGGTTTAATGATCAGGATGCGCATGTGGACGTTAAAACCGTCTGGAACGTTAGAACCGTTAAAAGGGTTAAGATGGTGTCAGTGGCGATTTTAACGATTTACCGGTTTTACCGGTTTTGACTCGTTCTCACCTCCTCAGCGCCCGTACGTGAGACGGTCGGCGAGGGATTCGGGCAATTTGGCGGCGCGAATCTTCGCTTGGACGGCGGCGATGTCGTACTCCACGCGCCGCAGTTCGATCAGGTTATCGTTAAGATCGAAAGTGACGTAAGCGGATTTCGTATTGCGGTCGCGTGGCTGGCCGACGGAGCCGGCGTTGATGAAGTATTTGCGGCCGACCTCAATTTTGATCCTGCTGTACATGCCGCCCTGAATTCCCTTTTCATTGCGGATGAAGGCGAGCGGCAGGTGTGTGTGACCGTAGAAACAGACGGCGGTGCGCTGGTAGGTGATGCTTGCTGCGGCCGAGAGTTTATCAAACACGTAGGCCCATTTTTCCGGCAGGTCGAGAGTGGAGTGGACGATGGTGAACGGATCAATGACCCGCGTGTACTTCAGGCTTCGGAGCCAGGTCCGCTCCTCTTCCGTCAGTTGGTTCCGGGTCCACTTAATTCCTTCAGCGGCCATCGGATTGAATCCAATCAACTCGTTGTTGTTGGAGGAGTATTCGTCGTGGTTGCCCATCACGATGGGACAATTCAGTCCGCGAACGATGTCCATGCACTCGCGCGGATTCGGCCCGTAGCCGACTATGTCGCCAAGACAGACGTAATGCGTGCAGTTCTGTTTGGCGGCATCCGCCAACACCGTTTGCAGTGCCTCAAGATTCGCATGGATATCGCTGATAATCGCGTATTTCATCAAGGCTCTCGCAGGGTGCCATCGGGCTTGCGGGGGGCGCGATTGGCTTCGGGAATCGCCAGTTCGTCTTCCAGTCGCTTTATGTTCTTCTCAATTTCTGTCCACACCTGTCTCGGTGTCGATCGATCCATGTTCCAAAGTTTTCTCCAATACTTGTAAGCATCCCAAACCTGGCCGCATTTCTCCCACGCCCTGGCGCACTCGCGGCCATTGTAGGTCGGCGCGCCGGGCAATTTCGCAGCCTGATCATAATACTCCGCCGCCTTGCAGTACGCGGCACGCTCGCAGTCAGCGTCCCCGTCGCAGTCTTTGGCCAGCTTTCTCGTGTACAGCCACCCCAGCGCAAAGAGTAATTGGTCGTTATTGGGGATGTTCTGGATACCTCGCAGCAGGAAATCGCGCGCCTTCTGGTGCCATTCTCGTTCCCGCCGGATGCCTTGGGCTGCATTCTCATTCTTCGGGTCCTTGCTCACCGAAAAGCCGATATTCCACGCCATGTGCCACGCGCCCGACTCCCAGAACAGCGTTGCCTGCGGCTGCAGCGTGGTCGCCAGTTCGATATTTCGGTACATCGGCACCCACTCTTTTCTCTCAAAGAAACCAGAGTTCTGGATCCAGAGAAAATCCGCAACCACGCCGCGAAAACCAGCCAGAAGCGCCACCGCCGTTCCTTGGCCCAGCTTTTCGCGCAACGACAGACTGACTTGTGCCCCGCCATATTTCATTCGCGCACGCTCGGCATGGATGCGATTCTCCAGCGGACTGAACAACACCGCTGCCAGAACCAGCACGAGAATCGCTAGAAGTTTGTTGCGCATATCTCGGTCAGATTTCCCGTTTCGCGAAAATCAGATGCGTGGCGATGAGAATCGTCAGGATCCGTCCCAGCCCGTCCACAGCCACCTGCCACACATGTTGCCACGGGATCAGGTTGCCGAGATTGATGTCGTCTGCCACATTGAACGCGCTCAGATCGGGGATGACGGCCAGGAACGCCAGCCACACCTTGTGCTGCGCCCATGCCTCTGCTGCCGTTGACCGCAGATGGCCGGCAAAAAACACCATGAACGTGACAGCCACAGTGAAGATCATCGAGGTGGATATCGTTGAGATCAGCAAGGTGATTGCCGCGAGCAAGCTCAACTTTACGAAAATCAGGATGACGCCCTTGACCATGTCCACGTCCCTCATCTCGGCGCGGATCTGCGCCAGGTCCGCCTCGGCAGCTTCACTGTCGGTTGGAGAATACGCCTGTTGGATGGTATGCTGTGCGACCGCCACCAGTCTCATTTCCTTGATCTTCAGCACGGTCCCCAGCATCAGCGACATTATCAGCATGCTCAGAAACAGCAGCAGCGCCATGCCGGTATACTTGCCCAGAACAAACTCCAGGCGCCGCACCGGTTTGGCGAGAAGTGTGTAGATCGTGCGGTTATCCAACTCGTTCTGCAAGAGTTGGGCTGTGCCGACGATGGCGATCAGCGTGCCGAAGAAAGACATCGCGCCGAGGCAGAAGTCCTTCATGAACTTCAGTTGCTCGGAGAAGGTGAATTCCGTCCAAAAACTCGCGCTGCCGATCGCAACCATCGCGAAGATCAACAGGATGTTGAAAACCTTTTGGCGCGTGGACTCGGTGAATGTGTTCAGGCCGATGATCCAAACGCGATACAGCGAGAAACCGACGCGTTCGGGTCTTACTGCAACTGCGGCCATGGTCGAGTTGGCTTGTGATTCAGTCATGATGTCCCATCCCCCGTTCATCCTTCTTCAACGCATCCAGGAACAACGATTCCAGCGTTGTCTGCGGATGCGCCACCGACAACACCTGCCCGCCCGCCGCGCGGATCGTGGCCTCGACTTGCGCCCGTCCTGCGTCGGACAAATTCTGCACCGTGAAACTCAGCCGCCGCTGATCGCGGATGAGCATATCCACATTGCCTTCGAGGATCTTTTTGCCAAGATTCAGCACGCCGATGCGGTCACACACTTCCTGCACTTGCTCCAACAGGTGCGAGCACAATAACACAGTCTTGCCCATACTTTTCAGGCGCAGGATCATGTCGCGGATATCGCGACTGCCGATCGGATCCACGCCTGCGGTCGGCTCGTCCAACAAGAGCAGCTTCGGATCGTGAATCATCGCCTGCGCCAATCCGATCCGCTGCAACATGCCTTTCGAGTACCCAGCCAATCGCCGATCGCGCGCCCGCGCTAACCCGACCAACTCCAGCAGTTCATCAATTCTTTTCCGTAACGGCGCGCCGCTCATCCCGCACAGTCTTCCATAGAACTCAAGCGTTTCTCTCCCCGACAAATACTTGTAGAAATACGGATTCTCCGGCAGGAACCCGACGTGCAACCGCGACTGCACCTTGTCGCACGGCGTATCAAATACCCATGCCTCGCCCGCTGTCCGCGTAATCAGTCCGAGGATGAGCTTCAACGTTGTGCTCTTGCCGGAACCGTTCGGTCCGATCAAGCCGTACACTTCGCCCTCGTGTACTTGGAGGCTCAGTCCATCCAACGCCAATAGCCGCCCTTGCCGCCAGCCCAACGCATATTTCTTTGTCAGATTCTCTGTACAAATTGCATTCATCGTTTCCTATTCTTCAGAACCGGATCACAAACTGTTTGTCGTTGTCGCACGGTTCAATCCAACTGACGTCCGCCTGCCGGATATGGCTGCCCAACTGGCTCGCCTTGATCGCATCCAGGAAGGCTGCCACCTCTTCCTCATCGCCTTCCGCCGCCATCTCCACGCGGCCATCTGGCAGGTTCCGCACAAACCCCGTCACCTCATAACCGCACGCCACCTCGCGGACGGTGTAACGGAACCCAATCCCCTGCACCCGGCCTGAGTAGTAGACGCGCGCTCGTTTCCGCATGATGTCACGCATTGCAGACTACCTATAAAACTTCGCTAGGTCAAGCAACTGAGCCAATTTCACTTTCGCTTGCATTCGCGTCTCGCCACCTCGAACAAACACTTGTCTCTCGGAGCGAGCGTCGCTATACTGCGCCCGGAGAAAAATAGTATGGCGGCATTAGGCGGGTTATTTGGCGGGCATAAACAGGGAAAACATCCTCACTTTGACCAGATCGCGGAGGCCATCCACCGCAATTTCGCGCTCGCGCTCGCTCCCGCCTCCTCCGAGGTTATGGCTGTGCTGGACAGATTGACGCCGCGCGAGGCGCTCGACTTCGACAACGCGCATAGCATCGAGGGACTACAAGAGTTGTTCAAGGTGCGGTCGATCCGCACAACGGTCGACCCGCAAACGCGCGCCATGGGGCTGTCGTTGATGGCAGCCGGCCAGGTGGAAGAGGAACTTAAGGCCGAGCATACTCATGTCCGCACCATGCACATGAGCGAAGACCATGGCGCCCGGCCGATCATTAAACCTGCCGCCAGCGCTCCGATACTCGGTGTCCGCCCGGCCATCGTCGCCGCTGCGGGCGGAGCCATCGCGCCGTTGCCGCCGTCCTTTGAGCATCTGCCATCGGTTGAAGCGCTTTGCAGCGACATCGTCGATGTCTTCGTCAGGTACGGCCAACTGAACTCTGGCGACAAGGATGTTCTCAGGAAGATCAGACCGACCGGCACGACGGTGGAGGCACGCATTATTGCGCTGGAACGCTGGCAGGCGGAATTGAGGCGCCGCATGCGCGCCATCGCTATTCCGAAAGCACCGCCTCGGCTGGCGCTCGGCGCCAAGACCGGAGAGCAAGCGAAAGGTGAAGAGCAATTAGCCAACCGGTTCGCGGTACTCATAGCGTGGTTGGCGAGACTGATCAAGGAATTCGAAACCACCGGCATCAAGTATCGGAACAAACCCGTGTGGTTGCGCTGAGAAGTGGTTTACGGTCGTTCTTGCAGAGGCGTACCGGTTCGTCAAAAAGTTGGTCGGGACGGTGGGATTTGAACCCACGACCTCTTGGTCCCGAACCAAGCGCGCTAGCCAAACTGCGCTACGTCCCGACTTTGTCCGACCAATTCACTCACCGCTTTACTGAAAATACAAGGCCGACCCTCGACCTTCCCGACTGTGACCCCGCCACTTATACACGAACTTCGCCAGCCGACAAATACTAAATACTGGCGGCTTTCCGCCGTTGCCGAAAGTATTCGATGATCCCGGGCAGAATCGACAGTATGATGATTACCAGAATCACCAATCCAAAGTTGTTCTTCACTACCGGCATGTTGCCGAAGAGGTATCCGCCGAAAATGAACAGGGCGATCCAGAGCACTCCGCCGATGACGTTGTAGCTGATGAACTTCAAGTAGGTCATCCGTCCCACACCGGCAACGAACGGCGCAAACGTTCGAACGATCGGCACGAACCGCGCGATAATGATCGTCTCGCCGCCGTACCTCTCATAAAAGGCATGTGTCTTGTTCAGGTACTCCTTCTTAAATATCTGCGGGTACTTCTCTGCAAGTTTGTCACCGAACACGTGCCCGATCCAGTAGTTCACCGTGTCGCCAGCCACCGCCGCGACGCTCAACAGTATAAAAAGCCAGCCCACGTGGAGCGGACTGCCGGCCGTGGCCGCCAGCGCGCCGGCTGTAAACAGCAGCGAATCGCCCGGCAGAACCGGCGTCACCACCAATCCGGTCTCGCAGAAGATGATCAGAAACAGAATCAGATACGTCCAGACACCGTAATCCTGGATCGCCCCGTTCAGGTGTCTGTCCAGATGCAAAAACAGATCAATGAAATTGCGCGCTTGTTCCATGGAATGGCCGTTACATCTATCATGGCTCGCGCCGTTTGTCAGCCCCGGAAGTGGCGGGCTTCAGCCAACGTCTTTGATGAACCGCTTCCGCTCCTAATAATCATCCCGGGAAATCAAGCGGTTTGGAGCGCGCCGTGCAGACTGCGGAACTGCGGCTAAGAACGGCCAAGGAAAGGCAAGTTGTCAATACTGTGGACTGACCCCTCTACCCCTTTACAAGCGCATACCGTCAAGCCAATTGTAGAATGAAGGGATGTGACCCCGCGGACTAGCGGTCACATGATACCAGGCGTCCGCGGCATGAATTCTTGTCGGACGAGCCATGCCCGCATCCTGCATGCCGACTTAGAACAAAGCAAACCCCAAATGATGATTAATGAGATGTGACCCCGCGAATGCTGATTCGAGTTGTTTGCGCGATTGTCACGCAAGGCAGGCAGAAAGCAAACAGCAGAAAGGTTCTTACATTCATTGTCTCACCATCGGCATTCCGAACTGTTGCCATGTTTGCACTCGGCTGTAGTGCAGGCAGCAAGGATTCGCGACATCCTTGTCGCTACGTCAGCAAAGGCGATTCCACAAGTCCGGAGCAGTATTAGCCCCGGCTTTCCCCATTGCGGCCAGCCAGTAGCATCTGGAGTGAAGCCACCATTCCACAAGGTCTTGCCGTTCGGTGGGTTCACGATTGTGTCCGAGACCCCAATAAAGAAGATGCTTTCCCCATCGGGACTCCATGCGGGACATGTGCCCCAATGAGCCTGAGACGACCAGTTAGGTTTGGCCTCAGCATTGGGCAACGGGTGGCCTTTCGAGCCGTCCAAGTTCATCATCCATAGCCACGAGTCGTTGGCATTCCCCTTCCGGATCCAGTGGATATAAGCAATCTGTTTGCCGTCAGGGGAGACACACGGCCACTCGCCGTTACTGCCTTCGGTCATCCATGTGATGTTATTGCCCCCGGCGTCGCATTTATAAATCTGGCTCAGGGTTCCTCCCGGAGTCTGTACGGGTTCTTCAAAGACAATCCACTGTCCGTCAGGCGTCCAACTCGGATGGTTGACCGCACGAATGTGCGACGGCATGGCGCCCGGCTGGATAATTCGCTTCAACCCGCTGCCGTCTAAGTTCACCGTCCACAAGCCGGTCATTGCTTGGCCGCCAAAACGTATAGACAGCGCGATCTTGTGCGTTTTCTCATTCACGTTCAACCATGTGGATTGGCCTTGGGTGTTGATGGCCGAATCCGGTTCGTGCCACAGTTCCTTGATCTCTGTCTTGCCTGTTCCGTCGGGTTTCATCTTGCACAGCCAGACGCTCAGCTCCTTGCCAATATCCCGGTATTTTCGGTCGCTCATAAGATCGGGTGTGTCCAGCGGTTTCCGGGTGAAAAACGTCAGTTGTTTCAGGAAGTAGATTTCTTCCTCGGTGTCGCTGAACTGCGGCTTCTCGCCCGGTTTGCCCGGCAACTTCATCGCCGGCCCCCAGTCCGCGCACAGGTATTCGATGTGAGCGAATTCTTGGGCGGTGCAGACCGAGACCGCCAAGAGCCACAGCGAAATGACAACTACCAGTCGCGACGAGAACCCCAATTTCTTTGGGACAAGTGTCGCTCCTACGATATGCTTTGTTTTGATTTTCATAGTTTTATTCCGTTGGGATGTCGAACAGGCTATCGGGCAGTCCTTAAGGGAATACTTAAGGGAATACTTAAGGGAATACGGGGTCACATCTCATAAGGGAATACGGGGTCACATCTCATTATTCATCAATTTAACTTTGGCTTGTTCAAGAAATCGACCGAGTTTCTTGTCACTCGCCAATACCCATGTCATCTTGTTTTGGCCACTTGACATCAATTCGCAGTGGCCGAGCCATCGTCCCGCATCCTTCCGCATCGTCAATCCCAAATCAAGCTAGATATATGACTTGTGAGACGTGACCCCAGGTACTTTCGTCATTGGCTATCGGCTGTAGCGTATCCACTCCGCGAATAATCCACCAGTAGGGCCGACGGTACGGCCCCAGCAGAGTGTTTGGTCAACTCCAATTCGCCCACACATTTGCACCCGCCCGAGAGTTAGAATGCCGTGTTCCCAAGCTGTCTCCAGGCAACCAGCCAGACCCCGCACTTCAGCTTGAGATGGTCTCTGCTAGCCGACTCGCGATACATTAGCGAGGGTGAAAAGCGGGAGGAGGTGGCGGGAGAAGATGGTTGGAGAAACTGTCGGACCGGTGTTCACCGCCAGTATCGCACAGCCAGTTGGATGAATCTTATCGTGTCGCGGCACGGACGAATCCGGCTGTGACGTCCTTCCCGGTATATGGTGCGGATGGGAACGCTCGCCAGTTTATGTCCCGCGCGAGCAGCCTGAATCAGCATTTCTGTCTCCGTTTCGAAGCTGCCAGTAGTCAGCCGCAAATCGGCGAGCACGGCGCGCCGCAGCAATCGGAACCCGCACTGGCTGTCGGGAATCCGCTGTTGTGCGAGGTATCCCGTCAGCCATGAAGTGAACCGATTGGTCAATCGCCGCATCAGCGGCATGCCGATGGTGTCGTTCATCCGCGAGCCGACAACAATGCAGGCTCCTGTCGCCTGTGCCGTCTCGACGAGACGCGGTATCTCATCGGCATCGTGCTGGCCGTCGGCGTCGAGGAACACGGCGAACTCGGCGTCCGATTTCCCGAAGAATTCCAGCGCCGTCGCAATCGCCACGCCTTTGCCCCGGTTCTGCGCGTGACGCAATACCGTCGCGCCAGCGGCGCGGGCGACCGCGGAAGTGTCGTCGGTGGAACCGTCGTCAATCACCACCACCTCGTTGACCAGTGGGCGCGTCTTCGCCACGACCGCGGCCACTCGAGCCGCTTCGTTATAAGCCGGGATAAAGGCGATTGTCCGTTCAGTCATGAGGCTGTGTCACCGTGGCCGTGGCCAGCGCGAGGTCCTGCTCAATGTCCCACGGGTTGTGGAACAGAAACCATTGCTCGCTGTGCTGCGAGATGACCTGTTCGAGGGCGCGCGAGATGCGGTGCATCACTGTCTGCACGGTGTCCTGTGCCGGATCCACGAAAATCGGGTCGCCGACAACGTATCGGAACCGTTCACCCGGCACGCGCACCATGAATGTCGGCAGGATCGGCGCGCCCGTTGCCAACGCCAACTTGGCCGGACCGTCCGGCAGCCGCGCCGGCTTGCCGAAGAATTCGAACGTAGTCGTCGAAGCGCTGAAATCGCGGTCGCCTACCAGAGCGATGATCTCGTTGTGGCGCAGAGCGGTTAGGCAACCGCGCGCGGCGCGTCCCATTGGAATGACAGACAACCCGCGCGCGGCGCGCTGGCCCCAGTAAAGACCATTCACTTTGGGGTCGGGATGTTGGAGGGCCACGGCATGCACCGGATATCCGTGGGCTGCGACCCAGGCCACGCCCAGTTCCCAATTACCCATGTGCGCCGACAAGATGATCACTCCTTTGCCGCGCTCGCGCAGCGTGTCGAGTGTGTTCCACAACTCCGTCGGCTCGATCAGCCGGTTCAAGCGCGCCGGGTCGATGTCCATGAAATGGAAAAAATCGACCATATACTTGGCGAAATTCAGGAAGTTCTCCCGCGCCAACGCGTGCAGAGACCGTGGCGAGAGCGTCACGCCGGCGTATTGATGGATCTGCTGCAAATTGGCGATGACGCATTCGCGGCCACGCCGATCCAACAACACATACAGATCGGCGATGCGCCGCGCGATGCCATAGCTGACGCGCCGGGGGAACAGACGCCCCAGAAACTTAGCGACCTTGAGTTGCAGATACTTCACACCGGCATCCTGCATTTTGCGTCGAGCACTTCGAGGATTGCGTGCGCGGCGTCCTGCGCCGCGTGCGACCGCGCCAGCCCCCGCGCCCCGTCGCGCTGCCGCCGCAGTTTCTCCGGGTTATGCAGAAACTCGTCCACATACCGCGCAACGTCGCCGGCCTTGACCGCCTGGACCGCCGCATGATGCGCCAGCAGGAACTGAGCGTTCTTTTCTTCCTGGCCGGGGATCGGGTTGATGATGATCATCGGCAAATGCTTGCTTAATGCCTCGGCTGTGGTGATGCCGCCGGGCTTGGTAATCAGTACTTCCGCGACTTCCATCAGCTCATGCATATTCTCGACGAATCCGAGCACCCTCGTCGTGTGCCGGCGCGGACGCCGCCGATCCAGCAAATCTTCGCGGAGCCGCTTGTTCTTGCCGGTAACCACGATGATGTCAAATGGTTGCGGCAACGCGTCCAGCTTGCGGATAATGGATTTGATCGGGCCAAGACCGAGACTCCCGCCCATGACCACGATCTTCGGCACGTCGGGTTTCAGTTTCAGGTTCTTCAGCGCGGCGTCCTTGTTCCCTGACTGGGAGAATGACACCGAGATGGGGATGCCTGTCACGCGGATGCGATCTGCCGACACGCCTTGCCCCAACAGAGTCTCCTTCGTTTCGTCGTTCGGCGCGATATACAAGTCCACTTCGTCGTCCGCCCAATACCGGTGCGCAACGAAATCCGTCAGCACGCCCACTAATGCCAGCTTGCGGTTACCGGTTGCCCGTTTCCAGGAGGCGACCACCCCGCAGGAGAAGGCTTGCGTGCAGACGATGGCATCCGGCGCGAAGTCCGCAAACACCTGCTGAAGCTTTTTGGAACTGCCACGGTTGAGCAGCTCGCGAATTTTCGCGGTCCGATGTTTGAACTCGGGATTGTCGTACATGAACTCCCAAATCTCCGGCGCGGTCTTCAACATCGCCAGGTAGGCGTGGAATGTCATCTTCGACAACACCGGGTTGGAGTGGCTGAACGAGTCCAGCAGCATCGATTCTATGCTGCCGTCCCGCCGCCGCAATGCCTGCTCCACGGCCATTGCCGCGGAGTAATGCCCGGAATGCTCAGTTAAATACAGGAACAAAACTCGTTTGCTCATCTTCTCGCCTTCTCGTGCTTTACGATACAAGACAGCCACGCGCGTCGTCAATACACTGTTTCCGGCGCGGCATACGGGAAAACCATCTTGGTGCTTGCTGCTGATGATTCGGCAGCAAAACGCGGCGACAAGCTTGCCAGTGACGCCAGTTCTGGTACACTCATGGCGAATGAACTCCGAATGGCGCTCGCCTCGAACTATCCGTCGTGCTTCGTTGCCGAGTCCGCGCACCTTGCGCGCTCGGTTGCGCAGGATTCGCTGCCTGTTGATGGATGTCGACGGCGTGCTGACGGATGGGAAACTGCATTTTGCGAGCGACGGTGCGGAATTCAAAACGTTCAACGTGCAGGACGGTCACGGCATCGCCATGGCGCAGCGCGCCGGGTTGATAATCGGATTTATTTCCGGTCGCCGGTCAAAAGCGACTGCGCGCCGCGCAAAAGACCTCGATGTCCGACTGGTTTTCCAAGAGCCTGTTAACAAGATGCAATTGGTCGAGCGCGTGAAACGCAAACACGGATTCGGCGAGGAAGAGGTTGCCTTCATCGGCGACGACCTGGTCGATCTGCCTGTGCTGCGCCGGGTCGGATTCGCGGTGGCCGTGGCGAATGCGATGCCCGAAGTCAAATCCGCCGCGCATTACGTTACCCGACGGGCGGGTGGTGACGGCGCGGTGCGCGAGGTCATCGAGATGATTCTGAAGGCGCGCGGCGATTGGAGCAAGGTGATAACAAAGTATTTGCTGTTGTTGGTTGCCGGACTGGCGATGTCCGTCGGGCGGCTGCAGGCCGGCACTGCGCCGACAACGCTCCACGACAGTCCGCCAGCCACCGATAACACAACGGGCTACATAGAGAAGTTTGAGGTTCCGGAACACGACGAGGCTGGCAATCTGTGCTGGAAACTGATGGGCGACCGGGCGCAAATTCTTACCAACGGTTGGATGCACATCATCAACTGTCGGACTGAGTTCTACACGACCAATGTCGTGGATATGGTTTTCACCTCGCCGGACTGCTGGTTGGATCAGGTCAACAAGAACGCGACGACAGACGCGCACGTCCGCATTGAGCACGGCAACATTGTCATTACCGGCGTCGGCGCGGATTGGAACAGCGTAACCCGTTCATTTATAGTGCGGAGCAACGCGCAAATGATCATCTCTGACAACATCTCGTTGATGGGCGAGTCAAAAGGAACACAATGAATCAGCAATATGCAGGCCGTTTCCTGTTGAACCGGGCGAAACACTCCGTGGTGGCCGTTGCGGCTGTGGTTCTGCTCGGCGTGAGACCGTTGGTCGCGCAGGAACCGGCGGCGATCTCTTCCACAAGTCCGACAAATCCGCCTGCGACAAATGGACCGACCATCATCACAAGTGAGCGGCTGGAAGTTGACTATGCCCGGAACATTTACACGTTCAAGAGCAACGTGCTTGCCGTTAATCCGCAAATGACCTTGCGCGCCGACAAGATGGTGGTGTTCATGGGGGCATCGACCAACGCGGCTGCCACGGCCACCAACGCTGCCGTCGCGAGCACCAACGCCCCCGCTCCGAGCGGGGCGGGCGCGACGCCTGCGGTTCAGAAGATCATCGCCACAGGTTCAGTATCCATCACACAGGAAAAGAAGCATGCCACCTCCGGTCGCGCTGAATACACGGCGGACGACGGTCGCGTTGTGTTGACCGAGAACCCAAAGGTCGAGTCGCCCGACGGCACGGTCACCGGAGACAAGATCACGTTCTGGCGTGGGCAGGACAAGATGGATGTGGAATCAGGCACGCGCCTTATCATCTTCCCTGAAGACAAGAAACCGGCAGCGCCCGACCAGACCCCTGCGCCAAAGAACGAATCGACCAACGCGCTCTCAAGCATTCCCGGCGCATCATGAAGACTGAATTGAAGACTCCAGAATCGAACGGCAATGATTTCCTGTTGTACACGGATGGACTGGTGAAGATCTATCACGGGCGCCGTGTGGTCAATGGCGTGAACATCTCCGTTCGGCGCGGCGAAGTGGTCGGTCTGCTCGGCCCGAACGGCGCGGGCAAGACCACTACGTTTTACATGACGGTTGGCCTGATCAGACCAAACGGTGGGCGCGTGTTTTTTGAGAACAAAGACATCACGCGTTTGCCGATGCATCTGCGGGCGCGACGTGGCATTGGGTATTTGTCGCAGGAACCGAGCGTGTTCCGCAAACTGACTGTTGAAGACAATATCATGGCGATTCTAGAAACGCTGCCGCTCAGCGCCAAGGAACGCCAATCACGTTTGGACAGTCTTTTGGGGGAACTCGACATCAAGTCGCTGGCGAAGAACAAGGCGTATACATTAAGCGGCGGCGAACGGCGGCGGTTGGAGATCACGCGAGCGCTGGTCACCGGGCCGAAACTGATGCTGTTGGACGAGCCATTCAGCGGTGTTGACCCGATCGCGGTCTACGAGGTGCAGCAAATCATCGGCGAATTGAAGCGGAAAGGGCTTGGGATTCTCGTGACCGACCACAACGTGCGCGAAACGCTTTCGATTGTTGATCGCGCATACCTGATCTGCGAGGGCAAAGTCGAGCGGGAAGGCACGAGCCAGTTTTTGATAGACGACCCCAAGAGCCGCGAGTTGTACCTGGGGCCGCGGTTTCGCATGTGACGCGCATTTTGTTTCAAGGAAAAGAAAGGATGAATACATGGACGTTACGGTAACAGGCCGGCATGTGGCAGCGACGCCGGCCATTAAAGATTACGCGGCCAAGAAGGTGGAAAGCATCGGCATCGATTTCCCGCGCATCCTGAGCGCGCACTATATTCTCGATGTGGAGAAATTCCGGCAGATCGCCGAACTGGTGCTGCAATGCGGCAACCACATCACCATCGAGGCGCGGGAGGTCAGCGAAGATTTGTACGCGTCGATCGACAAGGTCACCGATAAGGTGACGCGGCAGTTGCGCAAGTACAAGACCCGGATGCAGAATCATCGTCCGCGCAAACTGGCGCCCCGGCACATCGACGAGCAAGTCTTGACGCATGATTTGGAGGAGGAAGACGGAACGACTCACGTCGTGGATACTGAGCAGTTCTCGCTCAAACCGATGTACGTGGATGAAGCGGTGCTCCAACTCGAACTCGCGGATCACCGGCAGTTTCTGGTCTTCCTGAACGCCGACTCCGAGAAGCTTAACGTGTTATATCGGCGGAAGAACGGCCACTACGGCCTGATTGCGCCATCTTTAGCCTGAGGAACGTGTTTATGCAGCAACCATCAATCCCCACCGTCACAGTCGAGCGGTTCTTCTTGAACCACGCCGAGAAGTTGCAGCTCCAACTTGTCGCGGGCGGCGCGGGCATTTCCAATCGGATTTTGGAGGGCGCAGTGCACCGTCCCGGGCTGGCGTTGGCGGGGTCGTACAGATATTTTGCCTACAAACGCATACAAGTCATCGGCGCGGCGGAATTCGCTTTCCTGAAATCCCTCGGCGAGGCCGAGGCCGCCAAACGTATCGGGCGGCTTCTGAAATCGAAGATCCCGTGTCTGGTGTTCGCCCGCAACAACACCCCGCCGCCGCACATGCAAAAGATGGCGGATGAATGCCGCGTGCCGCTTTTCAAGACCAAGATGATCACGCTGAAGTTCGTCAACGCAGCCACGATCGCGTTGGAATTGGACTTCGCGCCGCACGTCAGCGAACAGGGCTCGATGGTCGACATTCTCGGCATTGGCGTGCTTATCCGTGGCGAAAGTGGCGTCGGCAAGAGCGAAGCTGTGCTGGCCCTGCTTGAGCGCGGTTACAGTCTGGTGAGCGACGATGTCACCCGGATTCGCCTGCTCGAAGGCCGCGAATTGATTGGCACATCGTCGGAAACCACCCGCTACCACATGGAGGTGCGCGGGCTGGGCATCATCAACGTGCCCGCGGTGTTCGGCGTGGCCGCAGTCCGGCCCGAGAAACGCCTCGACCTGGTGGTAACGCTGATGGACTGGGACAAAATGGAGGACGTGGATCGCATCGGCATCGACCAACAAAGCTATACAATCCTCGACATGCCACTGCCGCACGTGGCCATTCCGGTTCGGCCGGGCCGCGATATCGGACGGCTGATCGAGGTGGCGGCGCTGGACCAGAAACTCAAGAGTCTCGGCCATTACGCGGCGCTCGAGTTCAACGAACGGTTGATCGAACGGATGCGAACTCCGAAACCTTAGGACCAGAATCATGCTGCATGGCCGGAAACCAGAGGACGGTACGCCCGTGGTCACAGTGACTAGAGAAATCACTGTGATCAATCAGTTGGGCATCCATGCCCGGCCCGCGGCGGCATTTGTCAAGGTGGCCAACAAGTTTCAGAGCGACATCACGATTGAAAAGGATGGCGAACGGGTCAATGGCAAGAGTATCATGGGTTTGCTGATGCTGGGCGCCGCGCAAGGCTCGAAATTGAAGGTGATAGCCACGGGTCCCGACGCAGAAACGGCCATCCGGGAAATCGAAGAATTGTTTGCGCGCAAATTTGACGAGAACTAAGGCAAGTATTGGAAAATGACTGACCCGAGCGGACAAGAAAGAGTGTTTCCGGGCATCGGCGTTTCGCCCGGTGTCGCGCGCGGGACGATTTTCGTTTACAGCGTTTCCGAAGAGGTTGTTCCGAACTACGACGTCACGGCGGAACAGGTGCCCCAGGAGATCGCCCGCTTCGAGCAGGCCTTGATCACGACCCACCAGCAACTGCATGAGTTGCAGCAACGCATCGCCACCGGCATCGGTGGCTCCGCGCCGACCAGCATCCTCGACGTCCACTTGTCCATCACGCAGGATCCCGCGCTTGTCGAGCCGGTCATAATCCGTCTGGGCCAGGAAAAAAAGAACGTCGAGTTCATCTTCAACGAGGTCACCCGCAAATACATCAAGACGCTTGCGGAATTGCCGGACGAGTTCCTCCGCGAACGGGCGGCGGACGTGCAGGACGTTACTCGCCGCATCCTGCGCAACCTTATGGGGCGCGAGACCCGCACCCTGCACAATCTGCCGGCGAACACCATCATCATCGCCTACGATCTTTCGCCGTCGGACACTTCGTCAATCGACCGTAAGCACGTCGTCGGGTTCGCCACCGACGTGGGCAGTCACACTTCGCACACGGCGATCCTGGCACGTTCCATGAGCCTGCCTGCCGTAGTCGGGCTGCACGATGCGAGCCAGCGACTGCGCACGGGCGACACGGCGATTCTCGATGGCTACGGCGGGTCGGTCATCATCTCTCCCACCGAACAGACGTCTTACATTTATGGTGAGTTGGAGGTCAAACATCACTCCATCGAAGAGCGCCTCGCCACGTTACGCGACCAGCCTGCGGTCACACTTGACGGGCACCGGATCACGCTTGCGGGCAATATCGAGTCGCCTGACGACATACCTGGATTGCAAAAGGCCGGCGCGGAGGGCGTTGGTCTGTTTCGCACGGAGTTCCTCTATCTCAATCGCAAGGAATTCCCGAACGAGCAGGAGCAATACGAGAAATACGTCACCGTGGCGCACGCCATGAAACCGCATGCCGTCGTCATCCGCACCATCGACCTCGGTGGCGACAAGTTCCACAGCGAGGAAGAGACGCCGTCGGAAATCAATCCGTTCCTCGGTTGCCGCGCCATCCGTTTCTGCCTTGCCCGGCCCGATATTTTCAAAACACAACTGCGCGCCATACTCCGCGCCAGTGCCGAGGGCAACGTCAAGATCATGTATCCGATGATCAGCGGCGTCGCCGAACTCATCCGCGCCAACGAGATACTTGATGAAGTCATGGTCGATCTCCGCAAAGAAAATGTGCCGTTCGATGAGAATGTTCAGGTCGGCGCGATGCTCGAAGTGCCGTCAGCGGCCCTGACGGCGGAGACGATGGCCAACGAAGTGGACTTTTTCAGCATCGGCAGCAACGATCTCATCCAGTACACGATGGCAGTGGATCGCGTGAACGAGAAAGTCGCGAACCTTTACGAGCCGACGCATCCCGCCATACTGCGGCTCATCCGCAACTGCGTCGAGGCGGCCCACAACAATAATATCTGGATTGGCGTGTGCGGCGAGATTTCCGGCGACCCATTATATATTCCGCTGCTTGTCGGTATGGGTATTGACGAGCTTAGTCTTGCGAGTGCCAGCTTGCCGCGCATTAAAGAGGTTATACGTCGCCTGACCATGTCCGAGGCGCAGGAATTGGCTGTGGCAGCTCTACACGCGACACGCGGCCGTGAAGTCACCGCGATGCTCACCGCTCTGCTTCAACGGATCGACCCCGATCTGCTGGCCTGATTCTCATGAAACTGCTGATCCTCGGCGCCGGTTACGCGACTCGTTTGTATCCGCTGACGCTCCACCATGCAAAATCGCTGTTGGAAGTCGCGGGGCGGCCCATGATAGAACATGTGCTCGCGACCACCAAAAACATTCGCGACCTCGACCGCGTCTTTGTCGTGGCGAATGAAAAATTCGCGCGCGATTTCGAGGCATGGGCTGATGTCTACCACCGCGCGCACCCAAATAGCCCGCCCATTACCATCGTCAATGATCATTCGACCGATGACGGGAACAAACTCGGCGCAACCGGCGACATCAAGCTGGTTATTGATTCGCAGAAGGTCGCCGACGACCTGCTTGTTGTTGGGGCCGACAATCTGTTCACAGAACCGTTGGACCGGTTTGTAGCTTTTGCCCGGCCGCGGGGTCCGGCAGTCTGCATGTACGACGTTGGCGATCTCGAGTTGGTGAAGAAATATTCGGTCGTGGTTGTGGATGCCGACAGCCGGCTGCTGGAATTTGAGGAGAAACCGACCGCACCGCATACCACCCTTGCGGCCATCTGTGTTTATTACTATCCACGCGCCACGTTGCCGCTGGTCGGGCAATATCTTCGTGACGGCAACAACCCGGATCAACCGGGCCGGTTCGTTGCATGGTTGTGCCGGCGGCAATCAGTTTATGCCCACCAGATTCATGGCCCATGGATGGACATCGGCAGCATCGAACAACTGGAACTCGCCCGTCGCATGTTTGCCGGTAACCGCTGACTTGCGACGGGCCGACCGTTGTATGGACCAGCCGAAGCCCCCGGTCGGGGTGCTACCTGCTCCGTCCCGTCTATCGCTCATCCAACACATTCCCAAGTGCAACGCCGAAGCAAAAGACAATTTCATGTCGCATATGCAACATGAAATTGTCCTGCCCTGTTGGCGTGTGGACGCGCGCAGTTGTTGGCTTGCATCGCGAAACGCTGACACGCGTCACATCATCTCGCTGCGCTTTTGACAGCAGGCATGGCGTCATGAAAACGCTTGTGATTTGGGTGTTGCTGCCATAGAGTCCCGCGCGTTTGATGAGGTAGTCGGACACGAGTAATGGGCGTTGGGCCTGCAACACAAAGAGAATCCATGAATAAAAAGCGGTACTTGTTTTCATCCGAGTCGGTTACCGAAGGTCACCCGGACAAGGTCTGCGACACGATTTCAGATGCAGTGCTTGACACCTGTCTGACGCAGGATCCGAAGAGCCGTGTTGCCTGCGAAACACTGGTCAAATCGAACCTCGCGGTCATTGCGGGCGAGATCACCACCAAGGCGCACCTTGATTACTGCAAGATCGTCCGGGACACCATCCGCGAGATCGGCTACACGAAGGATGTCAGCCGCGTGTTTAACGATGAGGATTGCCAGATCCTTTGCGCCGTGGTGAAACAAAGCCCCGATATTGCGCAGGGTGTTGACGATCGGGCTGCCGAAGGCAAAGCCACCGCTGAACAAGGCGCAGGCGATCAAGGATTGATGTTCGGTTTCGCCTGCACCGAAACGCCCGAACTTATGCCCGCCCCGATCATGTACGCCCATAATCTCGGCAAAGCCCTTCGCGAAGCGCGCCGCAGCGGCAAGATTCCGTGGTTGCGTCCCGACGGCAAGACGCAGGTCACAGTTGAGTACGAGGATTACAAGCCCGTTCGAGTTCACACGGTTGTCGTTTCCAATATGCACGCTGCTGACGTGAAACATGCCGAGATCAAGGCGACAATTATCAGTCAGATCATCAAGAAGACCATTCCATCGCGGCTTCTCGACGATAAAACCAGATATCTCGTCAATCCGACGGGCCGGTTCGTCGTTGGCGGGCCGGAAGGGGACAGCGGTCTCACGGGCCGGAAGATAATCGTGGACACCTACGGCGGGATGGGCCGGCACGGTGGCGGCGCGTTCTCGGGGAAAGACCCGAGCAAGGTGGACCGTAGCGCGGCGTACATGGGCCGTTACGTAGCCAAGAACATCGTCGCTGCTGGACTGGCCGAGCGATGCGAAATCCAGTTCGCCTACGCCATCGGTCACCCGGAACCTGTCAGCATTTTGGTGGACACCTTTGGCACCGGCACAGTATCGCATGAAGCCATTGAGAAAGCCGTGCTGGAGGTCTTCAGTTTCAAACCTGCCAACATCATCAAACAACTCAATCTTCTGCGCCCAATCTATTTGAAGACGACCAACTATGGTCACTTTGGAAAAGTAGATGACCTAGATACTTTCACCTGGGAACGCACCGACAAAGTCGCCGCGCTGAAGAAGGCAGTGAAGTAGGAGCGACATTCTTGTCGCGATCCTTCGTCCCGCGACTGCGGGATCAGGACAGGCCGGTCGGGGCAAGAATGCCCCTCCTACGCGGATTTGACGAAATAACCGCCGGACTTCGCGTCAGGCTCCAATTTCAGGAGCGCACGCTTCTGTGCTTCCAGAAGCAGATCGTTGAATGACCGGAACCCGTAAGCGCGCTCATTGAATCCGGGATTCCGCCGCTTGATAGCCTGCTTGATCATTGAACCCCAGATATGCTGGTCATCGCCGCGTTCCGCGCTGAGCGCCTCCAGCGTTTTTACAACCAGTTCGAATGCGTCGGTGACCGGCGGGCCTTTGCTCTCACCCTTATCGCCTTCCGCGGCTTTGGCAGTCGTAGTGGGGTGCGCGGCGCTCCGCTGCCGCCCCTTCGGCGGTTCCGGGCGGACCAGATCGTCGTAATATAGGAATTCATCGCAATTGCTGATGAACAGGTCGGACGTGGAATTCTTCACGCCCACGCCGATAACGGTCTTGGCGTTCTCGCGCAGTTTGCTCACCAGCGGCGAGAAATCTGAGTCGCCGCTGACTATGACAAAGGTGTCAACGTGCCCCTTCGTGTAACAGAGATCGAGCGCATCCACCACCATCCGGATATCGGCGGAATTCTTGCCCGACTGGCGGATGTGAGGAATCTCGATAAGTTCAAACGCGGCTTCGTGCAGGTCACGCTTGAATGCCTTGTATCGGTCGAAATCGCAGTACGCCTTCTTGACGACGATATGCCCTTTGAGCAGGAGAAGTTCGAGCAGCTTTTGGACGTCGAACTTTGGGTAATGGGCATCAAGTGCCCCCAGAGCGATGTTTTCGAGATCGAGGAACACCGCCATTGTCGTGTTGGTATCAGGAGTGCTCATGTCGTTATGTGGGAAAGTGTACTACAGATTTCCCCACCGCGAAGCGAAAAAATGCGGGAGAATACCGGCTTGCGTCTCACCAAGCACTATTTCGTTCTAATGGGCACGCGATGTGCTCTGATTACGAACGATGAGACGTGATGCCAGAATAGTATGGATAGCCCGCGAAACCGCCTGCGAAGCGATTGAATTGCCTTATTCAACCCGCCGGTTTTTGGCCCACCTACGGTCGTTTAGAGAGACAAATCGGTACACAAAAGGGCCAACTGTGGAAAAGAAGCTTTCCATAAAAGCCCTTAGCAACGCTTTGTAGCAGTTGGCCCGGTAGGCAGCGTGGCGGAAGAAACTCCGCCGATTCCTCGGTTACAGAATGAAGAGGCGCGCCGCCTATTAAGATAAGCGGGCAGAACTCGCCTGAGCAACATTCGCTCCGGGCTTAGTACGCACCCCAGTCGATGCCCACCCCAGTCAATGCCGTCTTCGTGGTCGTATTGATCTGGATCTGGGTCGATCCTACCGTGTTAACTACGTACGCATTACCCAGCAGATCATTAGCAGGCCAAGCCCGCTTCAAATAGTTGGCGGCTCCCACCGTGTCAATCGTGGAACCATTCGACGCGCCTCTCTCCAACGCCCACTGGTCAACGGCCGCGTCCATCTGGCGTGCGTCATTGACAATGCGCCGACCCTGCGACTGTTTACGGGCTCTCATGAACCCGGGGACTGCCAGCGCGGCGAGCAACCCAATAATTGCTACGACAATCATAATTTCAACCAGGGTGAACGCCGAGTGTGTCCTACGCATGTTTGTCTTCATTTGTTTCACCTCCTTCCCCTCTAACGAGCTAATGCTCATAGTCACATTCCAACTCAGCAGCCCCGATGCCAACTGCCCATTACATCTTGGAATACCTCTCTTATCCCTTAAGCCAAGTAATTATATGCCCTTACGCGTCTGGCTTTCAAGCTCTAATCTTGTTGAAACCGTTGCACCCGCGCAGACATGCCGTCAAGAGCCTCAAAAAGTCTCAGAAATGAAAGGACGTTTTCCGCTCGTTACACCTAGCGCGAATGCGGGTGCAAAATGAAAGAATGCGACCTTTTTGGCCATGCTTGCCCTTGGACTGCGCCATAATTATAATCTGGGTCATGAAATTCTGGATCGTGGGTTTGCTGGTCGTAGCTGTCGTCGCAGTGTCGAACCGGAGCGTTGCCGGCCCTTTGACCCCGAAAGAAGCCGTCCGACAGATGAGTCGCGGCATCAACCTCGGTAACACTCTGGAACCACCCACCGAAGGCGCATGGAACAACGGCCCGGCCCGGGAATACTATTTCGATGACTACAAAGCCGCCGGGTTCAAGTGCGTGCGCATTCCCGTGAGATGGGATGAACACACGGCCACCAATGCTCCTTACGCCGTCACCGATCAATGGATGAACCGCGTCGAGCAGGTTGTGGACTGGGGTCTGGCTCGCGGCCTTTTCATCATCATCAACGCCCACCATGACGACTGGTTGAAGACGCACTATGATGACCCGTCCAAACGCGAGCGTTTCGAACGTATCTGGGTTCAAATCTCGGAACGGTTCAAGGGCAAATCCGACCATCTCATCTTCGAAATCCTCAATGAACCGCACGGCATGACGATCACCCAGGTCAATGACATGAATGCCAGGATTCTAAAAATCATCCGGGCTTCTAATCCAACCCGGCTCGTGGTTTTCACCGGTAACGAATGGTCGGAACCCAGCCGGTTAATCGACGCAGCCGTGCCGAATGACGCTTATGTCATCGGCACGTTTCACCTTTATTCCCCGTCATTTTTCGCCAACGACGGAAAAGGGACTTGGGGTACAGCGGCTGCTCGCGCCACTCTGCATCAGGAGTTCGAAAAAGTGAGCGCATGGTCAGCCACCAACGGCATACCCGTGCTACTGGGCGAATTCGGAGCCGTCTCCACCTGTGACCCAGCTTCGCGCCGCGCCTTTTATGCCGCGTATGTGAGTGAAGCTCTGAGCCATGGTTTCGCTTTCACTATCTGGGATGACGGAGGAAAATTTCTCGTGTACGAGCGGGCTGCTCGCGGTTGGAACGAACTGAAAGACGTACTGATCACCACGCCGCCAGCTCCTTAGCTCCGTCTTGTTGTGAAGGTTCGCAGGGTCACAATTGAGTTTGAAATGAAGTGCATGGTGAATCAATTGCGAATATTTCTAGCTGGGCTGCTCATTCTGCTGCTGGCGTCCATCGCTTGGGCCGAAAGTACAAACCTGTTTCGCGGCGTGTATCTCGAACCCGGCAAGACCGTTGCCGACTACCGCAATGTGGCCTTGAACCCGCTGGACAGCACCAATCGCGAATCGGTTTCATTTCCCCACGCCACCAGCAACAGCGAGTACAACCAGCGCGAGTTCGCCGCCCGCTGCGCCATTGACGGCAACCGCCGCAACGACGACGTCCATGGCTGCGGCTCCTGGGGACCACAAAAAGAACCGGACATCTGGTGGCGGCTCGATTTCGGGCGGCCGGTGGAAATTGACAAGCTAGTGTTGTTTCTCCGCGCCGCCTGGATGACGGCGGACGCGCCGCATGATTCCTACTGGCAGGAAGCCACCGTCGAATTCTCCGACGGCTCCACGGAAAAGCTCGTTTTGAAGCAGGTCGCCACCGGTCAGGAATTTCCGCTGGCCAAACGGACGGTTTCCTGGCTCGCGCTCAAAAACCTCAAGCCCGCCGCCGACCGATGGTGCGCCCTTTGCGAATTTGAGGCCTGGGGGCGGGATGCCGCTGAATTTGCCTACGTGCCCGATGCCGCCTTTGGCGCGCAGCTCCGCCAGGATCCGCTGGTGGTCAAGGCGATGGGTGCCATGATGGGATTTCAACGCGCCTCGTGGGAGCAAGGCGTCGCCGGGCAGGCTTTGCTCGAAGCTGGGGAACGGGATGCCGCCATCGCCCTGGCCCGCGCCTCGCTCATTTATGTGAATCAAAACGGCGTGGTCGCGGCGCTAAACGGTTCCACCACCGATCCGCTCATGCTGGGTGATTGTCTCTGGTGGTCGGCCCGCCAGACGGGCGATCCCGAACTCGTGAAAGCCGCGGACAACATGCTGCAATTCGCCCTCTCGGTCGCGTCCCGCGCCGCCGACGGCACGCCGTTTCATATCGCCGGCTCGCAGGAAATGTGGGCCGACGGCAGCTTTACCACCCCGCCCTTTCTCGCGGCAGCCGGACGACCCGATGAAGCGGTCGCCCAATTGCTCGGCGTTCATCGCCGGCTCTGGGACGCGGACAAAAAGCTGATGCACCACCGGTGGTCCGAAAAGAAACAGTCCCTGGTCGGACCGGCCTTCTGGGGCGGCGGCAACGGCTGGACTGCCGCCGCGTTTGCGCGGGTCATTCGTTCGCTCCCTGCCAACCGCACGGCCGAGCGCGCACAACTGGCCGCCATGCTGAAGGAATTGCTCGATGGCTGCCTCGCGTACCAGCGTCCAGACGGATTGTTTTACAACGACGTGGACAATCCGTCCTCGTTCGTTGAAACCAACCTGGCAGCGATGCTGGCGTATGCCATTTACGAAAGTGTGCGCGGCGGGTGGCTGCCGG